>ERZ795050.3705-NODE-3705-length-14902-cov-6.164612_pt1 | contig 14902 bp, 11 predicted proteins | sample MGYA00375134_ERZ795050 | MGnify/ENA primary metagenome ERZ795050 (study PRJEB30179, sample SAMN05720221) | activated sludge metagenome | isolation source: Anaerobic digester | place: Japan | collected 2015-05-26 ... | reverse complement strand
CCCCGGCGGTCGGTTCCCCGTGCTCCTGGGTGCGGCCTTTCCCAAACCTCCCGAGGTATTTGAGAGCCACCACCATGTCCTTCGCCACCGGAGCGGTCACCGCGATGGCCCGTTCGGAGGGACTGTCCGCCAGGTCCACCCGCTCCGCATGCAGCGCGGGCCGGCCAATCAAGGGCTTCTCAACGGCTCCCGCCTTGAGGCGGTAATCGGGCTTGAGCCGTGACAGCAACAGGGGGTGACCGCCGTAGAGCGAATCGCCCACCAAGGGAAAACCGGCGTGGCGTAGATGCGCCCGAACCTGGTGGGGCCGGTTGAAAAACGGCTGGCACCGCAGCAATGTCCAGTTGGAGAATCGCTCCACGACCTCGAATCGGGTGCGGGACTTTTTGCCGTGTCGCGGGTCCACCCTGACGAAGCCCGCCGGGGCCGGCCGCCTTGCCAGAGGGGCATCCACTTCGAACTGGTCGTCCGCCGCTGCCCCCTCAACCAGCGCCAGGTAGGTGATAAAAGGTTTCTCGGATGCCACCAGGTTGAGGAGATGGATAAGAGTCGCTTTGCTCCGGGCCAGAACCAGCACGCCCGACGCCTCGGGGTCCAGCCGATGGACGGGGGCCAGATAAGTGATTCCGCGCTCGCGAGCCCAAGGTTTCCCGCCGGCTATCCCTTGATGGAGCAGGGGCAGCAAGCTGGGCCGGTCCGGGGCCAGACGATCCGGTGAAACGGCCAGCCCGGCGGGCTTCGCCACCACCAGCAACCGCTCATCCTCCAACAGGACCGGGATCTCCCAGTATTCCCGGGTTGCCGGTGAGGACAGCTTGATCAGAGCCGCTTCCAACTCCGTTGCTCAGGACGGGGAGGTGTCCCTTTGCATGTTTGGCGGCGGGGTCTGCGGACGGGCCAGCGGCGTGTCCCGCAGGCCTCGCTCGGCCTCCTTGCGGAACCAATCGTTGAAGGCCTCTTCCTGCCGCGTTCGCCGCACGTAGCTCACGAACTCCGGCAGCTCTTTCTGAAGCCGCGCGGGGTCAAGCGGCAGCTTGGCCTTCACAAAGAGAATCGCTCCCCCCTCCTGCGTGGGCTGAAAAGTGCTGGCTTTGCCCGGCTGCGTCCCAAAAGCCATTTGCTTCAACTGATTCAAATTCACATGTTCCTCGACCGTGGGCAGGCTGCGCGTGCTCAACGAAAACGGTGGCAGTTCCACCGCTTTGTATCCGGCTGCCTCCGCAATCGCGGCGAAGGTTTTCCCTTCCGCCAGCCCGTTGGTGACGGTGGTGTGGAACGCCTGTCCGGCCTGCCGCGCCAGATTCAGCGCCTGGCTGAACTTGTAGTCCTCCGTCACTCGCTCCCGGATTTGCTCCAAGGGCGGCACCTCGCTTGGAATGCGCTTGTTCAAGGCCAGGAGGTAAACGCCGTTTTCGGACAATACCAGCCGCGAAATGGGTTCCTGCTCGCTCAAGGCGAACGCCGCCTGGGCGAATTCCTGGCCCACGCCCAGACCCGGCGGACCCTCGTTCCGGCTGAAGGGCGGGGTGAGCTCGACCGCCAGCCCCTTTTCCTTGGCCGCGGTTTCCAGCGCCTCCGCCTTCAACGATTCCGACTCGAAGAGCGGCCGCGCGAACTCCGTGGCGGCTTTCCGCGCCTCAAGCAGCGCCTGCTGCCGGATAATCTCTTGGCGAATGTTCGCCTTCGATTCCTCCGCGGTCTTGGCCCCCCCGTAAAAATTGGTGCCCAGGCGGATCATCGCCGTCTCGACCTGTTCGTTGAGGTTTGTCGCGCCCAGCACCGTTTCAGCCTGCGCCAGGTAATTCGACGGATTAAACCGCACATACGAGACCTGCACCCGCTCGGGAATTCGATACACGGCCAGCCGGTTCGAGTAGAACTGGGCCACCGCCTCCGGCGCAACCGTGACCTGGCTCAGGTAGTTCGACGCCGAAAAGAAAACCGCCTCCGTGGCCACTTCCTGATGTTCCCGTTCATAAAGCGCCTTGCCCTCCTCGGGGGTTACCAGTTTGCCCGTCACTCCCACTACCCCAATCAACTCCTGCAACGCCAGCATGCTCCGCGCACACCGCTCGAAATCCTCGGCCCGGAAGCCCTTCGGCTCGAGCACCTGCTTGATGAAAACCGATGGGGAGTCCACCCCCATCTCCCTGAACGGCCGCAACATCTGGCGCGCCTGCTGGGCCACCGCGTCCGGATGGGGGTCAATCCCCATTTGAGCCGCCTTCTGCTTCAGCAAAAGCCACTGGTAGGTCTCGCGCATTGGGTCAAACCCCCGGCGTTCCGCCTCTTCATTCGGCCACGACCCCGTCATCAGCAGATACCGCACATACACCTCGCGTTGGGCTTGGGCGTAGGCTTCCTCCGTCACTTTCTGGCCGTTGATCGTGCCATAATTCCCTTGGCGCACCGCGTCCGGGTTCAGCTTCGTGTATGGCGAAAAGAAGATCACGAAGCTGATGATCGTCAGGGTAATAATGACCACCCAGAGCCAGGTCTGATGCTTTCGAATCGTCCCAAACATAATCTTAATTCGGTATAAGAGTGCGGAACCTAACCTTTTTGGGCGCCGAGGGTCAAGCCGGGAATGGAGCGGAATTGACGCAAAAACGATTGCTGGCGCGAATCGCGCTTGAGCCGGCGAGTCTCTTCTGGCGGCCGGAAATGGGGCAGGAACGCTGCCAGGCATGACCTGCCGGAGCCTGCCGCGCGGAAGAGATGGAAACGAAAACCACCTTTACAACGCCCAGGGCGTTTGTCAGGCTCCCGCCATTATGTTGAAGAAGATGCTGCCGCTATTTCTCCTGCCACTGTTTCTGGGCGGGTGCGCAACCACTTTCACCAATCTCACTCCCCAGCAGCAGACCCGTAATGCCAACAACCTGTATCCCGTCGAGGTGGCCCTGACCACCCGTCAGCAGACGCTCCGCTGGCAGAGTATCAAACCCCAAATCATGGTGGGGACCGAGTTCTATCCGATGCGCCCCACCCCCGTCCTGACCAATCGCTGGGAAGGCCTCATCCCCGTTCCCCCGGGAACCAATGTCGTCCATTACCGCTACAAGTTCGATTTCGAACACAATGCCATGGGCGGCCCCAAGCCCGACAGCGCCACGTCCCCAACCTACATTCTCCGCATTGTGGATTAACCCGCGGCGGCCAAGGCGTGTGCTCTCCGGCCCAACTCCCGTTGGCCCTTCCAACCCGGGGGGCGGGCCGGTCTTTGTCGTGATGTTTAAACCGCTGCCCCGCTCCTGACTTCACCCGAATGGGAACCGAACCTGAGTCCGCCCTGGATTTGTTGTGGAAGGAATATGGCGAGCCTTTCAGCGCTTTCGACGAACTGACTCTGGCGCGGTGGCTGGCCCAAACCCTCGGGCAGCTCGAGGGGCGGGCGTGGCGCCTGTCCCATCCGCTCATCGGCGCTTACCGGCTGGCCGCCCAGCTCGCCCATGAACGGCAGACCTGGCTCAAACGCCTGGCCACACCCCCGCTGGCCTATGCCGAAGCCGCCTGCTGCCGCGCCCCTTTCCTGCCTTTGTTGACCCGCGACGTCCGCGATGCCGGCCTCATCTGCCAGCACTGCAACGGCACCCTCGTTCCCTTCGACGAAATTCCCCGGCCCGCGCGCGATGAGCTGGGCCGCTGGGCCCAGCGTTACGCGGCCGTTCATGCCGTCGCCCATTGGGACGACCGCCAGCGCCGGGCGGCGGGTGACTATGACCTGGCCTTTGACAAAGCGGCGGAGGAAGCCGAACAATTGCTCGCCCAAGCCGGACACCTCGCCGTCCGGCTGCTTGACCACTACCCGGCCGTGATTTGGGAAGACCAGGACGAGTGTCTCGAAGTCCGCCCCGAAGACGTCCGCCTTTGAGCTTGTTCCATCCTCCCGCGGAGAAATTGGATTGGCAAGAAACTGCTTTTTGTGCGCCCGCTTGTACCGACTGCTGCGCGGCTGATCTTTGGCTCGACGGCCCGGTCCAGAGCCTTTGCAATCCCGACCTATCCCCGGCCCATCGTCTTAATTGCGCTTCGACCGCCCCTATGACCCACCCCAACCGGGGAACGCAAAGGTTGTGCAGACAATGCCGCCGCACCAACTTCCACCCTCGCTCGATGGGGGGCAGATCTGGACTGTGCGGAGGAAGGTAGGCCAGGCAAAAATCCGGTTCCAGCGCCCGCCGCCATTCGCGACGCAGGATCGCGCGGTGGTGCTTGGCGTTGGCGATGATCAGGGTGACTTGACGTCCTCCCCATCACCTGACCTGCGGAACAGGCGCCGACACTGCCGAACTTTTAAGAACCCGCTGATCGCCTGACACCCGGTAGAACTGCGACGCTATTGACACTGCTACTGCAGCTCATGACCAATAATTCAATGCATCAAGCCGGGACATCCCGAATGCCCACTGCTTTTCTCCCCGGTGCCCTCTCGTTCGGCTCATCGCCTTCATCTGGCGCGGCTAATGCCCCCTGCACCGCAGTGCGGCCACCAAGGGTTTCAGAATCAGTCCTTAATCCGGCTCGAGTTCGATCCAGGCGACGACCGGGCAATGATCGCTGGGAAACTGACCGTTCTTCGAGAAAATGACCACTTCCGTCCGGTGGGTCACCACGGGGCCGCGGGCCAGAATCCAGTCAATCCGGCTGCCTTCCTTGAGCAGGGACTTGAAGCCGTTGAAGGAGTTGTATTCCTCGTTGTGGCGCACCTTGGCTTGGGACCAGGTGTCGGTGAAAAACCCATCGCCGACCAGCCGGTCATACGCCTTGTTGCGCCCGGCGATGGCGTTGAAGTCCCCGACCAGGAGCACCGGCCGGTCGGTGTTGAGGGCCGCCACGCGCTCGCGGACGAGGTCGGCGCTCTTTTCGCGCGCGGCTTGGATGAGGTGGTCGAAGTGGGTGTTCCAGAAATAGAATTCCTTTTTCGTCTTCAGATCGCGGAATCGCACCCAGGTCACCATGCGGCGATTGGAATTTCCCCAGGTGGAGGAACCGATGACCTCGGGGGTGTCGGAGAGCCAGAAATGGTCGAAGGCCAGCGGTTCGAGCCGTGACTTGCGGTAAAACACGGCCATGAACTCGCCGCGGCTGCCCCCATCCCGCCCCAAGCCGATCCACTGGTATTCCGGCAGATCGCTGCTCAGTTCCTGGAGCTGCCAATAGAGTCCCTCCTGCGTGCCGAAGACGTCCGGGTTCACCTGCTGGATGCACTCGCGCATCAGTGGACGGCGGTCAGGCCAGGCATTGGGAGGAGTCCGGCTGGCAAACCGAAGGTTATACGTCATCACGCACAGCGTGTTGGGGGGCAGGTCGGCTGGTTCGGCCGCGCCGGCTGGTGGGCCAGCCCAGGGAAAGAGCAGGGCGGCCAGCACGGCCGCCAGCCTTTCCAGGGCCGCGCGGCGCGGACTTCCGGCGCGGCGGTCGGGGTTGGCGTTGACCGCGACGGGCAGGTCGCGGAAGGACTCAGATTTGGTTTCGTTGTCGTTTGGCTTCATAAAAAAAGATGGCGGCAGCGCTGCCCACATTGAGCGAGTCCACCGTCGGCGGCATGGGAATCGCCGCGGCCTCGTCGCAGACTTCCAGCACCGCCGGGGAAAGCCCGTTGCCTTCACTGCCCAGCACAATGCAGCACGATGCCCGCAAGTTGGCTTGCGCCAGAGTGTGGCCGTTCGTGTGCGGGTGGGCGGCAACGCACCGGACGCCCCGTTGCCGCACCTGCTTCAAGGTTTCCACCAAGCTGGCGGTTTCAATCACGGGCAACTCAAAAATTGCGCCCATCGAGCTCCGCACCGCGCGGCGCAGATAAGGGCTGGTGCAGGTCTCCCCCACCACCAGCGCCTGAACCCCCAGCCCGGCGCAGTTGCGAACCACGGCCCCCAGATTCTCCGCGCTCGAGAGCCCTTCGACGGCTGCCAGCAACAGGGGAGGTGACGTCTGGTCCAGGATTTGATCGAGCGAAGGTCCGGGAGGAATGCGTCCGAGGGCCAGGAGCCCTTGATACATGGAAAAGCCGGTGAGCGTCTCCAGCAGCGATTTCTCGGCGACGAACACGTGAATCGTTTCGGGACGGGCCTCGAGAACCGGCTCCAGCTCGCGATACCACTTTTCCGGCAGTAGAACCGACACCACCGGGAAATGGCTGTCCAACAATCTCCTCACCACCTTCTCTCCTTCGGCCACAAAAAGGCCCTGCTTGCGGTGCTCCATCTGCCGCCGCATCGTCCGGTACGGTTGCAACTCCGGTAAATCCAGTGACTGAATGAGCCGCCGTTGGATCATACGGAGGGGGAGAGTCGGTTCGCGGAGTTCTAGCCGAGTTCCAGGGTGGGGCAGGGGACCGACTGCGAGGTGACTGTCAGGGAGACATGGGTGGCGCCGATCCGTTCGAGTCGCCGGCCCATGACCTCGTGCGCCAGCTCGGGCCGGTTGCACTCGCGGCTCAGGTGGCCGAGGTAGAGATGCCGCAAGTCGCCGGACATCACCTGCTCGGCCGCGTCCGCCGCCGCTTCATTCGAAAGGTGGCCGTGACGGCCCAGAATCCTTTGTTTAAGGGGCCACGGCCGGTGCGGGCAGTCTTGCAGCAACTTGATGTCGTGGTTGGATTCGAGGACCAGAACGTGCGCCGGCCGGACGCGTTCGAGCACGAGCCGGGTGGCGTGCCCCAGATCGGTCAAAAATCCGATGTTTCCCCCCGGCGTCCGCAGCAGAAACCCCACCGGGTCCTGGGCGTCGTGCGGCAGGCTGAATGTCTCCACCAGCACATCGCCCACCTCAAACGCCGACCCCGTGGCAAAGATCCGGCAATCAAGCCGGACCTGCATTTGTTGCTCAATCGCCTCGCGGGTAAGCTGGTTGCAGTAAACCGGCAGCCGCAGCTTCTCCGTCAACATGCCCAGCCCCTGAACGTGATCCGAATGCTCGTGCGTCACCAGCACCCCCGTCAGGCTCTCCACGCTTCGCCCCACGCCCGCCAGCCGCTGCCGGATCTGGCGCAGGCTGAATCCCGCGTCCACCAGCAGCCGGCATTCCGGCGTTTCCACGTAAGCGCAATTGCCTGCGGAGCCGCTCCCCAAAATCGTCAGTCGAACAGCCACGCCGCACGTTAACCAGCCGCCGCCGCCAGCCGCAAATCCTTTTTCCCCGCTGCCGCAGCCGGGGGGCGCTCGCGACGCCGGGGATGCCGTCCGGGGGCGGGGGAAACGGGCGCACAAAAAAAAAATAAAAAAAATGAAACCAGGGTGTTGACAGGGCGGACGAGTCGCTATTATTGTATCGAGAAATAATTCTCGATAAGAGAATATCGAGTAAAAAATCGCGAATAATGACCTGTTCCATGACTGCCCAGGCCGCCAAACCGGTCCCGGAGCCGACGCTCAAACGGCTCCCCCTTTACCATCGTTTGCTTAAAGAGTTGCTCGCCGCCGGCCGGCCCACGGTTTCCTGCACGGAAATCGGCGCGGGGCTGGCCCTGGACCCGACCCAGGTCCGGAAGGACCTGGAGACGGCCGGAGTGGCGGGCCGGCCGCGCATTGGTTACGCGGTGACGGATGTGGTGGACCAGCTCGAGCAGTTCCTTGGCTGGAAAAAGGTCAATGAGGCCTTTCTGGTGGGCGCGGGCAGCCTGGGCTCGGCCCTGCTGGGCTATCGCAAGTTCGAGGAATGCGGCCTGAAGATCGTTGCCGCGTTCGACGCGGACCCGGCGCGGGTCGGGCGCAGGATTCACGGCACGCACGTGCTGGCGCTGCCGAAGCTGCCGGGGCTGGCGCGGCGCATGCACGTCCTGATCGGGATCATCACCGTGCCGGCTGAGGCCGCCCAGGGCGTGGCCGATTTGCTCGTGGAGGGGGGTATCCGCGCCATCTGGAATTTCGCCCCCGTACGGCTGCATCTGCCCGAAGGGATCATTGTGCACAACGAAGATTTGTACTGCTCGCTGGCTGCGCTTTCGCAAAAGCTGGCGGCAGCCCTGGCGGCCGAACCGGCCCGCCGCTCCCGGACACAGGCGGCCACGCCGGCGGCCTGAGCCTTCAACCCTCCACAACCGGAGTCAATGCCTATGACACACACACCCAAGCCCGACTGTGCCGGGCGACGTCTCACGAAAATCCGCGACATCCTGGACCGGCACGGGCGCCGGGCCTCGCGCCTGGTGCCCATCCTGCAAGCGGTGCAGGAGGAGTACCGTTACCTGCCGCGGGAGGTCCTCACCGAGGTGGCCGCCGCGCTGGAGGTTTCGCCCGCGCGGGTGTTTGGCGTTGCGACATTCTACTCGCATTTCGCCATCGAACCCAAAGGGAAGCATTTGGTGAAACTTTGCGACGGCACCGCCTGCCACGTCAAAGACTCGATTCCCATTCTCGAAGCCATCCGCCGGCGGCTGGGCCTGAAGGCGGGTCAGCGGACCACCTCCGACCGGCTGTTCACGGTTGAAACGGTGGCCTGCCTGGGCGCCTGCGGGCTGGCCCCGGTGGTCGTCGTTGACGACCAGGTGCACGGGCAGATGACACCGGAAAGCGCGGTGCAGCTCATTGAAGACGTGCTTGCCCGGGAGGTGGCGCCATGAGGGCGGAAAGAACGCCCGCTCCTTCGCCGGGAGCGCCTGCTGCCCGGCGCGTGGTGGTCTGCGCCGGCACCGGCTGCGTGGCCGGCGGCGCCTACGACGTTTTTCAGGCTTTTGCCGCGCAAATCCGCGCCGCCGGGCTCAGCGTGGTCACCGAGTTCCGGCCGGAGCCGAACGGCCACGACGTGCGGCTGAACCCGAGCGGGTGCCAGGGCTTTTGCCAGATGGGCCCGCTGGTCACCCTCCTGCCGGAGGGGGTCCTTTACACGCGGGTCAAGGTGGCGGACGTGGCCGAGATTGTGTCGCGCACGCTCCTCAAGGGGGAGTGGGTGGAACGGCTCCTCTATGTGGACCCGGCCACCCGGCGGCGCTGCCGGGGGCCTGAGCAGATTCCCTTTTATCAAAGGCAGCAGCGATATGTGCTGCGCGAATGCGGCCTGTTGGATCCGGGCAGCATCCAGGAATATGTGCACCATGGCGGATACGCCGCGGCCCGCAAGGCCTTTCGCGAACTGACCCCGGAACAGATTTGCCAGGAAATCGTCCGCTCCGGTCTGCGCGGACGCGGCGGCGGCGGATTCCCCACCGGCCGCAAGTGGGAGGCGGCCCGGACCCAGGCCAGCCCGAAGAAGTATGTCATCTGCAACGCCGACGAGGGCGATCCCGGCGCGTTCATGAACCGTAGTGTGATGGAAGGCAACCCCCATAGCGTTCTGGAGGGATTGATGATTGCCGCCCGGGCCATCGGCGCGGATGAGACGCTGATCTATGTCCGGGCTGAATACCCGCTGGCGGTGCAACGCATGCGCCAAGCGGTGGCGGATGCCGAAGCGGCGGGGTTCCTGGGATCGAACGTGTTCGATTCGGGACTGGCCTTGCGCTGCGAAGTGATGGAAGGCGCCGGCGCGTTTGTATGCGGCGAGGAAACCGCCATGATCGCCTCGATCGAAGGCCAGCGCGGCATGCCCCGGCCCAAACCGCCGTTCCCCGCCCAAAGCGGGCTGTGGGGCCGGCCCACCGTGATCAACAACGTGGAAACCCTGGTGCACGTCGTGCGGGTGATCCGCGAGGGGGCGGAGAATTTCCGCAAGCTCGGCACCCCTGCCTCGCCCGGCACCAAGACGTTTGCTCTGACGGGGCACGTGGTCAACACCGGCCTGGTCGAGGTGCCCTTTGGCGCCACGCTGCGCGAGGTGGTCTTCGACATCGGCGGCGGTGTCACCGACCGCCGGGGCAAGGTCAGCCGGGACGGCTTCAAGGCGGTGCAAATCGGCGGGCCCTCGGGGGGCTGCCTGACCCGCGAGCACCTCGACCTGCCCTTGGACTACGACTCGCTGCGGAGCGCCGGCGCGATGGTGGGCTCGGGCGGGCTGGTGGTCATGAACCAGCACACCTGCATGGTGAGCATCGCCCGATTTTTCATGGACTTTACCCAGCGGGAAAGCTGCGGCAAATGCGTGCTTTGCCGGGAGGGGACCCGGCAAATGCTGGCCATGCTCGACGACATCATGGAAGGCCGGGCGAACGGGGAAACCCTGGCCCTGCTGGAGAAACTGGCGCGCGCGGTGCAAAAAGGCTCGCTCTGCGGCCTGGGCAAGACGGCGCCCAATCCCGTGCTGTCCACGCTGCGGTATTTTCGCGCGGAGTACGACGCGCACGTCTTCCACCAGCACTGTCCGACCGGCCAGTGCAAGGCGCTGGCCAAGCCCGCCATTGACCCCGTCAAATGCAAAGGCTGCACCGCCTGCGCCCGCAAGTGTCCGGTCGGCGCGATTCGCGGTGAAAAGAAACAGCCGCATCAGATTGATCCCGCCAAGTGCATCAAATGCGGCGTGTGCGCCGAGGTGTGCAAATTCGAAGCGGTGGTGGGGGTGTGAAGGGCAATCCAGGAACCCGAGGCGTATGAACCAGAACGCAACGACCAGAAGTTTGAATGTGGACGGGCGCGAAGTCCCGATCAACGGCGAGCGCAATCTCCTTGAAGTCATCCGCAAGGCCGGGATTGACCTCCCCACCTTTTGCTATCACTCGGACCTGAGCGTGTACGGCGCCTGCCGGTTGTGCCTGGTGGACATCGAGGGACGCGGCATTCAGGGGGCGTGCTCGACGCCGGCCGAGCCGGGGATGAAGGTGCGGACGCAGACGGCGGAGATTCGCGAAATCCGGCAGATCGCCATCGAGTTGCTGCTGGCCAACCACAACCAGCAGTGTCCGACCTGTCCCAAGAACACCGCCTGCCAGCTTCAGGATGTGGCGCGCAAACTCGGCATCCGCAAGGTTCGTTTCAAACCGCTCCATGAGCCGGAACCGCTGGACGAGACTTCGGTGTCCCTGGTTCGCGACCCGGGCAAGTGCGTGCTTTGCGGCGATTGTGTGCGCTTTTGCGCGGAAATCCAGGGTATCGGCGCGATTGATTTCGCCTTTCGCGGCCATGACGCCGCGGTGCTGCCGGCTTTTGGCCTGGGCCTGGGCGAGGGCGAGTGCGTCAATTGCGGCCAGTGTGCGGCCGTCTGTCCCACGGGCGCCCTGTCTCCGCGGCCGGAGGTGGACGCCGTCTGGCAAGCCCTTCATGACCCCGCCAAGACGGTGGTGGCGCAGGTGGCGCCCGCCGTGCGCGTGGCCCTCGGCGAGATTTTCGGCCTTCCACCCGGCACGGTCAGCAGCAGCCAACTGGTGACCGCGTTGCGCCGGCTCGGGGTCGCGAAGGTTTATGACACGGCCTTCAGCGCGGACCTCACCGTGGTCGAGGAAGCCCACGAGTTTCTCCAGCGCAAGGCCAGTGGCCAGCGGCTGCCGCAATTTACCAGTTGCTGCCCCGCGTGGGTGAAGTTTGCGGAGCAGTATTTCCCCGACCTGCTCCCGAACCTCTCGAGCTGCAAGTCCCCCCAGCAAATGCTGGGGGCCCTCTGCAAAGCCATCCTGCCGGCGGAGCTGGGCATTCCGCGGCGCGATCTGGTTGTCGTCTCGATCATGCCCTGCACGGCGAAAAAATTCGAAGCCAAACGGCCCGAATTTGCCCGCGACGGCCTGCCCGACGTGGACCACGTCCTCACCACGCAGGAGCTGGGACGCATGATCGAAGAAGCCGGCCTGCGGTTTGCCGACCTCGAGCCCGGCTCCTTCGACCTCCCCCTGGGATTCAAAACCGGTGCGGGAATAATCTTTGGCAATTCGGGCGGCGTCAGCGAGGCCGTGCTGCGCTGCGCGGTTGAAAAGCTCACCGGTCAATCCCTCGCCAACCCGGACTTTTACCAGGTGCGCGGTGAGGCGGGGGTGCGTTTCGCGGATTTGAGTGTCCATGACACCCGGCTGCGGCTGGCGGTGGTTCACGGGTTGAAGAACGCGCGCATTCTCGCCGAAAAAGTGCGCCGGGGGGAGCATGCCCTGGACCTGATCGAAGTGATGGCCTGTCCCGGGGGCTGCGTTGGCGGCGCCGGCCAGCCGGTGAGCCGCGGCGCCGCAGCACGCCAATCGCGCGCCCGCGGTTTGTATGACGCCGACAAACACCTGGAGCTGCACAAGTCGCAGGAGAACCCGTTTGTGACCGGCTGCTATCAAAGGCATTTGGGGGAGGTGGGCGGGCATGAAGCCCATCAACTCCTGCACACTCGGTATGAAAACCGCCGTTCCCCGGCCCCCTCGGAACCCCCAGCGCATGGAACTTTATGAAGACCCCACGTGAAACCGTCCCTGCCACCTTCATTGATGAAGCCGCCATCGCCGCGCAACTCCGCGCGGCGGGCAACCCCGAGCCCACCCGCGTCCGCGACATCCTGGCCAAGGCCCGCCAACTGGAAGGGTTGGACGCCGGCGAGGTTGCCGTTCTCATGGGGATCGAAGAACCGGCCTTGGCTGAAGAGTTGTTTGCCGCCGCTCGCAAGGTGAAGGACGAGATCTACGGCAACCGCCTCGTTCTCTTTGCACCTCTTTACCTATCGAACCTGTGCCGGAACGAGTGCGCGTATTGCGCCTTCCGGGCGGGTAACCGCGAGCTCGTTCGCCGGGCCTTGACGCAGGAGGAAATCGCCGCCGAGGTGCGGATTTTGATCGGCCAAGGCCATAAACGCGTGTTGCTGGTGGCCGGCGAATCCTATCCCCGCGGGCAGGGCTTTGATTATGTCCTGGAAGCCATCGAAACCATCTACCGCACCCGCGTGGGCCGGGGGGAAATCCGGCGAGTCAACGTCAACGTCGCGCCGCTGACCGTGGACGAATTCAAACAGCTCAAAGCCGCAAAAATAGGCACCTATCAGCTCTTCCAAGAGACCTATCACCGTCCCACCTACGCTGCGGTGCATCGCGGCGGGCCGAAGCGCGATTACGACTGGCGGGTTACGGTCTTCGACCGCGCCATGGAGGCGGGCATTGATGACGTGGGCATCGGCGTGCTGTTCGGGCTCTACGACTGGAAATTCGAGATGCTGGCCATGCAACAACACATCCGGCACCTCGAAGACACCTTCGGCGTCGGGCCGCATACCATCAGCGTTCCCCGCCTTGAACCCGCGCTGGGGTCGGACCTGGCCTTTCATCCGCCGCATCCAGTGTCGGATGCGGACTTCAAGAAGCTGGTTGCCATACTCCGGCTGGCTGTGCCGTACACCGGCATCATCATGTCCACGCGCGAAAACGCCGCCACGCGCCGCGCCACCTTCCAGCTTGGCGTCTCGCAAATCTCGGCCGGCAGCCGCTGCAATCCGGGGGGCTACGGCGGACCCAAGGACGGCCACGAAGCCGAACAGTTTCAACTGGGCGACCATCGTTCGCTGGACGAGGTTGTCCGCGACCTGGCCGGGCTGGGGTTCACTCCGTCGTTCTGCACCGCCTGCTACCGTTTGGGCCGGACCGGCGCGGACTTCATGGACCTTGCAAAACCCGGTCTCATCAAGCACCACTGCGGTCCCAACGCCCTCTCCAGTTGCATGGAATACCTCCTGGACTACGCCCGGCCCGAGACGCGCCGCGCAGGCGAACAACTGGTCGAACGCGAACTCGCAACCCTGGAACCGTCGGTCGGCGAAATCTCGCGCCGCCTCGTGGCCGAGGTCCGGGCCAACCAACGCGATGTCTTTGTATGAACCCCACCCCGCTTCAGACCCGGCACGACACCGCAGCGCTGCGGCCGGGCAGTCATGCCGCGCCGGCCCCGAAATCCCTGCGCCTTCACATCGCCTTCTTCGGCCGGCGCAACGTGGGCAAGTCCAGCTTGCTCAACGCCATCACCCGCCAGCAGGTCTCGATTGTGTCCCCCGTCGCCGGCACCACCACCGACCCGGTCGAAAAACCCATGGAGTTCCTCCCCTTGGGTCCGGTGGTGTTCATTGACACGGCCGGTGTGGACGACGAAGGCGAGCTGGGAAGGTTGCGTGTTCGCAAAACCCGGCAGGTGCTCGATCGAGCTGATCTGGGGGTGCTGGTGACCGAGGCCGGCACTTGGGGCTGGTTTGAAGCGGAAATCCTCGCCGAGCTCCAGCGTCGGCGGGTGCCGATCCTGGTGGTGTTCAACAAGGTGGATGTGGCAGCTCCCGAACCGGCGCGGCTCGCCTGGTTGACGGCTCAAAAAATCCGCCATGTCGAAACCGCCGCCGCGCAGGGCCTTGGACTCGACCGCTTCCGCGAGGCCTTGCTCGACCTTGCGCCGGCGGAATTCATCAACAGTCCGGCCATCGTTGGCGACTTGGTCGGCCCCGGCGAACTGGTTCTGCTGGTGGTCCCGATTGACAAGGAAGCTCCCAAAGGGCGTCTGATCCTGCCCCAGGTTCAGGCCATTCGCGACCTGCTCGACCACGACGCCTGTTGTCTGGTGGTCAAGGAACACCAGTTGCGCCAGGCCTTGGACCGTTTGAAGTCCCCGCCCCGCCTCGTCGTGACCGACTCGCAGACCTTTGAGGAAGTCGCTGCGGCCACACCGCGCCACGTGCCCATGACGAGCTTTTCCATTCTGATGTCCCGATTCAAAGGCGACCTGGCCGCCCAGGTCGAAGGCGCTCTGGCCATTGACTCATTGCGCCCGGGTGACCGGGTGCTGGTCGCTGAATCGTGCTCGCATCATCCCATCGGCGAAGACATCGGCCGGGTCAAAATCCCGCGCTGGTTAAACCGTCACGTTGGAGGCGAGCTCCGGTTCGACCACGTCCAAGGCCACGACTTTCCGGCCAGCCTCCGTGACTACCGCTTGGTCATTCATTGCGGGGCCTGCATGTTCAATCGGCGGGAGATGTTGACCCGCATTCTGCATTGCCAGCAAGCCGGCGTGCCTGTCACCAACTACGGTCTGGCCATTGCCTTCAGCCTCGGGATTCTTGAGCGCGCCTTGGAGCCTTTCCCCGCCGCCCTGGCAGC
>ERZ795050.3695-NODE-3695-length-14934-cov-5.311244_pt1 | contig 14934 bp, 12 predicted proteins | sample MGYA00375134_ERZ795050 | MGnify/ENA primary metagenome ERZ795050 (study PRJEB30179, sample SAMN05720221) | activated sludge metagenome | isolation source: Anaerobic digester | place: Japan | collected 2015-05-26 ... | reverse complement strand
AATAAAAATCTTAAAATCATTAATTCACCTTTATTTAATAATAAAATTGATAAGATAAAGGTTTATCCTGTAAATATCTCAGAAAAATTTTTAATGCAGCCTCAATCTATCGTTTATTTTTATATGTTGACAGATCTATTTGAGAAAAAAGTTTTATTTAAAAGTCAAAATTTGATAATCAATTTAAATGAAGATGAATCAAAAATAATTGATTTCGAAACTATTAGTTTAAATATTGAAAGAAAAAATAAAGAAAATAAGATAAAAAATAAAATATTGAATAATGCAAATATTATTGAGCAAAATAATACTTCAATATTATATAAAACAAAAGATAGTTTGATTTATAAAAATATTGATATAAATGAAATATATCAATATAAAAAGCTCGAAGATTTTGAAATTCAGAGCCAAAATAACATAAAAATTATTTATTTAATTATTATTGCTCTATTATTTTTATCTAAATTTGTTGTGTTTTTAATACTGAAAAATAATTAAATAATTGTAACTAATAAAACTAATAAAACAATAATTAATAATTATAGCTACCAGTAAATAATTCTAACTGTCAGTAAATAATAAAGTTTGAAAGAATTCAATCAGCTATTTTCTAATAACTGTTATTCATATTTATACTTTTCAGTAAAATAAAATAAATAACTACTGAAATTATCTGAAATAATACCACACAGCCTATGATTAAATAAAAATTTATTTTATAAAGAAAACCAAATAGAGAACCTGCAATAAAAAAAGATATGCCATAGAAGGTATTGAAAATCCCATAACCTGTGCCTCTTTTTTTCAGGTGGGTCAAATCCGCAATAGATGATTTCATTATCGTTTCATGACAACCCATCACTATACCCCACAGCATTATACTTGCAATTGCAGACCAGAATTTTCCTGCAAACGAAAGAATCGGAATAAAAAGAGTCAAAATAGGTATTACTATAAGGGTTTTCAGTCCTGCTTTTGAATTGTTATATTTGTTTTTTATTTTATCATAAAGTCTTCCAATTATCAATGCTGCAAGACCATCAACCGCCATTGCAATTGCATAATAAAAAGGAATTTGAGCATCATTTAATATGTTTTTCTCCTTAAAATAGTATCCAAGTATTGCAAAAGATATAAATCCCATTGTGGTAAATGTTGTAAAGATTGAATAAAGCCAATAAGTCTTTGAAAGTTTTTCTTCAATATTTTTATCTTCTTTTTCAAGTTTCTCTGGATGAGGAACCTTTATTTTTGAGATAATAACTGAAGCCATTAATATTGTAAAAGGTATGAACATAAATAAAAATGCCTTTTTATAGCCAATAATTTCATTTTGATCTTTTTTAGTTAAAAGAAGGATAAGACTGAAAATCAAAGGACCTACTATTGCTCCAAGTTGATCCATGGCTTCATGTATTGCAAAACCAAAACCTGTTCCAATCTGTTTTGTCGCTGAAGATAATATGGTATCTTTTGCAGGGGAGCGAATGGCTTTACCAATTCGTTCAAATATAATAAATACACTTATTACCTGCCAGGTTGTAGACATGCCCATAAGTGGAACGGTGATTAAAAGAAAGTATCCTATTATAGTAAAAGTCCAATATCCTTTTGATTTATCTGCAAAATAACCCGAAATCAGTCTTATAAAATATCCAAAAAATTCAGCAAGCCCTGTTATGAGACCTACTAAGGCTATATCCATTCCTATAGATTTAGTATAAGGTCCATATATGCTTCTTGCACCTTCATAAATGATATCCCCAAAAAGACTTATGATACCAAATAAGATTATCAACAAAATAGCTTTTTTCTTTAATAATTGCTGGTTTTCATTAATCTGTTCCATTTTATACCACTCCTTATAAGATAAAAAATAAAATAATTAATAAGATAATTAACTTATAAATAAATATTTAATGCGATAACATATAATTTAGATCAAGATTACTGATCAATTAATTGATATATAAAATCTTTAAATTAAAAGTCAATAAATAAGATATTTGGCTTTCTAATTTAACTTAAATTTAAAAATATAGTTTTATAGTCTGACTTTAATATTAGAAAATAATCTTTAAGATTAAAGTATAATCTTTAAGATTAAAAGATAATATAATTTTAGAAAAAAATAGTTATAGATTACACAAAAGTTAAAAATAAAAATAAATTATGTTAAAATAAAAATTTAAAAAAAAGATAAAAAACGTAATATATTAAAATTATTAAAAAAAAATTTGACAAAATTAATATTTAGTTTTATATATTTAATTGTAAATTAAAAATAGTGTAAAGGATTAATGATGAAAAATATTGAAATTGAAAAACTTTCAAAAAGTTTCAAGTCAAAAAAAGAATATATTAAAGCCGTTGTTGAAGTAAGTTTTTCGATAGAAGAAGGGACAATTTTTTCTCTATTGGGACCAAATGGCGCTGGAAAAACCACGACAATAAAAATTCTTGCGACATTATTTTTACCAGATGGTGGATATGCTAAGATATGTGGTTATGATGTGGTAAAAGATGATTTGAAAGTTAGACAAAATTTAGGAACAGTATTACCAGGAGAAAGAACACTTTTCTGGAAATTATCTGTCAAAGAAAATTTATCATATTTTGCAGATTTATATGGCTTAAAACCATCCTATTCAAAAAAAAGAATAGAATATTTATTAAAAAGATTTGAGATAGAGGATAGAAAAAATACCTTTGTTGAAAAGTTGTCTACTGGACTTCGTCAAAGAGTAGTTTTATGTAGGGCTCTTCTTTCTGATCCAAAAGTTTTATTGCTTGATGAACCTACTTTGGGTTTAGATCCAGAGGCAGCAAGAAATTTAAGAAACCTTATTTTGGAAATCAAAAAAGAAGGTAAGACGATTTTACTAACCACTCATTATATGTATGAAGCAGACGAGCTTTCAGATTTCGTTGCTATCATTAATAAAGGAAAGATAGTTGGATTGGATACTCCCGAAAACCTAAAAAAGAATTTAGATATAGAAAGAAATATAACTATTTCATCAAAAAAAGTACCTGAAATTTTTATTGAAGAGATTAAGAATTGCTTTTTAACTGAAGTTTATAAAGAAATAACAGAGGAGAATCTTATTAAATTATCCTTATCATTAAAGAAAAAAGATGATGCTGTATCCAGAATAATTCAAATTGCCTCAAAGTATAATATTGTTCTTGAAAATATTATATTATCTGAGCCAACACTTGAAGATGTTTTTATACAGAAAACAGGTAAAAAGTTCACAGAAGTAGAGGCAGGTTAAATATGGAAAGAATAAGAAATTTTTTACAGGGTATAAAGGCAGTATTAATAAGAGATATTAAGACTTATCTAAGGTATAAAGGATGGTTTATATCTATGTTTATCTGGCCGATAATATTTCCTTTTACTTTTGTTTTTATGGGTAAAGGTCTTGCCGGTCCTTCTAATGAGGGAATATCAAATTTTGCAAAACTTGCCATAGCAGTAGATTGTGGCTCCTTTATCATTCCTGGAAATCTTGTATGGATGTTTTTAAATGTTTTAAGGACTTTACCTATCTATTTATTAATCTATTCATTTGCTCCAGATGGAGTATCTCAAGGTCTTTATTCTTATACAGGTACAAATAAGTTTTTTTCATATTATTTAATAGGAATGATAGGAGGTCTTTTTATTACTCAAATATTCTGGGGAATGGGTTTTTCACTTAAAAGGCTTATGGATATTGGAGTTCTTGAGACAATCTGGAGTTATTCTATGGATCATATCCATTTTATAGTTGGGGAATCTTTTTATAATTTAATCGAAACTATTTACTCTGAAGTCGCATCTGTATTAATAATAAGATATATTTTTGGTTTTTATTTGCCTGAAGAATTCTGGCATGCTTTTTATATTTTCATACCCTTTACGATTGTAATGTATGGTTTTGGAATATTTTTTGCAGCATTCATACTTCAGATTAAAAATCCAAATAGTTTGGTAGATTTATCTTCTTTTGTTGTAATGAGCTTAAGTGGTACCCAAAATCAACCGCAGGTATTTCCAAGATTTTTACTGGCAATCTCTTTAATAATGCCAACCACCTACTTTATTGACTATTTAAGAGTTGTTTCATTAAAAATGAAACCATTATTGCCAATTAATCTTGAGATTTGTATTATGAGTATATCACTTCTTATTTTACCTTTAACAGGGATAATCTATTTTAGGTTTGCTGATAAAAAATGCAGGAAAATTGGAAATATTGGAGTTCATTGATATTTATTTATAACCTATATATCTTTTATTTTAATTAAACCTATTCTTTTATTAATGTTAAAAATTTAAAAAATGTCTTTAATTATAATTGGTTTTAAAATGTAAGTATAGCTTTTATTCATGCTAAAAATTCTGACAAAAAAATAGTTTTACTAAAAGAATCATAATTATCTATAAAATCATCTTTTAAATCATACCTGATTAATGGTTAAAAATCTTTAGTAAAAAAGAAGCTATATTCATATACAATATTATACCCATTATATCAGCCAAAGAGGTGATAAGAGGACCGCTTGCTACTGCTGGATCCATCCCAAACCTATGGAATAAAAATGGTAAAAGAAGACCAATTAAGCTACTTACAGTTATTATTACTGTCATAGAGATTGCAACCACTAACCCAATAGTCACATTGGCTCTTATTACACCCAATATAAATACTGCAACACCCATAGAAACGCCAAGAAGTAAGGACACCAAAAGCTCTTTAGCAATAGCCTTAAAAAAATCTTTAGAAGTCAACTCTCCAAGCGCCATACTTCTAATGACCAGTGTGGCAGATTGAGATCCAGCGTTACCGCCACTGTCTACAAGCAAAGGAAGGAAAAATACAAGTGCAACAACCGAGCTTATTAGATTTTCAAAATGCGCAAGACCCGCTCCAGAAAAAATATTTACAAATACAAGAATTATAAGCCATGAAATTCTTCTTTTCCAGAGTTCAATAGCAGGAGTATTCAAAAATTTCTTTTCAAGAGGTAAAATAGCACTTCCTTTGTGGAAGTCTTCTGTTGCTTCTTCTTCAACGACATCTATAATATCATCATTTGTTACAATACCAATAAGTATTCCTTCTGAATCCACAACAGGCATAGCATACATATCATATTTTTTAAATATCTGAGCAGCTTCTTCTTTATCCTGGTTAGAAAAAAGAGCTACAAAATGACCATCAAGAATTTCTTCGAGAGGTGTTGCAGGATCAGCAAGTATTATTTTTCTTAAAGGTAGATCATCTATCAATTTCCCTATTTCATTTACGACATAAATAATTTCAATACTTTCTGAATCTAATCCTTTATTCCTTATATGGTTAAGTACTTGTCCAACTGTCATATTTGATGTGACAGCTATGTATTTGTTGGAGATAAGCCTACCAACACTGTCTTCCGGGTAATTTAATTGTAAAAGTACTTTTTTTCTTTCGTTTTCATCAAGAAGTTCAAGAAGTTGTTTAACAACTTTTGCTGGCAATTCTTCGAAAAGAGTAGTTCTATCATCAGAAGCCATGCTGGAAATAACCTGTCTTATTTCCTCTTTTGCAAGATTTTGTATCAGTATATTTTGGGCTTCTGGTTCTAGAAGTGAAAAGACCTCATCAGCTTTTGATCTTGTTAATAATCTGAAAACTTTAATGGAAGATTCTTCGGTAAGTAAATTTATGATATCTGCAATTTCAACCGGGTCCTGCTCATTTAAGAATTTTTGTAATTCGCTAAATCTTTTAGACTCTATTAATTCTTCTATATCGGGTAAAATCATATCTATTATTAAAGATGTATTGGCATGAGCAGAGACTGCTTCTATCTCTTCATCTTCTGGATTTTCTATTATATAAATCCATTCAAGAATTCTTGATTGTATGGCATTTAAATCAAATATGTTTTCAAAATCTCTCAAATTCTCGAATTTAACAAGGAATTTGATCAATTTTGCCATAAGGTTAAGATATTCATTGCTTTTATTTTGAGGAATTAAAAGTAATATAATCAATTTAGCTATATCATTAGTGCTATTATTATAGATAATACCTTCATGATAGTAACCTATAGAACAGATAATTTCACCATCATAAGGGATTCTTGCGTGTGGGCATGCAATATTAAAACCAAGATATGTATTTGTAAGAGATTCTCTATCTAGAACTGCTTTTTGTAGATTAAATTCTTTTGGGATTAAATTGCTTTTTTCTATTGATTCACACAAAGTTCTTATTGCCTGTTCCTTTGAAAGTCCTTTCAATGATATAAGTCTTCCTTCAGTAATAGCTGTTCTTATTGGTTCCATATTTTTATCCTTAAGATTTAATTAACATAAGGAGTCTTTATAATTAAAATTAAATGAAATTTGAATAAATTTTTATTGGGTTAAAATATAAATTGCCTATTTAGTTATTATCAATAATTAAAATTTAATCTATCTATAAAAATGCTATAATAAGCAATATTAATTGGAAAATATGAATTTGATTTATAAAAAATATTTTACTAATTAAAAATAAATTTAAGATTATTTCAATAAAAAAATCAAAAAAGCTTTTTTTTACGAATGCCTATATTTTATTACCTTTACTTCTTCTAATGTTATCAACCCTTCAGTTACTGTTTCATCAAGAAAAGGTAAAATTTTATCAATATTTTCTTGAGAGTCAACAATCTCTATGATAATTGGAAGATCTTCGGATAAGTCTAGAAGTTTTGCCTTATGCATTCTACTATCCGCACCATATCCCAAAATACCTCTAATAACTGTTACACCAGCGATATGTAGTTCTCTTGCTCTCTGTGTTATAGCTTCATAAAGTTGTTTTCCTTTATATCTATCAGCCTCACCTATAAATATTCTTAACAACATAGATTTTTCAGAAAGTTTCATAAGCCTTCCTGATAATTTTAATGCTTATGTAAATAAAGATTTCCCTAAAAATATTATTTTATAGCAAAAAATTAATCAAAATTTTCCTAAAAGTAAGATTCGTGCCAGAATTATACCCAAATAAAGACTTAAAAATCCTCCAATTTGACTAAACAAAATGTTTAAAAAACCCAATAAAATTTCATTATCTTTAAAAAGGTTAAAAGATTCAAGTATAAAAGTAGAAAAGGTTGTAAAGGCTCCTATTAAACCTATTAATAAAAAGGAGCGAATTTCTGGTCTGACTGTTATCTTATCAAATATAGTATATAAAAAACCTATTAAAAAAGATCCACTCATATTAACTATATATGTTCCTAATGGAAAAGTAGTAGCATTATTATTAGCTATATACCTTGAAAAAAGAAATCGTAAAATAGCACCAATTGCGCCACCAATGGCAATTGAAATAATAACTTGCATATTTCCTCATTAGAATTAGTAATCAAAATTGGTAATATTAATAAATTAGATTGAGTTAATAAACTCAATAATCTTTTCTTTTATCTTATCTCTTACATTTCTTGTTTTAAGTAATATCTCTTCTTCAGTTCCATTAAAAGAAGAAGGATCTTCAAATTCCCAGTGGAGTCTTTTAACTTCCCCAGGGAAAAATGGGCATCTTTCGCCTGATGTTGCATCACAGACAGTTACCACATAATCAAAGCTATATCCATCTTTTAAAAAAGAGAGCACGCTCTTTGTTTGATTATTTGAAATATCTATTCCAATTTCACCCATAACTTTAACTACATAAGGATTAAGCTTTCCGGGTTCTATACCTGCACTTTGTGCTATTAATTTACCCTTCCCATAAAAATTTGCAAATGCTTCAGCCATCTGGCTTCGGGCAGAGTTATGAATACAAACAAAAAGGACTTTTAACATAATCCAATCCTAATAATTTTAATTATTTTCTATTATTTTCTATAAAATAATTTATACAAAAGTGTTTACTAAATATTAACTTATTATTTTTTCATTGTTAAGAATTTCTTCAAGAATTTCTACTGATTTTACTACTAAATTAGCACAAACTGTTGAACCAATTTTGTTTTCAATAAAATATTTTCGTCCTTCTTCACTTAATAAATCACATTTAATAAGTTCTTTACAATTTTCAGAGCCAAAGTTTTTAGTAAATTTATCTTTAAATTCCCTTACAAGCATATAATTTTTCTCTAATGCCTTTTTATCTTCTTTCTCTGTTTTGCCAAAAAAATATCCCAACACCATATAAGCACCACTTACTGCACCGCAGGTAAACTGCATTTTACCCATCCCACCTCCAAAAGAGCTTGCAAGCCTTAAAAGTACTTTTTCATCAGTTTTTATTAAATCATTAAATGTCAATAAAACAGATTGAGCACAATTAAAACCATCGAGAAAATATTTCTTAGCAATTTCACTTCTCATATTGTATATGCTCCTCTAGAATTTTTTTCTTCTTTTTGATTATAAAATAAATTTATAAAACTTATAGCATTTTCAAGCTCAATAAGAAAAATTATTTTAGTAAAGGGATTAAAAAAGTAGAAAATGCATAAATTAATTACTCAAAAAGGTTGAAATAATTCAAAAATTTATAGATCAAGAAAGTGTTAAAATATAAAAAATAAAAAAATTTAAGAAAAGGTTAGAATATAGAAAAAGAAAAAAAATAAACGACTAAAATATTAAAAAATTTAAAATACTAAAAAATTAAAATAATAAAAAATCAAAGAATAAAAGTTATAAGGTTTGCAATACTATGAGCCAAAAATGATGGGAGCAGGTAGTTTTCAAAACTATAAATAGCTGATAGAATTATTGCAGCTAGCAAGTACAAAAAAAATAGATAAATTGAAACAAAAGGAAAATGCATTAAACTAAAAATAATTGAGCTAAATAAGATTCTTATGATTCTATTTGATTTTCTTAATAATAAAGTCATCAATATATATCTATATAAAAGTTCTTCAAAAAATGGTATAAAAAATGAAGTATTTATTAAAAATAAAAAATCAGTTTCTTTTTCACCAATCTGAGGATAGAATGCATTTATCTGAAGTAGTAAAATTATTAATAAAATTGAACAACCCAACCCCTCAGCTAAATGTCTTAAAATAGATTTTAAGTTAGTAAAATTAGTATCCCAGTCAAACTTTTTATTCAATACTAGAATTAATAATAGTAAAGGTCCAAAAATATTTGAATAACCTGTAGTAATAAAATTAATGATGAAATTTTCAAATGATGACTTAAAAATCGAAATCACTAAAATTAAAAATCCTATAATAAACAAAACAATTGCTAAAAAAAGATCAAAACTATTTTTATCTTCTTTTTTATTTGATAATCTTTTTAGCTCCTTATTAAAAAATTTATATTTATTAATATCTATCATGTTTTTTATATGAGAAAAACCACCAAATTTCTCAACTAATTTAACGATTTTGTTTTGTTCAGAAATAGATAGATGAGAGAGTACCTTTTTTTGATATTTCAATGGCAATATTGAGAGAAATAATATAGATTTTTTCAATCCCAAATTTTTTTTAATTTTACTTTTGTTCATTTATTTACTCAAATCGAACTTATTTTTAAAAATTTATAAAAAAAATTTCAAAAATTATAAAAATTTTCTTGCTTTTTTTAAAAATATGATTATTTTATATTTGTTAACGGATAGAATCGGGTTGATAATTTGTTAAGTCGGTATATCGAGTATTATCTTTTCTTAGAAATCAATAATTTTCTCGAATCAGATTTATCAAAAGATTGGCTTGAGCCTATCTCGTAAGAATTTAAGGAGTTTTTTTTATGTCTAAGAAGATTTATGTCGGTAATATGAATTACAAAACCGACGAAGAAACATTGAAAAGAGAATTTGAAGCTTTTGGTGAAGTTACCTCTGCTAAAATTATCGTTGATCAGATGAGCAGACGATCAAAAGGTTTTGCATTTGTCGAAATGGCAAATGATGATGAAGCTGCCAATGCTATTAAAGCACTTAATGGCAAAGAAATCGACGGAAGACCTTTAAAAGTCAATGAAGCGATTGACAAAGGTTCTAGATTTAATCAAAGAGGATATCAAAGAAGAAGCTACTAGAATATAGATAGCCAATGTTTAGGACATCTGAATAATTTCAGATGTCCTTTTTTTTATTTAAATAATTATTTCTAAAACCTTAAAGATTTAACAATGATAATTTAATAATATTTCAAATCAAAACTAAAAAATATTTATTTTCTCTTTATTATTTTCCACTTATTGTAGCACCATCTGCCTTTATATAAGGTAAAAATGAATAGCCATCATTTACATATTCACAAGAAATATCTGTGATATTTTTTAGAAGCTCGGCATAATTTCCGCTTATCATAGTCTCTTTTATTGGATAAGTTATTTGACCATCTTTAATAAAATAACTATTTTTAGCGACTGCAGAAAAATCACCATTGGGAGAAACTTCTCCTCCAGAAATTCTTTCGAGTAAGATTCCTTTTTTTGTATTTTTAATAATTTCATCAAGGTTTTTTGTCTTACCTTTTATAATTATCCCGCTACCATAATTAAGTGCTCTTGGTTTGCCTGTCTTTAATGATCCATAATAGCTTAAAAGAAGTGTTTTTAAGACACCTTTTTCTAAAATTGTAATTGGTTTTGTTAAAAAACCATCAGATGTCCAGAAACCTTTTGTGACCCATAGCTCGCTTGTAGGATTCGATTCAATTGTCAAAATATTGGATGCGATCTGGCTATTGACTTTATTTTTATATATGCTTGTTCCACTAATTATTTCATAATCTTTAAGACTACCAATAAGAAATGAAATTAATTCAGTGACTGAATTTGGTGTGAAAATTATTGATCCTTCAAATTTATCTGATATAGGTTTTGTATCAATCTGCTCAGTATTCTGTTTTAATATTAATTCAACATTTTCCCATTCAAGTATTGGCTTTTTAAGATCTTTTTTAGATATAGAGAAAAAGTTAAAAGAGGAAACTTTATCCTTCTCTCTTGAAGAAAAGGTAGTTGTGGCGCTAAATTTACCTTTTTTATCTAAAAATTCTGTGCCATTTGATGTTAAAAAATAGGAATAACCTCTCGAATAATCTAAAATGGCTTCTTCTAAATTGATGATAGGAAATTTTTTTCTGCTATCTTCTATAAATTCTTCCAATCTTACAACCATTTCTTCTTTTGAAAATTCAAGATTTCCACTTGAAAATTCTTTTTTGTCTTCAAATGGGACAAGTTCATTTGCATTATCTTCAAAAGAGGAGTTTATAATTGATTTTAATATATCAAGTTGAGTTTCTATTTCTTCGAAGTTTAAGCAATTTATGCCAATAGAACCCTTTTTATGACCTATGTAACCAGTTATTGAGATAGATTCGCTAAAAGTAGTTCTGAAAAGATCTATTATATTGGAATGAACATTTAATTCATGGGATTCGCCTCTTCCAATACTTACTATAACTTTTTCTATACCTATTTTTTTTGCCTTCTCAAGTGTTTTTATAGCAATAATTTTATCTTTTTCGATATTATCAAAGATTGACATTATTTTCCTCCCACCATTACTTCACATCTAATTGCTGGACCGCCCAATGAAACAGGTATAGGCTGTTTTTTACCGCAGAAACCAGATGATTCCCAGATAAAATCATTTGAAACCATATCTACTGTTTTTAAAAGATTAAATGCAACACCAGAAATGGTCGTATCTCTTATTGCTTTACCAATTTTTCCTTTTTTAATCTCATATCCAAATGATATTGAAAACATAAACTCACCGTTTGTATCTGCTTGACCATTTTCACTCATGATAAAATAATAACCATCATCTACTGAAGAAATCATATCTTCAAGTTTATCTTTTCCAGGTAAGATGGCGGTGTTTCGCATTCTTACCAGTGGTTCATCACTAAACAAATATGCTCTTGCATTACCTGTTAAACTTTGATTAAAAATCTGGCAATTATCTTTTGAATTTAAGTAACCTTTCAATATTCCTTTTTCAATTATCACAGTATCTTCTGCCAATGTTCCTTCATCGTCTATAAAGACTGGAACCGGGCATAAATCATTTGAATAATGATGTGCAAAGTCAACCAAATCAATTAAAGGTGATGCAACCTGTTTACCAATGAAATCTTTTGCAATAGAACCTCCAAGTACTATATCTGCCTCAACAGTATGCCCAATGGCTTCATGAGCAAGCATACCCGAAATACGAGAGTCTAATATACATTTTTTTATTCCTGCTTCTGCATATACTCCATCAGCTTTTTTCTTTAAATTTTGGTATAAATAGTCTACTTTAAGAGTAAGATCATTTACAGATGAAAAATTATGAGAAAATCTACCAATACCGCCAAAGACATCATAAAGTTCAATAGGCTGCCCATCTTTTTCAATTGTTAAAAAAATATAAATATAACTTCTAGGATACAAAATGCTGTAAAGAGCTCCATCAGAAGTTGCCATGTCTTTTTTAAGAATCTGCTGGGAAAATATTATATTTCTTGCCTGAAGGTCAGAATAATTTTTTTGTATATAATTATCTATCTCTTTTAAAAAATTAATATAAAGATTTTGATCTTCTTTTATTTCAATTCCTTTTAGCTCATCATAATTAAAACTTTTAATTGATGGTCTTGAAGGAAGATTTATTGATGAAGATTTTTTAGAAATAAATCGGGCATTATCTTCAGCTTCTTTTATTAACTCATATGCAATATTTTGATTTATTTCTGAATTTGAAGAAAACCCCCATTTACCATTGCAATAGCTTCTTGCAGAAATTCCCTTGATTTTAACTGTACTATTGTTTACTATATCCCCATTTAAGATATTTATCCTTGTATCCCTATTTTCCTGTGCCCTTAATTCACAGTACTGTTTACTTTTTTTTACTATCTCTGAAAGTTCGATAGGGAAAAACATGATTTCCTCCAGGTAAATAAACTTAAATAAAATTAATATTAAATAAATTAATTGCAATTAGAGTATGATATTTAATTTCAGTTAAAAGAAAAATAGACGAAAAAATTTGTAATATTAAATTTAAGAAGACTAAACTATCTTTTTTGAAATGATTTAAAAAATGAAGAAAGAGATCTTTTATAATCTAATTCAATTTTTTTCTAATTTTTTCTTCTTTGTTAAATTTCTTATTTTATTTATTCTTTTTGCAATCTTTTTTATTTTTATTTTTGTCTTTAATATTTACGCACAGCAGAATAATTTTTTTGATTATTATCATTTTTATAGTAGTTCGAAGCTATTTTTTATTAATGATTTTAAATTAAATCCATCATTATATGCTTTTGATGATAATATTTATTCATTTTCATATGTAAATTATTTTAATCAATATAGTTGTTTTAGTTCCAATATATTGAATATTGTTATCTTTGGTAATTTTTATAATTACTACACAAATAAAAATGATTTATTTATTGGCATTCCAATTTTTTATAAGACAAAAAACTATCCTTTATCTTTAGGATTAATGGTTTCAAATCTATTTATTAATGTTGGTTATTTTGTTAGATTTTTCAATTTTTTGGAAAATGGAATGACGATATTTTATATATTTGATGAAAACATATTTGGTGAAAATATTGATAATAGGGTTGGTTATGAAATCTTTTTTGGATTGAAAGTCTTTAAAAATATAAAGATCAAGACAAATTTTTATTTTGATAATTCGTCATTTTACCAGTCAATAGATTTAAATCAGTTTTTTAATCAATATTTTAATTACAACCTTGTCTTAACATTAGATTTTGAGAATCTATCATTTATTTTTACTTATTTTCCAGATAAAGTATATGCTTTTAATTTTTCAATTTTTAGAAAATATTCTAAGTTAAGTCTAACTTTTTCAATCGATCTTAATAATAGCTCTTATTCTATAGGTTTTGGCTTTTCTAATGCAAAAACTTATCGCAATATTAATGAAAGCGGTGTTCTATATATAATTGATTTTAACTTTATTAAACCAGATGCAAATTTATTTTTGCAATTAAGAGAAAAGGCAAAAAAGAAAGGAAATATTTTCTTATTTATATCTGGAAAAAACCTTAATAAAATAACTGAAATAGAAGATTTAGAAGCAATTATAAAAGAACTTAAGAAAAATAATCTTTGTTTTACCTATATAAATCAACTGGATTTATTTAATCTGGCTTTTGCCTCATCTTCAAATTATATAATTTTAAATAAAAATTATTCTATTGATCTTTCTTATAACAAAGTCCAGGATTTAATCTTAAATGAAATAATTAGAAGTATTTATGAATATTTAAAAAATTACAAGATTGAAATTGACCAAAATATTGATATTGAAAAAATAGTTAGCAACATAAGTCTTCTTCTTTTAAGTGATGAAAAATTTAAGATATTTGTTAATAAAGAAGTTCAATACCTTGTTGATATTATTTTAGAAAATAGAAAGATAGATAAAGATTTGCTTCTCGATTTTGCCTTTAATAATATTTATAAGATAGAGAAAAGTAAATTAAATGAAAATAGTATATATGATTTAAATAGTCTTAATAAATTAAATTTTTTTGATTTTGTATTAAGTAATAACGAAACAATATTTAAGATAAAAGAAATAGCATTAAATGAAGGTTATAATATAAAGGCAAAAGAGTTCATATTAGCACAATATAGTCAAATATATAAAGATAAGACAAATTTTTATAAAAATATCGCAATAGTGTACCTTAAAGGTCTTATAATTTGTGATGAGGAAAATAAAATTTCAAAGCAAGATGAAAAAGAATTAAGTGAAACTTCAATCTTAAATTTAAGCAAGGTCGAAAAAATAATTAAAAAGATAGAGGATGGAAAATTTATAGCTGCTTTATTCATAATCGATTCTTCTTATGGTCAGATAGAAGAAGGAGAAAAAATAAATAATTTAATAAAAAATTTAGGTAAAAAAATTCCAGTTTATATTTTATATAATTCCT
>ERZ795050.3679-NODE-3679-length-14970-cov-9.849279_pt1 | contig 14970 bp, 16 predicted proteins | sample MGYA00375134_ERZ795050 | MGnify/ENA primary metagenome ERZ795050 (study PRJEB30179, sample SAMN05720221) | activated sludge metagenome | isolation source: Anaerobic digester | place: Japan | collected 2015-05-26 ... | reverse complement strand
CGACGCACGCCAACGCCCTGCAACAGGTCATCGAGGGCGATGGCTTCTTCGAGGGACGCTACAAGGGCAAGGTGATCCAGGTCCACTCCAACATCCGGGGCGAGGAGAAGGACGATGTCGTCCAGCAACTTCTGACCGTCGAGCACCCCGACAACCCCGTAGAGATCGTCATCCACGTCAACATGCTGAAGGAAGGATGGGATGTGACGAACCTCTACACGATTGTTCCGTTGCGGACGGCGAACTCTCGGACACTCGTGGAACAGTCCATCGGGCGCGGTCTGCGTCTCCCCTACGGCAAGCGTGTGGGCGTTCCGGCGGTAGACCGGCTGACGATTGTCTCGCACGACAAGTTCCAGGAGATCGTGGATCACGCCAATGATCCGGACTCGATCATCCGGGCGGGTGTGGTGATCGGGCGGGATATTCCCGAGGGCGGTCGCAAGGCCGTGGAGGTGAAGAGCGCCTTCGAGCACGCGATCTCCGGAGGCACCGTTCCCGCGCGGCCAGCGGCTCCCGGACAGCCAGCGGCAGAACAGAGAACGCTCTTCGAAAAGCCTGGGGAGCAGGCTGTCGCCAAGGCGACCTATCAGGTCATCAAACAGTACGAACGCCTCAAGGGCAGCGACCAACTCCAGGACACGGCAGTCCAGGCGGAGATCGTGCAGAAGGTGCAGGAGATCGTCCGCCCCGCACAAGGGGTGCTGGAGGGTATTACCGAAGTCGTGAACGTGGCCGAGGTGGTGCGCGAAACCACGGAACTGTACCGGGCGCTCTCCATCGACGTGCCGAAGATCGTGGTCGTTCCCAAGGGCGAGGTCACGTGCGGCTACGAGGAGTTCGACCTCGACGTGCGGAAAATCAACCTTCAGCCGGTCGCGCAGGACATCCTGATTCAGCATCTCCACGAGAACCAGCGATACCGGTTGCAGGATGGGTCAGGGATCGTCCAGGAGAAGCGGCCCGAGGACTACCTGGTGCGCGGCCTGATTGACTTCGACGATGTCAGTTACGACGTGCACGCAGCGCTTTTGTACAAACTCGCCGGGCAGGTCGTTGCGCGGCTGCGGTCGTATCTGTCGGAAGAAGACGACGTAACCAATGTCCTCCAGTTCCACCAGCAGGCGCTCGTAAACCTAATCCACGCTCAGATGCAGCAGCACTACGTCGAATCCGCGAGTGCCTATGAGGCCCACGTAACGCGGGGATTCCGCACCTTGCGCTCGAACAATTACTCGGCGGCCGCCGACGAGAACGTGCGGGATTTCCGGGCGACGATTCCAGAGGGCCAGCGCAACCGTATCGGCACGATGGTCTTCGGTGGCTTCGGCAAGTGCCTGTATCCGATCCAGAAGTTCGATTCCGACCCGGAGCGCCGGTTCGCGGTGATCCTGGAGAACGATGCCAACGTGCTAAAGTGGTTCAAGCCCGCCAAGGGCGACTTCCAGATTCACTACAGCCATGAGGAATCCTACGAACCCGACTTCGTCGTGGAGACGACGACGGAAAAGTTCCTCTGCGAGCCGAAGCGGGCAAACGAAATGACTGACGAGGTCGTACTGGCCAAGGCCGATGCGGCGGCTACCTGGAGTAAACACGCCACGTCACACGCCAATGAGAACGGCGGCAAGCCCTGGCGCTATCTCCTGATCCCTCACGACCAGATACAGGATCAGATGACCCTTGCCGGGCTGGCCGCGCGGCACGAGGTTCGGGCTGAGAAGGGGCAATGAGACGCGGCAAGTGTTGTGCGCAAGGTGTTCGATCCCGATAGCGATCCCGATGTTCTCTTCTAACGTCAGCGGTGAGGCGGCGGTATCCCGTCGCCTAAGATGGCTGGTTAGAGAGTTGAATCATCAGTAACAGTATCAAACAGTGTGAGTTAACATGTCTAACGCAGTTGATCGTTCAGTCGAGGCTGAAGATTCCGTATCAGCATCTTTTCGTAAAGGTCCCGGTTGGCCTGAAGCGGAACTACCACCGCATGAACGTGAGTGGCCCCAAGTCGGGCTGCCTCATTCCATCGTTCGTGATTTGGCAGTCTTGCCGAAAAATCGTCTGTCTGACCAACATACAACGCAATCCAACCCTGTGGAGTTTGGTAAGTGAAGACGTATAGTCCTGCCGTCTTGTTCCATGTTGTGTCACTTCCGTACACAGTAAACTCAAGCGTTTGTCCGTTTCCGAGAGGCCACTTGCATGTGCTCATTTCATTGATTCCTTTCTCTAACGTCAGCGGTGAGGCGGCGGTATCCCGTCGCCTCCACCGCGTTGTTGGGGGTCATCTCAATCTGTTTACTATCCAATTCGGGGAGCGTCGGCAATCGAGAACCGCCCGAACACGAGCCGTGCCGTCTTCGACCCTATAGTACACAGCGTATGGGAATCTTTTAGCAAGCAGTCTGAAACAGCCATAGTGTACATCATGCACACCCCCGTAAATGCGCAACGAAAGGATGTCGGACCACAGAGAATCCAGAAAATACTCTCCCAAGCCCTCGATTTGCCGTTCGTAAAAGCGATAACCATCCGCCAAGTCAGCGGTGGCCTCTTCCAGAATCTGGACCTTCATTTGATCTGTTCCCGGACAGCCTGTTTAGCTTCAGCGATGTTTAGGAAGCGCGATGAGCCTTCGGAAATCCGGCTTTCCCGTACACACAGGACGTCGGCATGCCATGCCGGAGAAGGCACATCTGAAGCGTTGCGCGAAAGATCAGCCCAGATTTCCTCGATAGCCTCCAATTTGTCAGTGGCGCTCATTTCGTTGAGAGGGATTACAAGTTGCATACGAACCTCCAAGTGCTCAAAAGAATAACATACACTGTAAGCAGGAACAAGTTTCCTTATTTTTGGCATATTTTGACCCCCAACGTCAGCGGTGAGGCGGCGGTATCCCGTCGCCTCCATCGCGTTGTCGGGGCTTGTCTCCCTCCAAATCGCTATCGCTATCGGGATCGGGATCGATTGGGTTTCCGCCGTAGGCCGATGTTTCTTCTCGCACTTGGGATCCTCTTCCGCCCAGCCGACTCAGCATCGCCGCCAGGCGGTCCAGTTCATTCTTTCGTTCCTGGCTTTCGGCTTCGTCCAGTGCCTTGCCAACGACCAGGACATCCTGGATCGCTGCGCATTCCAGCGCCGACCCCCGTGCGATCTCGAAGTAGCGCCTGAGGTCCGCATCGGCCGTCTTTCCGTTGCCCTCGGCGATGTTCAGAGGGATCGATTGGCTGGCGCGCAGCCATTGGTCCCGTGCCGCACGATGGACGCCCTCCAGCCGCGCAGCGATCTCGTAGACCCACGCGACGTAGCCGATCGCGAGGCGGTAGACGTCCAATCTCTCGTGTCCGAGTGCTATTCGGCGTTCCTTCGATAGCGATAGCGATCCCGATTTCGATTTTGTTGGCCCCAATATCTGATCATGCCTCACAAATAGCGTGAGGCATATTGAAAAACACTGGAATCCTGCCAGGCATCACAGCAAGTTCTGCGCCGTGTCTCCGACTGATCCCGATCCCCGATGGCCGGACGGCTCTGTGGCGGTGCTGCGGGAGGCGGGCGCGCAGGAACTTGATTACGCGAAGTTCCGCGGGATCGCGCTGGAGCCGTGAGAGTTTTCGCCTGCGAATCGTCATGGGGCCTCTCCTGCCTCCCCGTCGTATCCCGCAGGGGACGCGGCGCAGACGACCTTCGGAAAAACGTCTGCCTATATGCAGAATACAAGCGCAGACTACACGAAGCCGTCTGTGAATGTCAAGTCGGAGAAAACGGAGAAAATGACCTTCATTCAATAAGTTGCCTTGTCCGACCTGTTCCACTCTCAAGTTGCCGGATGGCATCGAGGAGCCGCCTGTCCGTTCAGGCCGTCGTGCTCCCTTTGGGCTTCACGCCGCCGCCGTTGCGCGCGGCCCACTCGGCCTGCCGCGCCACGCCCATCAGAATCGAGACGTCATCGTCCGAATACACGCCGCGCGAAAAAATCCGCTGCACCCCCTGCATCATGTGATCGGCCTTGTCCTCTTTCATAAACCCGATCTTCAGCAGCATGTCGCGCCACATTTCCGCCAGTTTCTGCTTGCGCGCGGCTAAAGCCGGCGCCGACTTCTCGACCGGCGGCTCGTAGGTGCCCAGCGCGCCATACAGTTCATAGCAGCAGAGTAGAACCGCCTGGGCCAGATTCAGCGAGGTGTACTCAGGGTGCACGGGAATGCGGATGAGGTGGGTGCAAAGGCCGATCTCGTCATTGAACAAGCCCTTGTCCTCGCGGCCGAAAACCAAAGCCACCTTCCCGTTTTCCGCCAGGCGCAACAGCTCCGGCGCCAGCTCGCGCGGCGTCTTCACATGCTGCCGATAGAGTCCGCCGCGCGCGGTGGTCCCCGCCACAAAGGCACAGTCGGCCACCGCCTCGGCCAGCGTGGCGACCTCGCGCCGCGCATTCAGAATATCAGCCGCATGCACCGCCATCCGCGACGCCTCGGCGGGATCGTCGCAAAGCCGCGGTCCGGCCAGCACCAGATCGCGCAGCCCCATGTTGGCCATGGCACGGCAGACCGACCCCACGTTACCGTGATACAAGGTGCCGACCAGCACCACGCGGAAATTGTTCAAAACGTTTTCCATCGTCATTAAAACGTGAGTTGCCCAGAGAGCTGAATCCGATTATCGGTCACGCGGTCTTCTTCCTTGAACTCCGTCCGAAGCAGCGCGTACTCGCCGCCGATCATGAAGTTCGCGGTGACCAGATAGAAGAGCGAGGCAAAGTAACGTTCATTGAGCGTGCGCGATGCGGCGAGCGAGAGATCACCGTCCGACGGATTGTCGATGCCGTAGCCCAGCGCGAGCGACCAACGGTCAGTCAGATCATAGACGCCCTCGACCCAGCCGCCGCAGGCCGATACGGCACGGCCACCGGTGAGATTGATGCCCTGCATAACCCCGCCGTAATAAGCGTCAAGATTCTGCCCGGCCCATAGCGTGCCCTGCAGCGTGAAAGGATCGGCCAAAGGAATCTGTGCCGCGAACTGCACCATCTCAACCGGATAGGTATCGGGCGAAGGCTCGCGGCGCGTGCGCTCCTCGCCGTAGAGGCCCGCGAGTGAAAGTAGGGTGTCGCGCTTCGTCAGCAGCCGCGTCTCCAGCGCGACCTGCCCCACGATCTGGGGGACACCCGAAGCATTGCTGTCCTGCTGGCCATCGCTGTCGACATCATTCTTGTAACCGTTTTCCACGGCGGCCTTAAGCACCAATCGTGTGGAGTCTCCCAGCGGCACCACTTTGGTCAGCCGCGCCTGAGGCCGCCGCCCCCACAGGTGGCCCGTCCCCGCCAAAATCCCTGCGTCCAGCATCTTGGGGTGAAAGCTGGTGAAGGCGTCCCAGTCCTGGCCGAGACGCAGCGACCATCCCTCGCCCCATGCCGCGTCGAGATACGCAAGGCGCAATCGGAACTGATAGCTGTCCTGATTGGCGAGGTCACCGTAAAAATCGCCCTCCAGCCGCCCGGTCACCTTCAGCCGGGGATGCTCCGGAGCTGTCACGATAAATCCAAGGCGGCTCTCGCGCGCACTGAAAGTGAGATCCTTGTCTCCCCCGCCCGACTCACTGTACGGTCGCACATAGACCGCGGCATCGCCAAATGCGGTGCGGTCGCTGTCATAGACGGCGTCAAATTTGAAGTAACCGTAAGGCACGACCGAGAAACCGTTCGGTTTGGTGAACGCAAGACGTGCGGCGGCCGCACCCCCAGGAGCCAGCGACGAGGCGGAAAGTTCGGCCTTCGCGGTCGTGGCATCCGTCACTTGAACTGATGCGGCGGCTGGCGCGCCGTTCGCCATGAGCGCATTCACGCGTGCCTGCAGATCCGCGTTTTGCCGCTCAAGTTCGGCCAAGCGCGCTTCCTGCGCGGCGATCAGCCGACCTTGGCGTTCGAGCAGGCTTTCCAACCGGGAAAGGTCACTGGATGCGGTCTCTGCCGATGCAGCGTGCGATGTGCAGAGAACGGCATGCAGTGCCCAAGCCACGGTCATCCAGAAAAAAAGTTTGTCGCGCATCGGCTTTCCTTATGTCTTTATTTCCCCGACTGATCCAGTTCTTCGTGTCGACTGCTGACACACAAACCGTCATCGGTAAAGAGATTGAAGTACCAGACCTTCGATTCTTCGGGGAGTTCGGCTTCCAGCGTGCCGGTCTCGGCATCTCCCTTGTTGATTGCGGCAGGTTGGGCCTGCCAGACACGCTCCTGCCACTTGCCCGTATGCGTCGTGAAATTGAGTTCCGCCTTCGCGATCGCGCGACCGCTCGTGGCAAAGTCGGCCCTTACTGCCCTTCCCTCCCGGACGACGCGAGTGATCGCCGGCAGCGGCCGTCCGCCGCGCGTCACACTGTCGGCAAACGCCAGGATTTCAGCCGGATTTTCGCCGGCGGCACCGTGCCCGTGCGGCATACGAAGCCGCACGCAGAGCGTATACGGCACTTTAAGCGCACTGTAACTCTTCTGGAGAGAATCCATCGGATAGGCGAAGTCATTGCTGCCGGTCACCCAGAGGAACGGCATTTTCGCGCGAGGCAGATAGACCGATGGGTCCCACAACCCCAGCCACTTTTCAGCATTCACCCTGGTCATCCCTTGAAAACGAGTCAACCATGCGGAGTTGTCGCCCAAGAATCCACAACCATACACCGGTGCCGCAAAGACAAAACGGTCATCCACGGCCGCCACGATACAGGTCAGGTAGCCGCCCCACGAAATGCCCGTCACGCCGACACGCGCCGTGTCCACTTCCGGTAACGAGCGCAACAACGAATGGCCGCGCACCGCCGCCGCGACCGCATGATAGGTCCACTGGTCGGCAATGGGATCATCATAGTGATCGAACCCGCCCCACCCCGGCGGCCCTGCCCAGGCATGCCGCCGGTGGCCTTTCTGTTCATTTCCATAGGCATTCCCGCTGACCGCACCGCAGGTATCCATCGAAATGGCCGCATAGCCGCGACGGTTCCAGAGCCTCACCCAGCGCACAAAGGCCGATCCGCCGCCGCCATGAATCAGGACAATACCCGGCACCTTACGTTCGGGCGTCGCCCCTTCCGGCAGACCGTAATACGCAAACACGCGCGTCGGCTTTCCCTTGAACGGCTCGCCTTCATAAAAGACAGTCCGCACATCGTTGGTGGCAAACTCCGCCGCACCGAAAACTTGCGGCGTCTGATAGAGCGTCGTCCGATCCCACGGACCGATTGTCGCGCCATGGAGCGTCTGGAGCGCAGCCAGCGCCAGACACAGGCCATATGCCACAACCTGATTCACCCCCAAGCTGAACAGGCGAGCCGGAGCGGCGGTAAGCCGCCTGGGAGGGACGAGCGTCCGCTCGTCCGGGCAAGCTGACGCTTGCATCTCCCCATGCAGTCCGGTCTCGGCGAGACCGCCGCGGACGCCTCGGCGAGGCGTCCCCACCAGAAGCGGTTGAGCGTTGAACGTTGAGCGTTGAAAGTTGAAAGTTACCCCCTCGATCATTCGCGGCGCAGCCGCGCGGCGGGCAAACCGATTTTCGCACATCCTCATTCCGACTCCTCGCCTGCAGCCGGTGCGTCCATATCCGGCTGCCACGTCACCTTTTCGCCGACATGCAGCCCGGCAACATCGACGCACCCGGCCTCACTTTCCAGCACGCGCACCGCGCGCCATCCCCCACCCACCATCAGCCTGCCGGGCGGCACCTGCCGTACCACACGCGTGACACGCCAGTCCCGATCCAAAAACACCAGGTCGACCGCGAACCGCATGCCGACGGTGTGCACGGCCCCGCAGCGCTCGATCAGCAACGCCGCATCCGGGCCCAGCGCACGGCACCCCAACAAACCGCGCAAGCGCGCCAGCCATGTCGTGGCGCGTGCGGTTTTCCGCACCCAGACCTTACCCGCGCGCAGCATGCAGCCCTCTTTCACCGGCACCTCAGGCATGCCCTTCCAGTTTGATCGAACTGCCGAACGCAGGCAACAGCACCGGCCACGGCGGACGTCCCTCGCGCACGCGCTTCAAATCGGCCAGGACGAGTTTCCAGTCACTATGGCGGTTGTCAGGATTCTTGGCCACCATTTTCTCCAGCAGCAATGAGAAAGGTGCACTCAGCCGCACGGCGAGCGACCGCGGATCAGGAGCCTGTGCGTTGCCGACGTGATCATGCAGCATCTCGTCATCACTCTTGCCGTGAAAAAGCATGCGCCCCGTGACCATGTGGTACAGCGTGGCGCCCAGCTCATAGATGTCCGACCGGCAATCCAGTTTGTCACTGCCGTAGACCTGCTCGGGCGACATGTAGGCCGGCGTACCGAGGATCTCCTCGGGCTCGTCCTGCTTGCCGCTGGTGGAAACCAGCGTCACCGAACGGCTGAGTCCGAGGTCGGTGACCTTCACCGTGCCGTCCGCGTCCACCATGATATTGTCGGGCTTGATGTCGCAATGCACCATCCGGTAATGGGTCCAGGCGTAGTCCATCGCCACCGCCACGCTTTCCGCGACGATCAGGGCGTCCTCCTCATCGATCTGGCCTTTCCGGCGCAGCAAATCGCCCATGGTGTATCCGTCCACCAGCTCCATGACGAAGTAGTAGACTCCATCGGAGAAATTCGCGTCGTAGACCTGCACGATACCGGGATGCTTCAACTGCGCCGCCGCACGCGCCTCTTCGCGGAAACGCCGGATATCGTCGGGATCCGTCGCGAAGGACGAGGAGAGGATTTTGATCGCCACAAAACGATCGAGCGAGACCTGGCGCGCCTTCCAGACCGACGCCATGCCGCCACGCCCCAGAAGGCCCAGCACCTCGAAATTCGGCAATTTAAACGCAGGGGTTTCGCTCATCGGGCCAACGCCCCTTCCCCCCTACACGATGGACACAGCATCTGGGTTTCTCCTTTGCATTCCGGGCACGGCTCGCCTTTCACATCTCCCGTCCCCTTGCATTTTTTACAGGGCATCAGTCCGGTCGCCGAACACCGTGCACATCGCGGCGCCAAGCCGCTGCCGTCGCACTTCGTGCAGGCCACACTTCCATTCCCTTTACAGATCTGACAAGGGACCTCTCCCAGCCCATCGCAGCGCGGACATTTCTTGACCGCCTCTTGATTCAGCCGAGTCTCTTTTCGCACGCCGGTCTTACGTGCTTCTTTCAGAACACCATGATCGCACTCGTCAAAATCACAGGGTTTCCATCCGCTCCCACGACAGGTTGTACAGGCTTGGCGGGCAGATTGCTGACATCCGCGGCACGGCAACGGCATGCCGGTCATGATCAGCGCGCGCTGCTTGTTGGTGAGCAGCTGGTCCAGTGCCGGCGGCACCAATACCCGTCCCACTTTAACGTCCCCAGCCACCATCTGCCGCCGCTCGAACTCGGCCCGCCCCTGCAAGATCTGCATCTTGGCTTTCGGCACGTCCTTGAGCCCGGGAACGGATCCTGCCCCTTTACACACTGGGCAGGGCACACCGTCAACCGCCTTGACCCCTTGGTTGCGCCGGTCCACCTTGCTGAGATCAAGCTGATAGCGCCCGCTGCCTCCACACCGTCTGCACGGCACCATACTCCGTTGCAAAGCATTCAGCAGGCGCGTGTTGTTTTGCACGATCAACTCGCCCACAGTCGCCGGGAACGTTCCGGCCGGCACGAGCCGCATCAAGGCCATCGCATTCTGATCATAGCACAGCGCCAGTTCCGGCTGCTTCGCCTCCAGCTCGCGGGCCTGGCGCACATTCGCCTCCACGAGACTGGCCGCCAGACGCCCCACCTCCGTCTCGTCACTGGCCGGTGCCACCGGCTCGACCGCGGGCGTCGGCGTGTCCGCCTTCGGTTTGGGCAGAGCCTCCTGGCAGTGGCGACAGGCAACATCTCCGGTCTTTGCCTCGCGCCCGCATTTCGTACACACGATCACCCCCTGCGCCCAGATCGCGAGTGCGCCTGCAGCCAGCCACGACACGATCAAACACCGCCACACGCTTACCATCACCGACCTCCCTTGTCGTCTTCCCCGATGTCTCCCTCAGCCGAATACTCACGCAGCTTGCGGTGCAACGTGCGCCGGCTGATCCCCAATTCTTCCGCAGCGCGCGTACGGTTGCCCCCGTTTTTCTCCAGCACCGCCATGATCTTGCGGCGTTCGGTCTCAGCCAGCGAACCTGACGCCAGCATCGGCATCCGGAACGACACTCCGACGTTTCCCTTAACGGCGTCACGGATATTCTGCGGAACATCACGCGCAGACAACCGTTCGGAACGCGACAGCACCACCATCTTCTCAATCGTATTGCGCAACTCTCGTACATTGCCCGGCCACGAATAGGCCTCCAAGAGGTTCAGCGCGTCCGGCGTCATGCCCTCAATCTTCCTGCCGTTTTTCTCGCTGTACTCTTTCAGGAACCGTCCCGCCAGCAACGGGATGTCCCCTGCTCGTTCCGAGAGCGCCGGCAGCGTGATGTCCACGACATTCAGGCGGAAGTAAAGATCCTCGCGAAACTTGCCCTTGGCCACATCTTCGCGCAAGTTACGGTTGGTCGCCGCGATCAGGCGGATATCGACCTCGATCGTCTCTTCGCTGCCCACGCGCTCGAACGTGCGCTCTTCGAGCACGCGCAAGAGCTTCACCTGAATGGACGGATCGATCTCGGAAATCTCATCTAGAAAAAGCGTGCCGCCATCCGCCAGCTCGAAACGTCCCTTGCGCTGCACAGTCGCGCCGGTGAAGGCCCCCTTCTCATGGCCGAACAACTCGCTCTCCAGCAGTGTCGCGGAGAGTGCCGCGCAGTGCACCGCGACGAATGGCCCCTTTGATCGCAAACTGAGACGGTGGATCGCCTGCGCCACCAGCTCCTTGCCTGTTCCGCTCGGGCCCTGAATCAGAACCGAGGCTTGGGTCGGCGCCGTCTGGCGGATGACCTCGAACACCTGCTTCATCGCGTCCGACTCACCCACGATATTTTCCATCCCGAACTTCTCGTTGAGCTGGCTCTCAAGCGTTTCGACCCGATGCTCCAGATCGCGCGACTTGAGCGCCCGCGCCACCAGCATGTCCAAGTGGTCGAGATTGACGGGCTTGGTCAAAAAGTCATAGGCCCCCTGCTTCATCGCATCCACGGCCGTCTCGACCGATCCGTAGGCGGTCAACAGGATGCAGACCGTGCGGGGATACTGCGCGATCACGCGCCGCAACAGCCCAAGGCCATCCGTACCCGGCATGCGCAGATCGGAAAGCAGCAGGTCGACCTGCTGTCCGCCATCCATCAGCGACAGCGCCGCATCGGCGCTTTCCGCCGTCAACGCAGTGTAATGGCGCTGCAACGCGCGCTGCAGACCGTCGCGCGTGTTCTTGTCATCGTCCACAATGAGAATGACCGGCTTGTCATTTCGTTCCATAAGATCACCCAACCCCTGCCTCGGACGCCCCCTCTAACGGCATCTGCGGATCGTGATGTTTCGCGGCCGTCGGCGTGGTGAGCAGACGGACCCGCCGTTCAGAGCGCGGCAGGCGTACCTTAAAGCAGGTGCCCACGCCCGGCTTGCTCGACAGTTCGATCTCGCCGCCATGCTCGTCGATAATCCGCTGCACGATCATCAGTCCCAGCCCGCTGCCGGTTCGCTTGGTCGTGTGATAGGGCTCAAACACGCGCTGCATCTCTTCCGGCGTGATCCCCTTGCCCGTGTCGATGAAGGCGATATCCACGTAGACGTCACCAGCGTCCATCTCGATCCGAAGCGCACCGCCGTCCGGCATTGCCTCCAGCGCGTTCTTGATGAGATTGAAAAACACCTGCTTGATCTGAGACCGGTCAAGCTGCACGGTCGGAATCGTCTCGGTGATGTCAACCGACACCGTGATGCGGCGATTTTCAAACTCGGTCTTCAGCAACGCCAGCGTCTCTTGCAGCACATCGGTGGGCTGCTCCGGGCGGAGCACCGGCTGCATCGGACGCAGCGCGCGCAGGAACTGACGGATGATCGTATCCAGCCGTTCCACCTCGGTACGGGCCACGCCCACCAGCTCAGCCAGCGGCTCGCGCGTACCGTCCGGCAGCTCACGCAGCTCGCGCGCAAGAAGCTGCAAGTGAATGTTGAGGGCGTTCAACGGGTTGCCGATCTCGTGCGCCACGCCGGCCGCCAGCAACTTGATCGCGTTGGATCGCTCGCTCTCCAGCGTCGAGGCCTCCTGCCGGCGATCACGCGTGACGTCGCGCAGGATCACCAGAACGCCTTTTTCGACCAGGCCCTCTTCGTTCAGCGGCATCGCATACACACTGATGAAACGGTGCTCGGGGTACGTCACTTCAATTTCGCGCGTCACCATCCTCGCCCAGCCGCTTTCGAAGGCCGGCACCTCCAGCAGATGCTCCCAATCCCAGTCGCGCAGGATCCGCACGATCGAACGGCCCTTGATCCGGGCGAACTCAAAGCCGGCAAGCCGTTCGGCGGCGTGGTTGGCGTAGAGCAAACGGCCTTCGTTATCGATCACCACCAGACCCTCTTGGATCGTCTGGAAAATGGTTTCCAGAAACCCCCGCTCCTGCGCCAGACGCACCATCTGCGCCTGAAGGCTTTCAGGGTTCAGCTTGTCGATGCGCGCGACCAATCTGTCGAAAAATCCAGAGGCCATGTGTGTCACTTCGATTCACAGCGTCAATTTGGCCCACATCATAATGAACGCGCCCTCATGCATCAAGCGCAAATGGTACAACCGAGAATGTCAGCGATGAAACTGCAGCATCCATCATCCCGCAGGGCGTTTTTATTTGAACGGTTTTTGTGCGGTGAGGAATCGCATGGCGTACGCTCTGTTCTCGCGGCAGGCGTCGGTGAAGTCGCCAAGGTGGCCGTCCGCAGTGCGGGAGTTGAAGAACAGAAGCGCGGCGTGTAGGTGCCGGTGGCGGAGAACTGCTCGCCGAAGGTGGTGTAGGCGTATTCGCCGACGACGTTTCCGCTTGTGTCGGTGGCCATGACCACGTCGCCGCGCCAGTTGCTGTGGAGATAGGTTGTGGTTGCTGTGCCACCGGAGAAGCGCGTCTCGGCAACGAGACTGCCCACATCACCCGCGATTCCGATGCCGCGCGTGAAGTACTCGCGAAGGGTGCCGTCGGCGTGGGCGGTGGCGATGATGTCCATGCCGTCCCAGATGTAGAGGGTGAGCAGGCTGTTTTCCTGCTTCGCAATGCGGCGGCCGTGCTGGTCGTACCAGTAGAAAGAAAGTGTGCTATTCCATTGTTTTCGCATGACTCACGTATTTTCAAAAAACTTGACCACAACTATGCCTGCCAAGATTACAAAAATTGAACAACTTAAGATATAAACCAACAGACTAACTTTTGTTTCTTTGCTAATTCGTCGGAACAAACCGATAACTGAACAAATGCCAGCCAAACAGCCAAGCAGGAACACTGTCAATATGTATGTTTTTTCTGCTCTCGGAGACAGGATATGGAAACAATGCAACACAGGGAGGATAACAAAGCAGCCCACTCCTATAACCAAAACAAAGCTGAACAAAGGGCTAACTAAACTATTAGTAAACATGGGGAACAGATTTTTCATTTTTAATACCCTGTTGTTTGCTGAACTGTCGTGTCAAGGATCTGAATAGTCGACAATCCCTCTAGTAATTGATCTGCATTCCCAGTAAAAACCCCACTGATTGCTCCACGTCCTTCCAAAATTCTGTTCCCATAGTAGTCGTATCGTGACAAGACTTGTGCAGTATTTGCATATCTTAGTCCTACCAAATCAATAGCTAGGTCTACAGCTGTGGCTAGTCGTTGTGCATTGCAATCATCAGGGGACACTAATTCAGCAACATCATTTAGAAAACTCCCTGAACTAACCGGTTCATTATCGAAGAAAGCATTTACTAAATTCTGGAAATTTGCACTCAATCCATAACCCGATTTGAATACAATAACCCCTCCCAACGTAGCTCCTAGTCCACCTGAACCAACCGCTAGAACTCCACCACCAATCATGCCCAGCCCATTCCCAATCCCCCCCCCGAGTGACCTTCCAGCATCAGCCCACCGTATGAGTCCCCACGGGTCAACCCCATTCACTGGGTTGTTCCAACAGAACTGGTAGAGGTTAATGCCTCCAAACTCCCGTATCGGATCCTCGGATATCCACCTGCACAGCACGGGGCTGTAATACCTGAACCCATGATAAACCAGTCCCGAAGCATCACGTTCTTTTGACGAGAACGTGAAACGGGGAACGAAATTCCCAATGGAAGAGAGCTGTTCCCCGAACGTCGTATAGGAATACTCGCCGACGACGTTTCCGCTTGTATCCGTGGCCATGACCACGTCGCCGCGCCAGTTGGAGTGGAGATAGGTTGTGGAGACGGCGGCGTTATTTTCAAAGCGCGTTTCGGCGATGAGACTGCCCACATCGCCCGCGATGCCGATACCGCGCGTATAATATTCGCGAATAGTTCCGTCGGCGTGAGCGGTGGCGATGATGTCCATGCCGTCCCAGATGTAGAGCGTGAGCAGGCCGTTCTCTTGCTTCGCGACGCGGCGACCGTGCTGGTCGTACCAGTAGAGGGAGACCGCGCCGGAAACGGTGTTGCTCACACAGGCGAGGTTGCCCTCGCAGTCGTAGGCGAGGGTGTCGCCGGAAGGTAAGTTTGTGATGGAACCGTTAGAAAATGTCGTCTTTGATGACAGGTTCATGATTCTGAAGGTATTTGGTAGCGATTGGAAGAAGCTAGTTAATCCCCAAAGGAGCCAGCAACAGTAAAAAGGCGGGCACCAAAAAGACCAAAAGCGGATAGCGAATTATCAAATCGCGTCCCCAAAAGGCAAACATGAATACGCATGTTGTGACAATAACATCAAGAACGAAAGAATATCCGTTCTCCATATCAACCGTCGTGAGAAACACAAATAAAAAAACCAGACTTCCTGCGTAATAAGCGGTGACCCGTTTCATGTCATTTCCCATTTTTGTAAGA
>ERZ795050.3665-NODE-3665-length-14996-cov-4.923968_pt1 | contig 14996 bp, 15 predicted proteins | sample MGYA00375134_ERZ795050 | MGnify/ENA primary metagenome ERZ795050 (study PRJEB30179, sample SAMN05720221) | activated sludge metagenome | isolation source: Anaerobic digester | place: Japan | collected 2015-05-26 ... | reverse complement strand
GACCCATATTCGGACAGCCAATCCTCGGCAACAACGGGGGAAGATGGTTCCAGCGCGGGAGCGGACACCCCCTCGGAATCAACCGCCGGAAGCGACCCGGCAACGGGTTCCAGCGGCTCTTCTGCCGGAAGCGATCCGACAGAGACCGGCTCAAACACCTATGAGGACGGGCAAGGATCGTCAAGCGGCGAGTCGTCTGGAAGCTCGGCGGGCGGTGGGACATCACCGTCGCCGACGTCAAACTCATCCGGCAGCAATTCGAGCAACTCAAATACTGTCGTGTACATCGGCGGACAAGGCGGCAGCAGCAGCCCGCGTCCGTACAATGGAACGGACCAGCCTGCGGGCGGATCGAGCGTTTCTCCCGCGGCGCGCATGTTCTTCTACAGCGTCGGTTTTGCGGCGCTGGGAACCTTTGTCGGGTGGCTTATCGGGAAAAGGATTCGAAACGCGGTACCGCGGGTAGATTATGTCCTGCTTTCGCCGGGAGAAGCGGAGAGCAGCGGCCGAACGCCGGACCAGTACCTCGCGGACAAGATGACTTCGGGCGCCTCGGGGAACATCTCGGAGAGTCTTTTGCCGGGCAGCAGTTTTGATTCCGAACGGAGCGCGGCCCTTTTCGACCAGTACGCGCATGTGGGAAGAATAGTTCGCCTGCACGACGTGCTGAGTGGAACGATCACGGCGTCGGAAGCGCGCGAGTACCGGCTTTTCCCCGCGGTCAGAGGCTTCACGCAGGCAACGATTGTGGCCTACGGCGATTCGCGGGAACGCCAGGGCACCGAATTGCGATATTTCGCGGTTGTAACGACTATGCGGTCGGGTGCTCCCCTCGTATCGCTGCAAAGGCTTGCTGCGCGTGATGTGGTTCGGATGAGTACGCAGGTTCGCCTTATTCGCGCGGGGATCCTCCCATGAGGCGATTTGCCGTTCTTTGCGCGGTGGCGGTCGTTTTCACCCATGGACTGGCGCATTCAGAGGAGGCGCCCCAGGTGGAGACGCACTCATCTGCGCGCGAAGGGGCTCCTGCTCTGCCTTTGCCCGCCGCACGGGAAGGGAACTTCTCGCTGGACGACCTCCCTCCATATCGCCATCAGGGTATTTCACGCGGGCGGCTTGCCATTGCTCTCGCAGGAGTGGGTGTGTACGACGTTGCGTTTTACGAAACGTTGAAAAAGCCCTGGTGGAGCGGAACGAAATCCGACATGCACGTCATCAATGACTGGTGGAACGGGTACGCGATGGAGGTGGACAAAGCTGCGCACGCCTTTGCGGGGCAATCCATGGCGCGGCTGGCCGCGGAATCGTACGAGTGGACCGGAATGACGCGCACGCAGGCTCTGTTCTGGGGAGGCGTAACGAGCCTTGCAACGTTGAGTCAGGTCGAGGTTCTGGACGGTTACACCGCGAAGTTCGGTTTCAGCACCGCGGACTATGCGGCCAATATCGCGGGCGCGTTTTTCCCGCTCGCTCAGGAAATGTGGCACCCTCTGAAGACGGTAACGTTCAAAATCAGCTACCATACACGACGGTTTGAAGAGCATGGAAACAACGGGAATATCCTCGAAGACTATGACCGCCAGACCTACTGGCTGGTTCTCAACCTCAAGGAAACACTGCCACGGACGGTAAGCAGTGTTGTGCCTGCGTGGTTGGGAATAGCGGCAGGGTACGGCGTTGAGAACGCATTCGCCTCCACCGGGCGTATGCGCGAGTACTACCTCGCGCTGGATATTGATCCGACGCGTACAGACGTCGGCCCCGGGTGGCTTTCCCGCGCGCTGGCGCCTTTGCGTTACGTTCACCTGCCCTCGCCCGCCGTTCGATTCCGGGAGGATGGCACCCGCTTTTTTGCCCTCTACTTCTAGCGAACGTGCGCCAAGCCTGGGGCGCATACCCTCCAGCGGATCCGTGTGTCTGGTTGTGCCTTGCATGTATATTTGACTCTGCTGGGTTGAACGGACGGAAGGATTTGGGCAACCGACTCTGAAAGGCACGCTTAAGCACCTGAACAGAGCCGATCCTGCAAAGAAGGAGGGTTCCTATGGCACTCGTAGACCTGCGAGGACAAAAGAAACGTCGTACCCCGGAAGAGATGATCGCTCATCTCAACAGTTTCTCGCTCGACCTTGCGTTTTCCGCAGGCGTATGGTTTTTCGCGCCGGGAGGTGGGCGGTTCCACGACCGCTACACGCCGAATTTGACGATCAAGGAACGCCTGGAGGTCGCGGCGGAGCTCTCCCGTTACGGACTGAAAGCAGTTGAAGCGCACTATCCGAATGAAGTAAATGAAGATAACGTGCATCTTTACAAAGACCTTGAGAAGAATGCAGGCGTTCGTCTGGCAACGGTAATACCGGGGTTGTTTTTCGATAGCGAATTCGAATGGGGATCGCTTTCCTCTCCAATCCCCTCCGTTCGGAAAAAGGCTATCGACCGCACGATTGCAGCGCTCAAACTGAACAAGGAACTGAACACGGATTTCGCAATCGTGTGGCCGGGAATAGACGGATATGAGAATCCGTTTGGCATGGATATGGTTGCCGCCCGGGACCGGTTTGCCGAGGGACTTGCCGAGGCGATGGACGCAGTGCCGGGAATCAGAGTGGCCGAAGAACCGAAACCCTACGAACCGCGAGGACACATTCTTTACGGAACGACTGCTGAAGGGCTGCTTCTGTGCGCGAAAGTCGAGTCGCTTCTGAAGGCTCCGGAAAACGTAAAGCTCCTGGCCGAGGGGCACGCGATGATGTGCATGAACCCCGAAGTCGGTCACATGCTGATGGGCTTTGAGGACGCACCCTACAGCTTCAGCCTGATCATGGAATACGGCAGACTGGCACATACGCACTGGAACAGCCAGCCGCTGGGCAATTACGACCAGGATTTGAACGTAGGCGTGCTTTCACCGGAATCGACAGAGGCGTCGCTCTACGTTCTGACGATGTACGGTTACAAGGGGTATTTCGGGCCGGATATCAACCCGGAACGCATGCCGGTGCAGCAAGCGCTGAAGAACTGTTTTGATGCGCTCAGAGCGGCAAATGAGCGGATCAACAATCTGGACCACGAGAAGATTATCATGGCGACGTCACATCCCGAGAAGAACCGCGGTTGGCTCGAAGCGTATCTCATCCGTGAGCGCGCGCCGAAGAGCATATCGCTGCCGCCGCTCCCACCGTTCGAAAAATGACCTCGTGATTGGTGCCGGTCGGGGCGTGAAACCCCGGCCGGTGCCTCTCGGCACCATCCATGCCTTCGTTGCGAATCCGTGGCCTTGTCCGAGCCGTGCGCTATGTCGAAACACGTATGCGCGGCAGGCTTACTCTGAAAGACGCCGACAGGCTGGCGCACTATGTTCGGTCGGTAGTTGCGGAGGTACGGGCAATATGCCAGAACTACGGTACCAGGCCGGAAGCGTTGCCACGGCCTTCAAGGGAAGCCTTCGCATTTTTGAACGGCCTCGATACGGCGCACCTCGACCGCGTGAAACCCCGCCGCGCGGCCGTCAGTACACCTGTCCGGATTTCCTCAGTAGTTCGCCTGACAGGGGCAGTGCTGACCGATCTGGGCTCCGGCACAGAAGACGAATCCAGCGAGTGTTTTGTGGAACGCTGTCACGCCCGCGTTCTGGCTGCCGCAGGGGAAATCGAGGCCTTGTGCCGGGCGCGAGGAGTTGATCCCCGTGAAATGGCCGTGCGGTCCCGCCGAGGGTACGGTCTTCTCCGCTACCTGTCGAACATCCCCACGACACGCGCATACGTGAGGACTGCGGCGAATCTCAAGCGCATCTGCGGCGAGTTGAGACGACGTGAAGGAGCTGATTCGTCCGCACCGGTGGTGACCCTGGATGACCACAGCCACATTTACCGGTGCGGGCGAGGGAAAGACGCGCCTCTGGTGCTGCATCTCAGCCCCGCGTTCATCGGCGCGCCCGAGGAGGTCCTGGAGTCTGTGGCGCGCCTGGCGTTCGGAATCGGAGCCGCTTCGGACAAGAAGGCGGTACATACATTCATCCACGGCCCCGGGGCGCTGGCAATCATTCAGGAAATTGCCGAGCTCACGTCCGGGCCGTCCGAAACACGTGGAGCAGTGTACGACCTTCGAGAAGTGTGCGAACGTGTGCGCAACCGATACTTCGATGATCCGCCTGATCCGCCTTCTTCGCTGGCGTGGACGGACTCCCTGACGTACAGAATGTTCGGGCTCTACAGCTCCGTTCGCGATAGAATTACAATCAGCCGGTCTCTGGACAGTCCGAAGGTGCCTGGGTATGTGATAGATTACGTGATGTTCCACGAGCTTCTTCATAAGAAGCATGGCATCGGCTGGGCGTCGAAACAACGCACGATGCACACCAGTCGCTTCCGACGGGAGGAGCACGCATTTCCCCGATTCAAAGCCGCGCAGGAGTTTCTCAACAGACTTTCCTCTCAGATGCGCCGCCGGCTTACCTGACATGATTTGCCCCGTCCTCACCGGGCCGTTGTCCCGACAAGATCACACTCTGGCTGGGTAACTGCAGTGTTGACGTCGCCGCGTGAATGGTTTCGCTATGCACCCACCCTGCCGGGCGAGCAACTGTCAATCGACGAACGGCACCGCGGCATGCGCAAGGTTATCGTGGCGTGGTGCGTCGGGGTTGTGTTCTTTGATGCCGTTGCCGGTGCGCCCGCGGTGGGAATGTTCCGTTCTCTGGGAGCCTCTCCGCTGTGGATAGGCTTGCTGGCGGCGATTCCTCCCATCGCGACTCTCGCGCAACCTGTCGCGTCGTACATCGTCGCGCGGACGGGTTCCCGGAAACGGCTGTTCCTGCGAAGTGCGTATCCCGGACGGGTCATCTGGCTGCCCATCGTCCTGTGCGGGTATTTCCTGCCCCGTGGGGATCTCTCGATCGCGTTTCTTTTCGTTCTTGTGTTTTTCAGCAAGTTGAGCGACTCAATATCCGGGCCGGCATGGATGGCATGGATCTCCGATCTGGTGCCGGAGAATGAACGGGGACGCTTCTGGGGCAGGCGCCAGATGTGGGCAAGCCTCTGCAGCGTAACCGGTTCGCTATGCCTCGGATATTACCTCGGAACGCAGCCTCCTTACCCGAAATTCATTGTGTTTTTCGGCATTGTCGCGTTTCTGGGCTGGTTGGACGTGTTTGTCCATCGCGCGGTGCCAGGCGTGCGACTGGATGTGCCTTCGAAACGGCCTGATTTCCGTGAACTGGTGACGGTGCCGCTGAGGGAGCGCTCGTACCGTTCGCTGGTGCTTTTCTACGGCCTCTTCTCCTTCTCGGTAGCCGTCGGCGGTGCGCTGTTCCCCCTTCTTTTGATCGAGGAGTTCGGGTTCTCGTATTTCAAGATTTCCTTCTTTTTCGGGATTCAGGCCGGATTCATGATCGCCAGTTCCCATCTCTGGGGCCGCTTCATGGACAACGTGCGGGAAGGGCCTCGCGTGGTCTTTCTCATGTGTTCGGTAATCATCGCTCTGCTGGCGCCGCCGTGGACGATGATCCCGGTCGGTCAGAACCTTCTCGCGGGACTCAACTTCGCCCTTGGCGGGATCGGCTGGGGAGGGTACCAGATCGCGTTCACCGGGCTTGTAATTGCGATGTCTCCCCGCGAGTCGCGGGCAATGTACTTCGCGCTTGCGGCCGTCGCCGCCGGCATTGGCAACGCTGTGGGCGCCGTATGCGCGGGGTTGATCGCCGAACAACTCGCAGGGTTCTCCTTTTTCTGGGGCCCCTTCAAACTGACTCAGTATCGAACCTTGTATCTGATTTCCGGTATCTCGCGCATGTCCTGCCTGCTCCTGCTGCCTCTCATCCGCCAACCGGAGTCGGCGCCTGTCGGGACATACTTCCGACGGGCAATGAGTCTCAATCCGATGGAACCGGGAACGTACGCCTATCTCTGGAAGAAATTCGGAAAACCGAACGGCAACGAGCAGCGTGGAGAGACCGAAAACTGACGTCCCGCATGCCCGGAACGGAACTCTTTTGATTTTCGCGTTCGGCAGGCGCTGCCGTCCGGGGTTTTGCCTGCCTTGCTCCGGACCGCCGTTCTCTGGAACAAATTGGTTGCGGTACACTGTTATTGCTGAACGAGATTCGCACCAGACCTGCATCGCCCGGAGGTGATTCTGATGGAACTGAAGCATCCTGACCTTGTCGCCGAAGCCCTTCGCCTCGGCGCCACAAAGGCCGCCATGTTGCCTCTGGAAGGGTTGCGGTTCTACCCGGAACTGCGCACCCTCTGCGAACGGAATGCCTGCGGGTCGTACGGCAAGAGCTGGGGCTGCCCTCCGCACGTCGGAGAAATAGAGGAACTTGCCGCGCGGGTGCGGTCGTTCGCCCACGGGCTGCTCTTCCAGTGCATCACCGAGATAGAAGACTCGTACGACATTGAGGGGATGGGGCGCGGCGCTGCACACCACAAGCGCGTCGTGCGGGAACTGGCTGAAATTTTCCGCACCCGGTACGGGGCGCCAGACGTCCTCGTTCTCGGCACGGGGCCCTGTGATTTCTGTGAGGAGTGCACGATCTCCACAGGCCAACCGTGCCGATATCCGGATCGGTTGATTTCCTCCGCGGAAGCGTACGGAATGAATGTGAAAGAACTCGTAGAGAGATGCGGTTTCTCGTACATCAACGGGAAGAACACCGTTTCATACGTCGGAGTCATTCTTTTCAACGGTTGAGCCCGATTGATCGCCTTCTTCTCCGTCAGTCTTCCGTGCGGCGTTTCGCGGAAACTCGGACCGGACATATTCCACCAGCCCGCGCATGTCCTTCAGAATCCTTGCAACTCCATGAGGGCACACAAGGTTCGCTTCCGCAAGCGCGGTTCCGCCTATGACGTACTTGTTCCCGACTGCCAGGGAGGCGAGGGATAACCGCTCGCAGTCCGTGCGAAAGGCAACAGGGTCATAGATGACTGTCGCTGATACGCAGACGAGATCGGGGCGCAACCGTTCAACGCAGTTCACAAACGAATCTGAGGGTGTAGCCGCCCCGAGTACCGTCACGTCCCACCCTTCGAACCGAAGAACCAACGCAACGCACGAGCACGCCAGTTCGTGAAGGTCCGGGGCGAAGGTGCCGCACAACGCTCGGTGTGGGGATCTGCCAGACTTCTCCTGCATATGCGGCAGTCTTCCCAGTGCCGTGGTGATAGCGTGAGTGGCGAGGTGCTCATCGGCAACCGTGAGGCGATTCTGTGCCCATTGTTTGCCGATATATTCCATGGTCGGCGCAATGACATGATCACAGAGTTCCGCGGGATGCCAACCGCTTACCAGAACCGCCCCGAAGAGCTCCTCAAGTCTCGTGCCATCGCCCTGTAACGCATAGCGCTGGACAATCTCCCTGAGCGCAACCCAGTTTCCGTTGAGAATCGGAGCCTCGGCGCCCACGCCGGCCGCTTCATCGCCGAGCCCCTCCACTATCGGGCGCAGTGTTGCAGGCTCAAGTTCGTGGGAGCGGGCGAACTCCACCACATCGCGCAACCGGAAGCGCCGGTGCCCGCCGTTGGTTCTCATACACGGCAGATCACCGCTGTCGGCCCACCTTTTCACCGTCGACACGTTGATGCCGAACAGTTCTGCTACCTCGTGAGTGGAAAAGCTTCGTTCGAGTTCCACGGACCGCCTCCATGAACGTTTTGAGCGTTTTTAGACAAGGTAACCCCCTGCCAATCTCCGCGGCTTCGCCGCCGTTTTCAGGGCCTTTTCCGCCATATGAGGGCGGTGCAGCACGCCATAAGTATATCCCTGTGCGTCAATTATAATTTTAACAACAAAAATCTTAAAAAAGTAGTTGACACGGGTGTGCAGACACTGTATACTTTAATCGTGCAAACCGTTCAACACCTACGGGCAACGGAGCATCTGCCAGGAAGCGAGGAACACAATGCAAACTTCCGACCGAGAAACCAGGCGCCGTGAATTCGAAGAGATCGCCTTGCCTCTCCAGGCTTCCCTTTCCCGCATGGCCCTTGCCATGACGCGAAATCCGGTTGAGGCAGCGGATCTCGTACAAGAAACGTTTTACAAAGCCTGGCGGTTCTTTCCCGCGTTTCGGCAGGGCTCTGATTGCAAAGCGTGGCTGACGGCAATACTCCGAAACGCGTACATAAACAGGTATCGAAGGATACAGAGACGCCCGCCACAGGTGGAGTTTGACGAGTGGCAGGAGATGGACCCGAGCTTCCGGGATGACATTTCTTCCTTCCCGGCTCCTGACGACGATGTGGCGCTGGGTGATGCGCTCAGTGACGAAGTTCTTGATGCGCTCGACCAACTTCCACGGCACTTCCGCGATGTTGTCGTGCTGTCCGATGTTGAGGGGTTATCCTATCAGGAAGTAGCCGATTTCGTCGGATGCCCCATCGGCACGGTGCGATCCCGGCTGTTCCGTGCCCGGGCGATGTTGCGCGGACTCCTGGGTGATTACGCTGCGGAAAACGGGGTGGGAAAGTCCTCCGATACGGTTGAAGACCTCATCGCCGAACTTGATGAGGCGTCAATGGTTGAGGCCACTGTCGCGGAATAACCACCAAAACGTTCGCAAACGGAAAGCGGGGAGCAGCTTCGACGCTGCTCCCCGCGTGTTTTTTCTCAAGGGCGTGGCGCACATTCGTGCACCAAAACACCTCATCATTCCTGTCAGGTCAGATCAACCACCGAATGAGTCTGCCACGATTTTATGGCGGCTTCGATGATCTCCTGCACTGCCAGCCCGTCGGCACCCGACCCATCCACCTCGTCAGGCTTCACGCCGGCCGTCAACTGCTCCAGCCAGCGGTGGATGCGCGACTGGAAGGTATTCCCGAAGCTCTGCATTCCGCCAACGTGGTAATACACTTCCTTCTCTATTGAACGCCGCGGATAGAAGGTAAGGATTTCGCACGCATCCTCGAGGACAAACCGCGCCTCCGATCCTACCACTTCCGCGCGTTCAAGGCCGTAGGTTCCCCCTGCGTCGTAGCTTCCCGTCAGATGGCCCACAACGTTGTTCTCAAACAGCAGATTGACCTGCGTGTTCGACCAGATCGTGCGGCCCTTGCCCTTCATCATAAAAGCCTGCACGCTCTTCACGGGCCCGCAGAAATAGCGCATCACGTCAAACGAATGGGGATGCAGCGCGCGCAGATGGAACCATTCCGCGCTCTCGTTCGGGTTGTTGATCCACATGGTCATGTTCATGATGTGCAACTGCCCAAGGCGGCCAGAGGTTATCCACTCCTTGGCCTTGACGGCAGCGGGAGTGAATCGATGGTTGAGATTGATGGCGTAGGGGATATTCTTCTCTTTGGCCAGCGCAACCTGCATTCGTGCCTTCTCTATCTCGTTCGAAATCGGCTTTTCGCCGAGGACCGGGATGCCTGCCCCGAGCAACTCCATTGTAGGCACATGATGGTCGCCCCCGTTTTCTTTGCCTGCCGTGCACATACTGCAGGCATCGAGCTTGATCCCGCTGTCGAGCATTTCTTTGACGCTGTAAAACGCGCGGGCGTTGTAATCCTTCGCGGCTTTGTCCGCGCGTTCTTTGATGATGTCGCACACGGCAACAATTTCCGCCAGCGGGTCATCCATGTAGACACGCGCGTGGGTGTTGCCGATACCGCCCATGCCGACGATACCGATTTTGAGTGCCATGACAGTTTCCTTTGTGAGAGAAGAGTTCTGAAACCAGACCTGTGATTCGTTGTCGGAGCACCGTCACACCGGAGTTAACCACCCGTGGCGGTCTGCTATCGTGCCATCGAGAATCCCGAACAGCGCGTCCTGGATTTCCTTCGTAACGGGTCCTCTTTTCCCGGACCCGATCGGGACTTTGTCGATAGTTGCGATGGGTGTTATCTCCGCAGCAGTGCCTGTGAAGAACACCTCATCCGCGATGTAAAGCGCCTCCCGCGGGATTTGCTCCTCGCGCACGGTGTAGTTCAACTCCCGCGCAAGGGTAATGACCGAATTGCGGGTTATTCCGGGCAGGAGGGAGGAGCTGGTGGGAGGCGTAAAGAGGATGCTGTCCCGCACGACGAAAATGTTCTCGCCGGATCCTTCCGCAACATACCCGCTCGTATCCAGAACGATTCCTTCGTCATACCCGTTGGCCATTGCTTCGAGTTTCACAAGCTGGCTGTTCAGGTAATTCCCACTCGCTTTCGCGAGGCTCGGAAACGTGTTCGCCGCCGGCCGATTCCACGACGCGACACAGACATTGACGCCCTGCTCCAGCGCCTCGGGACCAAGGTACTTCCCCCATTCCCACACGGCGATAATGACATTCACCGGGCAATTGAGGGGGCTGACGCCCAGTTGCCCGTACCCCCGGAAGACAAGCGGCCGAATATAGCAGGCATCCAGTCCGTTCCGGCGAATCGTTTCCAGAATCGCTGCTTCAATCTCTTCCTGCGTGAACGGGATTGGCATCCGGTAAATCTTCGCGGAGTCGAACATGCGGCGTACGTGTTCACGCATCCGGAAGACGGCAGGGCCGTTTTTCGTTCCGTAACAACGGATGCCTTCGAAAACTCCTGAGCCATAATGTGCAACGTGGGAAAGAACATGGATTTTTGCTTCTTCCCACGGAACAAATGCGCCGTCAAACCAGATCGGCCCCGAACCCGGAAACGCCATCGTCAGATATCTTCAGGGATCAAACCTTCCCTAGGACGCCTTTCTCCGCCCGCAACCTTGCTCAAAACGACGTAGCCATTCGAAAACTCGACATAACAGGCGCGTACACGAGGAAGAAAAGTACGGCTGCGCGGCAGAGGGGTCAACCGGCGTTCCCGGAGCACTTGCCCACCAGAAACGCCGGTCTGAAGGATATTTTCAGGATTCGTCAATCGCGTGCATGATTGCCCGCGCAATGATGATGTGTCCACTGCGGTACGGGTGCACCGGCTCAGGGCAGAACGTGTCGGCATCCCGGTACTCGAGGTGCTTCTGGAAGATATCATGAAGCGGGACGTAGATGGCGCTGTATTTCGCGGCCATATCTTTCACCACCGCAATGTATTCGGGGATGAGCTGGAGGATCTTCGTCCGATGAGTGCCGCTCACGGTATCCTGGCTGATGTAAAAGGGGGAGATCAGAATGAGATTGGGCTTCCACACCGAGAACGTGCGTTGCAGAATGCTGTCGTACACCTCACGGAACCGCTGGGGCGACACACCATTGTTCGGGTCCGCGACGAAGCTGTGCTCGTCGTTGATTCCGATTTTGATGGAAAGCCAGTCGGGCTTGTACCGCATGACGTCATCTTCCCAGCGCATCTGCAGATCAGTCACGCGGTTTCCACCGATGCCTTTGTTGATGTACCGAATGTTCCGTTCCGGCCAGCGCGCCGTCATCAGGTCCCGAAACAGCGACGGATATCCGTCGCCGAGGGGGTAACTGGGTCCCCTGCGTCCACAGTCGGTGATGCTGTCACCGATGAAGAGCAGCGTCTGTCCGTCTTTGATTTCGCCCATTGTGAACTCCTTTTGTGTGTGCTACGGGAGGCTGCGAGGGCTACGATCTTCGTCCTCGCGGGTAAGTCGGTCGATGGTCTCTCTCTGGTCCGGGTACATCGCGACGAGCGCGTCGCGCGACCCTTCTTCGTAATCCCGATAGTCAAAACCCGGGGAAACCGTGCATCCCAGCAAGGCCCATTTCCCGCCTTCCCGCAAATGGGCGCCCTGCCACGTCCCGCGGGGAACGATCACCTGCGGCTTTTGTCCCGCTGCGATGTCGTGCCCGAGAATGACCATCCCGCTGGTTCCATCCGGGAGCAGGTGCACCATCACTACCGGGTCTCCCATATAGAAGTGGAACACCTCATCGCTGGCGAGGCGATGAAGCCTTGAAACGGTCTCAGAGGTCAAAAGGTAGTAGATCGCCGTCGAAAAAGAACGGTTTCCGCGGTACCGCGCAGGAAGGTCCGTCGAATTCACCTCTTCCGGGCAACGATAGGTTTCGACGTACCACCCGCCTTCCGTCGGGTGCGGCGCCAGTCCAAGAGCACGTATGACGTCCTCTGCGGAGAGAGCATTTCGCGTCATCGGCACGACGGTATCACGCCTGCTGGTCCGGCGGCTTTTCGGGAGCCAACGGAACCAGCCACCACGCCACGAGGTACACGATCAATCCGGCGCCATATCCGAGAATCAACAGCAGCGCGATGAGGCGGACTATGGTGGGATCTATGTCATAAAGCTCGGCGATTCCGCCACACACACCGGCGATCTTTTTGTCCGTTCGCGAGCGGTACAATTTGCGCATGGCAACCTCCCTATTTGCGAGCGTATCGCCCCATGAGGCTTCCTTCTGCCAGAATGTGCCCCTCCATGGCAGCAGTCAGATCACGCAACCGAGCCCCGGGGGCTAGGGCAAGCACTGTATCCAGCGCGTACACGGTGAAGTAGTACCGATGCGGGCCCCCCCGCGGCGGACATGGTCCCCCGTAGCCCAGTTTCGGGAAATCGTTTGTGCCGTTGACGGCGCCTTGAGGAACGGTATCCGGAGTCACGCCTTCTGGAAGCCCGTCGGTTGAGGGTGGAAGGTTGAACAGGACCCAGTGAACGAACGTGCCCCTGGGAGCATCGGGATCCGTGCACGTGAGGGCGATGCTCTTCGTTTCAGCAGGTACTCCTGACCACTTGAGCGGCGGTGAGACGTCGTTGCCCTCGCACGTATACAGAGCAGGGATCGAGTCTCCTTCGCTGAAGGCTGAGCTTGTCACACGCACCATGGCAACCTCCTCTCGCGACGGTGGGTTCTTGCTGTTACACGCGCCGGTCCCGGTTGTAAGCAAGGCAATCGCGAAGACAAGCACCACACCGTGTCTGGAACCGCGAGGCCGTTTCATTCCATTCCCCCGGTCGTCGGCCCTCAGCGCAGGCATCGAGAATCCCATTGAGCGTTTGCGAGTGATTTCCACGGAAAAGATGAGCAAAAACAGCAGCAGAAGCAACGTATGACACAAAGTGAGAAACGCCGAAGGGGAGGCGCAGGAGTACTGGAAGGCAGGCTTACCGCGCGACAACCACTCTGCGGGCCGTCGTCACGCCCTGAAAGGACAGACGTACCACGTACACGCCGGAGGCCACGGGTCTCCCCGAACCATCGCTGCCGTCCCACGCAAAAACCCCGTTCGTTCCCGAGATCGGAACGTGCATCTCCCGCACAACCTGTCCGTTCACGGAAAAAACCCGGGCACCGAGGTACCCGGACGCACTCCCGGAAGGAACACGGAAGGCGATACGCGTACCGGGGTTCCCCGGATTCGGGAAAGGTTGCCCGACCCAGAACGCTCCCGGGTGAGGTACGTTCTCCACACGTACGGACGGTTTCAGCACCAGGTGGATTTCACGAGGAAGCATTGGCAGCACCAGTGTGGTTTCCGCCGACATACTCAACGTGGCATGTTCGGCGCGCACGCGGTATGTCCCCGGTTGGAGTTTCTCGTAAAGAAACCATCCTAAGGGTGAGACCAGCCCGCTGCGAACCACGATTCCAGCCGTATCCAAGACATTCACAAACGTCTGGTTCATTGCCCCCCCGGAAAGATCCCCGTTAACCCTTCCGAACACCGCGCTGTCGGCCGCGAGAGCCTTCACGGCGTTGGCCAGACCCCATCCCCGCGTGGTATCCGGCTCCAGAGCATGGCTGCCGGAGAGCCTGAGCGCGGTCCGAACGGCAATCGGGTCCCACGCGGGGTGAGCCTGAAGCAATTGCGCCACCACACCCGCAATCAAAGGAGTGGAGTAACTGGTGCCACTCGCCCACGTGTAACCTGTGCTTTCAGATATCATTCGTACGCTGGAACCCAGGGCGACGATATCCGGCTTGATACGGCCATCCGCGGTGGGGCCGAACGAACTGAAACTCGTTACCGTCCCTGCTAATGTCACCGCGCCGACGGCTATCACCGAATCTCCGTCGGCCGGCATGAGCAGCTTGCCGTTCCAGTAACTGGGCGTCCCTCGCTCGTTGCCGGCGCAGTTCACGACGACAATGCCTTTGCCGGCGGCTTTCTCGGCGGCACGCGTGATGAGCGAGGTCCGTCCATCCAATTCAGAAAGCGAATAATCGGTGGCGGGGTCATACGGTAGATACGAGTCATGGAAGTAATTGTACCCCACGCTGCTGGAAATCACGCGTGCGCCGAGGGAATCCGCCCATTCCGCGGCCCTGAGCCAGTAGTCTTCTTCAGAACGAGTCTCGGTGGAGTCGAATTCCGTCCGCGCCAGCGCGAAACGTGCGCCATACGCCGGGCCTATCAAAGCGCCCGGTTGATACGCCCCCAGACATGACAGCACCTGCGAGCCGTGCTGGCTGTACCCCACGATCAGAGTGTCCCCATCGATGAAATCCCTTCGGGCAGCGATCTGCAGGTTTTGGAAGGCAGGATGGGTGAGATACGGGAACCCCTCATCAAGAACCGCAATGAGGACTCCCTGCCCGTTCAATCCAAGTGCATGAAGCGAATCCGCGCCTATCATCCGGTTCTGCGTCAACGAAAGTCCGTAATCCAGCGCGCCACTGCGGGCAGGCCGCTCCGCGGCGAGGAGCCCGTCAACGGGCAACGGCCTTTCGCCGCGCAAGGGGAGAACCAGGGCGACCCCGCGCACGAATGGCAGCTCCATGATCGCGGCAAGCTGCTCCTCAGACGCCAGGACACTTGCGCCGTTAAACCAGCGCGTTGTTGTGCGAACGGGCGCTATTCCGTGCACTCTGGCAAGGTAGGCGGGGAAGACCGGCGCACTGTCGTCGTCGGCGCGTTGTTCAGGACCTTTGTCCACGAACCAGACCCACCAGGCTCGTGGGTGTTCGCGTTCCGGGGTCGTCGCAGAGAACACCGATTCCGCGGCGACAACTGCGATCACAAGAACTTGCCAGAACCGCCGCAGAGACATGTACGGACCGTCACCGGTTTCGGAAGTCGATCACGTCAACACCGGGCGGTGGCGTGAATGTGAACACGGAATCGGGAATCGAGGTGTTGGTCTGAATT
>ERZ795050.3659-NODE-3659-length-15008-cov-7.677389_pt1 | contig 15008 bp, 17 predicted proteins | sample MGYA00375134_ERZ795050 | MGnify/ENA primary metagenome ERZ795050 (study PRJEB30179, sample SAMN05720221) | activated sludge metagenome | isolation source: Anaerobic digester | place: Japan | collected 2015-05-26 ... | reverse complement strand
AAAAAGGGGAGGCAGAAAATGCTCTTAATCAAACCTTGAAGTCTGTTTTTGCCTTATCTGAAAGTTATCCTGAATTAAAGGCCTCGCAGAATTTTTTGGAGCTGCAAAGAGAATTGACTGATACGGAAAACAAAATTCAAGCTGCCCGCAGGTTTTACAACAGCAATGTTCTCGCCCTAAATACTAAAATTGAAACCTTGCCTTCTAATATTGTGGCGAACATGTTTAACTTTAAGCCAGCTGAATTCTTTCAGGCAGGCGAAGGAGAGCAGGCAGTACCAAAGATTGATTTTAACAAACAAGCATGAAAAATATTAAGAAAGTAATCATTAAGCAAAAGAAGAGTTTGAGAAAAAAGTATGGCAAAAAGCTAAGCCCAAGAGACCAGAAAAGACTGGGAATTATTAAAAAATAGGCAATGGCTAATTTGTATTCTCAATCAGAATCTAATGTTCGTAAAACCTGGTTTTTAATCACTACGTTTTTAGTTTTGATTATTATTCTGGGTTGGCTTTTCAGTAATCTTCTTAATGCTCCGGGAATTCTTTATTTTTCTATTATTTTCAGCATTTTAACAAGCATTTCTTCTTACTGGTTTTCTGATAAAGTTGTTTTGACCATGTCTCATGCCCATCCCTTAAAAAAGGAAGACAATCCAGAGATTTATCGCTTGGTGGAAAATCTTTGCATTACTGCTGGTTTGCCCTTGCCCAAGATATATGTTTTGGAAGAAGACCAACCCAATGCTTTTGCCACGGGTAGAGACGAGAATCATGCAGTCATTGCTCTTACTCGGGGATTGCTGGAAAAATTGGAAAGAGTGGAAATAGAAGGAGTGATTGCTCATGAACTTTCTCATATAAAAAACAAAGATATTCTTTTACAAACAATAGTCGTTGTTTTGGTGGGAATAGTAGCTTTTCTCTCCGACGCTTTCTTAAGAATTGGTTTTAACAGAAAGACCGATGAAGATAATAATTCTTCTTTTTTGCTTGCTCTTTTAGGAATTATAGCTGTTCTTTTTGCCCCCTTGGCTGCTAATTTACTGAAATTGGCCATTTCCAGACAAAGAGAGTTTTTGGCTGATGCTTCCGGAGCTTTGCTTACTCGTTATCCAGAAGGATTGGCCAGTGCCTTGGAAAAAATAGCTTCTGATGAAAGCGAGCTTTCTACCGCTACTCCGGCTACAGCTCATTTGTTTATTGCCTCTCCGTTCAGGGAAAATGTAAATTGGCTGACTAAACTTTTTATGACCCATCCGTCAGTGGAAGAAAGAGTCAGGGCTCTTACCAGTATGCAGATTGATTGATTTTGGAGAGGTGCAAGAGTGGTTTAATTGGCAGTCCTGGAAAGACTGTGTATGTAAAAGTACCGAGGGTTCGAATCCCTCCCTCTCCGCCAAGTTTATCGCCTCGGTTTCGGTGGGATTAATGGATTTTTGAAATCAAAAAACAAGCTTTTGCTTCATAATTTGAAAGTACGAACCTAATTTTTTGAGAAAATCTTTTTTCTTTCAATCTTCGGTTTTTGTCAAAACATACCCTTTGATTTTTTTTAAAAATTGATATATTATTAATGTATATGGACGGAACAAATTTTACCAATAAAGCTCAAAGAATGATGATGCAGGCGCAAAATGTGGCTCGTGATATGGACCACCAGCAAGTTGACGCTTTGCATTTGCTTTATGCCATTATCTCTGAGCAAGACAATATTGTAATTAGTCTTTTAAACCGCTTAAATGTTGACATTGAAGATTTGCGGAGAAAGACAAGAGCAAGGCTGAATCAAATACCAGCTGTTTCTGAAAATCAGGCCATCAATCAGTTTTATCTGACCCAGGATATGGCTAAGGTTTTGGAGCGTTCTAGAGAAGAAGCTTTGAATCTCAATGATGAATTTATTTCTCTTGAGCACTTGTTTTTATCTCTTTTGGCTATTGAAACTGCTGCCAGAGATGTTTTAGATAAAGCGAATTATTTAAAACAAACTGGCGAAGAACAGGAAACTCAAAAACTTAATTACAATACAGCTTTAAAGATACTCAATCAATTAAGAGGAGGGGAAAGGGTGACTAGTCCTGACCCGGAGACAAAATACAATATTATTGAAACCTATTGCCGCAACTTAACTGATTTGGCCAGGCAAGGAAAGATTGACCCGATTGTCGGCAGAGAAGAAGAGACAAGGCGAGTGATGCAGATTCTCTCTAGAAGAACTAAAAACAATCCTGTTCTTATCGGTGAAGCTGGGGTAGGCAAGACAGCTATTGTTGAGGGCTTGGCCCAGAAGATTGTTAAAGGAGAAGTGCCAGAAAGCTTGAAAGACAAAGAGCTTATCAGTTTGGATTTGGGAGCCTTGATTGCTGGCACTAGGTATAGAGGGGAGTTTGAAGAAAGAATCAAGGCCCTGTTAAAAGAAATGAAAAAAGCAGAAGGAAAATATCTTTTATTCATTGACGAGCTTCATACTTTAATCGGGGCTGGTTCGGCCGAGGGAGCTATTGATGCTTCTAATCTTTTGAAACCAGCTTTGGCCAAGGGTGAGCTTAAAGCAATCGGAGCAACTACTCTTAAAGAATATCAAAAATATATTGAATCAGATCCTGCTTTGGAGAGGAGGTTTCAGCCAGTTTATGTCGCTGAGCCAAGCATTGAAGATACTATTTCCATTTTAAGAGGCATTAAGGAGAAATATGAACTGCACCATGGTTTGAAGATAAAAGATTCGGCCTTGGTGGCTGCGGCAGAGCTTTCTGCCCGTTACATTTCTGATCGTTTTTTGCCTGATAAAGCAGTTGATTTAATGGACGAAGCAGCCTCAGCCCTGAGACTGGAAATAGAATCAAATCCAGCAGAAATAGAAAACCTTAATAAAGAGATTCAAAAATTGGAAATTGAAAAAGAAGCTTTGAAAAAAGAGGACGGCAATATTAAAAGGCAGAAAGTCATTGATAAACAGCTGGCTGAACTTAAAGAAAGGGCTGATGCTTTTTCTGCCCGCTGGAAAACTGAAAAAGAAACGATTGCCAATATCAAACAGCTCAAAGAAGAAATTGATAAAAAGAAATATGAACTGGAAAAGCTGTTGAAAGAAGGGGATTTGCAGAAAGTGGCTGAGATAAAATATGGTATTTTGCCTGATTTGTTTTCCAAATTGAGAAAACAGGAAGCAAAACTAGCTCGCTTGCAGAAAGAGAACCCTATTCTTAAACAAGAAGTGGGGCCAGAAGAAATTGCTCGGGTTGTTTCCCGCTGGACAGGCATACCAGTCACCAAATTACTGGAATCAGAGACCTTTAAACTAGAAAACATGGAAAAGATTCTGGCCAAGAGAATTGTTGATCAAGAAGAAGCTATTAAGGCTGTTTCCAATGCTATTAGAAGGGCGAGGGCAGAAATATCTGAAGAATCAAGGCCATTAGGTTCTTTCCTTTTCCTTGGACCAACTGGAGTGGGCAAGACAGAAACAGCCAAAGCTTTGGCAGGGTTTTTGTTCAATGACGAAAATGCTTTAATCAGGGTAGACATGTCTGAATATATGGAAAAGTTTGATGTCTCTAAAATGATTGGCAGTCCTCCTGGCTATGTTGGTTATGATGAGGGCGGACAACTTACTGAGAAAGTAAGGCGCAGGCCTTACAGCGTAATTCTTTTAGATGAAATAGAAAAAGCCCATCCCGAGGTTTTTAATATCCTTCTTCAGGTTTTGGAAGACGGCCGATTGACTGACGCCAAAGGAAGGGTGGTTTCTTTTAAGAATACCATTATCATTATGACTTCAAATGTGGGTTCAGAAATTATTGCCAAGGAAGCTCCTCTAGGATTTGTTGATGAAGACAAGATAAGCCAGAAAGAAGATTTGAAAGAAAAGATTCAAAACGCTTTGAAGGAAAAGTTCAGGCCAGAGTTTATCAATAGGATTGACGAAATTATTATCTTTGATTATTTGGGTCAGAAAGAAATAAAGCAAATAGTTGATTTAGAACTGGATAAGGTTGAAAAAAGATTGAGCAGAAAAGACATTAAGATTATGGTGACCGAGAAGGCCAAAGATTATTTAGCGGAAAAAGGATTTGACCCTAATTACGGAGCTAGACCATTAAAAAGATTGATTCAAAAAACAATTCTTGATCCTCTGGCTTTAAAAATAGTAATAGGAGAAATTAAAGAAGGAAGCAGGGTGACGGTTGATTTGGAAAACAAAGAAATTGTTTTGAAGACAGATTTTAAGAAAAAACCAGCTCTCTTAAACAGCAAGAAATAGCATGAATAAAAAAGACATTTTAAACCTGTTTTTAATGATTGTTTCAGGAGCTTTTGGCGGTCTTTTAGTTTTATTCTTTTGTTTTAAAGAAAACAATAGTCTCTTCTCTCCCTTGGTTATCAATCAAACAGAAGAAAGAGTATATATTGAACAGAATGCTGCCTTAATAAAAAGCATTAAGGAAACTAAAAGGTCGTTGTTTCAGGGAAAGCAGGCTGATTCTTCTTTTTCCGGAGTTGTTTTGACTTCTGACGGTCTGGCTATTACTTTGGCCAGCAATGTAACTACCAAAAATGTAATTACTTGTTTGGTGGACAAAGAACAATATCCTTGTCAGGTTTTGAAGAAAGACATTAATCAAAACCTGGCTTTGCTTAAAATTGATAAAGACAAGCTTTCTACTAATAGCTTTTTTGATTATGAGAAAATGGAAATTGGCGAAAGAATCTACCTTCTTTATTACCTTGATTCAGGAGAATTATCAGTTAATGAAGGAATTGTTAAAAGTTTTGATTCTGATTTGATAAAGACAAACATCAGAGAAGTGGAAGCAGTAAACGGCAGTCCTGTCTTCAGCGTTGACAATAAAATTGTTGGTCTGACCCTTAAAGACGCCAATGGTTTTGTTTCAGTGATTCCTGTTTCTTTAATCAGAACTTTTGCTGGTCTTTAATTTAATATGAATATCAATTTCAAACAAGTTCTCGGCTGGATTCTCATTCTTATTGGCTTGGTTATAATTTTCTGGGCCATTTCCTCTTCCTATTATTATTTTACTGCTGAAAAAGAATTTCCTCAGCTTTTTGTTCAAGAAAAAACTGAAAAAGCTTTTTCTTCGGGTAGCGGAACACTGAACCCTCAGGATTTAATTAATCAAGCTCTGCAAGAGCAGGTTGGGCAATTGATTCCAGCCGATGCCATAACTTTATCTTTGAATATGCTGGCCTGGATTATTTTTGCCACTTTTCTTGTTTATGCTGGAGCCAAGGTGGCCGGTCTGGGTCATGAGTTTTTGAGGGGCTAGATTGACAAGATTTCTATGCTCCATTTTATTAAAGACCTGACTTGTTTTAACAGCATCTTTATTTTGACTTTTCCCTGGCAGTGTGGTATTAAATACTTAATCATGCTTAAATCATTAAAGCTTGAAAAGAATTTTCATCAAGAGATTTAAAAAAGCTCCAAAGGGAGCTTTTGTTTATTAGATAATAATAATTTTATTAAACATATGGCTAAAGCAGAGTATTATGTTCCTGATGAGCGTCCTTGGTTTAAGTTTTATCCTGAAGGCGCTCCCCATCATCTGGATTATCCAGAGGTGCCTTTGTATCAGTTCTTAGATGATTCAGCTGAAAAATATCCTGAGAGGCCTGCTTTAATTTTCTATGGCAAGAAGATATCTTACCGAGAATTAAAGGAGCTTTCAGACAAGTTTGCCCGCGCTTTGCAAGAGCTTGGTATTCAAAAGGGCGACCGCATCTTTCTTTTGTTGCCCAACTGCCCTCAGTTTGTTATCGCTTTTTATGGGGCAATGAAGATTGGTGCTGTTCCTATTCCTTTCAATCCTTTATACAGCGCTGAAGAATTAAAATACTTTTTCCATGATGCTGAACCAAGAATAGTTTTATCCTTAGATACTTTTTATGACAAAGTGCAGGAAGCTGCCAAAGTCACCCCGCAGATTGAAAAGATTATTGTCACCAGTATTGCTGACTATTTTCCGTCTTTTCAAAGAGCAATGGGCAAGCTCTTTAAAAAAATACCTTCCCCTCAATGTCCAAACGCTGTTTCTTTCCTTGATTTTATTAAAGAGAGTGAGCCAAAGTATAATCCAGTCCAAATCAATCCCAAAGAAGATATAGCTGTGATAATTTATACTGGTGGGACAACAGGCGAGCCCAAAGGGGTGATGCTGACGCATTTTAATATTCTCTCAAACACTTTAATAATGGACAATTGGGAAAAAGATAAGCAATTTAATTCATTGGTGTTAATGGTGCCCCTTTTTCATGTATACGGAATTACTTTATGCTTGTCTTGGGGAATAAAAAGAGCGGCAAGCATTATTCTTATACCTAAGTTTTCGCCCCAAGAAGTAATAAAAACAATTCAAAAATACAAGGTGAGTTATCTTCCAGGAGTCCCAGCTATGTATGCAGCTATTGTAAAATATTATCAAAATCATTCCCGTGAACCTCTTTTAACCTCGCTGACTATTTGTGGTAGCGGAACTACTTCTTTTTCTTCTGCTCTATGGGAGAAGGTTAAAGAAATAGCTCCCAATGCTTTAATCGGTGAGGGGTATGGACTTTCAGAAACCTCGCCATTAGTTATTAATGATCCGAGTCGTAATGATTACGAAAAACGTTTTGGCTCGGTTGGAGTTCCGGTTTTTGATACTGATGTGAAAATTGTTAATCCAGAAACTAAGGAAGATTTATTTTTAGACCAAGTAGGAGAATTAGTTATTAGGGGTTCTCAGATATTTAAGGGGTATTGGAAGAAACCAGAAAAGACAAAAGAAGTATTAAAAGATGGTTGGTTTTATACCAAAGATGTTGGCAGAATGGATGAAGATGGGATATTTTATATAGAGAGTAGGTTAGATGATATGATAAACGTTAGAGGAGAAAAGGTGTGGCCGAGAGAAATAGAAGAAATCCTAGAACAGCATCCTAAAGTAAAAGAAGTAGCTGTTATTGGAGTAGCCGATGATTATTATGGTCAAGCTATTAAAGCTTGTGTAGTATTAAAAGAAGGTCAAGAAGCTACCAAAGAAGAATTAATTGAATTTTGCAAAGATAAATTAGCGCCCCATAAAGTTCCGCATATTATTGAATTTTTTAATGAATTGCCTAAATCTAACTTAGGAAAAACATTGCATTATAAATTAAAAGAACAAAATAATAAATGATTCAAATACCTTTTCCAATTTATTTACTCGTGCCGAGCGGGATATTTATTTTCTTAGCTGGTTTGTATAGTTATGTTAATACCTATCCTTCTGGAGTAGGTATTGGACTTTACTTTGCTTCTGAGATTGTCAAAGCTCATCAGGGCCGCATCTGGGCTGAATCTGCTGGCATAAACCAAGGATCTACCTTTTATGTGGAATTGAAAACAAAAGAATAAGACTATAATTTTTCTCAAATCAAAATGCTCCAGAGCCCAAAACAGGGTAGCGCTTACAATTTATAATTTATTGACAGAATAATTCTTTTTGTATAGGATAAACTTAGCTTTAATAGTTAATATAATTGTTTTTATGGAGACCCCAACCTTATTTGGCTATGCGGTTTTTAATTGTTTAGGAATAAACATTACAAATACTTTTTTATTAAGCATAATTTGCGCCGTTTTAATTATGGCGCTTTTTTATTTTGGAACTAAAAGCAGAAAATTAATTCCTACTCCTGTTCAAAATTTTTTTGAATGGATTATTGAATCTCTTTTTGGGCTTTTTGATGGAATGACTGGGGACCGCAAGAAAACCGAAGAAATTTTTCCTTTAGTAGCTACTTTATTTATTTTTATATTAGTTTGTAATTTAGTTGAAATAATCCCTGGCTTGGGTGTTTTTCCTGTTTTAAGGTCGCCGAGTTCTGATTTGCATTTTACTTTAGCCTTAGCAGTTTTTTCAATGCTTTATATCCATATTAGCGCTATTAGGCAGTTAGGAGGAATAGAATATCTTAAAAAATATATAAATTTTAAAGATCCAATTATGTTTTTTGTAGGAGCCTTAGAAGGAATTGGAGAGTTTACCAAAACATTATCTTTGGGTATGCGATTGTTTGGCAATTTGTTTGCCGGTGAGATTTTATTGATGATTGTAGCTTCTTTAATGCCATTTTTAATACCATTGCCGTTTTTAGCTTTAGAATTATTTGTTGCTTTTATTCAAGCCTTAGTTTTTTCATCATTAATTACTGTTTTTTATGTCTTTATCACAACCCCAACAACCGAACACTAAAACGAATTTTCCCCGAGCCTTAGTCTTGGGCAGCGAATTAGGATTTTTGATTGCTTTGCCTTTAACGATTTGTTTAATAATTGGAATTTTAATAGATAAAAAATTAAATACATTTCCGAAAATACTTATACTATCAATTATTGTCGGAATTGGATTAACGGTTATTAATGTTTATAAATTAGTTTTGCCTTTTTTAGACAAAAAAATGAGCAGTACTTGTGACAATAATAAAAATAATTTAAGCAGTAAAAAATAATAAAAATAATAAAAATAATACCAAACTCATAAATATAAATTAAAATGAGGGAGGAAAAATAATATTATGGATGAAACAATGATAAAATTAGCAGCTGCTATTGCTATCGGCATAGGAACAATAGGTCCTAGTATCGGTATTGGTTTAATTGGTTCTAAATCTTCAGAAGCTATTGGCAGAAATCCAGAAGCAGCTTCTAAAATTCAAAGCGGAATGATTTTGTCAATTGCCTTTGCTGAAGCGGTCGCTATTTATGCTTTAGTGGTTGCTTTATTTATTTTATTTATTTAAGATAATAATATGGAAGGAGCTCTACAAGTAGATTGGAAAGTTTTTGTCGGTCAGCTAATTGATTTAGCTATTTTGTTTTTTGTCTTAAAAACATTTGTTTTTGGTCCTCTATCTAATATGTTAAAAAAGAGACAGGAAAAAATAGAGGAGGGGATTAATAAATCTGCCGAAGCGGAAATAAAATTAAAAAGTCTTTTAGAAACAAAGCAAAGAATGGAGGTAGAAAACGAAGCAAAAAGGAAAGAAATTATTGCTATGGCCGAGGAAGAAGCAAAAAAAAGATTAGCTGATGCTTTAGAAAAAGCAGAACAAGAAAAAGCGTTACTATTAAACAAAGCCGAAAACGAAGCCGCTGCTTTAATAGCTCAGCAGCAAAAAGAAATTGAGAAGAAGATTGTTGATAATGCTTTTGTTTTGGCAGAAAAATTATTGCAAGAAAATATTGATGAGGCTAAAAATAAAAAAATTACAGAAGAATTTTTAAATAAATTGAGCGTATGAGGAAAGAACGAGAAATTTTTTTATGGGCTATGGCTTTATATAATGCTGTAATAGAAAATCCTTCTAAGGCCGAAGAAATTTTAGCTAACTTAAAAAAAGCTTTAGATAACAAAAAAGAGATTATCGGAGCAGTAATAAAAAAATTTATTAGTATCTATTCGCGTGAGCAAAAAGCAGAATTATTATTAGCAAGAGAGATGTCTGAAACTGACAAAACCAACATTAAAGAAAAAATTAAAAAAATTATAGGCGATAATAAAGAAATTTTGTATAATGTTGATTCATCTCTTTTAGCTGGTTTTCGTTTAAAGACAAAAGATGTTTTAATTAAAGCTTCATTAAAAGATATTTTAATGAAGCTAAAAAAATATGGATATAATAGAGCAATTTAAAAAACAATTAGAGGGCCTTGAACTTAATCCTGAAATAGAAGAAATAGGAGAAGTAATAGAGGTAAAAGATGGCGTAGTAAAATTATCCGGACTAAAAAATGTGGAAAATTTTGAATTGATTGAGTTTGAAGAAGCCAATGTTTTAGGTCTAGTTTTAAACTTAGAAGAATATGAAGTGGGGGCAGTTGTTTTGGGTCCTGATAAAAATATTAAAGAGGGCACCATAGCTAAAAGAACCAAAAAGATTTTTTCTTTAGGGGTAGGAGAAGAATTTTTAGGAAGAGTGATTGACCCAATGGGGAATCCATTAGATGGAAAAGGAGAAATTAAAGCTAAAGAATTTTTGCCGATTGAGAGAAAAGGTCCGGGAGTAACAGAGAGGCAGGCAGTTAATACGCCCCTGCATACAGGATTAAAAGTAATTGATGCTCTTATTCCTATTGGCCGAGGTCAAAGAGAGTTAATTATTGGCGATCGCAGTCTTGGTAAAACAGCTTTGGCGTTAGATGCTATTATAAATCAAAAAAAAGAAAAAAATCGTCCTTATTGCATTTATGTAGCTTGTGGCCAAAAAAAGAGTAAAATAAAACGGCTTGTTTCAACTTTAGAAAAAGCTGGGGCAATGGAATATACAACCATAGTTTGCGCTTTCCCCGATGACCCGGCAAGTTTTGTTTATTTAGCGCCATATGCCGGTGTGACAATGGGAGAATATTATCGAGATTCTAAACGAGATGCCTTAGTAGTTTTTGATGACTTAACTCGTCAAGCTTGGGCATGGCGGGAGATATCTTTGATTTTAAGACGGCCGCCGGGCAGAGAAGCATATCCGGGTGATGTATTTTATTTACATTCGCGTTTATTAGAAAGAGCGGCTCGTTTATCGGATGAAAAAGGCGGAGGTTCTTTAACAGCCTTGCCCATTATTGAAACTCAAGCTGGTGATATTTCCGGATATATTCCTACGAATGTAATTTCTATTACAGATGGTCAAATTTTTTTAAATTCAACAATGTTTAGAAAAGATCAAAAGCCAGCTGTTGATGTTGGAACTTCAGTGTCGCGGGTAGGGTCAGCCGCGCAGGTAAAAGCAATGAAAAAAGTGGCCGGCCGTTTAAAATTAGATTTAGCTCAATTTCAAGAGTTAGCAAGATTTTCAGAGTTTACAGAAGAGTTAGATTCTCAAACCAAAATAATTCTTGAAAAAGGAAAAAGAATTATGGAGATTATCAGGCAAAATGATTTGGAGCCTTATCCATTTGAAAAAGAAGCGATAGTAATTTTTGCAGGTGTTAACGGGGACTTGCAAGATATTCCTTTAGACAAAATTAAAGAATTTGAGAAAGAACTTTTAACTGAATTAGAAGTTCACCATTCCGATATTTTAACGCAGATTAGAGAGACAGAAGATTTTAGCGATGATTTACAAAAAAAAGTTTTAGAAATTATTAAAGACATAAAAAAGAAATATGGACCTACGGGAAATTAAAAATAAAATAGGGTCTGTTAAAAATATATCTGAACTAACCAGCGCTTTAGAAACTTTTGCGGCTTTGAAAATGAAGAAAACGCAAAAAAGATTTTTAGAATCTAAGCCATTTGCTAATGAAATGGCAGCGCTTTTGCGAAGAATGGAAAAATCTTTAAGAGAAAGAAAATCAGTCTTTTTACAAGAGCGAGAAGTGAAAAAAATATTAGCAGTAGTTGTGGCCTCAGATCGGGGATTTTGCGGTTCTTTTAACGCTAATATATTTAAATTTGTGGAAAAAAATTTACCTCAAATTAAAGCAGAAGGAGCAGTAGACATTATGCCTATTGGCAAAAAAAGTATTGCTCACTTTAAAGACGAAAAAGTTTTACGAAGTTATTCAGGAGTGGGGGATTATTGGAAATTTAGTCAAACATCTGAGATTGCCGAGATTTTAATTCAGCTATTTTTGAAAGACGAATATCAAAAAATTTATTTATTTTATACGCATTTTTATAGTTCCCTTATTCAAAAACCATGTTTAGTGCAATTATTTCCCATAACCGATGAAACAATTATAAATTTTTTGAAAGAAGAAGACAAAATTAAAAATAATAACTATGATTATTTATTAGAACCATCGCCGGAAAATATTTTAGAACAAACCTTGCCAGTTTTTATAGAATATTTAGTTTATCAATTTATTTTATCGGCCAATACAGCTGAACATTCGGCTCGAATGCTGGCAATGAGGAATGCGTCAGATAATGCAAGAGCTCTATTGGGTGATTTACAATTATTATATAATAAGGCGCGCCAAGAACAGATTACTTCTGAAGTTACTGAAATTTCTTCAGCCAAAGAAGCAATGGAATAATTAAATATTAAGATATTTAGAAGATATTTTTATAATAAAAATTAAAAATTACATAAAAATAAAATAAATAAGAATTTTGAATCTAAAAATAAATTTATTCAAAATTCAAGGAAGCAATTATGGCAAAAATAACGCAAATTATTGGTCCTGTAGTAGATGTAGAATTTGAAACAAAACAAGTCCCGCCTTTATACACTGCCTTAAATGTTAAAGGCAAAGATTTAATTTTGGAAGTTGAGCAAGAATTAGGCGATGGAAAAGTAAAATGTTTAGCTATGGGCGCCACAGAAGGTTTAAAAAGAGGAGATGAAGTAGAAGATACTGGAGCCCCTATTAAGGTGCCTGTTGGCAAGGAGACATTAGGAAGAATTTTAAATGTTTTAGGCGAGCCAATTGATAATCAAGGAATGATCCAATCTGCTTTTCAAGAACCAATTCATAAAAAAGGACCTGAATTAAAAACTCAGAAAGATGAGATTGAAATTTTAGAAACCGGTATTAAAGCTATTGATTTACTTTGCCCTCTGCCCAAGGGCGGCAAAGTAGGATTATTTGGTGGGGCTGGTGTTGGTAAAACCGTCTTAATTCAAGAACTAATTACCAATATCGCTCGTGAGCATCAAGGATATTCTATTTTTGCTGGCATTGGCGAAAGGTCAAGAGAGGGCAATGATATATATCGGGAAATGAAAGAATCAGATACTTTAAAAAGCACTTGTTTGGTTTTTGGACAAATGAATGAATCGCCGGGTGTTCGTTTAAGAATTCCTTTTACAGCACTAACAGTAGCCGAATATTTTAGAGATAAAGAAAAAAAAGATGTGCTTTTATTTATGGATAATATGTTCCGTTTTATTTTAGCTGGTTCTGAAGTATCCGCTCTTTTAGGAAGAATTCCTTCTCAAACTGGATACCAGCCTACTTTAGCTTCCGAAACTGGAATGCTTCAAGAAAGAATTACTTCAACAAAAGACGGTTCTATTACTTCTGTGCAGGCAATTTATGTGCCGGCCGACGATTTGACCGACCCCGCCATTGTGGCAACTTTTTCGCACTTAGATTCATCTTTAGTTTTATCGCGCGCAATTGCATCTTTGGGTATTTATCCAGCCGTTGACCCGTTAGAATCAAATTCTTCTTTATTAAATCCGCGAATTGTTGGAGAAAAACATTATGAAGTGGCCAACAAAGTAAAAAGAATTTTACAACGCTATAAAGAACTTCAAGACATTATTGCCATTTTAGGAATTGAAGAATTGGCAGATGAAGATAAAATTGTGGTTAATCGGGCGCGCAAAATTCAAAAATATCTATCTCAACCGTTTTTTGTTGCCGAAGTTTTTAGCGGAATTCCTGGAAAATATGTTACCCTAGAAGAGACCATTCAAGGATTTGAGAAAATAGTTTCTGGCGAATTAGATAATTTGAATGAAGATGAATTTTATATGAAAGGCAGTATTAAAGAAGTTGAAAAACAATGATTTTAAAAGTTATTAATCCTGAAAAAATAATTTTTGAAGGTGAAGTGGAATCTGTAAGCTTTCCTACGCCTACGGGGAAAATAACAGTTTTATCTCATCACGACGCCTTAGTAACCTCTTTAATAGAAGGTGAAATTAAAATTATTCCTCAGGCAGGCGAACCAAAAAAATTTTTGGGAGGAGGGGGCGTCTTTGAGACCTCTAATAATCAAGCCGTGATGCTTTTAAGAAATTATCATCCGGAAAACTGATTTATTTTTAGTCATTTTTCAAAGGTCCTTGTTTATTCAGGCGCCTTTTTTTAGAATAATTTTATGTTAAGCCAAAGCAAATAATAATATAATTTAAGAAATTTTATGACTATTAAAGAAATTTTTAATTTAACTATTCAAATGGGTCAATCCGCTGATTTTAGAGGCGAGGCAGGCGTGGCAAAATTTTTAGAGAGAAAAAAGAAACAATTTGAAAAGTTAAGCGAAGAAGCCAAAGCTGACTTTGATAAAGAATCTTTAGAAAATCCTTATTTAGATTCTCGTATTCATAATATTGCCGACGATAAAGAGATAAAAAAAATAATGGCAGGCATTGATATAGACGGCGCTGAATTATTAATTGCTAAACAATTAGGCGATATTGATTTAGTGATTGGACATCACCCTTTAGGTAAAGCTTTGGCTAATCTAGGGGATGTAATGGAGTTGCAAAGCGATGTATTAAGCTATTATGGGGTGCCAATTAATATTGCTGAGGCCTTAACCTTTCCCCGAATGAGCGAAGTGGCCAGAGGAGTAAGCGCTTCTAATCATTTTAAGGTTATAGACGAAGCGCGCTTATTGGGCATTAATCTTATGAATACTCATACTCCTTGCGATAATTTAGTAGCAATGTTTTTGAAACAAAAAATAGAAGAAGCCAATCCAGAGAGATTAGAAGATTTAATAACTTTATTAAAAGAAATTCCTGAATATAATGAAGCAGCTAAATTAGGCGCGGGTCCTAAAATATTTGCTGGCGCGTCGGATAATCGCTGCGGAAGAATTGTTTTAACTGAGATTACAGGAGGAACTTCAGGTTCCCCGAAGGCTTATGAAAAAATGGCTCAAGCTGGCATTGGCACAATTGTGGGAATGCATATGTCTGAAGAGCATAAAAAAGAAGCTGAAGCTGCTAGTATTAATGTTGTTATTGCCGGCCATATTTCTTCTGATTCTTTGGGTATGAATTTATTTTTAGATGAATTAGAAAAAAGAGGAATAGAAATTTTACCTTGTTCTGGTCTTATTCGGATCAGTCGGGCCAAATAACATATTTATTTTATATTTTTTATTTAGAATATATATTATAATAGGTTTGTATTTTAAGGTTGTGATGTTTATGGGGTCAGACCCCAAGGGCATTAGGGGTCTGACCCCTAAACATCACCCAAGCATAAAGAAGCATAAAGACCTAAACATTATTTTTGCCTTTTTCAAAATGTTTAGGGGTCTGACCCCTAAACATCAC
>ERZ795050.3640-NODE-3640-length-15059-cov-3.941949_pt1 | contig 15059 bp, 12 predicted proteins | sample MGYA00375134_ERZ795050 | MGnify/ENA primary metagenome ERZ795050 (study PRJEB30179, sample SAMN05720221) | activated sludge metagenome | isolation source: Anaerobic digester | place: Japan | collected 2015-05-26 ... | reverse complement strand
TTTTCACCTCCGACAACGGCCCGTGGATCTCCTACGGCAACCACGCGGGAACGACGCCCTTCCGCGAGGCCAAGGGCACGGGCTTCGAGGGCGGAACGCGCAGCGCCTGCGTGATGCGGCTGCCCGGCCGCATCCCCGCCGGTTCGACCTCCGACGCGATGCTCTGCACGATCGACCTGCTGCCGACCATCGCCCGCCTCGCCGGCGCTCAGTTGCCGCAGACGCCTGTGGACGGCCGGGACGTGTCGGACCTTATCGCCGGCAAGCCCGGCGCGGCGAATCCGCACGAGTACTACGCCTTTACGACGGGCGGCAGTTTCGACGCGATTATCAGCGGCGATGGCCGCTGGAAGCTGCACGTGCCGCACAGCTATCGCACGCTGGTCAAGGCCGGCCGGGACGGACAACCCGGCCAGTATCGCCAGGAGCAAATCGGCCTTTCGCTCTTCGACCTGAAGGCTGATCCGAAAGAGACCACAAACGTCTGCGACCGGCATCCGCAGGTAACCGCGCGTCTTGCGGCCCTCGCTGAACGCCACCGCAAGACCTTCTTTTCCAGTTGAAATCAGGTGATGGCTGTGTCGCACCAAAGCTGAGCGCATCGCGACCGCATGAACGACCACGGTTATTGTCGAAGGGCGATCCTCAAACCATAGGATGCCGAAGTCTGCCTTCGGTAAAGATTCGGGGTGCGAAAATTGTATTTGTTTTCCGTGCCCCAGTTTGTTATTCTGTTTGATTAATCCTTGGTAAGCATGCTGTCCGGAATGGAAACGGATGGCGTGGGAGCCGGTGAATTAAACAAGGCGAGTTGACGGCGGCCCGTATAAGCGGGTGGCCATACAAGGCGCAAGGTCAGTTCTGGTCTATCGAAGACCGGGCTGGCCTTTTTTGTTACCCAACAACCGTGAAAGGATCCGCACATTATGAAGGTTCTCAATCAGAAGTTGTTAGCGTGGGTAAATGAGATGGCCAATCTCTGCAAGCCGGATCGCGTATGCTGGTGCGACGGTTCGCCCGCAGAATACGATGCCATGATCAAGCTCATGGTCGACGCCGGCGCAGCCACGCCGCTCAAAAAACGGCCGAACAGTTATTTGTTTCGCAGCCATCCCAGCGATGTGGCGCGCGTGGAGGACCGGACCTATATCGCGTCGCAGAGCCCAGAAGATGCCGGACCGACCAACAACTGGATCGACCCCGTCAGCCTGAAAGCGACCCTGCGCGGGCTTTACAACGGTTGTATGAAAGGCCGCACGATGTATGTGATTCCCTTCAGCATGGGGCCCATCGGTTCGCCGATATCCAAAATCGGTGTCGAACTGACGGACTCGCCGTACGTGGTGGTGAACATGCACATCATGACGCGCGTGGGCGCGCAGGTTCTTCAAGCTCTCGGCGCGGACGGCGACTACATTCCCTGCGTGCATTCGGTTGGCGCACCGCTGGAACCGGGCCAAAAAGACGTCACCTGGCCATGCGCGCCGATCGAGAAGAAGTATATCGCGCACTTTCCGGAAGAAAACCTCATCTGGTCTTACGGCTCGGGTTACGGCGGAAACGCGCTTCTGGGCAAGAAGTGCTTGGCGCTGCGTATCGCTTCCAACATGGCGCGCCGCGAAGGTTGGATGGCTGAGCACATGTTGATTTTGCGCCTGACGAACCCCCAAGGCCGGCGCTTCCATATCGCCGCCGCCTTCCCGAGCGCCTGCGGCAAAACCAACCTGGCCATGCTGCAGCCTACGCTGGAAGGCTGGCGGTGCGAGTGCATCGGCGACGATATCGCATGGATGAAGATCGGCAGGGACGGGCGTCTCTGCGCGATCAATCCCGAGTCCGGGTTTTTCGGTGTGGCGCCCGGTACGAGTTACAAGTCGAACCCGATGGCGATGGAGACCATCAAGTCGAACAGCATCTTCACGAATTGCGTGTTGACGGACGACGGCGACGTATGGTGGGAGGAAATGGGCGTCCCCTGTGCCCACGGCATCGACTGGAAGGGCAACGAGTGGACGCCGGATATGCGGGACGCGGATGGCAAGCCGGTCAAGGGCGCCCATCCGAACGCGCGCTTCACCGCGCCCGCGCGCCAGTGTCCGGTGATCTGCCCGGACTGGGAAGACCCCGCGGGTGTACCGATCGACATCTTCATCTTCGGCGGACGCCGCTCAAAACTCGTCCCGCTGGTCAGCCAGGCCTTCGATTGGGACCATGGCGTGTTCATGGGGGCCACGGCGGCCTCTGAGGCCACGGCAGCGGCGCTGGACGTCAAAGGCTCGATCCGCCGCGACCCGATGGCTATGCTGCCGTTCTGCGGTTATCATATCGGCGACTATTGGCAACACTGGTTCAATATTGGCGACCGATTGGGCGCCAAGGCGCCGAAAATCTTTTACGCGAACTGGTTCCGCAAGTCGGCTGGCGGCCAGTGGCTGTGGCCGGGTTTCGGCGAGAACTGCCGCGTGTTGAAGTGGATGTGCGAGCGCATAGACGGCGCGGTCGCCGCCGTCGAGACGCCGGTCGGGTGGGTGCCTAAAACGTCTGATTTGGACGTGAACGGATTGACGATCAACGAGGCGGACTTGGCCGAACTTCTGCGGGTTGATGCGGATGGATGGCGGGCAGAGGTGCCAGAGATCGAGCAGTTCCTTCAGACGGCCGGCGCCCGGCTGCCGGCGCGGATGAGCGCGCAGCTCAACGCGCTGAAGAAACGTGTCGGCCTGTGACGGCGGCGTGTTCAGGCGGGCGGGCCGTCTCCGCGCCGGGCAACGGCCCGCCTGCTTGACAGTCAAGGAGGAAAAATGAGTCCGCAGACGCAGATGCCTCCGGCGATGGCGCGCGCATCAGGCCACGGATTGACGCCCGCTGTCTTCCTGGACCGGGACGGAACGCTCATTGAGGATCGCGGAGACTTGGGCGATCCGCGCGACGCCGTGTTTTTCGCGGATACGGCCGAGTCGCTTCGGCGGCTGCAGCGTTGCGATCTTCCAGCCGAAGGAACTGTGTTGCCGGGCATCCGCGAGGCCGCGGACTGGATTCTCGCTTGGCACGCGCTCTGGCAGTTGGAAGAGCGGAACGCCGATTTGAGCGTTGCGGAGCTGATGCCCGATGTAAGACTGGGCTGCGCGGTCGATGATCGGTTGTGCCGCCCGGCTGGCGTCGGCAGCCATGAAGTTTGCTGAACACATAAACAATAGGAGGTGCAGATGCAAGCGAAGGTATCGATTGTCATGGGTAGCAAGTCCGATTTGGACACGTTGAAAGCCGCCGCGGAGGTGCTTGAGAGCTTCGGCATCGAGCATGAGATGCGCGTGATATCGGCGCATCGGACGCCCGAAGCCGCGAGAGCCTTTGCGCTTTCCGCCGAGGCGCGAGGGATTCGCGCGATTATCGCCGGTGCCGGCAAAGCCGCGCATCTGGCGGGCGTTCTCGCCTCGCTGACGCTCTTGCCGGTCATTGGCGTGCCTATGACGACTTCCGACTTGGGAGGTTTAGACTCGCTGCTTTCGATGGTCCAGATGCCGAACGGCATCCCGGTGGCCACCGTGACAATCGGCAAGACGGGGGCGAAGAATGCCGCGCTCTTGGCCGTTGCCATCCTGGCTCTATCGGATGCGTCTCTGCGGAAGAAATTGTCCGACTACCGCGCCGCTTTGGCGCGAGAAGTCGAGACCGACGATCGCGAGGTTCGCGGCACACATGCTGTCTGAGGCGGTCTTCAGACGCACAGGCGCATGCTCGCCACAAAATGAGGGCGCAACGGTATGATGAGCTCCTCGGAGTTGCCCGACCGGTGTGTCCGAAAGATTCTTGTCCTGTTTGCGGCGGTGTTGACGCAAGGCTGCCTCGGGGGTATCTACGCGTGGAGCGCTTATGTGCCGGCGTTACGCTCGGAACATTTTTTTACGGCGGCGCAAACACAACTGGTCTTCGGCGCGACCATCGCGTCATTTTCCGGAGCGATGATACTGGCCGGCTTCCTGCTGCGCAGGCTGTCTGGCCGGCTCTTGGCTCTTTCCGGCGGTACACTCTTCGCGCTGGGGCACCTAATCGCAGGGGCTTCCGCCGGCAGCTTCTTATGGTTATTCGCCGGTTTCGGCCTTGTCGTCGGCATCAGCATCGGTTTAGGGTATGCGTCGGCGCTGACGACCGTTGTACGGTGGTTTCCTCGGCATCGAGGACTTGTGGTGGGTGCGACGGTGGCGGGTTACGGGGGTGGAGCGGTCTTTCTGGCGCCCGCGGTATCCAGGCTGCTTGCCTGCGGGATTCGCGTGGGCGATCTGATGCGCGCAGTGGGCTTGGTCTATGGGTGTGTCCTCTGTCTATCGGCTGTTTGTCTGGCTCCGCCGCCGGCGCAAATGAACCGAGAGGAACCTTCCGGTGTGGCGTTTTCGTGGAAGACGCGCGCGTTCTGGCAGTTGGCAGCCGGGATGTTCTGTGGTACGTTTAGTGGGCTGTTGGTCATTGGCAATCTGAAGCCGCTTGGATTGGAGAACGGTTTGAACGCCGAAACGGCCGGTTGGACGATCAGTGTTTTTGCCGTCGGCAACATGTGTGGCCGGTTCCTTTGGGGTTGGCTGTCGGACCGGCTCGGGTTCGTGTCCATTTCGTTGTCGCTCCAACTGTTGGTTGCCGCGTTGGCAGGACTTCTGGTTTTTCGGCATCAGATGGAGATTTATCTGATCTTTGTCCTGCTTGTTGGCGCGCAGTTTGGCGCCTGTTTCGTCGTGTACGCGCTCCAAGTCGCCAGACGGTTCGGAGCCGCGGCGGTAGCCGATGTGTACCCGTACGTGTTTGCGGCGCATGGCGTCGCCGGTGTGTGCGGCCCTCCGCTAGGGGGGGTGATTATCGATCAGACGGGAAACCACGTTAGCGCCGTGTTGCTCGGTGCGAGCATGGCTGCCGTTGGCGCCTGTCTGACCCGACGAGAGCCGCCATGCGTCGCGGCGGCGCAGCCGGGCGCGAGCGCCTGAAGCGAGGCACAGGACGGACGGCTTTGAAAAGGAGGCGCCGGATGAGCCAAACGAAAACGGATACCTTGAACAAGACAAAGGGCGAGATCGAGGCCGAAATCAGCGATGCGCTCATCAAGTTCGAGCGAGAATACATGGGGCGAGGGCCTGAGGAAGCCCGGTCATACATCATCGACGACCTTGTCGTGGTTCGGCTTCGGGGCGTACTGACGCCCGCGGAGAGGCAGTTGGCCAAGAGCGAGAGCTCGGGGAACGGTCGGTCGTTGATCAAGCAGGTCCGCATGGAACTGATCGAGAAGGCGAGGCCCCTGCTGGATGTGTTGGTGCATGACATCACCGGACAGACGCTGAAAAGCATGCACACGGATATCAGCACGGTCACGGGCGAACGCATCATCGTATTCTCGTTGAAGGGGCCGCCGGCATGCCGCGTTCCCAACGAAGCCAAAGCGAACCCTTCCCGCCGAGGCGCTTCGGCCAGCCGTTAATCCAGACAGACAACCTCCGATTTGCATGCCACGCGGTCAAGATGCCCGCGCCAAACGGGTTTATTTAACCGTTGCGCCGGGCAAAGCGCCGGCGTCAGGCGAAACCACGAACAACGCGCCGTCGGGATTGCCGGCCGCGAGCACCATGCCTTCGGAGAGGCCGAACCGCATCTTGCGCGGCGCGAGGTTCGCGACCATCACCACATGGCGGCCGACCAGCGCCGCGGGGTCGTAGGCCTTGCGGATGCCCGCGAAAACCTGGCGCGGCCGGTCCTCGCCAATGTCAAGCTGAAGACACAGCAGCTTGTCCGCACCCTCGACAAAGTCGGCTGAGACAACCCGCGCCACGCGCAAGTCGATCTTGGCGAAGGTGTCGTAGTCGATGGTCTCCTTGACCGGTTCCGCTGCCGCGGAGACGGGAACAGGCGCCTTGACCGGAGCGGCGGCGGGCGCGGCAACGGCGGGCTGAGACGCGGTGCTGCTCCTGCTGGCCTCGACCAACCTGTCGACGGCCGCCTGCTCGACGCGCGTCGCAAGATAAGTATAGGGTTTGATGGGCACGTTCTCGATCGCCTTCTCCACGTCCGACCAGACGTACGCGGGCTCGCCGAACAACGCGGCGACCTTCGCCGCATAGCCGGGAAGCACGGGCTGGAGATAAATGGCGAGCACACGGAAGATGTTAAGCACGGAGGTCATCACGCGGCGCGCGGCCTCGGGATCGGTCTTGACCAGCACCCACGGCGCCTTGACGTCGAAGTACTGGTTCGCCGCGTCCGCGAGGTCGCGCACATCGACCATCGCCTTGCTGAAATCGCGCGCCTCATAGTGGGCCGCGACGGTCTCGGCGAGCCCCTTGGCGCGTTCCCACAAGACGCGCCCCTCGGGGTCCATCGCGCCGGTTACACCGCCGAGGCTCTTGTGTAGCATCTGCGCGCCGCGCGAAGCGAGGTTGGTGATTTTGCCGACGAGATCGGAGTTGACGCGGCTGACAAAGTCACCGAGGTTGAGATCAAGGTCGTCCGTGGTACCGTTGAGCTTGCAAGCGTAATAGAACCGCAGGTCCTGCGGGTTCAAGTGTTCGAGGTAGGTGCGGGCCTTGATGAACGTGCCCTTGGACTTGCTCATCTTCTCCCCGTTGACGGTTAGAAAGCCGTGGACAAAGACTTGGTTCGGCGTCTTGTAGCCGGCGACGTTCAGCATGGCGGGCCAGAAGAGGCAGTGGAAGCGCACGATATCCTTGCCGATAAAATGGTACAACTCCGCCGCGGGGTCCTGCCACCAGTCGTCAAACGACTGGCCGTGTTCGGCGCACCACCGCTGGAGCGAGGCCATGTAACCGATTGGCGCATCGACCCAGACGTAGAAGAACTTGCCGGGGCGGCCGGGAATTTCGAAGCCGAAGTAGGGCGCGTCGCGCGAAATGCACCAGCCGCGCAAGGGCTCGGAGAACCACTCGAGGAGCTTATGCGCGACATCCGGCGCGGTATGCCGGGGAATCCACGCCTGAAGGAAATCGCGAAAAGGCTCCAATTCGAAGAACAGGTGTTCGCTGTCGCGCATCACCGGCGCTTCGCCGCAAAGGATGCAGCGCGCATCCCGAAGTTCTTCGGCGGCGTAGGTCTGGCCGCAAACGTCGCAAGCGTCGCCGTACTGCCCGGCGGCGCCGCACTTGGGGCAGGCGCCCTTGACGAAGCGATCGGGCAGGAACATGGCATCGCGCTCGCAATAGAGTTGCGGGATCTGACGGGCGGCAATCGCGCCGCTTGCCTGCATCGCGCGGTAGATGGCGTGGCTGAACGCGCGGTTTTCCTCGCTGTTCGTCGTGTAGTAGCTGTCGAACGCGACATCGAAGTCCGCGAAGTCCCGCGTGTGCAGCGCATGGCTTTTGGCGATCAGGGCTTCGGGGGTGACGCCTTCGGCGCGCGCGCGCACCATGACGGGGGTCCCGTGGGTGTCGTCGGCGCAGATGTAGAGACAGTCGTGGCCGCGCATCTTTTGAAAACGCACCCAGAAGTCGGTCTGCAGATACTCGACCAAATGTCCGAGGTGTATGTCGCCGTTCGCGTAGGGCAAAGCCGCCGTGACGACCATCTTCCGTTTCTTGATGTCCATGCGTGCTCCTGTGAAAAAACGCAGACAGTCTAGCGCATTCGGGCCGCGCGCGCCAGCCGCGTTAATGAACCTCGTCCGGTACGGGCGGAATGTAGTCGAGGCCCTCGCGGTGCTCGATGAGGCGGATCGTCTGCCACGCGCCCTTGGCCCAGCGCCGCCAGAACCCGACGGCCAGCAGGCAGATATAGAGCGCGAGCCATACCCAAAGACCGATGATACCGTAACCCAAATGAAGAAGCAGCAGGCTTCCCGGCACCAGCGCGAGCCAGCTCCCGACGATCATATAGACCATGACGAAACGGGTGTCGCCCGCGCCTTTGAGCGCGCCGCTCAGGATGATCGAGACCGTATCCAGCAGGCCCCAAGCGGTCATCAGCAAGAGCATGGTCCGGCCGATCTCCAAGAGCTGGTCGGCTGTGAAGCTAGCATTCTTCGGCCGGAAAAGCTCGAAGTATCCTTTGGGGAAGAGGACAAAGGTCGCGCCGATCACGCACATGTAGACGAGCCCCATCTTGAGGCCCGTGTAACCGGCGCGCATCGCCGCCTCGGGGTTGCGCGCGCCCTGATGCTGGCCGACGACCGTGGAAGCGGCCATGCCGAAGCCCAGCAGCGGCGCGAAGGCCAGGTTGTTGACGCTGAAGGCGATATTGCTGGCGGTCAACGCGAGGTCGCCCAGCCGTCCCGTCAGCATGATGAAAACGGTAAACGAGCCGACATCCATCAGAAGTTGCAGGCCCGAGGGCGTGCCAAAGCGCACGATGCGCGCCAGCAGTTTGAAGTCCGGCCGCCAGTGGTTTGCGTTGAACCGGCTACGGATCGCCGGCTCGCGGCAGAACAGGGCGAGTTGGATGAGTGCGCACACGGCCGCCGAAATTACCGTCGCGTACGCCGCGCCGGCAATGCCGAGTTCCGGACAACCCCAGCGCCCGAAGATCAGCGCGTAGTTGAGCGCGATGTTGAGCGAGCACCCCAAAGCGTTGGCGACCATGTTCACGCGGGTTCTGCCGACACCCATGAAGTAGCCGCTGATCGCGCCGTTAAGCGGGACGACCACGCCGCCGGCCATCAGGATCAGGAAATAGGCGCGTTCGGCGGCGTAGACCTCCGGCGCATGGGCGCTCTGCAGCATCAGCCAGTTGCCGAACGGGATTAGCAGCAGGATCAGCGGCCAGGCGGCGAAGGCCAGCCACAAGCCCTGCATGGTGGCGCGCACGCACTGAAGCGGATCTTTGGCGCCGTGATAGTGTGCGGTGAAGGTCCCGGCATACCCCGCGAGCGCCTGAAAGAAACAGATCAGCGTGTGGGCGAGAATGCCGGCCGGCAGGGCCGCCTGGATCGCCACGCTGCTGTAGCGCGACAGAAAGACCCGGTCGCAGAACTGCATGATGGTGTACGACGCCATGCTGAGAATCAGCGGCGCGGCGATGCGCCACATCTCGCGATAACCGCCGGGAACAACGGGCGGCGGCGTTTGGCGCGTCCGATCCTCGCCGTCGGCGCAGCGGCTGAATGTGTCGTTTTCGTACGGCATGGGCTGAAGCCTTTTGCGGGTTCAACGTTCGACAGTGTACCAGTCCCGCGCCCCGGTATCGAGCCTCATTGCGCCATTGTTGCCGGGGGTAAACGCCCACTTTCCGCCTTGTCTTCCGTAGGGGGTTCGGTAAACTCATGAAACCAAGGAGTCGGAGCAGATGGGTCTACGGACGATTCTCTATGACTGCCACGTCGCGCGCGACGCGCGTTTGATCGATTTCGGCGGCTGGGACATGCCTGTTCAATACGACGGCGTGCTCGCCGAGCACGCGCGCGTGCGCTCGGACGTTGGCATGTTCGATACTTCCCATATGGACGCTTTCTGGGTGGAGGGACCGGACAGCCTCGACGCGCTCTCGCGCATCGTGACGCAGGAACTCCGCACGTTGGCCGTCGGCGGCTGCCGCTACGGATTCATGCTCAAGGAAGACGGCGGCGTGATCGACGACCTCATCGTCTACCGCATGGGCGAGACGCAGTGGATGCCCGTCGTGAACGCCGGCACCGCGCCGGGCGACTTCGAGTGGATGAGCCGGCAGTGCGCGGACACCGCCACGAGCGTGCGCGACCTGCGCGCATCGCAGGGCAAGCTGGACGTTCAGGGGCCGAACGCGCTGGCAACGCTCGCTCGCGTTTTCGGGCTCGACTTGTCGGCGCTTCGCCGTTTCCGCTGGATGCGCGCGCGGGTCGGCGCGGACGAATGGATTGTCAGCCGCACCGGCTACACCGGAGAAGACGGCGTGGAAATCTACGCGCCGCACGCCGTTATCCGCAGCGCATGGCAGGCGCTGCTGGACGCGGGCGTCAAACCCTGTGGTCTCGGCGCGCGCGACACCCTGCGACTGGAAGCCGGCCTGCCGCTGTATGGTCATGAGTTCGACCTCCATACCTCGCCGGCCGAGACCCTCTGGCTGCGCTACTGTGCGAAAGACGAGCCGTTCATCGGCCGCGACGCCTTGTTGCGCCGCGCCGTCGCGCCGGCCCGTCTGTTGGCGCCGTTCCGTCTGGAGGGGCGCCAAACCGCGCGCCACGGCCAAACGGTGCGCGCCGCGGACGGCGCGGAGATCGGCCGCGTGACCAGCGGCTCCTACGGCCCGACCGTCGGACAGGCGATCGGCTTCGCCTCGGTGTTGCCCGCGCATGCTCAGCCGGGGACAACGATCTGGATCGACAATGGCCGCGCGCTTCTGCCCGCCACCGTCGCGACGCTGCCGTTCATCGGGCGAACAAAATAAACCGCGTATTCTGATTTCCGAATTCTGTAATCTGCCTTTCATTTTTATGCCATACAAAGGAGTCTCGCAAACATGAAGAGGTTCACCGAAGAACACGAATGGGTCAAGATCGACGGCAACGTCGCGACCGTGGGCATCACCGACTACGCGCAGAACACGCTGGGCGACATCACGTTCGTCGATCTGCCCAAGGTCGGCAAGACCGTCAAGAAGGGCGACACGCTCTGCGTGGTCGAATCCGTCAAAGCCGCGAGCGATGTCTTCGCGCCGCTCGGCGGAACCGTCGCCACCGTGAACGCCAGACTCTCCGACGCCCCCGAGACCGTCAACCGGTCGCCCGAGAACGACGGCTGGATTTGCACGTTGACCGGTTTTGACGCGGCTGAACTGGAAAGCCTCATGACGGCCGAACAGTACGCGGCGTTCTGCAAGAAGTGAGGCGAACATGTCCTACGTTCCTCACACGCGGGAAGAGCGCGAGGCGATGCTGGCGGCGATCGGCGTTAACTCGCTCGATTCGCTCTTCGCCGACATTCCCGTGTCCTGCCGCCTCACCAAATTGAATATGCCGGACGGTTTGAGCGAGCAGGAGGTTTACGACCATTTGCACGCGCTTTCCCATAAGAACGGCCATACGCTCGTCAGCTTTCTGGGCGGCGGTTTTTACGACCATGCGATTCCCGCGGCCGTGGACAGCCTCGTCTCGCGCGGCGAGTTCTTCACCGCTTACACGCCCTACCAGCCGGAGGTGGCGCAGGGCACGCTTCAGGCCATCTTCGAGTACCAATCGATGATCTGCCGCCTGACCGGTCTCGACGCCGCGAACGCCTCGATGTACGACGGCGGCACCGCTCTGGCCGAAGCCGTGATGATGGCGGTCAACGTCACGGGCCGCAATACGGTGGTGCTCACGGGCGGCGTCAGCCCGATCTACCGCGTGATGATCCGCAGCTACACGCATAATCTCGGTATCAACCTGACCGAGCTGCCCACGCCGGTCGAGGGTGTGGCCGACCGCGCGGCCCTTGGCGCCGCGCTCAACGGCGATGTCGCCGCCGTGATCGTGCAGAATCCCTCGTTTTTCGGGACGGTGGACGACTTCAGCGATCTCGCCGAGTTGGTGCACGCGGCCGGCGCGCTGCTGATCGCTTCGGTCTATCCCGTTTCGCTCGGGATTCTCAAACGGCCCGGCGATATGGGCGTGGACATCGCCACCGGCGAAGGCCAGAGCCTTGGTCTGCCGCTTTCGTTCGGCGGACCCTATCTCGGGTTTTTCGCCGTGCGCCAGGACCTTGTTCGCAAAATGCCTGGCCGCGTGGTGGGCGCGACCGTCGATCGGCGCGGCAAACGTTCGTTCGTACTGACCCTGCAGGCGCGCGAGCAGCACATTCGTCGCGAGAAGGCCACGTCGAATATCTGCACCAACGAGGCACTCTGCGCCCTGCGCGCCACGATCTACCTCTCGCTGCTCGGCAAGCAGGGACTGCGCGAACTCGCCGAAACCTGCGTCCGCAAGGCCGAGTACGCCAAACGCCGCCTCGCGCAGGTTGACGGCGTCCGGATTCGCAGCCGCGCGCCGACCTTCAACGAATTTGTCATCGAATTGCCCATCGACGCCGGCGAGGCGGTTTGCCGCCTCGTAGACCGCGGTTTCGCGGCCGGTTTCCCGTTGGGGCGTTACTACCCTGAACTGGCCAACTGCTTGCTGGTCGCGCTGACCGAGAAGCGGACCAAGGCGGAAATCGACCATTTCGCGACCGCGCTGGAGGTGGCGCTATGAGCCGACTCATCTTCGAGAAATCCGTTCCGGGCCGCCGCGCCATGAGCTTCCCGCGGCTTTCCGCCGCTGAACAGGCGTGCGCCATCCCGCTGCCGCCGAATCTTTGCGCCACCCAACCCGTGGAACTGCCGGAGGTTAGCGAGTTGGACGTGATTCGCCACTACACCGCGCTCTCGCAGCTCAACTACAGCGTCGACACCCATTTCTATCCGCTGGGTTCCTGTACGATGAAGTACAACCCGCGCATCTGCGAGAAAATCGCGGCGCTCGACGGGTTCGCCGGCATCCATCCGCTGCTGCCCCAGCTTCGCGGCGGCGGCTCGCTGACGCAAGGCGCGCTGGAGGTGCTGTGGCGCACCGAGCGGCTGCTCTGCGAGCTGAGCGGGATGGACGCCTTCACCTTGCAGCCGATGGCCGGCGCGCACGGCGAGCTGACCGGCATGCTGCTGATCGCCGCCTACCACCGCGCCAAGGGACGGCCGCGCCATCAGGTGCTAATCCCCGATTCGGCGCACGGCACCAATCCAGCCAGCGCGGCGATCGCGGGTTTCAAGGTGGTCTCCGTGGCCACTGACGCCGAAGGCAATGTCGATCTCGCGGACTTTACCGCCAAGCTCACGCCGGACACTGCCGCCGTGATGCTGACTTGTCCCAACACGCTGGGCCTTTTCGAGCGCCAGGTGCATGTACTCGCCGCGCGCGCCCACGCGAACGACACGCTGCTGTACTACGACGGCGCGAACATGAACGCCCTCATGGGACGCGTGCGGCCCGGCGACCTCGGATTCGATGTCGTCCACCTCAACGTGCACAAGACCCTCGGCACGCCGCACGGCGGCGGCGGCCCCGGGGCGGGACCGGTCGGGGTCAAGGCTGCGCTCGCGCCTTTTCTGCCGATCTCGACGGTCGAAAAGCGCGACGACGGCACATACGCCCTGAGTTACGACCGCCCGCAGTCGATCGGCTACATTGCGCCTTTCTACGGCAATTTCGCCGTATTGCTGCGCGCCTTCGCCTACCTGCTGCGCCTCGGCGCCAACGGCCTGCGCGAGGCCACGGACCATGCGGTGCTGAACGCCAACTATCTGCGCGTCAAGCTGCAGGAGCACTTCGACATCCCGTACAACCGTGTCTGCATGCACGAGGTGGTGCTTTCCGCCGAGCGGCAGATGAAGCGTAGCTGCGTGCGCGCGCTCGACATCGCCAAGGCGCTGATCGACGCAGGCTACCATCCGCCGACCGTTTACTTCCCATTGATCATCCACGAGGCGCTGATGATCGAGCCCACGGAAACCGAGTCGAAAGAGACGCTCGACGCCTTCGCCGCCGATCTGATCCGCATCGCCAAGTTGGCGGAGGAAAATCCCGCTGCCTTTGCCGCGATGCCTGAGTGCACGCGCGTTTCGCGCGTGGACGAGACCAAGGCCGCCCGCGAGATGCGGCTGAAGGCATGAGCGGTCTCGCTCCTCCAGCAGCACGCGGAAGCCGACGTCGTAAACGCGCTGCCACGGAGGGTAGGCGGCGCGCGCACGATTCATTGGAACACGCGAAGAAACGGTTCGCCGCAAGCGCAGGCGTGCCGCCTGCTCCGGCCGGTTTGTGACAGACGCCAGGCGCTGCGCCGGCAGGCAGGACGCCTATGCTCCCAGACCGTGCTGCCCTTGACCTGCGGTTCGCATCTGTTCGCGACGAATTTCCGTGCAAACAAACCGTGCGTGCGCCCCGCCTCCAATTTTCGTCCAATTTTCCTGATTTGCCGGTCATTTCCGGCTTGAACCGTACGCCACCGCAACGGTATAGTCGCGCGTATGGTCGGATCCAAGAGACACGGCGATATCCCGCACGTCGTGATCCTGACGTCCACGATCGTCAAAGGCCTTCACGACATGTTGCAGGGTGTGTTGCAATACGCCCAGGAGCATGGGCCGTGGCGCATCTACCAGCAGGAGAAGCGCCCGTGGACGTATTGCTTGCGCGATTTGAAGCAATGGGGTTGCGACGGCATCGTCGCGGCGGACTATCATGCGCCGGACGAAGCCCGGCAAATCGCGGCGCTCGGCGTGCCGACCGTGGTCCTGCTCCAGCCGCACCCGATGCGGCAGCGCGATTACCCTCTCTACCGTTTTCCGTGCGTGGTGTGGAACTCGATCGCGATCGGCCGCATGGCGGCCGAGTACTTTCTCGAACGGCATTACAAGCAGTTCGCCTATGTCGGCGACACCCATCCCGAAACGTACTGGTCCGTTCAGCGCGAGCGCGGTTTTCGCGGAGCCCTGCGCGCCGCCGGTCACCGCGTCTGCCATGTCTACGGCGTGTGTTCCACCGCCGAACAGCGCGATTGGGCTGTGGAGCGGCCGCGCATGGAAGCGTGGCTGAAAGGGCTCCCCAAGCCGGTGGCTCTTTTGGCGCCGAACGACCGGCGCGGCAAACAGGTGCTGGATGCCTGCCTGGATGCGGGCGTCTCCGTGCCCGACGAGGTGGCGGTGCTGGGTGTCGACAACGACGAGTGGATTTGCGAGGCGTCGCTGCCGACGCTCTCGAGTATCCAATGCAACCCCCGGCCGGCCGGTTACGCCATTGCGGCCCATCTCGACCGCATGATGCGGGGCGAACGGCTGAAAAAATGCGAGTACCTGGTCGAACCGACGCGCGTGGTGACGCGGCAGTCGACAGAATGGACGGCGATCGCGGATCAGAAAGTGGCCTGCGCGCTCAGCTTTATTCGCATGAACGCATCGCGGTCGAGCTTGCGGGTGGCCGATGTCGCGCGAGCGGTCGGGCTGTCGCGCCGGGCGATCGAGATTCGCTTCAGGAACGCGACCGGGCGTTCGGTGCGGGAGGAGATCGAGCACGTCCGCCTTGAGCGGCTGCGCGCGTGGCTGGTCGAGACGGACGACCGCATCAGCGACCTCGCCCGGCGCTGCGGCTTCGACTC
>ERZ795050.3638-NODE-3638-length-15066-cov-3.770035_pt1 | contig 15066 bp, 15 predicted proteins | sample MGYA00375134_ERZ795050 | MGnify/ENA primary metagenome ERZ795050 (study PRJEB30179, sample SAMN05720221) | activated sludge metagenome | isolation source: Anaerobic digester | place: Japan | collected 2015-05-26 ... | reverse complement strand
CTTTTTTATTCAGCCTCTAATACAAAGACGGAGCATTTAAAAGCTCCGTCTTTGTGTTTTTACAACCCAAACTCCTTCAGAAATTTTCTCTGGTGCTCAATTTCTTCAATCACCTCATTAAACCTGCACATAAAACTTTTTTCCCTTTTGCTCCGCCTGCTGTTGTAGTATTTGTTTATTACTCTCCAAAATTTTTGCGGGAACTGCAGCATTATTTTCATAACATCAAATTCTTCCCGGGTAATGGGCTCAACAGATGTGTATGCATCAATTATGATTTTTGCCCCCTTTACATCCCAATTGCATTTTCTCATCTTTCTTCTCAACAGGTTTGCAACATCATAAACCTTTATTTCAAAGCTGCAGAAATCAAAGTTTACAACCGATGTCTCCCGTTCGCCGCATATTATATTGCAGTGGCTGTAATCATGATGGCAAAAGGATTTTTCTTTTCTGCACCTGTCAACAACTTCTTTGTATCCGGAACGGTCAATTTTATTAACCGCATCCTGCCCCAGTTCGTAAAAATAATCAATATACCTGAGTATTAGATAGTCAAATTTGCCCTTCTCTCTTTGTGCAATCTTTTTTGCACGTTTTATTTCCTCAAGCCTTTTGTTAAAATAAACAGGCATATTGCCAAGATCGTCTCTTACCAAGCAGTTTCGGGGAGGTACATATCCTTTTGAGGCCTTGTGCAGTAATGCCAGTGTTTTTGACGCCCTTATTACATCCTCCGTTTTGTTAAGGTCGCATTCCCGTCCTATTACCTCCTCTGTGACAGTATAAGTCTCGCCGTTTATAAGAAAAAACGGTTTCTCGTCCTTTGTGCATAAATATCTGTCTGTATATTTAAACCCGTTGTTATATAAATGTTCTTTTGCACCGTGTACGAACATTATACGTTCCGGTGAGAAATTCATATTTTTTAAGACCTTGTTACCCTCAGGTGTTTCAATAACATAATAACTTTTTACCGGATAAATTCTTTCTACACGCAAATCGTACAGCCTTGATATTTCCTTCTCTATATCCTGCATTTTAATGTAACCCCCATATACTATCTTTGCTTTATTTGAATGCAGAAAATATCCCGAATATGCATTCAACAATCTTAAGCATTATTAAATGCTTTTTAACGAAACGAATTTATTACATACATAATAGTTATAATATTTACACGTCCGAAAAATTAGAACAGGGTGCAACAAATAAATGTGAAGAAAATTCACAACATTTCTTCCATTTACTTAGCAAAAACCAATCTCTTCCCAGCGTTTATCACCGTTATGAAAAAATATGAAGAAATAATTGTTACCAGCGGAATAAGAGGAAATGCATACCTGTCAAAAGCCATGTACACACAGTGTACAGCAGTGTAATACAGAAGAAGCATCATAATGAGACTGTATTTCTTAAGGTTTTTAAAGAGTAAAATCAATGTGCCGCAAAGGGCCGAATAGATTAAAACATAATGACAAAATATTACATACTCCGATGGGATTTTGAAAAACCGTTTCCAGTAGAATACCGTTCCCCATAGCATCCATGCCTTGTCTATGGTATACCATTTAAGGTATCTTGCGAAATCCCTTTTAAACTCTTGCTTTATCCTCATTTTTGCTACTTCTGTCTCTGTCTTGTTTGTCTCAAAGGCGTTTTTCCCAAGTTTGTAATATACTATATTTTCCGGCGTTTGTTCGTAGTTAACATAGGTACCCTGGAGAAAAGGGTTTCCGCTTGATGCGGCAAGGGGTATAAATTCTCCGTACTCCATGTAGTTTCTAACCCACCAGGGTGACATTATAACAGAAAATGTAGTAAACATAATGCCTCCCATCTTGGCCATTTCAACAATCTTCAAACGTTTCTCCCAAAACAGATAAATGAAAAGCATTACCGGATACAGGGCAATGGTTGGCCTGCATAACGTAATTACAGCCCAGAGGACTCCTAAGACTGCGGAACGGGCATTATTAGGTCTTTTTGCAAAAGAGAGGCTTAAATAAATCAACAGGCACAAAAGCATCGTAAAAAGGGTTTCTGTAAGTACAAAACCAACGGTTATTATATTGGGGATATAAAAGGCAACAAAAAAGGAAGCCAATAATCCTACCCTTTCGTTAAAAAGTTCCTTTGCAATAAGATATGTAAGCAGTATCGTTACACAGCTAAATACCGCCTGTATAATTCTTACTGCCTGCATGCCCCGTAAACTATAGCCAAACACCCGAAATACCAATGCAAGGAAAAAAGGGTAGGTTGGTGTTACAAACACCGTTGGTTCGTTTAAATTGTGGAATGTATAAATGCCTCTTTTTATAAGCACTACAGCACTTTTGACATAGTTTAGATCATCGCTTGCAAGAGTTAATCTGTTTTGATATATAAAAATCAATACAAGTTTTATAATAAAGGATATCAGAATAATTACTCCCAAGATAAAGCAATCTTTGTTTTTATACTTCATTTTTTTATACTCCGTATGCATTATATATAGCTCTTTGAACACAGCTGATTTTATTCTGTTATTTTATTCTGTTATAATGTATGATATTATTTTATCCGTTTAATACATTATTTAAACGCAACAGTCCTTAAGGCAAACAACTATCTTGTCAGAGTTACTGATTTTTTTATCCATCATAAAAAGAGAATCAACCTTCTGTAATAATTTTTTTTCGCAACATGTTTCGATTCTCTCTCTTTTCAGTACATCCTTTATAAAATGCAGCTTAATACCTGTAAGAGAATTATAAGTACTTCCATCTATCCTCCCTTTCAAATAATAAGCCTGACACAATTCAATGAAGCGAAGGGATTCTTCCAGTAATCTCTTTTTTAAATGTTCCATTTTGAAGCTCACCCTTTCAGAAGTATTATTTTAAGCGAATAATCTCCCCCCAATTAATACCAGTAAATTCCGTCAACTGTTTGTACGTTTTTTATTTTTTATCACATTATAAATCCAGTTGCTTTTTGGTTTTTTTGATTTAATACCCTTTTTTATATATAATAATTCACATTTAATTTACCACTTTGTGTACAAACAATAACATAAATTCAATATTTCACTACCAGTATAATAATTATTCCCTGCCTTAAAATTAAATAATCTGAAATTACGGTGACAAACAACCTATCCCTCGTAATGTTATACTATAAATTGGACCTTGTCAATAATTGGTTGTAAAAAAATAAATATTTCCCTTTGAAAATTTCATCCATTTGTATTAATATTATGTCATATTATATATATATTTATATTCGTTTTTTATGAATATTATTTGACTCAAGGTGGATAACATGAATAATTTAGGTGCACTATTTCGAGAAATTAGGTTGAGTAAAAAGTGGTCTATTCGGCAGGCAGCAAAAAAGATGGGAATCAGTTATTCATATTTAAGTATTCTTGAAAAGGGAGTTGATCCCCGTACAGGTAAGGATTCCAACCCAAAGCCGGAAACATTGAAGATTATTTCAAAGGCATATGGCTATCCTTATGAAGAGCTAATGAAGGCAGCAGGGTACTTGAGTGATGATAACAGTATACCCAAGAAATTCTCTTTGGATATTTTTGTGAACAATTTAAAACTATTAATTGAAAACATGACTATCGAAGAGTTTTCCCGGGACATATATCAAAAAACAGGGTATCAGATAAAGCCTTCTCAAATAAAGAGCTATCTTAAAGGCGATATTGAACCTTTTCCCGGAACCCTGCATATTCTATCAAAATACGCAGAGGTTTCTATGGACTTCTGGTACACTAACAACAGCAAAGATACTCTTGAGGCAGAAAGAGAAAAAAGCCGGCAAAACAAGATAAAATCGTATCAGGAACCCTTTTCAAAAGAATATGCTGTCTTCTATAATCTTCAAAGCGATATAAAGCGCTTTCTGTCTTCAGAAGAAAATATTCCTTACATTAAAGTAGCCATGGAAGCACAAAAGAAAAAAATAAAACCAAAAACTTTAAAACTATTGGTGGACACCATTGTAAATGAAAAGGAAGCTTAATTAATCAGGTAAACTAGTATTTACAGGGAAATATTCCATAAATAGCTTGACTCATATTAAACTGTTTGCTATATTTAAAAAGATTTCAGGGGTGTGGTTATTATGCAGGGTATGTCATTTTTAAAGTTTTTTTTGGTCAGCTTTCCGGAGCAGTTGTTATTTGTTTTTTTAGGCTCTTTCGCGATCGGAAAGTACAGTTACTTTAAGATTCGCTCAAACTACTACAGGGTTCTTGCCGTTTCTTTGATAATGGTCGGCATGAGTTATCTTTTAAAAGATAAACTGGGTTGGGGAGCAGAAAGCACGTTACTTATATTGTTTTCGTACATTATTTCAATTATATTTGTAATGAAATTCAAGTTTTATGAATCCATAGCCGCATCAATATTCGCATTTTCGTTGTTATTACTGGTTGAAATACCCGTAGCAGTTGTAATAGGTTCTATTTTGAGAGTAGACAACGACAAGGCCTTTACGGAAAGCACCACGCTATACTTTGCAATATTTTTTGTAATACGTTTACTGCAGTTCCTTTTGGCATTCCTTTTCTACCGCTTTAAATTCAAGGTAATAAACATGGAATATCCGAATAACATGGTCAATGAGTACTATATACAATTGTTTGTTTATTTGATATCCATATGTACCCTCGGGTTTCTGGCTTTTTTAATGGCGAGGATGCTGCTCATCGATACAAATACAATGGTTTCGACACAGAATATATATCTTTTAAGGTTAAACATATATATCACCGTATTTGTAACCATTATTTTATCTCTGGCAGTAAAAAGTGTTTACGTTTTTTATAAGAATAAAAATACCCTTAACAACAACGAGGTTATCCAGAGCCTAGAATACATACAAAGTCTTCTTAATGAAGAAAACTACAAGGAAGCTGATGAAGCATTGAGCACCTTAAAAGAGCACATTATCGGGCAATAACCTTTAATAAAAAACATAGGAGTTCAATATATACGAATATAATAAGGATAGACAGAAAAAACCACACCTGACACAGATACCGTGCATAGGCCTATATAACTGGTATAAAAAATTTCGTAGGGAGGGAAAAAACATGTATAGAAAAATTCTCAGTTCAATCACTGTTGCTCTTTTTGTTATCGCAATGATTTCTTCGAGCTGTGCCTGTTTGTTTTTCTTTTATCAGCCTAAAGTCCCAAAAGCACTACTGCATAGCTAACCGCATAATTTGAAACGAAAAAACTGTCAGAAAGGTTTCTTCCGTTAAACCTTTCCGGCAGTTTTATTATCAATGGACAAAAGCTCCGGGGGCATCGAGCCCCCATCGCTTTTTGGTCATTTCACTTCGTGAAATCCCACTAATATAACGAAAGGGAGTTTAACTCCCCTCCGCTTTTATTAAAAAATCCATACAAAACTTAAGCTTCACCGGCCAACCTTAAAAGTGCCTCCCACCGTCTGTCTACTTCCTGCTGTATTTCTTCAAGCATATGCTCATTACCGGCCTTGAAGAGATGCTTAAACCTTCCCTGCATCTTCAGGAAATCTCTTACCGGCAGCTTGTTCTTCGGTTTGTAGGTAATGTTATACTTGCCGTCAACAACCTCATAAAGAGGCCAGAAACATGTCTCAACAGCCATCTTGCTTACTTCCATAAGGTCCGGAGTATTATACCTCCAGCCTCTCGGACATGGGGCCAATACATTCAAAAATGCCGGTCCCGGAGTATAAATTGCCTTTTCGGACTTTTCATAAAGATCCTTCATATTTCCGATCAAAGCAGTCTGTGCCACATAGGGCAGATGATGATTTGCCATAACCTCTGTAAGATCTTTTCTAGGCTGCAATTTACCCGGAATTTTCTTCCCGGCAGGTGAAGTTGTAGTGTCAGCATATTTAGGAGTAGCCGAAGACCTTTGGATACCTGTGTTCATGTATGCTCCATTGTCATAGCAAACATACACCATGTCATGCCCTCTTTCCATAGCACCAGACAATGACTGCAATCCAATGTCGTATGTTCCGCCGTCACCGCCAAATGCGATGAACTTAGTATCTCCATCAAGTTTTCCTTTCCTCTTCAATGCCACATACGCTGCCTCCGCTCCGGATACTGTAGCAGCGGCATTTTCAAATGCATTATGAATAAAGGAATCCTTCCATGCTGTATAGGGATAAATAAATGTTGAAACTTCCAAGCAACCGGTTGCACTGCCTATAACTGCATGATCTTCCGGTTTTAATGCCTTAAGCACATTTCTCACAACTACAGGTGCTCCACAACCTGCACACATCCTGTGCCCGCCGGTAAGTCTGTCGGGCTTTTGAGCTGCCTCTTTTACATTATAAGCCATTTTACCGCACCTCCTATTCTCTAACGCCCAGGTAATTATAAACCGATTCTACTTTACCTGTCTTTGCGATATCTAACAATTTATTGTACACAACCTCTATATCATCAGCCTTAACGTCTCTTCCGCCCAAACCGTAAATATAGTTTATTACCTTAGGACCGAATACTCCCTTTGAATAAAGAGCACTTGTTACATCGGTAAATAATGGTCCTCCTGCTGCATTAAAGCTGTCTGCTTTATCGAGAACAGCCACTGCCTTAAACTTTGATAAAGCTTCTGCTATTTCATCCACAGGGAAAGGTCTGTATACCCTTGGCTTTATAACGCCAACCTTTTTGCCCTGTGCCCTGAACTGATCCGCAACATACTTTGCAGTACCGGCGGTAGAGTTCAATAAAACAACTACAACATCGGCATCATCGGTTTTGTATTCTTCAAACAAACCGTATTTTCTGCCTGTCAGCTTATAGAACTCTTCTGAAACCTCCAAAATAACCTTCTTTGCATTTTTCATTGCTTCAGCCTGTTGTTTCTTGTGTTCAAAATAATGGGGCTGTAAATCCAACGGTCCTACAGCAATCGGGGTTTCTTTATTTAAAGGATAGTACTGAGGTTTATACTCACCCACAAAGGCCTTAACCTTATCGTCTTCCAAAAGCTCTATGTTTTCTATCGCATGAGATGTAATAAATCCATCCTGACAAACCATAAGAGGCAGCATTACATCAGGATTTTCAGCAATCCTGTGAGCCATAAGCATGTTATCATACGCTTCCTGGTTGGTTTCACTGAACAGCTGTATCCAGCCGGAATCCCTTGCACCCATGGTGTCACTGTGGTCATTATGAATATTAATAGGCCCGGAAAGTGCCCTGTTTATTGCTGCCATAACAATCGGCAGCCTTGAACTTGCTGCTATATACAAAAGTTCCCACATAAGTGCCAATCCATTGGCAGATGTAGCAGTCATTGCTCTTCCACCTGCAGCCTGTGCACCTATACATGCTGACATTGCACTATGCTCCGATTCAACTGCAACAAACTCCGTATCAACAGTACCGTCCGCAACAAAAGCTGAAAAATACTGAGGAACCTCTGTAGACGGTGTTATCGGAAACGCTGCAACCACATCGGGATTTATCTGCTTCATAGCGATTGCTGTCGCTTCATTACCGCTTAATCTCTCTCTAATAGCCATTTCATTTCCCCTCCTCTACGCTTCTTCCACAAAGTCTATGGCTTTGAAAGGACAAACCTTTGTACATACGCCACAACCCTTGCAGTGATCATAATCAATATCCGACATCTTACCATCTATTACCAATATTGACGAATCGGGACAAACAGGATGACAGAGAAGACACTGTTTGCACTTTTCTGTATTCCAGACAGGCTTCATGGAACGCCAATCACCGGTTTTAAAAAGATGTGCATTTCCGGAAGAATCAATTACTCCACCCGGTGTTATTTCTCTCCAATTAACATCGGGCTTAACTGTTTTTAATTCCTTTTTGCTCATAAACCTTTCACCTCCTGCAGTGACCTTTCAAGAGCCTTTATATTTCCTTCAATAACCTCAGGTTTACTAGCAAATTTATGCTTAAATGAACCCACCATATCTTCCAGGAATTCTTTTTCATCCATTACTCTGCTCACTTTTACAACAGCACCAAGCATAGGTGTATTCGGGAAATATTTTCCTAAGGTTTCTATGGAAATAGTTTTTGCATCAATGGTACAAACCTTTCCTTTGTAACCCTTTAAAAGCGGTCTGACTTCTTCCGGGGACTTGGAAGTATTAATAATAATAGCCCCATCTTCTTTAAGCCCTGCTGTAACATCTACCGATGCCAATAGAGTATCATCAACCACTACCACATAATCAGGCTCATAAATATTACTGTGAATGGAAAGCCTTTCGTCACTTATCCTGTTATAGGCCGTAATAGGTGCACCCATTCTTTCAGGACCGTATTCGGGAAAACCTTGAATGTATTTCCCGGTGTTGAATGCAGCATCAGCTAAAAGCAGTGATGCAGTTTTAGCACCTTGTCCACCGCGACCATGCCATCTGATTTCGACAACCTTGCCCATTTGGTAACCCTCCTCAATTGATTAAAAATATATAGAACCTGTGAATAACACAGTTCAACAGTTTTATTATGTTTAATATAACACAGCTTTATATTATAACAACATAAACTAATACAGATTAAAGTATAAATGTTTGTTTATTTTTTGTCAAGAAAACTTATATAAGCCCGCTTCGCATCTGCAACGAATTACGACCTCTATGTTCATTGTATACAATTTTTTATTGTTTTTATTAAATTTTTATAATGTGGAACGAGAGGCTGGTTTTTTTATACCTTATACCTGAAAAACTTGTTTCAAAACCACCAGCAGCAAAACCCCGGGTACTCCCAAAATGCCGGCAATAAAAACAGTTACAGGATTTAAGGCAATATGATAGCTAAGAAAACTCCCTGCAAGGTTTACAAGCAATAAGGACACAACACCAGGCAAAGAATTAAGTATAAGTCTGACGGCAATTTTCATAGGTGATGTTAAAAACCTTCCTAGAAAATATAAAAGTATTATTCCTATAATATAGGCAAATACTGTTTGATATCCTTGAAACATGCCAATTTCACTCCGTTTTCACCTTTGTATTTTGATTAGAACAAGTATGCTTATATCATTACGCGGTTAAAAATCCTTTCATATTAAATATATAGGCATGTTCAAGAATTTATTACAAAAAGGAGTGAGTGAAAAACAAAGGTTAGACACTAATACCTTTTTCTTTTGCCTTTTTCAAAAGATACTCGTACCTTATCTGATAAGCCTTAATCTTATATATGTAATAATCAATAATTTCACTCTCAACAGCCTGCTCAAAATTGTTCCTGGCACTTAACCATTCTTTTTTAGCATCATTAATGCTTTCTATGAGGTCCTCATTCTCACCGGTATTATAGGTATAAATTGTCTCACTTTTCTCTTTCAACAGACTGTTTATTTTTGAAAATATAGAATTTTTCAGCAGTTTAACGGATTGAGTTTTCTGTGCGTTTAAGTCCATTTTTATCACCCTATATTATAATTTTGGTATTAGTCCGGCTATTTCACTTTTTGAAACTCTGCTGATATAAAATGTTTTTTTCATAGCCTTTAGAACATTTTTATTCATTATATATTCTATTGCGGTAAATCTTGTGCATACATATAAAAGTATGAACATGATTTTTCCCGGCTATACATTTTTTTACCGTCTGCTGCTTTATGACGCATCATTATATATATACATTTGCATTAACCCAAAGTTACATATTTACATGTAAAAATATATTGTTTTTTTTCTTTAGAATTGCGATAATAGAATTGTAGCTAAACCCGTAAAGACTATAATGATATATATTTTAGCATAATTTAATATAACTTTTTGATGAACAAAACAATATAGTAATACGTCTATTAATATAAATATTAATGTGGATATGGAGTGTTCGTATGACTGATACAGTGATCCAAAACAAAAGCTTCAACTCAAGAGCCCGGATAATATTAATTTCTTTATTGATATTATTAGCTGTTCTATTGGTTGTGTTTTCATTTGCTGTTTATTTCACTTTGTCCTATGACAAGGCACATGTGGGGATATTTATTAACGGTATTGATGTAAGTAAAATGTCTTACGAGGATATTAACAATCACCTGAACTCAAACTTTACCGAAAAATTAAAAGATACGAAGGTTGTTCTTAAGAAAGGTGATATTTCTGAGGAATTTAGCCTATCACAATTAAATGTACAGTATGATATTGAGGGAGCTGCACAAAAAGCCTTCGAAGTCGGCAGAAAAGGAAACATATTTCAAAGACTGGCCAACATAATCGGTACCAAGCTAAATGGCTTGAACATCGATTTAGATTATTCTTTTGATGAAAACAGCGTAAAAAGTGTAATTGACAGTTTTTATTCCAAATCATTAACCCCCGTAAAGGAAACAGATGTATTGATTGAGGAGTCAAAAGTAATGCTCCAAACCGGACATCCCGGTGAATCCATTGACACCGAAAAAGCATATGAGATAATAGAAAACTCAATCAAGTCATGCACAGGCGGAATTTTTGACATACCTTCCATAACAATCACGCCAAAGAGCATTGATGCCGATGAGATATACAATAAAATTGTATGCGAGCCCAGTAATGCAAAAGCAACCGTAGAAGACAACAAAGTCGTTGTAATACCCCATGTTCCCGGACGCAAAATCGATAAATCCGAGTTGCTGAGTTTAATAAACGAACATGCACATAAAACTGATGCTGAAATAATTCTTCCGGTTACCTTTGAACAACCCGAAATAAATAGTACTGAAGTTAATTCCCTGCTCTTTAAGGATAAGCTTTCCAGTGCCAGCACGCATTTTTCCACTTCAGGTACGAGCAACTATAACAGGGGTATAAACATATCCGTTGCTGCCTCCAAAATAAACGGCAAAATCCTTGGCCCCGGTGAAGTATTTTCGTTTAATGAAGTTGTCGGACCAAGAACGGTTCAAAACGGATACAAGACAGCAAAAGAATATGTCGGCGGAAAAATAGTTGACGGAATCGGCGGAGGAGTCTGCCAGGTTTCTTCAACCCTTTACAATGCCGTGCTGTTTGCAGACCTTGAAACGGTATCGAGACAGAATCACATGTTTTCCGTAAGTTATCTGCCTTTGGGCAGGGATGCGGCCGTATCGTACAATGACCTGGATTTTAAGTTCAAGAACAATTCCAACTGGCCGATAAAAATTGAATCAAGCGTAAAAAGCGGTACAATAACCTTTACTATTTACGGAACACAAGAAGAGCCCGGCAAGACGATTGAACTGAGTCACGTACAAATAAGCTCCAGCCCGGCACCTATACAATATATAGACGATCCGAGCCTGGCAGAAGGTCAAACGGTTGTAGTTCAATCCGGGCATTCAGGCTATGTTGTGGATACTTACAAAACGGTAAAAATAAACGGTACTGTTATCAGCAAAACCAAGCTTCACAGAAGCACTTATTCTCCTTACACGACAATAATAAAGAGGGGAACAAAAAAGGTTGAGGTTACCGCAACTCCCGTGCCGCAACCGGCATCCGGGCCTTCATATGAAGTTGTGGATGAAACCCTGTTTCAATAAATTGTTTCTTTTGCTCCATTCCAATCTTTAAAAGGAAGCGGAGAGTAATAATAGAAGTAACTTAAATTCCTTCCATATTATTCTCCGCTTAATAATTGCATTCATCAAATTAGATTAAAGCGAGGCGGATTTTCCCGTCTCGCTTCTAAAATTTCCTTTAGTAGCTGTCTACACTTGCTGCACCGTTGTTTCTCAATATTGAACTTACCTCTTCTATCTTGTCATCATCCACTTTCATACTAAAAAGAGTCTTTCCCGCTTTAATGTCGGTTTCATACTGTCTGCTTTTGTCCTCCGGAATCCCCAGGTCAACCAATCCGCCGACCACTCCTCCGGTTATCGCTCCCGACAGAAGCCCGGTTATCGGACCGGCTGCAGCAATAATACCCAATCCCGGAATGACCATGCTGCCCGCACCAATCAAAAGACCGGCCAGTCCTCCAAGAATACCGCCCGTAACAACTCCATTGGAAATGTTATCATTAACACCCCCCTGGTTGTTTTCTCCGGTATTATTGGCAGTCATATTTCCGCCCATGTTTCCTATCCCCATAGAATAGTTGTTTCCGGCATCTGTTTCATCACCCTGTTTTGTAACTATTGAAATGTCATCGGTCTTAAGTCCCTGATCCTTTATCTGTTGTGCAGCCCTTTGTGCATTATTATAATTATCAAAAATTGCAGCAATAGTTTTTGCCATAAAAAAACCTCCTTCATTTAATCACAATTAGTTTTAGTTAATGTCGCCTCAATTATTCATTAATAGAAGGAAGCATGTCATACTACTTTTTTCAATAATAAAAAATATTATGGGGAAATGCTTGAAATTCATTAAAAAACGTGATACTAATTGTAATTGTTATTTAATATTAAACAATTGAATATGGGTGTATAATTTAGGTATATATAATCTAGTTAGTAACAGGAAAGGTGATTTAGATGAAAAAACAAATGATAAGTGTGTTATTGGTTATTATCACTGCATTATTTTCCATAATCCCCACAGCCAGTGCTGCTGAAGACATACCTCAGCTGCAGCAGGATAATGCAAATACGCTTAAAGCTCTGGGTATTTTAAAGGGTTATGAAGACGGGTCTTTAAGGCTTGAAAACAAGATAAGAAGAAGTGAATTTATCACTTTGGTAGTTAAGCTAATGGGATATGACACTGATGCCGATATAGATAATGTTAAGGTTACTTTTACCGATATCAGCAGCACACACTGGGCTTATAACAACATCAAGCTGTCAATAAAGTACAACCTGGTTGCCGGATATCCCAATAACACCATTGCACCGGATAATGACGTAACCTATGCAGAAGCTTTAGCAGTCGTAATTCGTGCCCTTGGATATGAAAAAACCTTAAGTGGTGAATGGCCAAACAACGTAATGGATAAAGCAACGGAAATTAATCTGACAACCAATCTCAGTCTTGATCCTAACCATAAACTGACCCGGGGTGAGATGTCGGTAATAGTATACAACGCACTTACAGTTAATTTTAATCAAGAAGAAACAGGAGATAATTAATGTCAATTGAAAGCATGCTAATGTTTATTCTAACGTTAATATTGATACCGGTATTATTGGTTGCTTCTAACGATACCTTGTTTTTTATAGTATCAGGAGTGATTTTAGTATTTGCTGCATTAAAATCACTATATAACATCCTATTCGGCACGGATATGGAATTCGATGAATCCGAACCGGGAGTTTTAGATGAAATCGAGGATCTTATAAGTTTTGACTTAAATAAGTTCAGAGTGTTATATAACAATGCTAAATCTATATTAGTAATAGTATTTTTCGTTTACTGCACATTTTATTTGAATCAATTGTGGCTTAAGTTTTTATGTGCCTTTGTAATTGTCTATTGGCTCGGAAGCATTATACACAACTTGAAGTTCGATGAAAATCAAGAATTCAAATACACGGTACCCCAATTGTTGGTTTTCTTAGTCGATTTGTCCAGTATTATTCTTATTTCTTTCAGTGCATACCATAAGTTTTTTGTTTTCTAGTGCATTTTAAAATGGTAAATTTCAAGTTAATAAATATCTGTTTATAAAGGTGGAGAAAAATATAGAAGAAACATAAGTTTCTTTTATATTTGTACTTCACTTTTTTATTGGCCTCTATTTTATGTGCTGCTTTAAATCTTAAGAAAGATGTGTTACTATTTCAGGGAAAGCTTTTATTGGAGGATATAATATGAAGGATAAAACAGATTTGCAAAGAAAACTTCTTTCCATAGACGGAGCGGGATACAAGGCTTATAAGGACATAAAGGGAGAGTATAAGTTCGATAGATATATATTGGCAATTGATCATGTTCAGGGAGATCCTTTTGCATCGCCTTCAAAGGTAAGAGTTATTGTGTCTCAAAAGGATGCAGGTTTTCCCGGCACTTTGTATGACAAGCCCCATAAAAGAATAGGGGTAATTGATTTTTTAACCCGGCTTTTTTTTAACAATATAAAAAAATATTACAACCCATCCGGTGGTTCAGGTAAAAGCGGGTTGATCTCTATTGACCGCTGCGGCCAGGAGATTTTAGACAGGACATCGGCAGTAATTAACGAAGATAAGGTGGAAGTAAGATTTGAAGTCGGATTGCCTGCCAACGGAAGAAGGGTACTGGGAAAATATGCGGATACGATTTTTTCCGGTGCTATTCCACAGATAGTTGAAAAAACTCTCTTTTACAGCAATATCGATGCCAATGCCTTAAAAAAGCAAGTGGATTTGTGTGAAGACCAGGCCTTCTTGAGGGAGCAAATCAAGGCAAAGGGTCTTGTGGCATTTATAGCCAACGGTTCTGTTCTGCCAAGAGAGAGCGGTATTTCTGACAGGCCACTTTCAAAGGGTGCAATACCCTTCAAAAGTCCCGAAAGCCTTGAGGTGGAAATTAATCTTCCCCACAAGGGCATTGTAAAGGGAATGGGAATACCTGAGGGGGTTACTTTGATTGTCGGAGGAGGTTACCACGGTAAATCGACCCTGCTGCACGCACTGGAGCTGGGTGTATACAACCATATTTCAGGGGATGGAAGGGAATACGTGGCAGCAAGCACGGATGCGGTAAAGATACGTGCCGAAGACGGAAGAGGGGTTGAAAAGGTTAATATTTCACCCTTTATAAACAACCTTCCCAACGGACAGGATACTAAGATTTTTTCCACAGAAAACGCCAGCGGAAGTACATCACAGGCGGCAAACATAATTGAGGCATTGGAAATTGGTACGGATCTTTTGCTTATAGACGAAGATACCTCAGCCACCAATTTTATGATCCGTGATGAAAGGATGCAAAAGCTCGTTTCAAAAGACAGGGAGCCTATAACCCCTTTTATTGACAAGGTCCGTCAGCTTTATAAGGAAAAGGGAGTATCGACAATTATAGTTGTTGGCGGTTCCGGAGATTACTTTGATGTGGCGGATCTGGTTATTATGATGGATGAATATACCCCAAAGGATGTTACCAAAAACGCCCGGGAGATTGTTAATGCCCATCCGTCAAAAA
>ERZ795050.3615-NODE-3615-length-15147-cov-4.540419_pt1 | contig 15147 bp, 9 predicted proteins | sample MGYA00375134_ERZ795050 | MGnify/ENA primary metagenome ERZ795050 (study PRJEB30179, sample SAMN05720221) | activated sludge metagenome | isolation source: Anaerobic digester | place: Japan | collected 2015-05-26 ... | reverse complement strand
GCATACTGCGCCACAATGACATCCAGGGGCTGCTCTTCGGTGACTGCCTGCCCATCGAATTCGATGATCACGTCGCCGCTCCGCAAGCCAGCGCGCTCCGCCGGGCTAGCTATGACCACGTCGGTGAGCAGCGCTCCCTCAGGTGTCATCTGGAAATAGACGCCCAACCAGGGACGCAAGGACTCCTCCGGCGCATACGGCTCCCGCTCCGGCGTTTCGTATCCGTCCTCCGAATACGACCCCGTTTCTATACGTTGCCCCGCCACCAATCCCACCACACCGCCCAGGCAGAGCCCCATCAGACAACACATCCCACTTACCACCAACAACAGACAGACAAGTCCCACCCACTTCCAGGTATTGGTGCTATTTGTGCCGTTCATTGCCTCACTCCTGTGCTTGCCGATATACCCTTGAGAACTCTTCCAAATAACGCGCGGCGAGCTCCGGACTGTGGATGATCAACACGTTCTCATCGTTACTCTCCGCCGCACTGCGGGTGAAATTATAGGAGCCGGTGATCACGACCGCTTCATCCACAATGATGACTTTGTGGTGCATGGTATACGGATTGCCATCGAGCCGCACATCCACACCGGCCTGACGCAACGCCTCATAATCCGCGCCAGTAGCGGTGATTTGCTCCTCTTCGACCACCCCCTCCACCAACAGCCCCGCTTGCTGCTTGCGGGAAAGCACGCCGGCAATGTCGTTGTCCGTGAGAGTGAACGCCATGAAGCGGATGCTGGACTGCGCCGCTTCGAGCGCCGCCACGATTTGCGGCTGCGGCTTGTCCTCCGGCGCGAAATAAATCTCCAGGACGCCATCGCTCAACGGCAGCTGCGGATGGGGAGTGTTGGCCGGCGAATCCGGCCCGAAGAGCTGCTCCGTGAACATCTCCTCGAATTCGGTCGTGTAATCCTCGGCCACCGCGGTCGAAGTGAGGATGACCACATTGTTGTCGTTGCGATACGTCTCGCTGTACGTGCAGTTCCACGAGCCGGTCCAGACCGTGCGTCCATCAATCACGATGAACTTGTCATGCATGAAGGGATCGCGGCGCTCGATGACGACCGGCGCCCCCGCCTGCTGCAGCGCCACGGGACCACGCTCGTTTCGATACGTCCCCTCGGTGACCAGGCGCACCTGCACGCCGCGTTTATGTGCCTGTACCAACGCCTCCGTCACCGAAGGCAGATCCAGCTCGTACATCGCCACGTCAATGCTGGTCTTGGCGGCTTCGATAGCGGCGACCAGCTCCGCCTCCAACGCCGCGCCATTCGCGCCGGATTGGGTGAACGCCGCCGTGAGCGTCACCGCTTCGTCGGCAGGATCGGCGCCAGAGGGCAGCTCGCAGCCCGCCAGCAGCCCCAGCAACAGCATGCCCCCCACGATTTTCCTGAACCCTCTCATACTTCCCTCATCTTCCTCCCCGCGCGCCAGGCCGGCTCACGCGAGAGAGCGGCTGAACTGCTCCAGGAGCGCCATCTGCGGCGGCGTAGGACGCACGAAGACCCGCCGCGCGCGGATCGCGGCCCACGCCTCATCGGGCCTCATCCCTGTGGAGACGAGATACGCCGCCGCCATCAACGGCGCACGCCCCACCCCCGCCGCGCAATGGATGTAGACTCCGCGTCCCGCCGCAATCTGCGCCGTGATGAAGTCCACCCCGCGCTGCAACTCCGCCAGCGAGGGCACGGCATCATCCACCGTCGGCAACCAGAGATAATGCTCCGGCGCAATGCCCCGCGCGGCGTCATCCGACTCAGCGCGCAGGTTGACCACGGCCCCAATGCCCCAGGCGCGCATACGGGACAAGCCCCGGCGCCGATGCTGCCCTCCCACGAACAGCAACGGCTGCACCTGGCTCACGGATTTGGGGGAAACACCCTGCGTCAGCGAGACCAGCTTGTCCCACACCCATAGCCAGGTGGAAGAAAGCCCCTGCTCCCGCAAGCGCCGGACGATGATGTAGACCAGCTTCGCCGGGGGGAAAGCCGCCAACCGTTGATGCGTCGCAAAGACATCCTGTTCCAATTTGGCCGCCTTGTGCTGATTTTTGACCGCCGAGAACGCGAAGTTCCCCTGGATGTCCTGGCGTTCTTCGCAATCCATGTTTCTAGGGATACAGCGCTGAGGCGATGTCGGCGCTGTCCACGGCGTGACCCTGAATCTCGCCGTACAGATCGTCATAATCGCGGGTGCGGATCACCACCGGCATGGGCACCGCATGGCCCAAAATCAGCGCCTGTTGCCGGGTCTCCAGCCGCGCCAGCACCTCCCGCAACGCCGCCGAACCCGCCACCCCGGTGAACACCGCGCGGATGTCGTTTTCCTCGTCCAGCAGCGCCGTGATCCGGGTGCCGATCTGGCTCATCACCTCCGGATCAATCCCGCTGGGACGCTGGTCCACGACGAGCAAGGTGACGTTGTACTTGCGCATCTCGCGGGCAATCGTCCCGAAAATCGTGTGTTTGGCGATGGCGGGGTCGAGGAACTTGTGCGCCTCCTCGATGGTGATGACCAACGGGCGCGGCTCCTGCCCCTGTCCGCCCAGAGACGCCTCCTTGCGCGTCACGTACGCCTGATGAATGCGCCGGGTGATATAGTTCGCCACGAGGATGTAGGCCTCCAGCGCGTTGCCGTACCGTCCAAATTCCAGCACCACGCTCTTGCCGCTGTTGATGTAATCCAGAATCCGCCCGATGGGATCATCCGGGGCCTCGTCCACCAAAAAGCCGAAGCGGTGCAGCTGCGCCAGCTTCCGCTGAATCGCGCCCAACGTCCCCTCGTGGATCTGCTTCCCGTCCTCGGTCAACGCCGCCAGTCCCTCATCCGGCTCATCGGAGAGCAAACGGCGCACCCAGGCCGGTCCCAGCCGACGGCGGAGCATATACAGGGCGTTAGTCTGCACCTCGGTGAAGCCGAACAGCGGCGCGAGCATCTCCAAATCCTCCGGCTCCAGCTGCTCATAGCCGATGCGGACCGTGAAGTCCACCTTGCTGCCCCGGCGGCGCGAGGACTCCGGGTCGAGCGTAAAGACGCTCACGCGCCCATCGTAAAAGAGCTGCCGCAGGCCCTTCACGTCCTGGCGCGACTCGTCCTGGCTCTTCCAGCCATATTCGTTGTGCATGTCGAAGATGAGGTTGACCGCCGCGCGCTCCTGGATGATGCCGGCGAGCACCATCCGCGTGAGAAAAGTCTTGCCCGTGCCGCTTTTGCCGAAAATGCCGCTGGAGCGCTCCACAAAGCGCTTGAGATCCAGGGCGACGCGCGTGTCAGGCATCTCCAAGGGCTCGCCGATGTAAAAATGTCCCGCCTCGTCGGCGTTGCCGAAAATCTCGGCGACCTCTGCCGGGCTGGCGTCGTAGACCTGCGTGAAATGTGCGGGCACCGTCTTGGCCGGGCGCACCTCGCCCTTCTCCAGCACCAGCATCGGCGTGATGTGCACCCGTCCCGAGGTCAGCGTCCCGCGGTAGGCGCGCGCCAGAAAGCCGTCCGGGTCCGCCGGGGGGAACTGCTCCACCTCCGGATGCTGCGTCTCCAGCGCCACGTCGGTGATCATGCCGAAGAAGCGGCGCTCCGTTTGCCCCCGGATCACCACATAGCGCCCCACCGCCAGCCCTTCGATGAGGCGATCGGGAGCGAGTTTGGCGTCCAGCCCCCGGCTCAGACTGCCGGAGACGACCACCCCCAGCGGCGAGGTCGTCACCGCTGGCGGGCGGGGGAACCAGCGCTCAAGTTCGGATTCAGGCATCAGGATTCCTCAAAAAAATGCGTGATGCGTAAAAATAGAACCCGTGTCCACGTGTCCACGTGCGCACGTTACTTCTCCAGGCTACTCTGTGGACCATCCCCCCTCTTCCAGCAGCGCGATGAACCGCTCCAGTGACCAGGTGCCATGGACGCGCAACCGGGGCCAGGTATAGCGATTGTCCAACCGCTGCGTGGCCCCCCACTCGGTCGTCACGCCGCCCCAATAGCCGGCCGACTCCACCACCTTGAGCGTCAGCGCATCGTATTGTCCAGAGGGATAGCAGAAAAACAGCGCTGGCTGATCTGTGTGCGCCTCCACGGCCTGCTTGATCCCCAAAATCTGGTAGACGAGGAAATCCACGTCCCGATTGCGCAAGTCGTAGTGATCGCGTCCGTGCGCCTGGATGGACATCCTGCCTTCCGCCATCTCACGCATCTCCGCCCAGGTCATATAAGCAGGGGCCTCGAAATGGGCCGGCGTCGCCAGCACGAAGAATTCCCCCACAAAGCCGTATTGCTGCAGCAAGGGGAACACCGTGGTATAAGCGTCCTGGTACCCATCGTCGAAGGTGAGGACAATGGGCTTTGCAGGCAGCGGCTTGCCGGCGCTCAGCGCCTCGATGAGATCGCGGAGATACACGGTCTGATATCCCTGCTCTTGGAGATAGCGCAGCTGCGCCTCGAAGAGCTCCGGCGCCACCGTCAGCCCGCGACGAATGCCATCGGCATCGGGCGGCAGCTCCGAGACGTAATGATACATCAGAATCGGCACGTGCAGCGCTGCCGGCGGTGGGGGATAGGTTGGCGTCGGTGCGGGCGTGAGCGTGGGGGTGAGCGTCGGCGCGGGAGTCGGAGTCCGCGTAGGCCGCGGCGTCGGCGTCGGAGTTCGGGTCGGCGTTGGAGTTGATGTCGGCGTGGCCGTCGGGGTCGCCGTGGCCGTCGGCGTCGGCGAAGGGAGCGGCGTGAGCGTAGCCGTGGGCGTCGGCGTGTAGAATGCCTCAGTGAGGCTCGGCACGGTGACCGGCAGGGTGAGCAACAGAAGGGTCAACGGCGTCAGCCACAGCAACCACTTGAAGCGCTTCATACGTCCTCAGTCCCGGTCCGCAGCTGTTTCAGCCGCGCCAAAGCCTGCTCCGTCGCGCGAAAAGCCAACGGCGGCAACGCCTCCAGGGGAAAGAACGCCACCTCGGCCGCGTCATCCGCCGCCGTCAGCACCCCGTCGCTGATGCGCCCCCGATACACGAGCACGATGTCGGCCCCGCGCGCGTGTTCGCGGCCATACACCGCCATGAACAGCTCCGGCGCCGCCAACGTCAGGCCCGTCTCCTCCCGGCACTCGCGGAGGGCAGCCTCCGGAGGAGATTCGTCCTCATCCACAAAACCGGCCGGCAGGCTCCAATAGCCCTGTTGAGGCTCCCAGGCGCGCCGCACCAACAGCACGCGTCCGGCTGCGTCCTCCACAAGCGCCGCCGCAGCGACTTTGTGGTCGCGGAAAACCACCAGCCCACACGCCGGGCAGACCCGTCGCACCCGCCCAAAGACAAAAGCATCTTCCAGGGCCTGTCCGCAGCGGGGACAAAAATTCAGCTCCAGGGTCTGAGAGACCTGGTGCGGCTCAATTTGGGGCAGGTGATGGGTTTCCATGGCCCGTTTATCGTACTGCATTCAGAGGCCGTGTCAAGACGCCGTGAACCGGCGCCCTGGACACCCGCCAGGCTCGGGGACAGGCCTTTCCCACGCCAGAGGACTTCAATCTGCGGGGACGCCGTCTCCTGAGCCGGACGCGCGGAATGGTCGCCGACGCGTTCAGTGACGGCGGGAAAGTCGCCAGGTGCTGTAGCCCAGCCCTGCCGTAGCCACTCCCAGCAGGCCCGTCACCCACAGGGGAACCGCGAGCTGAGGGGACGGCGTCTCCATCGCCGGGGCTTCGAGCGTCGCCGTCAGCTCTTCAGGCACCGCCGTGACGGTGAGCGGCGCCGTCTCCGAGAAAGCCGCGACCATCTTCAAGGTCATCGTGACGTCTGCGGTCGCCTCCGCACACTCGCCGGAGCCATCCGCCGCACAGGCGTCGAGGGTAGCCGTCGCCTCGGGAATGGCCGGTGCGGCCGCGGCTCCCTCTTCCCCACCCCCAAGGCCGCCGGCGCCCGGCGGGGCGCTGAGATACCCCTCCTCGAAGCCGCCCAGGCCGTAGACAGGCTCTTCCGCAGCGACCGTAGGCTGCAGCAGCGGTGCAGGCGCCGACCGACTCAAGGCTTGAGTCTCCGTGATCGGCGCTTCTTGATACAGCATGGCTTCCGGCGTCTCTGGCGACAGCGCCGCCGACTCGCGCTGCCCTACGGGCACGGCCACGGGGGTCAGGTTCAGACCCACGGCGACCACAAAAGCGGCAGCGCTCACGACCGTCGCCAGACGCATCGCCCACAGCGACAACGGGCTGCGGCGCGGGCGCGCCGGAGCTGCCGCCGCCGGCGTCGCTATCATCGCGGGGGTCAACAGGTAATTGCGGGGAGGCTCGCGCAGGGGCGCTGCCTGCAGCAGCGCAATCGTCTGACGCAACAACGCCACACGCCGCTGTAATTCAGCATCGTGTGCGAGGTCGGCTTCCAGCGCGCGCTGCTCCACAGGCGACAGCCGCTGATCCAGGTAAGCCGAAAGTTGTTCTTCAGTCCAAAGCCTTCCCATGAGTTATCGCCTCCCACTATACCCTGTTGTCCAGACGATAACGGTATGGTAAAAGTTCCCGTTGTTCGAGCAGCAGGTCTCGCATCCTGCCACGAGCGCGCGCCAACCGCGATTTTACCGTCCCCAATTGAATCTGCAGCGTCTCGGCCACCTCCTCGTACGAAAGGCCCAGCCGGTCTACCAACACCAACACCGTGCGTTGATCTTCGGGCAGCCTGGCGAGGGCGTCTTCCAGCAGCCGCCGCAGCTCGTCTCGTTCGACGGCCTCTTCGGGAAGCTCCGCGTGATCCCGCAAATGCGGATTGGCCTCTTCCTCCAGGTCGCCGAAGGCTTCCCACGAGACACTCGGACGACGTTTAGCATGGCGCAGCGCATCGTAGCAGGCGTTGGTGACGATGCGTAGCAACCACGCGCGGAACGAGCCGCCGCGAAATTGCGCGAGGCTGCGGTACGCGGAGATGAAGGCCTCTTGCGTGGCATCATCCGCCGCGGCGGGATCCTGCAGCAGATGGTACGCCAGGTTGTAGGCCTGAGTTTGATAATGCAGCAGCAGCTCATTAAACGCATCCAGGTTCCCTCGTTGCGCGGTGTACACGAGGGCCGTCTCGTCCCAGGATGCGGCATCGGTCAGTTCCATACCTGCTCTCCAAAGCAGTGAGGTGAACAGGGAACAGTGAGAAGTCAACTGTAAGCGGTGAGCAGGGAAATGTTACGCGGAACTACTCACAGCTCTCTGCTCAGTACTCTCTGCTCACGGCACTCTGCGCTGCACTTGACGAAACGCCAATTCCGGTTATACTCACAGCCAGGCCGGAGTGGCGGAATCGGCAGACGCAAACGACTCAAAATCGTTCGGGTGATCCCCGTGTGGGTTCGACTCCCACCTCCGGCATTATAACCGAAAAGAGGATGGCTACAAGCATCATCCTCTTTTTTGTTCTCCCCCAGGGCCGGGTTGTCACTCAAGCCGCTCCTCCCAACAGCCGCCACAACACCGGCTCGGCATCGAGCACCGTCGGCGCGGCGAATTCTGCACCGTCTCCCGGCACGCCATCCGGCCGCACGAGGATGGTGCGGATTCCAAACGGCGCCGCTCCCTGCAAATTGGGACGCTGATCGTCGAGGAGCACGCACTCGGGACCTTCCGCCTGCAGCAGGGCGAGCACCTGCGCATAGGCCTCAGGGCGCGGCTTCGCCAGATACCCCAAATCCCGCACGTCCACGATGCGCTCGAAGTGCTCACGGATGTCCATGCAGGTGAGGATCTGCTCGGCCCAGCCGGTAGTGGCGTTGGTAAAAACCACTTTGGCGGCCGGCAGGCGCGCGAGCATCGCCCTCAGCGCCGGGGCCGGCACGAGGTAGCGGCTCACATCCACGCGATGCACGTCCTCCAGGTAGTCCTCCACGTCCACCTCGGGATGATGGTACAGCAGGCCGGCCATGGTCGTGCCGTAACGGGCATGATACTCGCGGCGCAGAGTGTGAGCCATTTCCGGCGTGATGTCCAGCGCCCGCGCCAACCAGGCCTCGATGCGCTGTCGCACCTCCCAGAACAGCCCCGAGGTGTCCAGGTACAACGTGTCATCGAGATCGAAGAGCAGATAGCGGATCATAGAATTTCCAGCGTTGTAAATTTCGGATGGCCACGCGCCTCACAGCCCCAGGGTCTCCCACAGGGCCGCGATGCGCGCCGTGACCTCCGGGCTCATGCGCGCGACTTCGGGCCACTGGCGCGTGTAGCCCTCTTCGGGCCATTTGGCCGTCGCATCAATGCCGATTTTGCCGCCAAATGCGGGCTGATAGGAGGCGTGATCCAGCTGATCCACCGGCCCATCGCCGATGAGCACGTCCCGCGACCAGTCTACATTCCCCAACGCCTGCCACGCCGCTGTCATGGGATCCTGCACGTCCACCCACCCATCTACTACCACCACGGCCTTCGCCAGGCTGAGCAACGCCAGCCCCCACAGCCCGTGAATGACCTTGCGAGCCTGCCCCGGATAGCGTTTGTTGATGCTCACCAGCACCAGGTTGTGGAACACGCCGGGCGCGGGCATCGCCAGATCCACCACTTCGGGCAGGAACAGCCGCAGCAGCGGCAAAAACAGCCGCTCCGTAGCCTTCCCCATCCAGTAATCCTCCATCGGCGGGACGCCAACGACCGTCGCCGGATAGAGGGCGTCGCGCCGACGGGTGATGGCCGTGACATGGAACGCGGGGAAAAACTCCACCGGCGTGTAATAGCCGGTGTGATCGCCAAATGGCCCTTCGGGACGCTGATCGGCGGGATCTACGTAGCCCTCGATAACCATGTCGGCGTTGGCGGGGACGGTGAGCGGCTGCGTGACACAGCGCACGAACTCCACCGGTCTGCCGCGCAGCCATCCCGCCAGCAGATATTCGTCAATATCGGGGGGCAGCGGGGCGGACGCGGCCCAGATGCACGCCGGGTCTCCCCCCAACACCACCGCTGCCGGAATCACCGATTTCGGATTTTGGAGCTTGGATTTTAGAACGCCGGTTTCTGGCCCTTGATCTTTGACCGCCGACTCTCGCGCCACGCGCTCGTGTTCCGCGCCGCCCTTATGCCGCTGCCAGTGCACCAGCAGAGTGCGGGAATCCACCTTCTGTAAGCGATACATGCCCACATTGCGCACGCCGGTCTCCGGGTGACGGGTCACCACTTGCGGCAAAGTGATGAAGGGGCCGCCGTCCTTTGGCCAACAGGTGAGAATGGGAATCCCATCCAGAGAAGCGGAATCCGTCGCCACGAGCTCCTGACACGGGCCGCGCCTGACCCGCCGCGGGCTGACCCCCGCCGCGCGCAGCGCCTGCAGCAGCGAGACCCCCCTTCTCAACGCCGCGCCGGCATTCGACGGCGGGCGCAGGTCGAGCAAGCGCGCCAGATTGCGATTGAGCGCTTCCAGCTCCTCGACATGCAACGCCCACGCCATCCGCTGCGCGCTGCCGAAGGCGTTGACGAGGACCGGCAGCTCGTAGCCGGCGACGTTCTCGAAGAGCAGCGCCTTGTTCTGCGCCGCCGGGCCCCGGCTCAAGCGCTCGACGATCGCCGTGATTTCCAGCTCGGCGGCGACGGGCGCTGTCACGCGCCGCAATTCCCCGCGCGCTTCCAGCAGCGCGACAAACTCATGCAGGTCCTGGTATTGTGGGATGGACATTCAACTCCCCGTAAATCAGCCCTGTGACCCATCGTACACCCCGTCGCAGATGAGGCGGCATGACCCCACGCTGACCTCCATCCGCGCGCCAGGGCCATTGTACACGAATTCGGCAATTTGGGTAAACGCCCCCACACACGCGAATGGGCATAAAACCACTGCGCGCCCGGCTCCAGTTTTGAGAGGGCGCGCAGTGTCTTTTCACCTCAGCGGCGAGAGCGGCTAATCGCCTGGCGCATAGTCGCGCGTCACAAGCGGCATGTAGAGGGTGTACCAAGTGGGTGCTCGCACCTCTACCGTGAAGGGCCCACGGCTCGTCACATTCCCGGCCGCGTCATAAGCGCTGACCCATAGCGTGAAGCGGCCCGGCGCCAGCGGATGCAGGATGTAACGCCATATGTCGCCCTCCAGCACGGCCACATCCTGATAGGTCATCCCCTCCGCATTTTCCACCAACACCGTCACATTCGCACTCGCCCCGCCGTCAGTGACAGTTCCGGCGAGCACGGTCAGGCTGGTGGTGTAGGGCGCCGTATCCACGATATGGGTGACCTTGAGCACCGGCGCGACGTTATCCAGGACGTAGCGCGCGGTCAGAGCAGCCGAGCGATTGCCGGCCAGGTCCACGCCGTAGAACGAGACCTCGCGCTCGACGGAATCCACCCGATCAGCGCCGGATAGCGTGTAGGACCAGTCCCCTGGACGCGCGACGGCGTCCCCGGCCTGCGGTGTGAGCACCAACCGGCTGCGCCGGTAGTCGCCGTTGTCCGCCGCCGGATTCGTGTCGCACACCGTCAACGTCCACTCGCCCTGCGCGGGCCGTCCCACCAGAGCACGCAGCGGTTCAGCCGGACGCGCCGGGCGGGCGAACAGCCCGCCGGCCACGCTCGGATCGTCGTCGCCGCTGCTACTGTAAGCGCTGCTAGCGGCATCATTCAAGAGCACGTTGTAATGACGCGCGGCCGTGCCCGACACGCCGTCGTCAGCCAGCAGCAGGACGCGCACCCCCGTCGGCGATTTGAGTTCGACGTTCAGGTCGTCGCGGTGAGCATGTGCCGCGATCAGGCCCACTTGCGCCGAACCGAGGGTGAAGCTTTCGGTCACGTTGAACGTACGGACCAGACAGGCGGCGGTGAGGCTGATGGGAACGGCGGGCACGTCGTCATACACGTACTGGCCCGGCGGCGTCGCGAGCTGCTGACCAAGCGACGCACACACGCCATCCACGCACGCTTCTACATGGCTCAGACCGTGATTGTCAACCGCCTGCCCGTTCAACCGGACCGAGTTTCCCTGGACCAGGCTGCCCGGCGCGGCCTGCGACAACGCCGGGTCAAGGCTCAGAGTGGGCGGCAGGGTGTCCACCACAAAGGCTTGGGGTGCGCCGGTCGTGCCGGACTGGCCAAAGCTATCGGTGGCGCGCAACGTCACTTGCATGATGTCGCCGTCGGCAGCGCCCGACGTGTCCAACGCGCACGTCCACGCCCCATCGGAAGGCGTGGGATCCGGGCATGTGACGCTGCTGTGTCCTGGCACGTCCAGGGTCACCGCCGGTACCGGCGATTCGTCGTAGACGTACCCGCGCAAGACGTTGCTTCCCGCCCGCAGGACATACTCAGGCTCCTGGATGCCCAGGAACTGCGGCCCGCTGCGATCTACCTGATGGTCGGCCCAGATACGTTCCAGCGGCTCACCGAACAGTGGATGTTGCTCGTCGTACACCCGGGCCAGCACGCCTGCCCACGGCAGGGCGCTTGCCGCCAGGTCAATCGTGCCGATAAAGGAAACTTGCCCTTCCTGGCCCGGCGCCAGATCGCCCAGCAGCAGCGTCCGGTGGGCACTGCCGCCGCTCAAGCGCAGCGTATAGTAGGCTTGCACCTCAACCCACACGCCGCGCGCCGTGTCCGTCCCCAGGTTACGGTAGGTGATGGTGTACGTCAAGGTCTGGTTAGCGCCCACGCGGGGATGATCAGCGCTCAACCAGCCTAGCTGCGAGCTCATGTCAGGGGTCTCGCCCTGCAACAGCGTTGCCCACAGGCCGAAGAGAGCGTCGTTCATGTAGCTGTACACGATTCCGGCCGGCTCAACCACGAGACGTACCTGCACGTCCGTGTCGGGGTAGTTGACTGCCGAGAGGCCGTCGCTGCCATTGGGACAGACGCCGCCGGAGAGCTGCGGCCAGGTGTAAGACCGGCTCAGGGCAAATTCGCCCTCGGCGCGCGTTTCCGCCACGCGAGCGCTGTTGACCGGATTGGCGTCGGGCAGCGTCGCCCACAGGCGCAGCGCGTTCTCCTCACTCGCCAGCGCGAGCATCTCCAGCGTCGTGTTTGCCGGATCGGTGATACCGAGCAGGGCAAACGGCAGGCGCAGGTCGGTGAGGGGAACAGGGTATCCTGGCGCGGACGGCTGGAAGCGATACTGGGATTCGTCTAGCGTCATGGCCCAATTCCAGGCGTCCCCCTGCCATTCCAGCAGCAGCGCGGTGTCAGCGTCGCGCACCCACACGAGGTAGTCCGCCGCCATCGCGCCGACGGTCGAGGTGGGAGTGACGCCCGGCAGGTAGATCGTCGAGGTCGCCTCCGCATAGGGATTGAAGAGCGTGGACGTCCCGCCGTCCCGCATGTCGAGATAGACAAACAGGTCGCCGTCCGTGCGCCAGTCTGCACCCGTCCAGGCCAGGCGCAGCGCCTCCACGTCCCACGAGGCGTAGAGCGCCTGTTCCGCGCTGAGGGCGGCTCCCGGCGACGCCTGGCGGCTCAAGCGCCGGTCCACGCCGACCCGAGAGCATCCGCTGTCCATCCACCCGCGATAGAGCTGCGTGCCCGGCTCAAGGATGGTGTGATCGGGCGTGGTAGGACTGTCCGCGTAGAAGGGGCCGCTGCTCTGCCAGCTCTGCTGCCCGTAGACGTCCTCGCTGGCGACGCGCGCCCACACTTGTTCGCCTTCAGCAGGCATGAAGGTCGCTGTGCGGTCGAGGTCGCAGGTCCCGCTGACGGTGCGCTGTGTGGAGGTCAGCGCTGCCGTCCATTCGACGCGATAGGGCGCCAGGCCGCTGCCATCGCGGCTCTCCGTCCAGGCAAGTTCCAACGTGGGCGTGAGGCCGCGCAGCGTCAGGCCAGGGGTAATCACCGCGCCAGCGCTCGTCATCGTCAAGACCACCGGGGCGGGCGGCAGCAAATCCACCCTCACCGTGCCGGTCACGAGCGCCGTGTGCCCGCCGACGTCGAGCGCGCGGGCAGTGACGGTAAGCACGTCGCCATCGAACAGCGTGCGTCCAGCAAGCGGCCAGGCCGCGCGCCACGCTCCTCCGACCACTGTCCCCGGCAGCATTTCCCCGGCGACGTCAACTTCGAGGCTCTTGATGCCGCCAGCATCAGTGATGAGACCGGTCAAGTCGAGTAGCCCCGGCGCGTGGAAGTTCGCGCCGGTGATCAGCGGCGTGACGCCGATCTCGGGAGCGAGCGTGTCCATGACAACCGATAGCGTTTCGGTCGCGACGTCACCGGCCCAGTCAGTGAGGGACGCTTCCAGCGCGTGCGCCCCATCGGCCAGCGCGGACGGATCCCACACGGCGCTCCACAGAGTGCGGGTGAGTGCATCCTGCGCCCAGGTCGCGGTGTAGAGCAAACTGCTGTCCACCGTCACGGTCAGCGCGCGCAGGGACGCCATCCCCGCAGCGATTTCCCCGGTGATGGTGAGCGGATCACGGCTGTCCAACACCGGCGGCGCGTCCAGGATCGAGACGCTCAGGCCGGATTCCATGTCGAGGGCGGACATCGCGGCCACGATCACCGGCGTCGCCGTCGTACAGTTGCCAAACATATCGCAGGCGGTCGCCTGTCCGCCCAGGGCCAGGGTGTCCAACATGCGCAGGCCGCCGTCGCTGTCGGCCACGACCACGTAGCGGCCCATCGCCGCCACCTTGCTGGCATAGCCGGGCGTGTTGTAGGTGGCGTGCAGAGTGGGAGTGGTAAGGCTCGAAATATTGATCATCCGAACGCCGGCATAGCCATCGGCGATGTAGGCCATGGTGCCGGTGACGGCCACTCCCATCGCATAGCCGTCCGTATCCAGGCTGCCCAACACGCGCGGGTTAGCCGGAGCGGTGATGTCCAGGATCAACAGGCCGGCCGATCCGGCGGCCACAAAGGCCTGGGAATCACGGACGACCACGTCATTGGCCTCGCCCGGCAGCGCCACGCCGCTGATGCGGTGCGGGCTGGCAGGTTGGGCCACGTCCATCACGAGCAAGTCCTTGTCACCCAGCGCCACGTAGGCGAACGGCCCGACGAGCGGCCAGACCGTCACCTGGAAGGCGCGGGTAGTCTGCGTGACGCCGTCGGAGACGGATACCGAGACCGTAGCCGAGCCGGTCTGGCCCGCCACCGGCGTCAGGCGGAGTAGCCCGGTCGTCTGCGGGCTGACGTAGATGACGTCCGGGGGCGGCAGCAGCGCCGGGTTCGACGACTGCGCCGTGACGGTCAAAGTCTGGACCTCATTGTCCATACCGCTGCTGATGCCGCTCAAGGCAATGCTCTGCGGCGAGGCGCCCTGCCCCATCTCGAAATCCGCCAGCGAGTTCAGCGTCGGCGGGTCGTTCGTCGGAACGACCGTCACTTTGAACGTGCGGACAAAGGTCAATCCGCCAGAATCGCCGGCCGTGACGGTGATCGTCGCCACGCCCGAGTTGTTGGGAACGGGGGTGAAGTAGATCCGGCCCGTCGGCGGATACGCATAGGAAAGGCGCGGCTGCGGGATCAGGGCCGTGTTCGATGAGTGGACCTGCAGCCACGGCGGTTCTTCGTTAACGCCGCCACCGTTGATGCCGGTGACGACGACAGTCTGCGCACCTGCATCCTCATTGATGACCACATCAGGGATGGGATCGAACGTCGGCGGGTCATTGACCGGGGTGACGGTCACCTGGAATAAGCGCTCCACCAGCGCAGACGGATGGGTCGTGTAAGCGCGAACGGTGATCTGCACGGTCCCGTTCTGGTCTTTAGCCGGCGTGAAGCGCAGCAGGGCAGTCGTCTGCGAAGGGGTGTAAATGATGGTGGGATTGGGGATGATGCCCGTTCTTGAGGACCAGGCCCGAATCCCGAATCCATCATCTTCGTTAGGCGCGCCATTGCTCACGCCGGTCAGGATCACGGTCTGCGTGCCGCAATCCTCCGCTACCGTGACGTCACTGATGGGATCGAGCGTTGGCGGATCGTCAACCGAGGTCACGGTGACCACGAAGGCGCGCACCGTCGTCGAGACGCCGTCGCTGACGGTGAGGCTGATCGTGGCGCTGCCCCACCCGTTGGCGACCGGCGTGAAGCGCAGCGTGCCGCTCGTCTGCGGGCTGACGTAGGTGACGCTGGGTGTGGGAATCAGCAGCTCGTTCGATGACTGAGCCGTCATCACGATCGTCTGGATTTCATTGGCGGCCCCACTGCCGATGCCGGTCAGGGCCACCGTCTGTTGCCCCGCGTCCTCGTTCACCGTGCGGGCGGCGATGCTGTCCAGCGTCGGCGCGTCGTTG
>ERZ795050.3612-NODE-3612-length-15151-cov-5.064785_pt1 | contig 15151 bp, 10 predicted proteins | sample MGYA00375134_ERZ795050 | MGnify/ENA primary metagenome ERZ795050 (study PRJEB30179, sample SAMN05720221) | activated sludge metagenome | isolation source: Anaerobic digester | place: Japan | collected 2015-05-26 ... | reverse complement strand
GCCCATGGTGTAATGAACGGCCGGGTAGATGCGCATGGGCACCTCATAGGCGTTTTCGCCGGTGATTTTTTCGTACATGTCGAACAGGTTGCCATACCGCTCGCGGATGACGTTGATCCCGAGACGCTTGATGGCATCGGCAAAGTCGAGGTAAACCCCCATGCCGCCAGGCCCGACGCCGCGGCCCTCGTCGCAGACTTCCTTGGCGGCGCGGGAGGAGATATCACGCGGGGCGAGGTTGCCGAAGCTCGGGTATTTGCGTTCGAGGTAATAGTCGCGGTCGGATTCGGGGATTGAGCCCGGGGGCTTGGCGCAGTCCTCCTTGCGCTTGGGCACCCAGACGCGGCCATCATTGCGGAGGGACTCGGACATGAGGGTGAGCTTGGATTGATGCTCGCCGCTGACCGGGATGCAGGTGGGGTGGATTTGGGTGTAGCAAGGGTTGGCCAGGAAGGCGCCGCGCTTGTAGGCGCGCCAGATGGCGGTGGCATTTGACCCCTTGGCGTTGGTGGACAGGAAGAAGACGTTGCCGTAACCGCCGGTGGCCAGGACCACGGCGTCGCCCGCATGGGCGGTGATCTGGCCGCTGACCAGGTCGCGGGCAATGAGGCCTTTGGCGTGGCCGTTGATCACCACCAGGTCGAGCATTTCGGTGCGCGGGAACATCTGGACGCCGCCGAGGCTGACCTGGCGGCAGAGGGCTTGGTAGGCGCCCAGCAGGAGCTGCTGGCCGGTCTGGCCCCGGGCGTAAAAGGTGCGGGAGACCTGGGCGCCGCCGAAGGAGCGGTTGGCGAGCAGGCCGCCGTATTCGCGGGCGAAGGGAACTCCCTGGGCAACGCATTGGTCAATGATATTGCCGCTGAGTTGGGCCAGCCGGTACACATTGGCCTCGCGCGCCCGAAAATCGCCGCCCTTGATGGTATCGTAGAACAGCCGGTAAATGCTGTCGCCGTCGTTCTGATAATTCTTGGCGGCGTTGATGCCCCCCTGGGCGGCAATGCTGTGGGCGCGGCGGGGGCTGTCCTGGAAGCAGAAGCACTTGACCTGGTAGCCCAGTTCGGCCAGGGAGGCCGCGGCCGAGGCGCCGGCCAGGCCGCTGCCCACGACCAGCACCTCGAATTTGCGTTTGTTGGCAGGGTTGACCAGCTTGAGGTCGAACCGGTGTTTGTCCCACTTCTGCGCGAGCGGGCCGGAAGGGATTTGCGAGTCGAGTGCCATAGTGCGTCAGACGTCTTTGCCGTAACCGAGCAGGATCGCCACGGGTATGGAAATATAGCCGAGAAAAATCGCGAGGGCCAACAGCCGCGCCAGGCGGTCCAGCCACGGACGGTAGGCGTCGTTCTTCCAGCCGAGCGACTGAAACATGCTGCTGGCGCCGTGGCTCAAGTGCAGGCACAAAAGCCCGACGCCCAGCACGTAAAAGGCCGAAACCCACACGTTGCGGAAGCCCACAATCATCATTTTGTAAACATCGTGGCGCTGCCCGCCGTTGGGCAGGGCCTCTTTGAAAACCCCAAAATCCTGGCCCGTCAGATTCACCACTTGGGCGCGGACGGTGTAATGGAGCAGGTGAAAGACGATGAACGCCAACACGATCAAACCGCTCATCAACATGGTGCGCGAGGCGTAGGTCGAGCCGATTGGCTGGTATTCCGCGTAAGCCACCGGCCGGGCCGCCTTGTTCTCAAGGGAAAGCTTGATCGCCGACCCGATGTGCAGCGCCACCACCGCCAGCAAGCCCAGCCGCACGACCCAGAGCAATTCACCGCTGGATTGCAGGAGGTGGCCATACCGGTTGATGGCTTCCCGGCCCGCGAAAATTTGCAGATTCCCCACCATGTGGCCGATGACGAACAGGAGGAGCAAACCTCCGGTCACCGCCATGAGGTATTTCATGCCCACGGATGAACCTAGAATTCGCTTGCAGATATTCATGAGATACTATGCTCAGCGGCCATTGCCGGCCAGGCGACGACACCTTATGCAGGAAATGTCCGGCACGATGCAAGAAATTAAACTGATAGCGTAAAGAAGCAAGCGTCGAATTTCAGAAAAAACCGCGCGGCGCGAAGGCCTCACGCGAAGGACGCAGTGGGCGCGACGGAGGCTTGGAGGGGCTTCCTCTAGGACGCGCCGAGCAGCCGCAGCAGTTCGGCCTCGTTGATTACGCGCACGCCCAACTGCCGGGCTTTCTCGAGTTTGGACCCCGCTTCTTCGCCGGCCACCACGTAATCGGTTTTCTTGCTGACGCTGCCGCTGACCTTGCCGCCGGCGGCTTCGATTTTGGCGGTGGCTTCCTCGCGCTTGAGGTTGGGGAGGGTGCCGGTCAGGACGAAAGTCTTCCCCGCCAGCGGGCCGGCGGGCGAGGCGGGGCGGAACAATTCCGATTTGAAGTTGACCCCGGCCTTGCGGAGGCGTTCGACGAGCTTGCGGTTGCGGGGGTCACCGGTCCATTGGACGATGCTGCTGGCGATCACTTCGCCCACATCTTCGCATTGCGTGAGCTGGTCCACACTCGCCGCGAGCAGGTCATCCAGCGTCGCGAAGGACCGCCCGAGGGCCTTGGCGACCCCGGCGCCGACGTGGAGGATGCCCAGGCCGAAAATCACCCGCCACAGGTCCCGCTGTTTGCTGGCTTCGACGGCTTCGAGGAAATTCCGGGCGGATTTTTCGCCCATGCGTTCGAGGTTGGCGACCTCGTCGAGCCTGAGGGAATAGAGGTCGGCCACATCGCGGACCAGGCCGGTGGAGACCAACTGCCGCACGAGGACCTCGCCGCCGCCTTCGATGTCCATGGCGCCGCGCGAGCACCAATGTTCGATGCGGGCGCGGACCTGGGCGGGGCAGTCCGGGTTGAGGCAACGCCAGACGACGCCCTCGTCGTCGCCGCCGCCGCCGGCGCCCGCGGCGCGCGCGACCTTCGAGCCGCACTCGGGACAGGTTTGCGGAAAGCGGAATTTTTTTTCGGTTCCGTCCCGTTTTTCGGGGACGACGTCCACGACGGCGGGGATGACTTCCCCGGCTTTTTCGATGCGGACCAGGTCCCCGATGCGGATGTCTTTTTGCTGGATGTAGTCCTCGTTGTGCAGCGTGGCCCGGCTGATGGTGCTGCCGGCCAGGAAGACGGGCTCGAGCTCCGCCACGGGGGTCAGCGCGCCGGTGCGGCCGACTTGAACGGTGATGCCTTTGAGCCGTGTGACAGCCTGTTCCGGCGCGTATTTGAAGGCAATGGCCCACCGCGGAGCTTTGGAGGTGAACCCGGCCCGCGCGCGTTGGGCATGGGAATCGAGTTTGATGACCGCGCCGTCGGTTTCATAAGGGAAATCGCGCCGGACCGTGTTTAATTCCTCAATGGCGGCGATCAGTTCGTCGGCGGTCCGGCAGCGCCAGAAGCGTTCGGGGGTTTTGAAGCCGAGCTGTTGGAGCCAGGCCAGCGCCTGGGAATGGGTGGGGGGAACGGCCGCCCCTTCGACCTTGCCCAGGCCGTAAAGCACGATGTCCAGGGGCCGTTTGGCGACGATGCGGGGGTCGAGCTGTTTGAGCGAGCCGGCAGCGGCGTTGCGGGGGTTGGCGAACGGCTCCTCGCCGGCGGCCTGGCGCTGGGCGTTGAGTTTCTCGAAGCCGGCTTTGGTCAGATAGACTTCGCCGCGCACTTCGAGGAGCTGGGGCGGCGTCGCGGAGCCCTCGAGGCGCATCGGGATGCTCCGGATCGTCTTGAGATTCGCCGTGATGTCGTCGCCGGTGGTGCCGTCGCCGCGGGTGGCGCCGCAGACGAACCGGCCCTTTTCGTAACGCAGGTTGATGGCCACGCCGTCAATTTTGGGCTCGACCACCCATTCGAGTTTTTCGCCCGGCAGCAGCCGCTGGACCCGGGCGACGAACTCGCGCACCTCGCCCTGCGAATAGGTGTTGTCCAGGCTGAACATGGGTTCGAGGTGGCGGACGGGCAGGAACTCCTTGAGCGGCTGGCCGCCAACCCGCTGGGTGGGGGAATCCGGGGTGACCAGCGCCGGGAAGCGGGCTTCCAACTCGACCAGTTGGCGGTAAAGCCGGTCGTATTCGTGGTCGCTGATGGTCGGCCGCGCCAGCACGTAATACGCGTGGTCGTGCCGGCGAATTTCCTCCGCCAGCCGCGCATGAAGAGCCTGAGCTTCACTGAACGTCATACCGAATTCTTTTCCTCCTCTTCCCAAAATGCACGCCGAAAAGCAGCGGCGCGGGCCCGGCGATGAGCCGCTGGCAAGCGTTGTCCCGCCGCGTTAGCCCTCGTTTCCGGAGTTAACAGAGCATTGAATGACCCCGCCCTTGTCGGCATTCAGGCAGGCGGCGCTTGCGCGCCCTTGTCGGCCGGGCTGGTTTGCGCCAAGCTCAGGATGTCGCTTTCCCATGGCATGACGCAGGGTGGCAGACCGCGTTGTCCTGGGACGCGCCGCAGGGATGAAAAAAGGCAACGTCCGACCTGCAGCGGATCAAAAGACTGCCACTCCCAACTCGGGCGAAAGGAGGGAGTCCCTTCATGCTAAATTTTCCCTTCCAAAATCTCTTTCAGGATGTGGCGATGACAATAGGTCTGGTCCTCGGGGCAGTGGCACATGAGCGTTACCGTGCCGCGGCGAGCGAGGGTTTGCAGAAGCCGCAGGGTCCATTTCTGTCCATGGTTCTTGATGGTGGGGTTGCGACGGTCAAACATTCGGGAGTCGCGCAGTTCCTTGAGGTAACGACGCCTGAATTCGCTCCAGGGGATCGAGTGTGCCTGGCCGGCACGAAGCAGGGCTTCTGATGGGCCCAAGGACGCCATCCAGACGTGGTAACGGGCTTTCGGAAGTCCACGGCCACGAAATCGGGTCGCCAGGATCCGTAAACCGTCCTTTTGGGGTTCAATGGGTGAATGGACTGATTTGGTTTTGATCATAACTTGTTACATGTTGGCGGATGGTTGCGCCGCAAATTGGGTGGTGCTGGCGGCGGACGGCGGGGGCGAACGGCCAGCGGCGGGCCGGTGGCCGGGCGGCATCCGTTGCCTGACGAATGTTTGTTGGCATTCCTTTGCCGTGGGTCGGGCGGTTTTCAGGGCAAAGGGGGGCTCGCGTGGCCGCAACCCATCCCTGAACCGGTCCGACTGGCCAGGCATTTACGCAGGCTGACGGGGTAAAGTCAATTCTTTTTGCAGGGCCGGAGCGAGGTGGGAGGCCCGCGGCGCTTTTTGGATTCGCAAATGGGGGCGGGGTGGTTACCTTTCGGGCACGGTTGCATGCGTTTTCTGATGCTCAATTGGCGGGACCCGCTCAACCCGAAGTCCGGCGGCGCGGAACGGGTGAGCCTGGCCTATTTGGCGGCGTTGAAGCGGCGCGGGCATGAGGTGTGGTGGTTTGCAAATGAGTATCCGGGGTGCCGGCCGGGGGATGAGGTCGAGGGCATCCGGATCGTGCGGGGCGGGGGGCCGGGGGTTTCGATTTACCGGGCGTGGCGGTGGTATCGGACGCAACCGCGGTTTGATCTGGTGATAGACCAGCACCACGGGCTGCCGTGGTTCGCGCCCTGGTGGTGCGGCACGCATTGCGTGGCTTACATCCACGAAGTGCTGGGCCCGATCTGGAAGGCGTTTTATTCCTGGCCGATCAGCACGATTGGGCAGTGGCAGGAGCGGTGGATTCAGCAGTGGTATCGGAACGTGCCGTTCTGGACGCCGTCGGAGTCCACGCGGCGGGCGTTGAACGCGCGGGGCATTGCGAACGTGACGGTTATCCCCAACGGGGTGGACACGGCGCCGTTGCCGGAGCTGGAGCCCAAGCCGTTGAACCGTCCGCTGCGGCTGACGACCGTGTGCCGGCTGGCGCCGAACAAGCGGGTGGACCATGCCATCCAGGTGGTGCGGCATTTGCAGGCGGCGGGACTGGAGGCGCGGTTGACGGTGATGGGGACGGGGGAGAAGGCGGAGGACCTGAAGCGGCTGGCAGGGGAGCTTGGGGTGGCGGAGGGAGTCGTTTTTGCGGGACAGGTAAGCGAGGAACAAAAGAACGAGGGGCTGCGGCAGGCGCATCTGCTGCTGCACACCTCGATTCGCGAGGGCTGGGGTTTGAATGTGATCGAGGCCAATGCCATGGGGACGCCCGCGGTGGTTTACCCGGTGCATGGGCTGGTGGATTCCACGGTGCACGGGGAGACCGGAATTGTGACGGAACGCGAAAGCCCGGAGGCCATGGCGGCCGTCATCGCGCGGCTTTATGCCCAGCCTGGCGAGTATGAACGGTTGCGGCGCAACGCGTGGGAGCGGTCCAAGAGTTTTCAATGGGACCGCGTGCTGCCCGGGGCGTGCGGATGGTTGGAGCAAAAGGCGATGGGGCGTTGACCGGGAGTTGAATTGGAAAGGAAGCGGACTGAGCTTGAAGATTATGAATACCTCGAGACGATGGAGTCGGTTGGCGGCGCGCGGGCTGGTGGTCGTGCTGACAGGGCTGGGCGTTTGGAGCGTGAGCGCTGCGGTGGTCGAGTCGAATCTCGAAAAGAGTTTTCGAGTGGGGCCCCGGCCGCGTTTCAGCCTGGATTCCGATCGGGGACCGGTGGAGCTGCGGGTGGGGGAGGCCGCGGAGATTCAGGTCAAGGTCCAGCGCGAGGTGAGCAATGCGACGGCGGCCCAGGCGCGGGAGATTCTTGCGGCGCATGAGGTCAGTTTTGACCAGGACGCCTCCGGGATTTCGGTGCGCGCCCGGCTGAATCGCGAGGAAAAGTTGGGAGGACGCCGCCAGCCCCAGTTGAAGGTGCGGTTCATCGTCACGGTGCCGCCCGCGAGCGACCTGGATGTCAAGACCGCCGCCGGGAGCATCAAGGGCGGCAACCACGCGGGAGAGGTTCGCGCGCGGACCGCCGGCGGCGACCTTGAGTTTGGCGAGATTCGGGGCCGTTTCGACGCGGTCACCGCCGCCGGGAGCATCCGGTGCGCGGGAGCCGGCGGCGCGGTCACCGCCAAAACCTCGGGGGGCGAGCTGCGGCTGGGGCGTTTGGAGGCCGACGCGAGCCTTGAGACCTCGGCCGGCTCGATTCACGTCAAGCACGTTGGGGGCAAGCTCCGCGCCCGAACCGCCGGTGGAAACATCGAAACCGGCGAGCTGCTCGGCCCCGCCACGCTCGAAACCTCGGCGGGGTCCATCACGGTGGGGACGGCCCACGCGAGGTTGGAAGCCAGGACCTCCGGCGGCGAACTGAACCTTGAGGACCTGCGGGATGCTGTGGTTGGCAGCACGTCGGCCGGGTCCATCAAGGCCGCGTTCACGGCACAACCCGAGGGCGGCAGCCGCCTGACAACATCCGGCGGGAACCTCGAGGTGCGCCTGGACCCCGAGCTGGCTTTCGACCTGGACGCCAGCACGAGGGCGGGCCGCGTGACAACCGAGTTGCCCGTGGTTGCCACGGTGGTCGGGGAGCATCGGACGGAGGCGCTCCAAGGCAAGATCAACGGCGGCGGGCCCGCCCTGGTGTTGAAGACCTCCGCCGGAAACATCCATCTTCGGAAAAAGTAAGCCGGCTCGCGGCCGCGGGTTATTGAACCGTTTGAAAGCGCGGCTGGCACGGCTTTCGGGGCTTCGGGAGATTGCCGGGACGCAACGCCGGGCTGGCCGGTCAGGGCACGGTGAGCGCTTTGCCGTTGTCGGCGGGACCGAGTTGGAGGAGGAACGGGGCGGCCGTCCTGGCCCAGGCCTCGGGTGAGGGGTAATTGGCGGCGGCCTGGCCGAAGCAGCTTTGCAGCATGCGGGTGTTGATGATGCCGGGGTTGAGAGCGACGGCTGCCATGCCCGAAGGCAATTCCTGGGCGAAGGCCTGGGTGAGCCCTTCGATGGCCCACTTGCTGGCGCAGTAGGGCGCGACCTCGGCATCGGTCGAGCGCCCCCAGCCGGAGCTGAAATTGACGATCACCCCCCGCTTGCGTTTGACCATCTCGGGCACGACATAGCGGATCACATTGGCCACGCCTTTGACGTTGACATCCATGACCTCGTCAAACTCCCGCGCGGTCACCTCCCACAGGCGGGCGTTTTTGTTGATGACAGCGGCATTGTTCAGGAGGAGGTCGGGCGGGCCGTGAGAGTTCAGGAGGAGGCTGGCCCAGGATTTGACCTCCGCGTCGGACGACACATCTATGACGTAAAAATCGTGCGGGGGGCCGAATTGGCGCCGCAACTGGTCAATCCGGGCCTTGGTCCGGCCACAGCCCAGGACGGTGTGGCCGAGGCGGACAAATTCCGCGGCCAGCGCCCAGCCCAAGCCGTAGGTGGCCCCGGTGATCAAAACAGTTTTTCCGGCCATAATCGTGTGAAAGCACCGCATTTTCCACAGAACAGGGCGGGAGGGCAATGGTTTTTGGGGGCCGTTCAGCCACGGAATACTCGGAAGACACGGAAATTCAGACCGGAACGCGGTTGTGGCGGCCGGGGGGCGCGGCTCGCGGACCCCATGTGCAACCTCTTTGAGGTTGGGTTGATTGGTGTGGGCGTTGAACCCAACGTAGCCCCTGGCGGGGCAACGTTGGGCTTTGCTCCACAACGCCGTTGGCGTTGGGATTGGTGGAGGGAAACCGCGGAATACTCGGAAGCTGGATGCGGGCTCTGCGATGGGGTTTTTGTCTGTGGGCTGGCCGTTTTCCTGTTTTCGGCTGACCGCTGGCTGGGCGGGCGGACTCAGCCAAACGGAACTGCGGAGACGCAAAAGACGCGGAGCTCCGGGATTACGCCATAGTCAGTCGTGTGCCTCGCGGCACAAGCGAGGGGGATGGGTCAGGCGACGATGCCGCTGATGTCAATGAGGTACACCTGGCGGCCGTTGCCGGCGTGGGGAGAATCAAGGGTGACCTTGCGGCCGTCGCGGCTGGCGCAGGGATGGGTGTCGCAGCGCCATTCGCCGGCGTATTGCGGGGGGAGGTGGAAATGGCCGAGAGGCACCTTGCGGCTGGTGGGGAGGTGAAAGAGGTACGGGTGCTGGAGGCGGTCCTTGTCGGGGTAGGTGTCATTCAGGACCCATTGGTTGCCGGTGTGGGGCACAAAGGTGTTGTGTCCGTTGCGGGTCATCACGTCCTTGCCGATGACTTCAACCCGGTCGGTGCGGTCGCGATAGAGATAGAAGCGCTCGCCATGGGAAGGGTGCCAGGCCCAGGCCATGACGTGGCTTTCGTCGCGCCAGACGAAGTGAGAGGTTTTGCCGTGCGGGTCGAGGATGAACAAGTCCTTGCCGTCGGGGCTGGCGGTAAACATGCGCGTGGCAAAGCTCTGGCCTTCGCGCTCGCCGCGCCAGCGATGGAGGAACAGAAAACGCGAACCGTCGGTGTTGAAGAGCAGGTGATTGAACCAGTGTTTGGCGCCTTTGGAGAACCCGCCCGGATGGGGAATCCGGGCCGCGTCAGCCAAGGAGAGGAGCAGCTCCTGCCGGCCGGTCTGGAGGTCCATTCGCCAGATGCCAGCGTTTTCCGGGGCCGCGTGGGCGGCATGGGGGTCGGGGAGGCCGGCATAGCCGTAACCGGGCCGGGTATCATTCAGGCGGCGGAAGTCCGGGGCCAGGGCCCAGCGGCCATCGGGGCTGAGACAGTAGAAGGGATGGGGAAGGGTGCGGCGCTTGCCGGTGCGGGTGTCGAGGAGGTGGCAGACAAAGCGGTCTCCCTCGCGATCGTTCCAGGCTACTTCACTGTCCGAGCCGGGGACCCATTGGAGCATGGAGCCCTGCTGCCAGTTCCAGGCCCGCGAGGTGCCCAACTCAATCCATCGGTCCTTGTCGGCGGTGTCAATCATGCCGACGCGCACCGTGTCTTCCGGGCCGGGCGAGCGGTGTTCAAAATCCACCTGGTGAGCGAGCACAAACCGGTTGGCCGGGTCGAACAGCAGCTTGTCGTAATAACCTCGCCAATGGAACCTGGGTCCCCGGGTAATGGCGCGGAGGGGCGGCAGATGTTCGGAGGCGGTGTTCGGCGAGGACGAGGTGAGCGTTGCGGTGACGCCTCGGATGGCGGGGGCGGCCAGGGCGAGGGTGGCAAGGAATTGGCGGCGCGACATAGGGGACCGCTCGAGGGTTAGTAAGGGATTTTGTTGGGGTTGGATTCCCAGAGGCGGAAGGCGGCGAGAGCTTCGGCGCGCAGACACTGGCGCATGGCCAGTTTGCGGCGCGCGGCGGGGCGGGCGACTTCGCGGTAGAGAACGGCGTCGTCGAAGCCGATGCGGGCGGCGTCCCGGCGGGTGTTGGCGTAATAGACCTTGGGAATGCGCGCCCAGTAGATGGCGGCGAGGCACATCGGGCAAGGCTCGCAACTGGTGTACAGGACGCAACGGTCGAGCCGGAAGGTGTTCAGCTTGCGGCAAGCCTCCCGGATGGCCACAATCTCCGCGTGAGCGGTCGGGTCGTTGGCCGAGGTGACTTTGTTCCAACCGCGGCCAACCACCTTGCCGTTGCAGACGACCACGGCGCCAAAAGGGCCGCCTTTGCCCTGCTGCATTTTGCGCATCGAGAGGCGGATGGCCTCGCGCATGAACCGCAGGTTGCGCATGGGGATGCCCGGCGCGCGCCGGAAGGGCCTTCGGGTTACTTGAACAGCTCGCCGATGTTGGTGTTTTTGGAGATTTGCCTGCCGCCGTCGAAGAGCTTTTGCACGCCGCCGTTGGCCCATTTGCGGAGGCGGTAAAGCGCGGCGAAGGTGAAGTCCGGCGCGGCGCCGCCCTGGCCGCCGACCAATTCGCTGCCGCGGCGGACGTTATCGAGCATCCAGGCCGGGAGGAGGAGGTGATAGGGATTGCGCTGCACCTCGCCGACGTGGAAGGTGGTGGCGGTGATCATGTCGCCGAGGTCCTGGGCGCTGATTTCGACCATGAGATTGGGGTCGGTCATTTGGCCCCAGAATTCGGTTTCGATGAGGAAGCACTCGAAGGAGGCGGGCATTTGTTTGAGGGCGTCCATGACCAGGTAATGGGTGCCGATATGGGTGCCGTTCCAGTCCTGATCGTGGGGGCAGAGGACAACGCGGGGCTGGTGTTGTTTAAGGATGTTGAGGATGACCGAGACGCAGGCGGCCCAATGGGCCGGGTCCTGCTGGCGGGCCTTGGGAGTGATGCGCTCCAGCCCGTTGGGGGCGGTGGGGATAAGGCCGAAACCGATGTATTCGCAGGCTTTTTGCAGCTCCTTGAAGCGTTCGAGTTGACGTTCCTTTTTGCTGCCTTGCGTCACCGCCACATTCATCAGGTTCATGCGCGCCTCGCGCATCAGGCGCACCGCGATGCCGCCGACGATGCACTCGTCGTCGGGGTGCGGGGAGAAAAACAGGGCCTTGGGGGCGTCGGCGGCGAGGGCCGGCCGCGGGGCAGGGGGGAAACCGCCAAGTTGGAGTTTCTTGCCCTCCTGAACCAGGCGGGCGAAATCGGAGACCAGTTGATGATAAGGATTCATAAGAGGGATTCGAGTTGTTTGGGACTCAAGTTTTTGGGATGGCGGGCAGGCTGGCCGCGGCGACCGCCTGGCCATGGCGCTTCTCCTTTTCGTCGGGGATGTGAAATTGAATCTTGCCCGTCAATTCCGGGAATTCGGCTTGGAGCACGGCCTTGGCGCCGGCGAGGATGAGGTCGCCGCCGGGGCCGGAGGTGACGCGGCCGAGAATGAGGAGGTTTTCGAGGTCGTAGAAATCGGTGAAATGAGCCACCGCATAGCCGAGATAGGTGCCGATGGTTTCGTAGATTTTGCGCGCGCGGTAGTCGCCCTGGTCCATGAGCTTCTGCACGGCCTTGAGCTTTTCGGGCAGCGAGAGTTTGGGGTCGAGTTCGATGCCGGCGGGTTGCAGGAGGCGACCGACGCACTGTTGGGAGAAGTACTGGACGCAGCAACCGCGGTCACCCGACCATTCGTCCGCCGGCGCGTGGGGATTGTAGTCCACCGGCACGAACGCCAACTCATTGATCCAAGAGGTGATGTTGCCCTCGGCGTTGACGTAGCCCCCGGCGGTGCTGGTGCCAAGCGAGATGCCCAAAATGCGGTTTTTGCCCAGGGACATGGAGCCGGCCAGGGCGGTGACTTCCCCGTCATTCACCACCTCCAGCGGGATGTTGTTCCATGCCTTGCGGACTTCAAGAAAGAGGTCTTTCACCCGCCGGTTGAACACTTCCGGGGGCACGCCCCGGAATAGTGAGGCGACCTTGACGCGGTTGTTGACGTAAACCCCCGCGGCGCTGCCGCCGATGGCATCCACGCGGGGCAGGTGCGCTGCCGCCTTCTTGAGCGAATCCATGATGCCGTCGAAGTGATACTGCGGATCGGGCTGGAAATAAGGGTCCCAGACGGTTTCCTCGCTAAAGACCACTTTGCCATCCATCACCGCCGCCACCTTGCGATCGCTGCCCCCCAGGTCGAAGCCGATCCGGCAGCCTTCGAGATGGCGTCCCAGGGAGGTGGCGCGGCTGCGCTCGGGCGGCAGCGACTGGGTGTGCACCACTTCGAGCGGATGATCGAACATCTTCTCGCCCACGAGGTTGGAGTCGAACTTGCCCGTGGCGCTTTCGCGGTAATACCGGGCCAGCTCGGCGGCCAGGGATGCGGGGCCGTCGAAATAGATTCGAAACCCGCCGCGCGACCACAGGAGGAACTTCACAATGCGTTCGAGATAGATGAAATTGCCGGCGGCCTTCGGATGACGCTCGGGGAAAATCGGGGTCTTAAAATGGGAGACGCTGCCGTCGGCCTGTTCGAGGGCGATTTGGACAGGGACCGCTTGGCCGGTGGCGAGAGCCTGCTGACGGAAAGCGCGGCAGGCCAATACCGCGGGCCGGAAGGCGGGGTCGAGGACGGGCGTCACTTTGGGCGCGATGAGCTCAAGACCAAGGTTCACGTTCATAAATCTTGGGGAAAGGATTTAACGGAGGAGCGGCGGGGAGCGCAAGCGGATAAAAGTTAGGTGACGCGAATGCGTCATGCTTAATCCCTTCTGCGGCCGGGGTCAGCGGTCGGCTCGTCCCGCGCCCATGAAGAGGAGGCGGAGACTGTTCATGACGACGATGACGGTGCTGCCTTCATGGCCGACGACCCCGACGGTCAGGGGAATGCGGCCCAGCAAGGCGAAAGTGACGAGGACCGCCACGGTTCCGAGGGAGATGACCAGGTTCTGGCGGATGATGCGGCGGGCGCGCTGGCTGAGGCGGAAGGCGGCCAGGAAGTTTTCGAGGCGGTCGTGCATGAGCACGACATCGGCCTGCTCGAGCGCGGCATCCGAGCCGCGGGCGCCCATGGCGACGCCGATGTGGGCGGCGACAAGGCTTGGGGCGTCATTGACGCCGTCGCCGACCATGGCGACGCGGTGGCCCTGGTTGGAGAGGGTACGAATGACTTCGAGCTTCTGGTCGGGCTTGAGTTCGGCGCGGACGTCATCAAGGCCCAGCTCGGTCTGGAGGTGGCGGGCCGCCGCCTGGCGGTCGCCGGTGAGGACGACGGTGGTTAATTGTTCGTGGCGGAGGGCTTCGACGACCTGGCGGGCCTGGGGGCGGATATCGTCGCGCAGCACCAGGCGGCCCAGCAAGTCGCCGCGGGCGACCCAGACCTCGGAAAACCCCGAGTCCAGAGGTGGCACGTGCTGGATTTGGGGGAAGGCGCCCATTTCCAGGAGCCAGTCGCGGCGGCCCAGGAGGCAATCCACGCCCTGATGCCGGGCGCGCAGGCCCTGGCCGGTGAGCGATTCGAATTGGGTCAGTTCGAGCTCGGGCAGTTGCTGTTGTTTGCCGTAACGGGTGATGGCACGGGCCAGGGGATGCGTCGAAAGTTTCTCCATCGAGTAGGCCAGCCGCGCCAGCTCCGCTTCCCGGCCGGGCGGGAACGTCTCGACCTTTTCCACCCGCAGCTCGCCCGTGGTCAGCGTGCCGGTCTTGTCGAGGGCAACGGCAGTGACAGCGGCGAGTTTTTCGACGGCGGCGCCACCGCGGAAGAGGATGCCGTGCCGGGCGCCCCACGCAATGGCCGCCAGCACCGCCGAGGGGATGGACAGGACCAAGGCGCAGGGAGAGGCCACGACCAACAGGGTCATGGTATGATAGAAAGCGCTATGACCGGCGCCCTCGGTTTTGAAGGGGGGCTGGCCAAAGCCGAGCCACCAGACAAAGAACATGACGAGGGAAAGGCCAAGAACGAGGTAGGTGTAGGCGGTGCTGAAGCGGTCGGTAAACTGCTGGGAGGGGGCTTTTTGGTGCTGGGCCTCGCGAATGAGGCGGATGATTTTCTGGAGGGAGCTTTCCGAGACTGGCCGAAGGACGCGGGCCTCGACGGCGCCCCAGAGGTTCATGGTGCCCGAAAGGACGAGGTCGCCCACGGTCTTTTCGACCGGCGTGGCTTCGCCGGTCAGGTTGGATTCGTCGCTGGCGGTCCGGCCGTGGACGATTTCCGCATCCACGGGAAACTGGGCGCCGGGTTTGACCAGGAGGCGCATGCCCGGGCGGAGCTTTTCGACGGGCACCTCGCGTTCGAGGCCGCCCGGCTCGAGCACGGTCGCCGACTTGGGGGCGTCGCGGAAGAGGGAACGGATTTCGCGCTGGGTTCGGCCCAGGGCGAAATGTTCGAGGGCGCCGGACAGCGAGAAGAGGAACAGCAGGGTGGCGCCTTCGCTCCAGGCGCCGATGCTGGCGCTGCCGGCGGCGACGGCGAGCATGAGGAAATGGACGTCAATGGCGCGTTGACGGAGCCGCTCCCAGACTTCCTGCGCGGTAAACCAGCTTCCGGCCAGGTAAGCCATCAGGTAGGCGGCCAGGGAATAGTTCTGGAGTTTGTAGCTCCCCAGCACATAGGCGGTGAGCCCCAGGACGCCACAGGCGGCAGCGAGCGCCAGTTGTGGTTTCCACTCCTCGACTTCCTCGGCGTGCTCGAGGAACTCGACGTCCCGCTGCACCACCCGCGGCCAGGGAATGTTGCGCCAGCGGTAGAACTTGGGCGCCGTGGGGCAGGTAACGCGGGCGATGGTGGTGCGGGTGCCCTGATGCTCGATGGCCACCTTTTGACGTTCGGCGGCGGAGAGGGGGTGGACACACTCGCGGCATTCCCCATGTCCCTCGAGCAAGCGGCAATGTTGGTCGCTGTTGGCCTGCTCAGCCGCCTGCAACCGCTCCGTGATCCGTGCCGTCAACCTCGGAACGTCGGTTTGTCCCAGGGTTGCGAT
>ERZ795050.3611-NODE-3611-length-15152-cov-5.776247_pt1 | contig 15152 bp, 10 predicted proteins | sample MGYA00375134_ERZ795050 | MGnify/ENA primary metagenome ERZ795050 (study PRJEB30179, sample SAMN05720221) | activated sludge metagenome | isolation source: Anaerobic digester | place: Japan | collected 2015-05-26 ... | reverse complement strand
GCACTCCAGCGCCAACCCGGCGGACCCCGCACCAGTCGCTTGACAAACTGGCCGGGCAGTGGTTCCTTATCTCCACGGTGAGCTTGATAAGCAAATTATTAGGTCGTCGCCAGCAAGAGGATTCCACCCCTTCGCTTCTCGTCAATTGGCCGGGCCACTCGGGCGCCCAGTATCCCTACACGGTGTATGATCTGGACACCCAGTTCCCTCCCCTGCCGGGCAATTACATCTATTGCCGCCAAAGCGAGGACGGGCAGTGGGTCCCGCTCTACGTCGCTCAAACCCGCGATATGCACCAGCGGTTGGAGGGACAGGAAAAAGTGCGGCATGCGCTGGAACAGGGCGCCACGCACATCCATGTCCACTTCTCCAATGCGGGCCAGGCGGCGCGCTGCACCGAGGAGCACGACTTGATCGCCCTCTGGCAGCCCGTGTGCAACGAGCCGACGGAAAGCTGACAGGAAAACGACAACCCTCGAAGCCGTGGCTGCAAGGTGCCTGCGCCCGGGCGGCAGCCCTGCGCCTGAATCCGGCCACCGACGGGTGAGCTGCCGCCTGACTCACCCGCCGCGCTCGGCCAGCTTGCGCTTCAACTCCGCCATGTTGGCCTCCACCCGCTCAACATAGTCGTTTCGTCCGTCGGGATAAGGATCGCTCAAAAACCGGTACAACCCACCGAGCTCCCCTTTGAGTTTGGGCAGCACATACTCCTCCCAAAAGGCCGGCGTCCGCCGAACCAGGTCCTCCGCGCTCGCAAACGACGCCACAAACTGGCTCTGGTCCCCCGTAAACCGCGCCGCTTCGGCAAACTCCGCGTAGAGCACCGGCAGCTTTTCCAGGTAATCCTCGGCCGACATCTGCCCCAGCAAATCCGCCGTCGCCAGCGCGTAGCCGGTGATCCGCTCCGCCTCGCTCCCAAATGGAATGGCCCGGAGATTGGCGTTGATTCCCGTGCACCGGATCATGTTCTGCACGGCCCGGATTTCCCCTTCCGCGCAGCCGCGCCGCGCCAGGAACCCGGCCGCGAAATCCGCGCTGCGGCTGACATGCGTCACCGTGTACTTCGCGCCCGTGCCCGCCGTGTCCTCGAGGCGCTTCAGGTAACCGGTGTCGTGAAGCAGAATCGCCCAAAGACCAAGCCGCGCCATGCGCTCATCGAGAACCGGCAAGGCCCCCGCCCGGCTGCGTCCATGCAACAGCCGCGCCAGACACAGCGTCCCCTGCATCGTGTGCTCGATGTCGTGATACCGCGTGTCCACCGCCTGAAAACCCGCAAACCGGCCCCGAAAACACTCCACCACCGCCTCGACCGCTTCCGGCACGAACGCGGAGTCGCCGCCGGGAAACATCTCGCGATAAAGCCGCTCCACCTCCCCGGCCACGGCCCGGGGATCGCTCGTGTCCACGCGCTGCGTCATCCCCCGTGATTGTAGCGCAATTCCGGCCAATTGCACGCGCTTTTCCTCAACGCCTTTGGAAGGATGCGGGATGAAGGATGAAGGATGGAACCTGAAACCCGAACGCGGCCGGTCTAATCCCGCCGGCGATGCAAATCCTCCAGCAGCAACCGGCTGCTGATGCGGGCCGACTCGAAAATAACGGGCAGACCGCTGCCCGGGTGCGTGCCGCCACCGACCAGGTACATGCGGTCAAAATCCTCAAACCGGTTTCGTGGCCGCAAGTGCAGCATCTGCCCCAGGTTGTGCGCCAGATTGAACGTGGCCCCCCGGTAGATGCCGACCTTGGACTCCCAGTCAGCCGGTGTCACGATGCGCTCGAAGCGAATCCGCTTCTCAATATCGGCCAAGCCCAACTTGGCGAGCTGGCGCAAGGCCACCTGCCGGTAACGCGTCCGCTCCTTCTGCCAGTCAATGTTGGGATGTTGATGGCTCACGGGCACAAGCACGTACAGCGCGCTGTGGCCCGGCGGAGCCATCGAAGGGTCCGTCCGGCACGGGTTCTCCACGTAAAAGGAGGGGTCCTCGGTCAGTACGTGACGCTTCTCAATGTCCTCAAGGTTCTGACGGTACTGGGCGGCGATATGGATATTGTGGTGCTGCAGTTGCTCGCAGCGGCCCTCGACGCCGAGGTACAGCATGAACGTCGAGCACGAAAAACGCTTGGCGGCAATCGCCTCATCCGTCCAGCGCCGGCGCAGCGCGTTGGGCACCAGCGTGGTCATGGCGTACCCAAAATCGGCGTTCACCACAACCGCATCGGCCCGGAACTCGCCTTGGTCCGTCCGCACTCCCACCGCCCGCCGGCCCTCGAAAAGAATCTGTTTCACGGGTTCCCTGAGCCGGATGGTCGCGCCCAGTTCCGTCGCCACCCGGGCCATGCCGCGCGTCAGCGCGTTGCACCCGCCGGTGGGATGCCAGATGCCGTGCTCGTATTCGAGAAAAGACAGAATGGAAAACAGGCTCGGACACTCGAAGGGCGACATGCCCAAATACTTGGACTGAAAGGTGAAGGCCAATTGCAAACGCGGGTCCCGGAAGTGAGAGGCCAGCTCCGCATGGAGGGATTTCCAGGGTTTCAGATACGGCAGCACGGCCAGCAGCCGGCCCTGCATCAGGTCGCTCCATCCCAGAAACGGGGTCTGCAAGCAGGGCGCGAACTTCTCGAGTTTCACCCGGTTGTACGCCATGAAGCGCCGGAACTCCGGCGCATCGGCAGGCGCCAGTTTGGAAATCTCCGCGACCATCTGTTCCACATCCGACCGGCACAACAGTTCGCCTCCCGCCCCGAAACTGAGCCGATACTGGGGGTCGAGCCGGGTCATCGGCACCTCCCGGTGCAGGTCCCGCCCCACCTCCGCAAAAATTTCCTCCAGCACCTGCGGATAGAGGAAGAACGTGGGCCCCAGGTCGAACCGGTACCCGTCGCCCTCGATCGCTGAGGTGCGTCCTCCCACCTGGCCCTGGCTCTCAAAAACAGTGACTTCCAGACCAGCCTTGGCGAGCAACATCGCTGTCGCCAGCCCTCCCGGCCCCGCTCCCACGATCAACACGCGCTGTGCCATGCGTCCTTATTAATCGCAAATCCCGCCGCTGGCAACCTCGGTTCCACACGAGAGCCACCCCCCGCCGCAAGACCCTGCCCCCGGGTGCCGGAGCAACCGCCTGAGCGCTCCCTTCGCGGGGCGGCAACCACCGACGCGGGGTTCATCTTCGATTTGGCAGAGTTGCCGGGAATGGTGTACAAAAGAATCAAGCATGAGTCGGAACCTTGCAGCCTGCCTGCGGTTGGCGGCGAGTGACGCGGCGAAGGAGAACGCTGCGCAACGCCGGTTTGCTGCGGGGACCGAACGCCCGCCCATTTCTTTGGAGCCCCACGGGGGCGGCTCCCATTATCTGACCCTCTTTGGCCGCGCCGATGAATTGCCGGGGCAGCCCCGGCCAGCCGCCGGGCGCCTCCACCAGGCGCTGGCGCAACGGCCGTCCGACCCGCTGGCTCAGCCCGGCCCGGCGAGGGTCACCCCGAACCTATAGGATCATCATGAGTGCAAAAAAAGTCATTGTGATTGGGGCGGGACTCGGTGGATTATCTGCCGCCATCTCGCTGCGGCAGGCCGGCTACGAAGTGACCGTTCACGAGAAAAACGCCCGGATCGGCGGCAAACTCAACGTGTTGAAAGCGGCCGGTTACACCTTTGATCTCGGGCCGTCCATCCTGACTCTGCCGCACCTCTTCGAGCGGCTCTTCGAACGCAGCGGCAGGAAACTCTCTCAATACTTTTCCATCCGCCCGCTCCGCCCCCACTGGCGCAATTTCTTCGAGGACGGGAAAATCGTGGACCTGTATCCGGAACCCGACCGCATGGCGGCCGAAGCCAGGAAGGTTGGCGAGGACCCCGCCAACGTTGAGCGGTTCCTGAAATACTCGGCCGGGCTCTATGACCTGGTCAACGCGGGTTACTTCGAGCAAGGGCTGGACACCTCCAAAGAGTTCGCCCGGTTTTACGGCCTCTGGAAATTCCCCAAGTTTGACCTTTTCCGCACCATGCACGGTGGGGTGAAACGCTTCCTCCGGACGACTTACATGCAGGATATCTTCGACTACTTTATCAAGTACGTTGGCTCGTCCGCCTATCATGCGCCGGCGTTTATGAACTGCCTGCCCACCATCCAGTTCCGCTACGATCTCTGGTATGTGGACGGCGGCCTCTACGGCATCGCCTTGGGACTCGAGAAGTTCATGGCTGAACTCGGGGTCCAGGTTCGACTCCAAAGCGAGGTCACCCAAATTCGAACCCAAAACGGCCGGGCAACCGGCCTGGTCACCCGCGATGGCCAGTTCCACCCCGCCGACATTGTGGTCTCCAACATGGAAGTGGTGCCGGCTTATGCGCAATTGCTGGGCGCGGACCCGGAATTCCTGCGCTCTCTGGACTACCTCGAACCCGCCTGCTCGGGATTGGTGCTCGAACTGGGGCTGGACTGCCAGTATCCCCAGCTCGCCCACCATAACTTCTTCTTCTCCCGGCATCAGCGCGAGCATTTCGACACCGTCTTCCGCAAACGCGAGCTGCCCCCCCGACCCCACCATTTACCTCGTCGCGGCTTCCCGAACCGACCCCACGGTCGCCCCGCCCGGCTGTGATTGCCTGAAGATTTTGCCCCATATTCCTTACATTGACGACCGGCGGCCACTGCCCCGCGACCAATACCTGGCCTTCAAGGACCGCGTCGTGGACAAGCTCGAACGCATGGGCCTGACCCATCTTCGCCAGCACATCGTCTTCGAGCATTGCTGGACACCGCTGGACATCCGCGAGCAGTACTATTCCCACAAGGGCTCGATTTACGGCGTGGTCAGCGACCGCTTCAAAAACCTTGCGTTCAAAGCCCCCAAGCAAAGCACCCAATATCCCAATCTCTTTTTCGTCGGCGGCTCGGTCAATCCCGGCGGCGGCATGCCCATGGTCGTGCTTTGCGGGCAGAATGTGGCCAAAAAGGTCGTCGCCTGGGACCAACACTGAGACGGGTCGTCACCTTCCCCTCCCCCGCCTCCGCACCGCTCCACGCTGCCGGCGCCCCTGTCACGCACGCCTTCCCACACGCGAAAGCCGGCCCCGCCATGCTCCCCCGCGCAACCGGGCGTGGCGGAAGGATTCCAACCTGCCCGCTGCTTTGTAATGGCCCGGCGTTTATCAGCGCTTTAAGTTCCCGCCAAACTTCAAACTCAAGCCAACGATGGAAAAGAAGATGCAATTCAACGAGGCGGCGGACGAGGAGTGGCCGATTTGTCCGCATTGCAGGAAGGAGCTCCGGGAACTCAGGCACCGGAAACGCGGCTGGTTGGTCACCCTCACGGTCTTTTGGTGTCCCCATTGCCGTTGTCTCCTGAGCACTTCCGCCACCTTCAACGGCTAGGGGATCCTCCACGGCCGGTTGCGTGGCGGCGGAGGAGAAACCCGGAAAGGGCCAAAGTGGAACGCGGTTCACCCGCGCGGTGGCTCGTACCGGCGCAGCCCCAAGAGCGACTTCCTGCCGTCAATTAAAGCCGCGGGTGACGAATCAGGGAGCCAGGAGTTGAATATCCCCCAGCCGATACCGCCGTTGCCCGTCGCCACCGGCCAGCGGCAGTTCGATCACCGGCGTGCCGTCGCGTCGTCCGACCGAAACAAACACCTGGTAAGTGCCCGGGGCGGTGGCGGGGGCGATCGCGCCGACCGTCAGTTTGCAGGAGCGCGAGACGACCGGCGCCTGGCCCGGCGGCCCGGGTTTGAGGTCGCGGACATTGAACCCTTCATCAACCAGGACCGCCACCATGCCGGCCTTGTCATCCTTGAGCGTGAGCGCCACGAAGCCGCCGGGATAACAGGGCGCGACGCCCGCATTGGCCCAGGCAGCCTCCACCGTGAAGGGCTGCCCGAGGGTGACGCGGGCGGGCCAGGACAGCCGCCGGAGCTGCAACCGGTACCCGAGACGGCGGTTGATCGCATCCACAGTGGCGCGGGTTTCAGCGAGCATTTCGCGCGGCCACCAGTGGATCGTCAGGTAACTGGCGTGGTATTCCTCCACCGCTTTGATCAGCCAGGAACCGTCGCCCCAGGCGCCCCGCGCTTTGGACGCGCCGTAGTGCTCATGCTCGACGATCACCGGGGTCTCGGGCCAGAACGGCTGCGCCATTTTGGCGTGAAACCACGAGCGCGGGGGCGGCTGCACGCAAATGCTGTCGTCCCGCAGCGTGATGCCTTTGGACCGCGCATACTCCGTCAGGGGCTGGGGTCCGTCCGCGCTCTCCGGCCCGGTGACGTCGTCAATGAGGGCGAGGCGGGTGCGGGGGAAACACTCCAGGTGCATATCCATGTGGCGGCGCACGATGACATTGGCTTTCTCCTGCGGCACCTGGCTGCTGCCCCCGGTGTGTCCCTCACCCCACATGCCGTACGTGCCGATATCAATGAACGCGACATCGGGGTTGCCGTCATAACGCGCGGCCGCCGCCAGCAGAAACTTTTTGAGCTTGGCCAGGAAAACCGGGTCGTCAAAAACAGGGTCCCACAGCCGGCCCTCCGGGTCCGGTCCTTTGCCCCAGGTGTAGAACACCCCCTGCGCGCCCGCCTTTTTCACCCACTCGGGCGTGGCGAACGGCATCCAATTCTCCGAGCAGGTGAACCGGAAGGCCACCCGCTTGCCTTTCGCAATCCACCGCTGGGCCGGGGTGTCGAGCAACGCCCAGTTGAACCGGCCCTCCTCCGGCTCCAGGAATGCCCAGGGAATGCGAAAGTAAACCGTCGAGAGGCCCGGCCAGTCGTCCACCGTGTCGGAGGGTTCAAGCTTGGAGCCGTAGTTCTGCGGAACATTGGAATAGAACATCAGCGTCCACCCCATGTCCGGATTCACCAAGGCCGCGCCAGAGTCTTCCGGGCTCACCGTGACGGTGTCCGCCGCCATTGACGCCTGCGCCACCAGCAAAATGGCGCCCGCCCACAGAATCGGTTTCATTCCCGCCAATTCTTGTTCGAATGACCCCTCAAGCCAAGACTCAATCACCCGCGCGGCGGACGCTGCGCCCTGGTGCCCGGACGCCATTTGCCTCCGTTGAAATGCGTGAAAGCCAGGGCCGGTCTGTCGCATCGGCCCCGGCTCAGCGGCTCCCGTGCTCCCCGTGGCCTCACGCACCGTTGCGCCGGGCTGGGGCCGGGCGGCGCGAGACGCGGCGCGGAGGTAACTTGACACCCCGGTTCCCGTCGGGTATCACCCCGGCAGTATATGCCAAGCACTGACGCCGTTATGAAAACCTCCAACCCGAGCCTGACACGCCGCGATTTTCTCAAAACCGCCTCCCTGGCCGCCGGAGCCATCGCGCTGCCGACATTTATTCCCGCCTCCGCCCTGGGCGGAGCGGGCAAGGCGCCGCCCAGCGAACGAATCAATCTGGGCCTCATTGGCTGCGGCGGCATGGGCACCAGCAACCTGAACATTTGCGCCCGCGAGCCGGACGTGGCGGTCACCGCCGCCTGCGACGTGTGGGATGCGCGGCTGGAGACGGTGACGGAACGCTTCAAGGGCAGTTGCCGCGGCTACAAGGATTACCGCGAGATGCTGCAGCAACCGAACCTGGACGCGGTCATCATCGCCACCCCTCCCCACTGGCACGCGCTCCAGGCCATTGCGGCCTGCGAGGCGGGCAAGGACCTCTATCTCCAGAAACCGATGACGCTGCACCTGGGCGAGAGCCTGGCCGTGCGCAACGCGGTGAACCGCCACCGGCGGATTTGCCAGATCGGCACCCAGATTCACGCCAGTGAAAACTACCGGCGGGTGGTGGAAATGGTCCGGTCCGGAAACCTCGGCCCGATCGGAACGGTGCGAACGTTCAACGTCATGAATCAACACCCGGACGGCGTGGGCAGGGTGAAGGACAGCCAAACGGCGGAGTCGCTCGGGCTGGACTGGGATTTGTGGTGCGGCCCCGCGCCCTTGTGCCCGTTCAACCGCATCCTGGCCCGTGATTCCTACAACCACGGCTCGTGGATGGCTTACAGCGGCGGCTGGACGCCGGGCATGGCGCCCCACATTATTGATTTGCCGGTGTGGGCGCTGGACCTCGGCTTCCCGCTGGTCACCAGTTCCACGGGCGGCCGCTACTTCCTCCAGGATGACGGCGACGCCTACGATCACCACGAAGTGCTCTGGCAATATCCCAAACGCACGATGACCTGGATGTCGTCGCTGACCAACAGCTACGGATTTGACCTCCACGGCGAGCCCAAGCCGCAGCGGCGGCTGGGCATCTACTTCCATGGAGCCAACGGCACCCTCTACGCCAATTACAGCCAGTTCAAAATCGTCCCCGAAGGGGACAAGATGAAGGACTGCGTCGAGCCGCCCAAATCCATCCCCCCTTCCCCGGGCCATGAGCGGGAGTGGCTCGACTGCATCAAGTCGCGCCAACCGCCAAGCTGCAATCCCAACTACCACGTCCGCGTGGACATTCCGATTCTGCTGAGCCTGCTGTCGCTGAAGCTCGGGCGCTCGATCCGGTTTGACCCGCAAAAGGAGTGGATTGTCGGCGACGCGGAAGCCTCGAAACTGGCCGTGCCGAAATACCGCCCGCCGTGGAAATTCCCGAAGCAGTACCTCAAGGCGTGATCGGGCCGGGCTACGCCCATTCACACAGGCTCTCGACATAAGCGGCGGAACCGTCCCGCAGCCAGCCGTCGAGTTGCGCCTGGTCCTTGAGTTGCTGGCCGCGCAGGCGCGGCACCACGACAAACCGGGATTGGACCTCCGGCAGGGCCGTCATGTCCACCCACAACTTCTCGAACTGGGTGACGGGGAAGATGTCCTCCTGGCCGTGTCCCCAGCGTTTCTTGACGTCCTTGAGCGTAATGTAGGTCGGCATTTTGGCGGCCAGGGCGCGCACGGCGGCCAGCACCTTGGCGGAATCGGCCAGGTCGGACCGGCTCAATTCGAAGGCTTGCAGCAACCGGTCCACATCAATCCAACAGGTGTTGGAATTATAGTAGGCGAGTTCGAACTCGACCTGCTCGCGCGGCATCGCCAGGCCCTCGACCAGCCGGACCCGGCCATTGACGCGCGCCAAGCCGCCGCCCCGGTCCTCCAGCCGGCGCAGAATCACCTCAAAGCTCAGGCAGGCGCCGCTCAGGATGTGCCCGCCCAGCAAGGCGGGGGAAACCTCCGCCCCGAGCGTGTCAATGTTGTGCAGCATGAGGTACTTGAGCCGGGGCCGCTCCTCGAGCAGCCGGCGCAGCACGCCGTTGCGCATCAGGTTCGGCACTTCGAACCAGTGCCCGACCGGGTGAAGGCATTGCTGGGGCAGGTTGTCCGTGTAGTCGCTGGCTTCCCCGGCCGCCCGCGCCCACCCGATCAACGCGTGCCGCAGGCTGTCCCGGACCTTCTGCTGCTGCTCGTCCAGCATCTGCTGCGGCAACTCCTCCCACATGAACCGCAGGTCCCGAACCGTCGGGACCATCCGGAGCCCGACCGACCTGCCGGGCGACAAAAACAGCGGTCCCTCGTACCCATAGCTCTGGTGCCGGGCCAGGAATTCCTCGATGGGCTGATGGGTCAGGTAGCTGGTGGTGAACACGTGCGGAATCGGAGTCTGGACTTGCCGCGACACGCGCCGGCTTTTGGCCAGGTGAACTTCAATGAACGTGCGATGTTTTCCCCCCAGACGGCAAAACGGGTGCAGGGCCTTGACCACCCCCGCGCCCTGGGTCCAGCGGCTGCCGGAACCCGCCGCCATCGTCACCACCGCCACTTCGCCGTTCCTCAGGGCGGCCAGCCCCGCCGCCTCCCACTCCCGGCGGTTCTCCCGTGCCGGGTCCGCCACGTCCGCCGGCCCGACATTCTGAATCACCGCGCTGGCCGGCAGCCGGTTCTGCGCCAGACCAATCCGTCCCTCTTTGAGGTCCGCCCGGATCTGCTCGTGCTGGATGGGATCGAACCCGTTTTGCTCGAGCAACGAAGCCAGGTCCGGCCCGCCCCCCGCCTGCGCCTTGCCGCGCGGCAACATCACGTCAAATAACGTTTGCACCACCCCGCTGAGCTCCGGCCGGGTCCGGCAGGCCTGGCCAAACTTGTCCAGTTCCGCGCGCCGCACCGCCGACAGCGACCGGCGGTCCTGCCGCAGCAGGTCCGGCACCGTGAGGGTATAATAGGCCGCCGGCAGCAGGGCGGCCTCGTCCTCCAACAGCTCCGCGCAGGTCCCCCGCTCGTTGATGGCGAAATCGTACACGACCGGCTCCATGGCGAAGGGCAGGGCGTGTTCCAGCTCGCGCTTGGTGCGGGACATGATCTGCTGGAGGCGTTCCTGCGCGCGGGCTTTTTGCCCGGGCGCCACGATGAATCCCATGCCGCCGCCGGACATGCCGCCCAGCATCCAGAAGCCCCAGAACGCCTCGCCCAGCTCGGCCCGCACGCGTTCGATGAGCGTTTCGGTAAAATAGTTCGAGGCCCACGGAATGATCGTCTGGATCGGCTGCCGAAAATTGCGGGTGGTCGCGGCGCCGATGGCGCGAATGTCCCCCTGCCGCAAGGCGGTCAGAATCTCGTCCAGGATTCCCAGCATGCTTTGGCGCGCGATCCATTCCTTTTCGGAGCGCAGCAGATATTTTTCGGTCACCATCTCGAGGATCGGCCCGACGTTCTGCGCCATGCCGCCATGCACCAGCACCAGGCTGTCCTGCAGTCTGGCGCGCGTTTCGGGCGAGGCATCGGCGGCGTCCAGAATGCGGTGCGCCGGCATCAGCCGGCCCCGGCTGATGCCAAATTCCGGGTCCTCCTCCCCCGCCAGGACCCCTTCGATGAGTTTCATCCCCGGCCAGACCCCGCCCGAATCCTGCCAGCCGCCGCCCGAGCCGCCGAGCCACTCGCCCAGGAGCGCGCGAGCCAGCACCAGCCGGCGTTCATGCTCCTGGAGCGGGCCGGTCAGCGAGGCGGCCTGGCCGGTGGCGCGCATGCAGACACTGACCAGCGCCGCCAGCAAGGTGGTGGAAACCGCCAGGCGCGACCCCTTGGGAATGTCGTTGACGCGGCTGACAATTTCCAAACCGCGGCCGGGACCGAGAAGGCGCGCCAGCAGCGCCGCCAGGCTGTGACCCGAACCCTCGATTCCCGGCGGGACAATCCCGGCGGCAATCACCGCCGCCTTCAACAGACCCAAGTAGTCCTTGGCAAAGTCGAACACGTCCGCCAGGTGGCTGAGGTCGGCGCAGGCCCCGAGGTCCACGCTCACCAGCCGCAGGACGGGCTCTTCGATGACCCGCAGGTAAACCTCGACCGGCGGGCGCGGCGCCGCATCCCGCCCATGAACCCCCAGGTCAATGGACACGTTCAACACCTTGGCGCCCTCGGGAAAATCCATGCCCAAAAAGAAAATGTCGCTCCAGCCGCAATGCGTCAGGTCCATCCGCACCGGCGTGCATTCCCGGAGAATCGGATAGGTGCCGTCCCGCCCGGGCCGCAACAGCTCGGGGCGCAGCCGCAAGGGCTGGTCCGCCGGGTGCCCCATCCGGAACATCCACTGGTTCCCGCGCACCGACCGCACGCTGCGCCGGACCTGGTCGGCGAGGGTTTGAAAACCCAGGCGATGGTACGCCGCCGCCAGCGCGCTGGAAATGGCGTCGCTGGGCCCCTCCTTCGCCTGAATCGCCAGGAAGGACTCGATGGCCTCGGCAAATCGGCGGTGCAGCAAATGCTCGTAGCCGCTGAACGGGATGAGCGCATGCGCGCCCGCCACTCCGCCTGCCTCGAGGAGGGGCGGCAGATGAAACCGGTGGACGGCGTAAAGGAAAAAAAGCGCCCGCACCCGTTCATAAAGATTCTCGCTCTGCCGGCGAAACGCCTCCAGCCGTTCGCATTGCCGGAGCAGCTCCGCCGCGCCGGCCCCGGCGCAGGCGCTCTCCAGCGACCGATGACGAAGCTTTGGGTCTGTCGCCGTAATGATTTCGACCAGGTCCGGCATAAGGCCCTCGCTCATTTCAATTCCCGGCGCGCCAGCAACTCCACCAGGCCGGTCAGCACTTCATCCCGGTCCTCGCCCTCCAAAGCCAGGGCCAACTGGGCGGTCAACAGCCCGTATTTAACCCCAATGTCATAACGCCGGGCCCGCAGCTCGCACGCCAGCACGCGCTCGCGGCCGGCCAGACGGTTCAGCGCCGGCGTCAGATGCACCGGCCCCCCCCGCGCCGCGGCAATCTCCTCGTCCAACAGGCCCATGACCGCCGCCGTCAAAACGTGCATGCCAAAAAAACAGAGGTAATGCCCCGCCCTCAGCCCGGGCACGATGAGCTTCTGCTCCGCCTCCGTCGGCGTGGGCTTCTCCAGCACCTGCAACACCTCGTAAAGCCCCGGCCGGTTCGGAACCAGCCTCCCCCCAACCGCGCCGTAATACGGCAGCTTGCTCTCGTGCGTCGCCTGCACCGCCGACACGGCGCAATGCTCCTGCGCCGCGATTTCAACCAGTTGCTGCGCCGCGCGCTTGGCTCCGGCGTGGACATAAAGATGGTCTCCCACCAGCAGCAGAAAAGGCCGGGCGCCCGCAAAGTCGCGCGCGCACGCCACCGCGTGACCGTAGCCCAGCGGCTCGGGCTGCTCGACGAAGTGAAGCCGCCCCCCCTGGCTCCCGGCCGCGCTGCGATACGCCGCTTCATCGCCCGGAGCGACGACCACACAGATTTCGTCAATGCCGGCTGATTGAATCTCTTCGATCAGCATTTGCAGGGCGGTCTTGGCCGCGCCATCCCGGTCAACGAGGGTTTGCAGGGGAAGAGTCCGCTGGGATTTTCCCGCGGCCGTGATAATGGCTTGTTTGATTTCCACGATCGGTTTTCAGGTTTCGGTTCAGCGGCGCCAGCGTTGCAGAAGCCGCGCGCGGCGTCAAATGCGCCGTGCCAGCCGGGAGGAAGAACCGCCGCTCAGAGCTGCCGGACAAAAACCGCGACAATGCCCAGCAGGGTGAGAAACAGAATGATCACCAGGGCGATGAAGCGGTTCCGCGCCACGCGCTTCTCATACCGCAGAGGGCGCAGACCCTGGATGCCCCCCGCGGCCAGGTAACTGACCAGCTTGGGGTTGGTTGTGGACGGCCCGCGGAAATGGTTGCGCAGCCGGCGCAAAAGGGCCGGAAGGTCATACTTGCGGACGCCCAGCTCGTTGTAATGGTCCGGCGTGGTGGCCGAATCGGATTGGGCTTCGAGAGGGTGCGGCGCCATGTCCTCAAAAACCGGCGCCTCCGCGCGCCGGGGGGCGGGCGGGGGCTGGGCGGCGGGGAGCCCGCCGCCGGAGTCAGGGGACGCGGGCGCGGAGGGAGGAACGGCACGGGGCTCGCGCGGGCTCGACGGCCCGCGCTGCAGACGGGCATCCAGACGCTTGATCTCCGCTTCGATTGAGGCGATTTGGCTGCTGAGCGCGCGGGCTCGCTCGGAAAGGGGATCGGATTTCTTCTTGAACCACGCCATGGCGGCCATGGGGTTATTGGCGCAGCAGCAGCACGAGGAGCACGGCCAGAATCAGCAACGCAATCGCCGCCAGCGGCCACGTCAGCGCCAGGCCAAGACGGCACCAGTCGCGGAAAGTCAGGTTCCCCGGAAACCCCAGGGGCGCGACCCCCTCGCCCGGCGCGGCGGCCGCGGCTTCCACCGCCCCCGAAAGCACCGGGAATTTGAGCCGCGCACTGTTCCATTCCATGCGCGCATTCTCAATCACGGTCAGGGCGCGGGTGAGTTCCACCTCGTAGTTGTCCTGGGTCCAGGTTTCCTCGTGGATGCTCTGGACGCGCTGAAGGGCCTCGCGCAGGCCCGCCAGCGCCTTGGCCATCTGCTCGGCCTCGCGCCGGGCCTTGAGCTCGGCCTCCTCCAGCAGCCCGACCCCCCGGGTGAGATGCTGCGTCATTTCCTGCCGCCCCGTCTCAAATTCCATCTGCCGCCGGCGCGCCTCCGCCAGCGCCGCGCGCTCGCGCTCGAGCGCCTCCTGCGCGCGCTTGAGTTCCGCCAGCTTCTGCTGCGCGTCGGTCACCTGCTGGTCGAGCTCGTCACGCGTCGGGGCTCGCTGAGCCTGCCCGGCGGCGGGCACGCCCAGCGGGGACGACTTGTGAGCCTGAAAGTCGCCATCCACAAACTCCGTTGCGTCGTAATCCGAAGGCATGGGGCAAGTCTAAAACCCCCCTCCCGGGCTGTAAAGTGCCATGCGCTTGCACGGCGCGGCCTCGCCCGCGCTCCGGATTGTCGCAGCGCGGGGTTGATGAGACGTGCGCGCGCGAAGGCCGCGGTGAATTGAAAACGGCGCGGCGGTGCCGCGCCAAGACACGCTCGAAACCCGTCCGCCCCGTTCAACGGCGCCGCGGCCCTCGAGGCGGAGTGGGTCGTGAAACCCGGCGGAGGAACACCCGGAGGTTTTTCTGGCTTTGGCCTCCGGCCATATTCATATTGACGCGGTGGCGCGGCCCCCTCGCGGGCCCTGCCGCCAAAGCATGAAACAAGCCGGTGGAACCGGTGCGATGCGCAAGAGCATTAAGAGAGTTGAGGCCATTCAACACGACGTGGACCCGCGCCTGAGGCGTGGAGCGCGCGCGGGAGTCTTTGATTTTGCAACCGCCGGGGATTCGCAATCGCCGCGGTCCCCAAGCCGAATGCGAGCGGCGGAAAGGCATTGATGGCCATCCCTCGAACCAAACCGCTTGAGGGAGTCTGTTCCCACTGCGGCAGAGGAATCACCTTTCCCGCCGAATTGATCGGCACCTCGACCGCGTGCCCGCATTGCGGCCAGGCCACCGAGCTGCTGCTGTCCCAGCCGGAAATCGCGCCGACCCTTCCCCGCCGGGTGATCGTATGGACGCTGGTCGCGGTGCTGGTGCTGGTCTCCGGGCTGGTGGCCTCGCTGGTCGCCTTGAACCGGGCACAACGCCTGGCAACCCGCCAAAAGCTGGCCGAGGTTGCCCCGGCCCAAAGTGCCCTCCCCGCCGAAGGGGCGCACGCCACCGTGCCGCGAGGCACAGAAGTGGACGGCTTCGAGGTCTCGACCGTCCAGGTGGAGAAGCCCTCAACAGGCGGCCGGGCCTATGCGGTGGGCACGGTGGCCAACCGTCTCGACCGGCCCCGTAAAGCAGTCCGAATCGAACTGGACCTGTTCAACGCCACAGGGCAAAAAGTGGGCGTGGCGATGGATTCCACACCC
>ERZ795050.3608-NODE-3608-length-15159-cov-8.943591_pt1 | contig 15159 bp, 22 predicted proteins | sample MGYA00375134_ERZ795050 | MGnify/ENA primary metagenome ERZ795050 (study PRJEB30179, sample SAMN05720221) | activated sludge metagenome | isolation source: Anaerobic digester | place: Japan | collected 2015-05-26 ... | reverse complement strand
TGGCCTCGTTGCGGATTTTGAGCATGTTCGCCGTGGTGTCGTACCACCACATGCCGGCCACCGGGTTCCCTGGAGCCGAGGAGCCGCTGAAGCAGGTCCTGAGAGCCTCGAAGTCGTTCTTGAGAGCCTCGAAGGCGTTAATCTGTGAAGCCGAGAGAGTAATATCGTGCAGTTTCTCAAGGTCGGCCTTCACCACACCGGATTCATGAAGCTCACTCAACTCGGCTGCCGTTGCCGTGTTGCCCTTACACACAGCCTCGATCTCGGCCGGTGTAGCGGTCAAATCCCCCTGGTCAGAGTAATCGGCCATCGCCTCGATGAGCCCCGCAGTCGGGCAGCACCTTACCGAATGATCGTCCGTATAGGTGATTGAAAGGGCCGCTGTGCCTTCCTGCGCCCTTCCCCCAACATCCGCTTCGCCCCCCGGTGTCGTGCCGACGGTCATGGTGTCGCCGGTACGGGCAATGATCTTGATAATCTCCCGCGCACCGTTCTTGTCCGTGATGGTGATAAGCGTCCAGTCCGACGCTCCAAGCGTGGGAAAATCATCCCCGTGCCCCGTTGCTACGGCTATGGTGGTCGATGTCTGTGTTATACTCTCCGACAAGGTGGTGTCGGCGTTGTTCGATGCCTTATACCCCATCTGTGTCACCTCGTTTTCGTGGTTTGTACTGAGCTTCGATCAGGTCACGCCTGCCAAGCTGCGTTGCGAAAAGGTCAAAGTAGGATCTGGATTGGTCCATCGAGTAAGGGTCTGTCTCTCGCGCATAGGCCAGATAGAGCATCCCGTTCTTGATTACGTCCTCGTAGGTGTCATCGAGAGTTATGGCCTCGTCGCTTGCTACGTCTGCCGGTGACTTGGAATAGACTTGCTCCAGATAGCCGAAGGAGGAAGTGGGCTGTGGGGGATACACGTAGAAGTTCTTGGGGTCTTGCTCGTCGAAGAAGAACAGTTCAGCGGTCGCGCTTGCCTCTGCCGAGTGCCAGTCCCTTTCGATGACATTGAATTGATCGAGGTCGCCCTTGACCACCGCCCTTCCCGGAGTGGTGCCGTCCGTTCCCATGTTCCGAACGATATTGATAAGCTGAACGCCGTCAGAGGGGATGGACTGCTTGGTTCCCGCCACGCACACCACGGCCTCGTTCACGACATAGGCGTTGGGCTTGAGATAGACGATGAGCCTTTGAATGCTGTTGAGGTAGCCTAAGTGTTCGGCTGCGCTCCACCGGTCGTTGTCGGTGTCCTGGAGAATCCCCTCAACCGTGTCGATGATCGTTGAAGCAAGGATGGTTCCCATTTCTCCCCCTTAGAGGTAGCTGTCAAACTCGGTTTCGTCTTCCAGTTCAGCCGCAAGGCATTCTTCCGGGCCGAGGAACCGCTTCAGGTCGAGCATGGCCTGATCGAAATAACCGGCGTACTCTTCCTTTGCCTTCAAAAACTCAGGGTTGGACATGGACTTGATCTTGAAGATTTCCCGACACACGAAATTGACGAGCAGATCCCGGCAGAGATGTTCTGGTATCTCCGTGGGACTTGAACCGGATTCAAGTGCCGTGGGTTTCTTGTAGTAGTGAAGCTGGAGCGTTTCGGCTGAAGACGGAATGCGCTGGTAATAGAGGTTCGATCCCCGTACAGCCACGCCCCACACGCTCCCCGCCTGATCCTGCACGGAAACATGCCTGAGAAGCTGCGGATAACTGTTGAATATCTTCACCCGCCGATTGAGCGTGATCGAATGGCAGTAGTAGAGCTTCTTCTGATAATCATCCGGCAATGCCACATAGGGGTTTGTGGTCCCGGCCTCAACCGTGGCGGACGTGGAGAGTTCGGGCAGGAGAATATCGGGATGCCCCGATATCTCCTTCATGCCCTGGTTGAGATAGCGAAGGATGCGTGTGGAGGTAAAGGACGGGTCCTGGACCCGCCCTATAACCTCAGTGATTAACTCTGTTACGGTTTCGTGGGCCACTAATCGTCACCGATAGCCAGCCAGTACCCGTCTGCCGTTGCCGTGGTGATAATGGTCACATCCCCGCCCGAAAGCGGGAATGTCTCGGTAACGGCGGGTGCATCAGCCACAGCGGACGCCCCCGAGTGCTGGAGCAGCATCATGTCTACCCTGGTGAGGCCGGTAGCTATGTCGCCGCCCGTCTCGGAGCCGGACGTGGTGAAGGTTCCCCACTTGACCCGTTTGTTCCCGAATACGGTGTTGCCCAAAACTGCTGACGTGAATGCCATGACTTACCCCCTTAGTGACCGATGCACAGTCTGACGGGCTTGTATTCGCCATTCACTCCGGCGGTTCCGAACATCACACCGACAACCGGGTCTTCTGCGGTTGCGAACTTTTTGACCGCGCCGGATACGCCTGCGGAGATGGTGAGCTTGGACCCTACTGCGGGAGTACCCTCAATGAGCACAGCCGCCACGCCGAGGCACTGGAGCCATGCGTAGTAGTTCGCGGGCACGTCCACGAGGGGAACGCCCACAGGGGTCGATGCCTGCGTGGTGGTGTGGCTTACCCCGTAGGCAGGGTTGTGAACGAGGGTGAACTCGGAGGACGTGGTGAGCGCCGTGCCCCTGATCGGTTCCGCGAGGGTGAGGGTGATCGAGGTGCCGCTGAGGGCTACCGCGGTGTTGGACTCGATCTTGTAGCTGTCGCCAGCCGCCGTTCCGTCATTAATATGGAGGAAGCCGTTGGCAAACTCGTTCTCCGCAATGGCCGGGTTCGCTGCGGTGATGGTGAGGGTCATCTGCCTTTCTCCGATTGCCACGGCAGAGCCGGTCTTGTTCACGACATCGGAGTCGATAGCCTTCGCGCATGCCAGCTTCCCGGTGGAAAGTCCGCTGCCGCCGTCCTTGGCGTAAATGAAGGCCCTGCCGTCTGCGGTGTACCGGACCTCTCCGACCTCATGATTCCGGGTGGAAGAAATCTGCCTCGGGGTCTGAGCCCATCCCCTGATCTTCAGTGCTGAAAAATTCGACATCGTTGTTCTCCTTTTGGAGCGGTTTAACGGCCCCCACCCCCGCTCCAGGGACTATTTGAGGGCCGTTTCAAAGTGATTACGATACGTTGCTGTACCCCTGGAACGCCTTCCGGTTGTTGCAGACCAGGTTGCCGTCCCACAGGATCTTCATGGTGCGGTCACCTGCCGAGTCGGGGATCTTGCTCCACTTCTCGCGGACAAAGTACCCGTTCGCGTGAATGGCGAAGCCGACATGGTTGGTGTTCAGGAACAGAACATGGGACGCGGGGCAGTAGTCATCCGCGAAGATGTCAACACCTGAGACATGTAGAGCATCGAATCCCGCGACGGCCTTGTTGGTGTCGTTGGTGAACCGCTGCTGCGCCTGAAGGATGCCCTCAAGGGTGTCTCTCAGGGTTTCCGTGGTCATAACGATGTTGGCCTTGCCGCCCACGCCGTCTCGGACCTTGGACCCACGCTTACCGGCCCTGATGAGGGCCAGGTCCATCGTTGCCGCGCCTGCGCTCATCTTGCCTTCCCACGGATAGGTTCCATCGCTGGCTACGAGATCGGCCTCCGCGATATCGCCGTACTTCGTGGTGGTGGATTCGTTCATGAGCGCCCGAAGCCCGGTCAGCCGCTTGGAATCGCCTCCCGGCAGGTCGTAGATGGACCCTGCGAGAAGAGCGGTGATGGACTTCTGAGCGGAGCTGATACGCTGGACCGCCAGCTTGATATCAGCCTCTTTCCCGGCGTTCTTCAGGGTGTCGATGCGGTAGATGGTTGCATTACCAAACAGTTTTGTTATCATAGAGGCGTTTAACCTCTATTTCTGCATGTTTCCATGCAGCTCAGACTATATCTTGACTCCGTTAGGGTATCGGAGTCCGGGGCACTCGTGTCGGGCTTATTGGTTTGTGTGTCCTCACCCGTTAGTCGTTGAACCTTCCGGTCTACTATTGAAACCACATTCGACCGGCTTGGCTGCTGATTGCCGTCGCCCGAAGCGTTACGGTTTTCCAGCAATTCACCCCGATTCTGGTTGTGAAGCTCATAATGGCATCGGGCACAAATAGTAATGCCGTCATCTAGTTCGTGATCCTCAACAATAAGAAGGGCCGCTCTTTTTCGGTCTTCAAAATTGTCAATATTTAGATGAGGGTTATTATTTAGTACCCTATCCCTAATGCTGTGATATGGACGCAGGTGGTGAACTTCTAAATCGCCACCACGTTTATTACATATCTGGCAGGTATAGTTATCTCTCTGCATTATGGGGTAGATCCACAAAGGCTTGAGCAAACAATGCACAATACTGCGAAGCTCGCTTACCCCGCCTCTCCAGTTATGATGGTTTTCACCAGAGCGGTGGTTTCTTGCACACTCAACACATCTACAAGCTTTTTCATTGTAGATGGCTGCGCGACTCAATTTCTTTCCGCAGTCGATACAATATTTGTAGGTAGCCACTTTCTTTGTGGTCAGACCCATTCTGTGCGCCTTGTGCTGCAATCCCTGCTTGGATTTACCTATCATCCGCGCAAGGTCGGCATTAGGCATCGTGCCGTAATGCTTTCTCAAGAGAGATATTTCTGCCTGCGTCCACTCAGCTCTTGTCATTAGGCATTCCCAACCAGGCCAAATGGATTAGCGTGCTTCCATGCGAACTTCGCCACGTTGACGTTTACCCGGTCGTCGCTGGTCAGGCTTTCACCCTTCTCGTAGAATCCCGACTCCTGCCCATCGTACTCAAGCGGTATCCTGATATAATCGCCGCCCGAGGGACGCTCCCAGATGCCTTTCTTCTGCTTCATGAGGTATTCAAGCAGGAAGGAAGTCTTGAAATAGATGTCCGTTGCCTTGCCCTTGTCAGCTAAAAAGTAATTCCTGGTGACCGACTCAAGCTCTGCGTAAGTAAGTGCCATGATGTTTCTCCTTTATGCTGTCGTTTCCTTGATCATCCGTCTGTGGAGAAACTTGGTGAGGTCGCCCCCGGTGTCGGTGTCCTCGTCGTCAACAGTGGGAGAGGTGGTGTCGCCGGTTATGACCGTGACGCTCTCCTTCGCCCTGTACTGCTTCTGGATTTTCTCGACGGCTTCCTTCACGGCTGCGTCTATAGCGGCCTTCTTCTCGGCCTCGAACGACGCCTTGAGGGTTTCGATCTCCTTGCCGTGGGCTTCCCTGGCCTTCTCTTCGTTGATGGCAAGATAGGCGCTGATGATGTTGTGTCCGGGGTGCTCGTCGCAATACTGCGAAAGAACACGGGATTCGTACACCTCATCGAAGTCGGGGTGAGCCTTGACAAAATCATCAAGGGTCTTGTCAGCCGCCGCTCTCATGGCGTTCTGGTGCGCCTCGGCGCGAATGTCGTTCCTGACCTCTGCCTTGGCCTGCATGAGAAGGTTCTTTGCCCATCCAACCGGGTCTTCGTCCTGCCAGTCCTGCATCTCGTCGGGTGTCAGTTTCGTTATGTCCCTGTATCCGAGGTCTTCAGGGGTTTCCTCAGCAGGCTTCGCCGTCAACTGCTCAACCTGAGCCCTCAATTCCTTGATGGTCTTGTTCATCTCCTGAAAGCGGGGATGCTTGTGGAAAGGCTCAAGTTTGTCAGTTTCTTCGGTTTTCTCTTCCGGCTCTTCCGGGGTTTCCTTGGGTTTCTCCTGGGTTTCGGTTTCTTTGGCCTCTTTTTCCTCTTGAAGCGTGTCCTCTTTCTCGGCCTCTTCCTGAATTGGCTCCTCAGTGGGGAGGGTTTCGGGCGATTCAATATCCATCGTCTCGAAAAGTTCGCCGGTAGAGGGATCTGGAGACGACGAATCTCCAGCTTCGGGTGAGCCCCCGGAATCTGTTAGCGTCTCAAAAGCTTCTTCACTCACTGTTTTCTCCAATAAAAAAGCCCGATACTCATTTTCAGAGTACCGGGCCTTGTTAGTGTCAGCGTTTAGCTGGCTATCTAGGAATCCGATTTACCTTTCAATCGCTTATGGTGTTCTCTATCGTCTCCTTCTTGCCTCTCACACCTCCTTGGTGGATTATGATCTTCAGGGTTATCTCCCCCGAGTAGTCCTGGGGAAGTTTCCCTATACTGCTCTTATCGACGATTCTTTTTACAGCGTCTAGTAATTTGATGTTCATAAAAGGTTTCGATACACTTTCATCCACAGCCTATCAGCCGTTGGCTTCATGCCGTGCTTGTCCTCTGCCCACTGTCTCGATTCGTGCCTGAGTGCGTCTATCTCCTTATCCGTCAGGGAAAGAAGCCTCTTGAGCGTGTCCATGAGTTGCGGCCTGTCGTTGGCTATCTGGAGAGCGCAATCGCCGTATTCCCTGCGGTAAAGCTCCGATGAATGGCAGTTGGTCACAACGATCTTCCCGAGTGCCGCCGCCTCCAACGCGGTATTCCCCCATTCCCCGAACTTCTGCCCATGATACTCTTCCTTGACCGTCTCGATGATGATGTCATATTGATTCATGCGCTCCATGTGCCGGTCCCAGGGAAGATTATTAGTGTCAATCGTGTACTCGAAACGGTCCTTGTAATCCGGTAATTTGCTCAATGAACAGCACGCCTCTTCGATATGTTCCGTTCCCTTGGCAATGCCCGAACTCGGGAAATGCCCTATCCTCAGCTTTCCCTTGCGGGTGAAATCGGGCTGGAGCCTGTCCGTATCAACGGGGTAGTAGACGAGCACGGGATTCACCGGGTTATGCACCATATACATGGGAAACTGCATGATGGTCACGTTCGCAAACTCGTTGAACACCTTATCGCAGTCATCGGGTGCTTTCCGGTAGGTGGAACCGCCGTGCTGGACGACCACCTTCTTCTTCGTCAGGTCTACACCCATGTCCACGAAGGTTGAGGCATGGAAGTGAATCACCTTTGCAGATTCGGCCAGGGGCTTCAGTTCCGGGGCCTTTATGGTAATAGGATGGCTGGAGTACACTTTTCCCCCAAGCTGCGGGATAACCTCTATCTGATCGGGGTAATCGTAGTTGTGTTTTATTCCTTTGAGCGCGATCACGTTGAGCCCCACCATCTCCATGCACTTCACGAAGCGGTATCCGGTGTTCGCCCAATCCCACTTACAGACGTGGAGCACGTCGAGGGGTCTGTTCATATTCTCCCCTCCTCCCTCAGTCTCTCGTAGTACGAGGCAAGGTTGTAATGCCCCCACCAGTCGCTGTAGTTCAGCGTGGTAGACGGGCTTACCATAATGCCAAGGTCTTTGTAGTACTGAGAGCCCCGGTATGCGTCCACGGCCCTCTGAAGGAGTTTTCTTGATATGTTCTGGCATCCCTTCTCCACCAGTTCAGGAACCGTGACCCGCCTGATCGGTGATAAGTCGGGTGCAACATGGTCAAGAATGGCATCCGCGATGCTTCTCCGGTTGATATGCTCCTGTCCGTACTTCCGAACGTACTGCATGAATGGCAGATAGTAAAAGGCATGGATATTCTCGCCCCTGAGCGGATACCCCATGAGGGCGTAGCGGTACATATTCTGGATGAACGTGCTGATTTCCTCCCCGTTATGGAAGGACCGCGCGATCTCGGACCCGCCGTGTCCGGTCAATACCTGAACGTCAAGGGGTGCCATGCCCTTTTCCTGGAGCCATTTGATGCAGTCATAGTTGGTATTGATCGGGTATCCGATGGTCCCGGCGTTCAGTCGCTCCCATGCGTCGGAGAAGTTGAAACTGTACTCGTGGACATCCCCCGGCTCCGCGCCTTCGTTGTAGACGTATCTCCTGTCCCTGCCCCATCCTTCGGCGTCCATGATCTTATGAAACTGCTCCGTCTCCCAATTCAACTCAAAGAACAGGACATCCCCGAGCCAGTCAAAGCCGTGCGCCTCTGTCAGTTCCTTGATCGCCCATGACACCATGCGGGAATCGTGACCTGACGAATGGAGCACGACATGGAACCTCGACGAGTCCCACGCCTTATAGATGCCCTCTTTGAACAGGTCGAAGGCTCCCCGCGCAAACTCGTCGGGCCATATCCTCTCTCTCGTAATCCTTCCCGATGCCTCGATGAGTTCAGGCGAAAGAGTTTCAAGGCAGGGGACCAATTCCACACCGGCAAACGGGGTCTTGTTCCCCCGCTGGAATCCCTTGTGAATATCGCCGTAGTCTTTATTCAGCGTCACCTTGTCGGGCATGATCTCGTGAACGAGCTTGGATCTGCCCTTCTCGCTCTGGTAGAGGCGGGATCTTGTGAAGAACATGCTCATGCCGCCTTCCTTTCCCATTTCCGGCAGTACCATTGGATCGTGTCTTTCAGGCCATCGTTGAAATTCTCCCTGAAGACAAACCCATCTGCCTTGATTTTCTCGGCAGTTGCCGTAAACGTGCGAATATCGCCCTGCTTGGCCGGAGCGTAGACCGTTGGAACATCCCGCCCCATAAGCCTCATGAGGTCACTTGCCAGTTCGTTTATCGTGCAGGTCACATCCGAGAGCACATTGTACGTCTTCCCGTCCGTTACGGGGTTCTCAGCCGCCCACAGGTTCGCCCTTACGATATCCGAAACGTGCGTGAAGTGGCGTACCTGTTCTCCGTCACCGAATATGGTGACAGGGTTTCCGCAATAGATGTTCCTGATGAATATCGGGATAACCCCGCCCTTGTCGGAGTCGTCCTGTCTGGGTCCGTAAACGTGATGGTAGCGAAGCACGGTGTAATTGAAGTAGGGATGATACTCCTTCACAACCTTGAGGTAGGTTTCTCCGGCCATCTTGGAGTTTCCATAGTAGCTCCTTATGTCGTTCACGCTGCCCGTAGAGGCGTGGATAACCTTCTTCACCCCGTTCTCGATAGCGGCATGACACACGTTCATAGTGCCGAGGGCGTTCACCAGGAGGTCTGTCTTGGGATCTTCCCGGCAGACGGTACACTTCGAGGCCGCATTGTGGAACACCACGTCCACGCCGGGGAAGTATTGGACTATCGCGCTGTACTCGCTCACATCGGCAACGTGCAATTCGCATGTATTGCGATTGAACCAGGGCCGAAGGTTCTCGTACTTGCCGGTCTTCATGTTGTCGATGCAGATCACGCGCCAGCCTTGAGAGACAAGGGCTTCGGCAATGTGAGAGCCGATGAATCCCGTCGCTCCGGTTACGAGGGCGGTTTTCATTCTGTCACCATCCGGTAAATTCTCTCCACCTTGTCGATCTCCCTCTCCATGATAAACTGATCTTTCTTCTCCCTGACCTTCTCCCGCCATTCTTCGTGGGTATCGTAGATGTCGTTAATGTCCTCTATGCTGTCCACGCTCACGCCTAGTTCATTGTCCACCACGAACCTTTCAGCCTCGGGCGAGTTACAGGCAATGACGGGGATTCCCGCCGCGATATACTCAAAGAGTTTGTTCGGCATGGAGCCCTCCATCGTCTTGCACTTCTCCGCGCAGCCCACGAAGCCCCAGTCCCACCGGGTTAATTCCCTGAGCATATTGACATAGGGCATGGGGGGGAAGCACAGTGCACCGATAGAGCGGTACTGATTCATGAAAATATCGCTCACGCCGTAGAGGGCAATGGGGATGTTGGCGTAATACATGGCCTCGACCAATGCCCGGTGGTCCCGGTATGCCGGGTATCTGGTGTAGTTGTACCCCTCAACAGGGGCCGCAATCCCGCCCTCGTAGGCGATGCCACGCACCCTCGGCAGTGGTCCGATGCTCATCTGGTTGCACATGCTGTAGACCACTGCCTTGGGTTTGTGGGGAGGAAGAGAGTGATACCGTGATGCGCCTTCGTAGTATGCCTGGGAGGGGAATATGTACGCGTCAGCCACCTTCATGGCCTCTATCTCGTCCGGGTTCGCCTTCTCGCCGTCCCTCTGCGAGTCCAAATCGTGACAGTCGTACACTACCGGGGTGTTCGGTTTCGCCTTCTTCGCAGCCGTCACCAGCCAGTCGGGTTCATTGTGGACATGGATCACGTCAAAGTCGGGCATGACCGCGAGCTTGGCTGTCAGACTTTCCCTGGTGGTGTAGAACGAGCACTCCTTCATGGGCAGGAGAAACGCATCATCCGTGACCGAGTTCTGCATGAAATGAACATCATGGTTCCTCATCAGGGCGAAACCCTGTTTCATGACCCTGATACAGCCGTGGTGTGACAGTATTAATACTCTCACTCTCTATGCATCCTCCTTCCTATCCATTATCAGGTAGGAATCATCACTTGTGGCGAGCAGAAGCATCTCCGACAGTTCCGTGGTGATTACGCTGTACTTGGCGAGAACGATCCTGATATCCGCGGGTACGTCATGCCTTCGGGTCAGATTCTTGAACACTTCCTCGTTGAAATCACTGACCGCCCTGCCTATCTCGTCCACCGTCTCTACGGTCTGGAGCCATTTCGTCAGGGCTTCCGTGTCCATATCAGTTATGCTCTCCGAAAACAGCGCGTTCAACAGGTCCATCAACTCACCCTTATGCTCTGGTCCTTCTGAAAACCCTTCAGGGTCTCTTCTGTCACCCGGTCTTCCGCCGCCTTCAGCTCCTCGGCCCTGCGTATCCGGTTCATCCGCGTCTCTCCCGGCTCCAGGTGTCGCAAGCCAGAAGCCTTTTTCCACTTCTCGTAGTTCTCCCTCGTGGGGTCTTTGAGGAATTGCGCCGTCTCCGGCCTGCCATCCCCCGCGTCGGCAACGTCCCGGCAGGACGCTATCCACTTGGGGCATTCACTTGAACAATCCACGGCTGAAACGGTGATGAGCCGTCTTGCCGCAGCATCGCAGTTCGGGCAGCGGGTCAGTGTGTTACGCTCCGCTATGGGCCAGAAAGCGGTAAACCGCTCGTTGCAGTCGGGGCAGTGGTAATCATACTGTGGCATTGTTTTTTCCTTGAAATATCCTTTCTTTGGGTTTATAATTTAAAATCCAATTTAATTTATGGAGGTTGTTATGAAATATTTTACAATCCTGATTTCGTTCCTTCTTCTGTCCGGGTGCGCCATAAACGCAACCGGCATCAGCAGGGACACCGGGGAAACCATGTCCATCCACTATCAGAGCAATGCTATAATGTATAAAATCTCTGCCGCTGCCGGGGATGAATCGTTTAGGGGTACAATAGTTGCCACGGGTGGCGGGACTATTTCCGATGAATACGGCAACAGCGTCAAAATCTCCGGGAACACCTACAGGGCTGTTTTTGTCGGAGACAAGGGCCGAACCATGAGGTGCGAGTTGTGCGGCGGCCTCACAAGCGGTATCGGCTCCTGCATTACCTCGGATGGAGAAGCGTTTGATGTTATGTGGTAGCATCTTTATTATTTGATTTCATGCCCTTTTCTTCGTACTGATGGGCGCTCTTCACATCTATCTCGCGGTCCTTGCTCTCAGCCGCCCGGTGCTCCATCTCAATGTCATTGACCAACTGAGCCCTTTTGATCTTTAAGGACTCCGAATCAAGTTGAGTCCCGAACAGCGCGACCTCCTGATTGATTCTCTCCGTTGCGATCTTCTCATAGAAAAGCCTCGTCTCGGCTTCGATCTTGGCAATCTCGGCCTGCACCTTCGCCGCCTCTATGCCGGTCTTGTGCGCCTTGGCCTCCTTCTCCGCGATCTCGGCCTGGGTCTTGCCGACCTCGGCGTCCTTCGCCATCATCTCGGCCTGCCGTGCCGGGTCAACACCCTGTTCACCCTGCATTGCCTGCTGAATCAACTGCATAAACTGTGGCAATTCACCCGCCTTAACGGCCTTCTGGAAGTCCTTGGGGTCCATCGAGCTGAGCTGTGACAGGAATTGAATGATGGAGGGCGGTGTGCCGAGTGCTTCCAGCCTGCCCATGAACTCTCCGAAAGGACCGGCCTGCATCCTCTTGACGATCTCGGGCCAATCCTCGTAGTTGAGAGCTTTCAGGAGTGCCACCTGATCTATCCACCCGCCTTTCGCCAATTCAATAGCCTCTTCCCTCAGCTGAACCCTGGAAATGGGCATGGTGGAACCGGACACAACCGTGAGTTTCGCCGGGACAATGATGTTATGCCCGTTGATGACCGCCGTTTCCTTCTTGCCGTCCAGCTCGTAGGCGATCATCCGGTCTTCCGCGTACCAATTCATCATGCAGGATAGGAACATCCTTCCCCGTTCCCGGATCATCCTGTCATAGTTGCGGATCTTCGCCCTCCGCATGGTCTTGGCTCTCTCAAGGAGGGCCGCAATCGCCTTGTACGCGATCACATTCCTTCCCGGTGCCTTGGCCTGATCCAGATCGAAAGTGCCCGCCACCGTATAAAACAGGTCTTTGTATATTTCCAGGAAGTTGGTCAGATCAGCCGGAAACTGCGGGGGGTCTACCCATCTTAGCCCCTGGCCGGTGAATGAGGTCGTGGGGTTGAGGATCTTGGGGTAATTGGTGATATGGCTGTTCGACACCCCGGAATCCTTGGGGTTAACGAACATGAGCCTTGCGGCCTTGTCCTTGAACAGCGTCACCTGGGAGATGGTCTTGTGAATCTCCTGCTGGAGTGATTCGAGCTGCTCTATGTCGCAAATCCCGTGATTTCCCCCAGTGTCCTTGATTGAGGGTGTCCAGGAATATGGGAACTTATCGAACAGATACGTCTTCGCAGCCTCCTCGATGGGCAACGTTGGATTGATTGACGGGTTCGGCTTGTCCTCTAAAACGATTTTCCCCGCGTTACAGGTCAGTATCCTGCGGATTTCTCCGGGGTACTTGGGCTTTGTGGTGCGCCGAACGCCTACCTGCTCACCGGCCTCGTTGTAGACGGGCTCGTCCGTGGAAATCTTGGTCCGGTCCTTCACCCAACACTCGACAACCAGGAGTTCTTCCGTCTCTCCCTTGCCCGTGGAGTGGTTGCCCAGAAGGGTCTTGATCGCGCCGCCGATGGTGGCGAGAGTGGACTTCTCTTCGCTGCTCCCCGCCATGATCTCCCTGCGGTCATCCCCGAGGTCTTTCAGGTGCTCGTTGTCGGATTTCAGGTCTTTGGCGAACTTGGGCCAGCGTCTCTTGGCCTCCCTGAGCGTCATGGAATGAAATTCAAGGATTGCCTCTGCCTTCCTGAACGGTGCCTTGACCGGAACCCATCCGAGATGATACGGGTCGATAGTGGTTGTCTCGATCTCCCCCATGCCGTACTCCAGCGTGGGATTGAACATGACCTTTTCAAACACTTCCCCGTAGGTTTCCCCCGTCCGCATGGACATCTCAAGAACGTCCTGCTGCTCCTGGTCCTGCCACCAGTATTCCGGGGTGCGGGTCAGCGTCTCGAACATTTTCGCTTTCTCCTCGGGAACCATACCCAGGGGCGCGACGTTGAACGTGGGGTTGTTGTCCGTTCCCTCGTTCACGGTCCTCTCGCGGTGCGTGTAGATGAGGTTTGCGGTGTTGAGCGGGACTTTATCGCTCTTTTGTTTCCAGGGCTTGTTCCTGCCCAACTCATAGCTGCGCTTCCACATCTGCGGCCTGCCAGTGGCTTCACGGTCCTCCATAATTTCCGCTACGAGCTTGAAGACCTCCAGTCCTACTTTTTCATTGCCTTCCTGTGGGATGAGTTCTCTCGGGGTTTTATCAGCCATTGTCTTTGTCCTTATGTCTATTTCTTATGTGGCTCACCAGTCCGATCTTTGAGCCGCAAACCTTGCCGCAGTGGGGGCATGTGAGGTCGCTGGACTGCATATCTATCATCAGCGGTTCAGCCCCCTTGGTCACTTCCGAATTGCCGGGGAATCCGTCCAGGTGAAGCATGTCATCCTCAGCATCCGGTATTTCAATCCATCCATCCATCGTGAGCAGCCTGTGCGGATCGTTGAACGGCCTTCTGAGGCACTGCGGGCAAATGATGTCTTCCTGCCCCACCGCCGGGTGAAACGTGGGAGGGCATTCCCGGTCTATGAACCTCGGCTTGAACATCGCCCCGGTAAGCGGCACGCTCAGGTCTGCGGGGTCGAACATCGCAAGCGGGGTACGGCAGATTTCACAGAGAAGCAGTTTCATAATCCTCTTTCCTCCAGGTATTTGGTCAGGAGTTTGATGATCTCCATCTTGATATCCACGCTCTCAAAGAACGACGCACCGATCTGATGCCTCATGTGATGGCATTTCGCGCAGAGCGGTATGGTCTGACTGTCCGGGGCCTTGATGCCTTTCCCGCCCTGCTTCAACGGCTCATGATGCGGGACCGTCTCAGGATTGCCGCATACGAGGCAGGGCTTGGAGCGGATGAATGCGAGGTAAGCAGGAGAGCGGTACATCAAAAGATGTTCCCGCAAAGATTGGTAGCAATCCGCATCATGGCCTGCGCCCTATCCTTGAACACCACATCAACAATACTCAACCCCTTGCCATTCTTGAGTTCACGCCGGTAGTTGCGATAATAAATTTTTCCATAGCGATGAACGGGACCAAACGTCCTTGGTAGCGGACCATGAACCATAAAACCGTTGCTATATTCAGTGTGTGGGAACGTCAGCGCCATCATTCCACCGTCCCTATCCGCTTCCCCTTGGGGTCGGGTTCCTGCTGCGCCTCGTAATACGGATCTCCGTCCATCGTGTCAGCCGTGACGATATGATCCACCTGGGGTATCTCGATCACCGGCTTGTCCTGCTGCTTACGGGAAAGGGCATAGCCGATGAATAACCCGATAAGCAGGGATAGGATGATTGATGATACAGGATTGGAGATGATTAGAGCGTCCATTATTTCTTCTCCTTTACGCAATCCGGTCCCCAATGGATTGATTTCTTGTGGTACGACCTCCAGCCGCCAGCCCTCACACCTGCCCACTTCGCCCATGCCTGCGAATGAATCCTTGCCATCTGAATGGCCGTTGGCTCCTTGCCGCTCTCCAGGATGTACTGCACAGCGGATATGACGGATATCTCCCGGTAGATCGCGTCTGCCTGCGCCCTGGTAACCATCGGCTCACAGTCCCTGCGGTAGAGGTAATCATGGACCGTCCCGCCCCTCTGCGACGTATGGCCGAGGCACGCATAAATGAGCGGTATTCTCGGGACGCTCTCAAAGTCACAGCAGAAGCCCGATGGAACGACAATTTCAGCCTTGATAATGTCGCTGTAGTAGATGAGCGGGAGATTGATTCTCCATATTGAGTCGCTTAACTGCGTTGCCGAGAGGGATGAACGGAAGCCTGCCATTATCTCATCGTCTCCACAACTTCGCCCCGGTCCAGGAACCTGTCCTCTTCGTCCCACAGG
>ERZ795050.3593-NODE-3593-length-15202-cov-5.291411_pt1 | contig 15202 bp, 10 predicted proteins | sample MGYA00375134_ERZ795050 | MGnify/ENA primary metagenome ERZ795050 (study PRJEB30179, sample SAMN05720221) | activated sludge metagenome | isolation source: Anaerobic digester | place: Japan | collected 2015-05-26 ... | reverse complement strand
GGGTCCGTGAAGAAGCCTTTACAAAGACAATTCTGGGAAAAAAATGGTCAGCAAATACGTGCACCCTTGCCATACGAAACGGAGAACTGTTCAGTGAAACAGCCGGCCTGCAGCTCATCAAACAGTACTGCAACGACCACAGTGAGCGGGACATCGATGTTATTCTCGCAGGCAGCGACGACATGGCAGCCGGTATCCGGAAATATCTCCGCACCGGCGCGCCGGAAAGCTGGAGAGACTGCCCCCTGACCGGGTTCGACGACATTCCGCTTGCCGCGACTCAACCGCTCGCCCTCACAACCATTCATCAGCCGACCGAACGAATGGGTGCCGCCGCGGCCCGGGCGCTCCACGATGTGCTGCACGGGTCTAAAACAGCTCCGGTGCTGGAGATTCCCGGACGTACCGTACTCCGCAATTCTTGTGGATGCCAGGGATACACGGTCTCTGTCCCTCCTGAGGAATCAGAACGCGCACTCCGCCGTGAGCAGTTTCTCCGCGATGTGAGTTACTTCGGTCAGGAGATCATGGGCGCATCGTCGGCAGAAGCCCTTGAGCGCCCGCTCCGCGAGTTTCTCACCAATGTCGCATCCCGGGACTTCGCGTTGGTCTTGTATGATTCACCCGTTTCCAGCATCCCGGACAAGGGCCGAATACAGCTTCACGTCTCCCCCCTTGCGGGTACGCAACCGTTCAGGGACATGACCTTGCGTTCCATGGACGAACTGTTTGATTCATTGCTCAAAAATCCGGTCAACGCCGGAACCCCTCGCTGTCTTTTCCATCTGCGCGCCGGAGACTATCGGCTGGGATTTGTCCTGTATTCGGTAGATCAATCCGCTCATACCTATATGAGTGTTTCCGGAATGTTCCTCTCACACGCGGTCAACCGTCTTTTCGAACTCTAACACGAGCAGGACCGCGCTCGCGAGCTTGAACGGGAAGTTGAGAAACGTACCCGCGAACTCAAGGAAGAAGCCCGGAAGCGCCGCGAGGTTGAGGAAGCGGTTCTCAAGATCAGCGATCTGGAACGACTCCGCTTCAGTCTCGATCTCCACGATGACATCTGTCAGCGTCTCGCTGCAATGACCATGATCTGCAAATGCGCCGCCGATTCAGACCCGACAATGAAAACTCTGTTCGATATGGCGAACGAAACGCTCCGGAAAACCCGGCAGTATGCTCATGAGTCCTTCCCGGTTGAAATAGATTCACTCGATCTCTCGGATGCCCTGAACCGTCTTTGCAGCGATATGGATACGGCGGAAAAACCGGTCATTTCCTTTACCCGGTCCGGCAGGACCCGGCCCCTCACCCGTGAGCAGAAAATAAATGTATTCCGTATCGCGCAGGAAGCCCTGCAGAATGTTGTAAAGCATGCAGAAGCCGACAAGGTAACGGTTCAGCTGGACTACGGAACGTCGTCGGTAACACTTGCCATAACGGATGACGGGCACGGATACGAACAGAACGGAAAAGAACCGGCATTGCGGAAAAACCGCCGCCGTCCCCGGGGGCTCGGTATACGGTCCATGGAGTACCGGGCGCACCAGATGGACGGCTCGTTTACCATCACCGGAAAAAAGGGCAAGGGAACCCGGATTGAGGTTGTCATTCCGGTAACGGGAGGAGAACAGTGAAACAGTACCGTATTGTCGTAATTGACGATCACGCCATCTTTATTCAGGGTTTGTCGCTGTTGATCGGCGGACAGCGGGATTTTCATGTTACCGGATCGGCCACGAACGCCGCGGCCGGAGAAACGCTCATTGCCGAACAAAAGCCGGACATGGCGATAATCGATCTCAATCTTGGAGACGAGGACGGTCTTGATCTCATCAAGTCGGTCGCGGAGCATTTCCCGGAAACACGGATTCTCGTTCTTTCCATGCTGCAGGAGCGCTATTACGCAGAACGGTCTCTGGCTGCGGGGGCCCGGGGGTATGTCATGAAAGACGCCGCGGCGGATACGCTCATCGCGGCCATGCGTACGGTACTCGCCGGCAAAATCTGGCTCAGCGACAACGAACAGAAACGGTACATCGATTCGCTCTTCCAGCCCCGCGCGCAAAAGTCTCCGCGCAAGAATCCGCTTGAAACGCTTTCAAACCGTCAGCTTCAGATATTCCGCATGCTCGGACGGGGACACAGCACGCCCGAAATGGCGCAAACACTTTCCATAAGCACCAAAACGGTTGACGCACACAAGGAGCAACTCAAGAAAAAACTCGATTGCGCTTCGGCACAGGAACTGCTCCGTCTTGCCATCTCCTGGAACAAGGATGCCCCGCCGGAATAAAAAAAATCCGGCAGAAATCTGCCGGATTGTACGTTCTGATCCATAGACGATTCGAACGTCCGACCTGTTGCTTAGGAGGCAACCGCTCTATCCACCTGAGCTAATGGATCATTTAGCGCAGGGAAACTATACCGTATTTTCCCCGCGCTGTTCAATGCCGCTTATTCCTTCTCGAGGAAGGTGTATGCGTTGCCGGTATTGCCGGCACGGCCGGTTCGGCCGATGCGATGCACGTAGTCCTCGTAGGTATTCGGCTGTGAATAATTGATTACATGGGAAATGTCGGCCACGTCAATTCCGCGCGCGGCGACGTCGGTGGCGACAAGAATGTCAATTTCATTTTCCTTGAGCCGCTTGATCGCCCGTGTCCGCTGGGCCTGGCTTTTGTTCCCGTGGATCCGGTCGGCTTTGAAGCCGCGGCTCACGAGCGCCTTGCACAACCGTTCTACGGAATGCTTGGTATCGTCGAAAATGATGGTCTTTCCCCGGTTCTTCGCGATAAGCAGGTCATGGAGTTTGTCAATCTTTTCCTCGCGGGCCCGGTAATACACAACATCCTGGTTAACGCTGTCTACCGTAACGTTCTCGCGGACGGAAACGGTTACCGCGTCATGAGAAAAGGACCGAACATGCTTTTCGATTTCCCCTTCCATGGTCGCGCTGAAAAACAGGGTCTGCCGGTTTGTGGGCATCGCCGAGAAAATGCTGGTTATGTCGCGGATAAAGCCCATGTCGAGCATGCGGTCAAACTCGTCGAGCACCGCGGTGGTTATGCCGGAAAGGGACAGGGTCCGCTGCTTGAGGTGATCCTTGATGCGACCCGGAGTACCGATAACCAGGCGGGGGTTGCGGCGGAGATCGCGGATCTGCATGTTCATGGAAGCGCCGCCGATAAGCAGGGCGGTTCGAAGCCCGCAGTTCTTGCTGAACGCGAGACATTCTTCCTGAATCTGCTGGGCAAGTTCCCGGGTCGGTGCCATGATGATGGCGTGGTGATCCATCGCGTGGATAAGATCATGGATGAGCGGCAGGGCGAACGCCGCGGTTTTTCCGGTTCCGGTATTGGCGATGCCGATAAGGTCCCGGCCTTGCATGACGATCGGTATCGTCTTGTCCTGGATGGGCGACGGGTTGTTGTATCCCTTTGCGAGTACATTGGCGAGTATCCGGGAATCAAGCGAGAAATCGCTGAACGTGTTCACGGAAACATATTCACTCTTTTCCGTGACCGTTGCGGTCTTGATAAACTTTGACGGATGAATGAACTTTTTGTTCCTGAGGGCACGGCCGGCTCCGCGGAGCTGACCGCCGGTGTTCCCGGGACGGCGCCGGTCGGAGGGCAGCCGGACAGGAGCGGATGATCTGGACGATGAACGGGTGGACGCACGTGCGCCCGCATTGTTTGCTGTGTACATTGAGTATACCTTTGCGTGTAAAGTGTGTAGATAGATTGATCGGAACTCATGGGCAGGGTACCCACAACTCCGCTGCAGGAATGCGCGGGGGATACCAGGTACGGATGAAGACCGTGTACAGTTCGGGCCGCATGAAAATCATGGCGGCAAAAACGGCTCCCGGGAATGCCGTATAACCCGATTCCCGGAGAAAACTAATTACTGGGTAACACTCTATCAGAAAAAATATTTTTATAATAGCCCCTCAGAGCGCTTTCCGGGCGAGCTGAATCTGTACGTCGCCAAAACCGAAACATTTGGCAAGCCGGTCCGCAATCAGTTTGACCGGCGCAGGCGCCATACCCTGCGGAATACCGCCCCAGGTTTTCCGCCGGAGAATACCGAATCCTGCCTGGCGGAGAAGACGCGAAAGATGTGAAACGGAAAAAAGATGCACGTGGTCGGCGATGGCGCTCCGCCAGGCGGCTTTGAGACATCGCGCCTGAAAACTCGCGGTATTGGGGGTTACGCAGATAAACCATCCGCCGGGTTTCAAAATGCGGTATATTTCGGCTGCAAAACGGTCCGGATCCGGGACGTGCTCGATAACATGGCTCGCGTGGACAACATCAACGTGATTATCCGGAAGGGCGAGTGATTCGAGGGTGCCGGTATGGATCGTTACCCCGCGATTTTCCCGGCCGTAGCAGGCGGCTTCTTCGCACACCTCCACCCCTTCGGCAATCCAGCCGCGGGCCTGCACATGGGCAACGAGTGAACCGGTAGCGCAGCCAACGTCGAGAAACCGTTTTTCGCCTGTGAGAGACGCTTCAATGCGGGAAAAACCGACGTCATTGAGTCCCAGCTTCATCAGGTTGAAAAAATTACCGGCGTTTTCCACTTCATAATCACGGTACTCGCCGTCGTAGCGCCGGGAAAGGTGTTCCGCCACAGGGCGGGGGTTCTGGTATACATGCCCGCACCCGGTACAGCGTTGAAAGGAAAAGGAGCCGAGGTCCCACAACGGACGAACGGAGGCCGATCCGCATACCGGACAAGACACACGGTCGCGAACTTCATCGGGTGCGGGCTCTTTTGAAAACGTCTTCATGGATAGCGATTGTAGCATGGATACCTGTTGCGCGCCATGCGTAAAAAAAACCGCAGCACGGTAGCACCGGCTGCGGTTTTCTGATCATGCAGGCAGAATGTTATACAACACCGTGCGCGATCATGGTCTTTGCGACCTTGAGGAATCCGGCGATATTCGCGCCGGCAACATAGTCGCCTTCCTTGCCGAATTCTTTCGATGCGGCATAGGCATTATCGTGAATGCTCTTCATGATTCCCTTGAGCTTGGTATCCACTTCTTCACGCGACCAGGAAAGGCGCATGGAGTTCTGGCTCATTTCGAGACCGGAGGTTGCGACACCACCGGCATTGGAAGCCTTTCCGGGAGCAAACAGCACGCCGTTTTTCTGGAATACTTCCACCGCTTCGGGAGTTGAGGGCATGTTCGCGCCTTCGGCTACGAGCTTGCATCCGCCCTTGACGAGAGCAGCCGCTTCTTCGCCGGAAATCTCGTTCTGGGTGGCGCAGGGGAATGCGCAGTCAACCGGAACTCCCCAAGGGCGCTTGCCCTCGGTATAGGTGGCGCCGGTGTACTTCTTGGCATATTCGCTGATGCGTCCGCGCTTCACGTTCTTGAGTTCCATAACGAACGCGAGTTTTTCCTCGTCGATTCCGTCGGGATCGTGAATGAATCCGGCCGAATCGGAAAGAGTAACCGGTTTCGCACCGAGCTGGATGAGTTTCTGCACGCAGTACTGGGCAACGTTGCCTGATCCGGAAACGGAGCAAACCTTGCCCTTGAATCCGTCGCCTTTAACCGCAAGCATGTTATCCGCGAAGTAAACACAGCCGTATCCGGTAGCTTCCGGCCGGATAAGCGAGCCGCCCCATTCGAGACCCTTGCCGGTAAGAACGCCGGTGAACTCGTTGCTGAGCCGCTTGTACTGGCCGAACATGTAGCCGATCTCCCGTCCACCAACGCCGATATCACCGGCAGGAACATCGGTATTGGCACCGATGTGGCGATACAGTTCGCTCATGAAGCTCTGGCAGAATCGCATGACCTCACCGTCGGATTTTCCGTGGGGATCAAAGTCGGAACCGCCCTTGCCGCCGCCCATGGGAAGCGTGGTGAGACTGTTCTTGAAAACCTGTTCGAAGCCGAGAAATTTGAGAATGGAAAGGTTAACGGAAGCATGAAAGCGGAGGCCTCCCTTGTAGGGGCCGATTGCGCTGTTGAACTGTACCCGGTAGGCACGGTTAACGCAGATCTTTCCTTCGTCATTTACCCAGGGTACCCGGAACATGATGACACGCTCGGGTTCTACAATCCGTTCAAGTATTGAATACTTTTTCAGATCCGGCATCTGGTTTACGACGGGCTCGAGGGTTTCGAGAACCTCTTCAACAGCCTGAAGGAATTCAGGTTCAGATGCGTTGCGGGTTTTTACCTGGCCAAGAACTTCCTGAATGTACGGGTTTGCCATATCACTACTCCTCTTTGAGTAAAAGGGATTACGTCTTTGCAATCCTTGTGCCAATTATGACTATGGCACGGATACTCCAGCGGTAAAAAGTATAGCATTATGGAAAAATCATGTACAGATATTTCAAAAAAAAGCCGCCGGTACACTACCGGCGGCGTTATAGTCAAATGGCGTTTGCCTGTTATTCCATGAACAGGCCGCGGAGGTCTTCAAGCCGGGTCTTCACGACGGCGATGTCGCCCTTGTGCAGAACTTTTTTGAGTTCCTCATTCTGGGTTTTCGCCATATCGAGATACGGCTGCATGTCGGGATTGTCCTTGAACTGCTGCTCAAACTGGACCATTTGCGCGTCCATTTCGAGCGTCTGGTACGACGCGGTAATCACGATCATCTTTTCAAATCCATCGGATCCCATACCGTGTTTTTTAAAAATATTCCGGATTTCGGCGGGAACGTCTATCCCGCGCATCTGGCCGAATACGCCGGCGATATCCGCGTCTTCGTCTTCCATCTGTTCATCAATCGGATCAAAGAGGTAATCGTACCGTCCCTCAAGCGCGTCAAGATCGGCTTCGAGCGCTTCGTAGTTGGCCACGAATGCGTCCACATCGGATGCACTGAGGATCTTTTTTGGCGCTCCCTGCGCGAAAACCATGGCTACGGCGAAAAGAACCAGCGTTGCTGTTGCTAATATTTTCTTCATGACTGTTTCTCCTGTGCTTGCGGTACGCGTACCTTTTCAAGCTTCCAGATATCACGCACATATTCTTCGATAGTGCGGTCCGAACTGAATTTTCCCGACCGGGCCACATTGAGCAGCGCGGTCCTGGCCCAGGCCCGCCGGTCCGCATACAGGGCACAAATCTTCTCATGTGCCGCGACATACGCATCGAAATCCGCCAGTATGTAGTACACGTCAGGCCGTTGTCCATCTACACCGTACACCAAAGAGTCGTATAATTCACGGAAAAGTCCCGAGGATTCGGTGCCGTATGTTCCGTCGATAAGCTGGTTCAGTACGGTTTTCAGAGCGGGATTCGCCTGTATGTGGTCATGAGGATTGTAGGAATGTTCCGCCTCAATCGCCTGGATCTCCTGCGCGGTCAATCCGAATATCACCGCGTTTTCTTCACCGGCTTCTTCCACAATTTCTATATTCGCGCCATCCAGCGTACCGAGGGTTACCGCACCGTTCAGCATGAACTTCATGTTCCCGGTACCGGACGCTTCCTTTCCGGCCGTTGAAATTTGTTCGGAGACATCGCTGGCGGGAAAGAGTTTCTCCGCGATGGTTACCCGGTAGTTTTCCACAAAAATGACCCGGAGCCGCCCGCGCACCCGGTGATCGTTATTGATCCGGTCGGCAATGGTGTTTATGAGCTTGATGATGCTCTTGGCCCGACGATATCCCGACGCGGCTTTCGCGCCGAATATGAAGGTACGCGGAACCGGGTTGTAGTCGCTTTCGGCGAGAATCCGGTTATAGAGATACATGATGTGCAGCACGTTCAGCAATTGCCGCTTGTACTCGTGCAGCCGCTTGATCTGTACATCGAAGATTGAATCCGGATCGATGAAAATGTTCTGGGTATCCTTGAGGTACTTCGCAAGGTCGATCTTGTTCTGATGCTTTATTTCAAGGAATTCGTCGAGCACCGCGTCATCGTCCGCAAAGCGTTCGAGTTCCCGGAGGCGCGAGAGATCCTTTTCCCAGCCCGATCCGATCTTGCCGGTAATGAAAGCCGAAAGGCGCGGATTGGCAGAAAGGAGCCAGCGGCGCTGGGTCACGCCGTTCGTCTTGTTGTTGAACTTCGCGGGGTACAGGGCGGACCAGTCTGCAAGCTCCACGTTTTTCAGCAGTTCGGTGTGCAGGGCGGCAACGCCGTTTACGGAGAAACACCCCACTATGGCGAGCCAGGCCATGTTGATCATGCCGTCGGCAATAATGGACATGCGGCTCTGACGCTGCCAGTCTCCGGGGAACTTTTCCCTGAGTTCAGCAAGAAACCGGCGGTTTATCTCCTCCAGAATCTGGTATACGCGCGGAAGCAGACCTTCAAAAATATCGATGGGCCATCGCTCGAGCGCTTCCGCGAGGAGGGTGTGGTTGGTATAGGCAAAGGTGCGGGTAACGACATCCCACGCGGCATCCCAGCCGAGGCCGTTTTCGTCCATGAGCAGACGCATCATTTCGGGAATCGCGACCACGGGGTGGGTGTCGTTGAGCTGTACCACGTTGTACACCGGGAAGTCTTCAAAATTGGTTCCATGATCCCGCTTGAACTTGTGTACGAGATCCTGAAGGCTGGCCGAGGTAAAGAAATACTGCTGTTTGAGCCGGAGCGCCTTGCCCGAGGGCCCGGAATCGTTCGGATACAGGACACGGGAAATGTTTTCGGCGTTGTTCTGCCGTTCAACCGCCCGCAGATAATGCATGTCGTTGAAAAGCTGCAGGTCGAATCCGTTTTCCGAGCTCGCTTCCCACAGGCGGAGGCGGTTCACGGTTCGGGTATCAAACCCGACTATGGGCATATCGTAGGGAGTGGCGGTAATTTCCTCGGCGTTCTCGATCCGGTACGTGGTATGACCATTGGTTCCCTTGTCGGCCACCGGCGTGCCGCCGAAGCGTACGGTAACGGCAAGATCCGAGCGTTTTACTTCCCAGGGATCGCGATGTTTGAGCCAGTTGTCCGGATATTCTACCTGATACCCGTTCTCAATATGCTGTTCAAACATACCGTACTGGTACCGTATACCGTATCCGTGCCCCGGATAATCGAGGGTCGCGAGAGAATCGAGGAAACAGGCCGCAAGACGCCCGAGACCGCCGTTGCCGAGACCGGCATCCGGTTCTTCCTCTTCTATGTCCATGTAATTGAAATCAAGTTCTTCGAGTACTTCCCGAATCGAATCCATTACGCCAAGATTGATGCAGTTGTTTCCGAGAGCCCTGCCCATGAGAAATTCCGCCGAAAGATAATACACCTGGCGGATGGTATGACTGTCGTATTCCTTGCGCGTTGCCATCCAGTTGGTCTGGATAAAGTCCATGAGGGCGGCTGATACCGCGTCAAACATGTCGTGGCGGGTCGCCTCTTCCAGATTTTTCCCGTAATTCCGTTTGAGCCGGTTCCTGACCCATTCCTTGAACAATTTTTTATCAAACTGCATGAATACACTCCTCAACGCGACAATGAAAAAATACTACACGATCCGTGTTATGAGTACAACCGTGCTTCTTGCCAGGGCAATATACTTGTTCGGAGAGGGAAGTGGCGCTTCCTTTCCAGGCTCAAGGATATCATCCGGTCCGGCACGCGCAGTATCGATAACCCGGAGCCATTCCTTGCCCGGAGCCGGCGGGCTCACGGTTACGGTGACATCCCGGGCGGACGCGTTGAAAATCAGGTAAAAATCGTTGTCGTCCCGGTCCGCGAGTATGCTTTCGCGGGCACCCATGAGCCGGTAGGCGATAAACCGGTCGGTTTTACCCCAGTCGACCGGTTTCCCCTCCGCGTTGAACCAGGTAATGTCGGGAATGCCGCGCGAAGTGACCCCTTGTCCGGTCAGAAAGTCCGGACGCATGAACGCCGCATGTCGCCGGCGAAAAGCGGCAAGGCAACGGACAAAACGGAGTATGTCGCGGTTTTTATCCGCCAGAGACCAGTCCATCCACGATATTTCATTGTCCTGGCAGTAGGCGTTGTTGTTTCCGCCCTGGCTCCGCCGCATCTCGTCTCCCATGAGAAGCATGGGTGTTCCAAGCGAAAGAAGGAGCGTGGCATGAAAGTTCTTTATCTGCTGTACCCGGAGCTTTTCAATGGAAGGATCCTGCGCCGGCCCTTCCGCGCCGTAGTTGTAGCTGTTGTTATGGTCGCTGCCGTCCCGGTTATTCTCGCCGTTTTCCTCGTTGTGCTTGCCGTTGTACGATACAAGGTCATTGAGCGTGAAGCCGTCGTGGGCAGTGACAAAATTCACCGAATGGAAGGGTTTGCGTCCGTTGCGGAGATAAAGATCGGAGGAACCGGTGAGACGGGTCGCGAAATGATGCGTCATGCCGGTATCACCGCGCCAGAAAAGCCGTACGTCGTCGCGGTACCGGTCGTTCCATTCGGCCCAGCGGCCGCCGGGGAATCCTCCCACCTGGTAAGCGCCTCCGGCGTCCCAGGCTTCCGCGATGATTTTCGTCCGGCGCAAAACGGGATCCTCGGCGATACGCTCGAGCGTGGGCGGGTTGTCGAGAATCTTGCCGTTCTGGTCGCGCCCCAGCACAGAACCCAGATCGAAGCGGAAGCCGTCCACATGCATTTCGGTTACCCAGTAACGCAAACAGTCCAGAATGAAATTCTGGACAACTGGATGATTGCAATTCACAGTGTTCCCGCAGCCGGTAAAGTTGCGGTAATACCGTTTGTTGTTTTCCAGCATGTAATATATGGAATTGTCGAAACCGCGGAAACTCATTGTAATGCCGCGCTCATTTCCTTCCGCCGTATGATTGAAGACTATGTCCAGTATTACCTCTATCCCGGCCTTGTGAAGTTCCCGAACCATCAGCTTGAACTCATTTACCGGTGCGGATAGACTCCGTTCCGACGCATAGCCGTTTTTCGGCGCGAAGAAGGCGACCGTGCTGTATCCCCAGTAATTGGTAAGCTGCTCGCCGGTATCCGGATTCGAACGGGGGTTTTCATACTCGTCAAATTCCTGAACGGGAAGCAGTTCAAGACTGGTTATACCGAGATCACGGAGACGGGGAATCGCATCGACAATACCCCGATAGGTTCCGGGATTGGCGACGCCGGACGAGGGATGCACGGTCAGTCCCTTGACATGGGCTTCGTAGAGAATGCTGTGCCTGAGATGATAATTGAGCGGACGGTCACCTTGCCAGTCAAAGTCGTTATTGTCCACAACGACGCACTTGGGAAACCCGGCCGCGGTGTGCGTGGTAGTATACGCAAGATCCACGTCTATGTGCGGAGGTTTCTGGTTCAGTCCGATATGGTCGCGGAAAATTGACCCGGCGGTAAGACAGCGGGCGTAGGGATCTATGAGATACTTGTGTACGTTGAACCGGAAACCCTCATTCGGCCGAAACGGTCCGTCGACCCGGTATAAATACAGAGCGTCCTTGCCGATACCGGGGATAAACGCGTGCCAGAGATCTCCGGTTTTGTTGGAGTCGGGATCCAGTTCGAAAAGCGCATACGGTTCACTGTCTTCCGCATTCCGGAACAACTCGAGAAACACGGCTGTCCCGTTCCGGGAAAACACGGAAAAGTTTACGCCGCCGGCCATGCAGGTCGCGCCAAGAGGCAGGGGTTTTCCGGGCAAGCAGGTCAGGTTTTCCATACAATACCAAAAGTATAGTACGATGACGGATTTTATGCTAGAATGGAAGCTACGGAGTTCACATGAAAAGCATACCCATAGTCAGTAAAAAACCGAGTACCGTTGCCGCTTTCCGGTCTGCCTGCGATAAATCCGGCGGTGACTTTATCCCGGTCATCCTGAAAGATCACGACGCAATCATATCGTATTTCAATTACGAACTACCCGAGATCAAGATTCTCGATTTCGGTGACGGCGATACCGCCGCGGAAAAGATCATGGACGTGATTCATGCGGACCCCTGGCTCCTTTTCGGCGGCATTATCGCCATTGTCCAGGACAACAAACAGAAAATTGAAATGGAAAAACAGCGTGACCCGAACATACTGCTGATCCTCCGCCGGCCCGATTTCGAAGCGAACACCGACCGCATTCTCCGCATTCTTACGCAAAACAAGCAGTTTCTCTTTAACCGCGGTATGCAGCAGCAGATGAATACCAACGAAACAGGCTCCTTCGTCAGCGACAATGACCCCATGGACATCCTGTTTTACTGCAATCTCATTACCAGTTACCTCTACAATACCAACCGCATCAACGACGAAGGCCGTGCGGGCATACAGGGAGCGCTCATGGAGCTCCTCCTGAACGCGGTTGAACACGGTAACTGTAAAATCAGTTATGATGAAAAAACCGAGTGGCTTTCCGCGGGCAAGAACATGCTCGATCTGATAGCCCAAAAATGCCGCGACCCCGCGGCCCTCAACAAGAAAGTCTATATTTCCTATGACATATCAAATCTCCGCACACGGATTTCCGTACGGGATGACGGGGACGGTTTCGACTGGCGCAAACGGCTCGAGGGCGAGCTGAAAGCGGGACTTCACGGCATGGGTATCAAACTCGCCGAATCATTTGTTTCCTCGGTTTCCTACAACGCGAAGGGAAACGAAGCATCATTTGAAATAGCCAACCAGCGGAACGCGACCAATACCATCCCGGTCATCATGCAGGAACAGCAGGTTCTGAACTTCGAACACAAACAAATTGTATGCCGGGAGAATGAAACAACGAACGATCTGTACTACATCCGTTCGGGAAAATACGCCGTCTATGTACAGAGAAAGCTGGTATCGGTCCTTACCACGAACGACATATTCATCGGGGAAATGTCGTTCCTGCTGAATGACCGCCGCGCCGCGACCATCATGGCCATCGGCTCCGGCTCACTCGTGAAAATTCCCAAAATTGAGTTTATCTCCCTGATCCGTCAACATCCCCACTATGGAATATTTCTCTCCCGTCTTCTGGCGCAACGGCTTGCCCGACAGTCCTATCAGACGGTCCAGATACAGGGAGAACTCAGCCGGATCAAACAGGAACTTGAAACCATAAAGACACCGGGAATGTAGCATGCACCCCGTAGCGGCAGTTATACAGAAGGAAGGAAACAATCCCGGTACGGTATTTGTATTTCCGTCGGAAATAGCGGCGCGCCTCTGGCTGGAAGCGTCCCTGGACATCCTGAAAAAGGGAAGCTTGCCGGCGGACCGCTTTATCGCCTGGGACCGTTTCAAGGAAACCGCTGTACGGTCCGCGGTCGCCGGCAGACAGCCCGTCTCCGGCCGATTGAGAAAGCTCTATGCCCTGTCCTTCGCGAAACGGAATGCGGCAACAGCGAAGCCCCTGGTTACCGAACTCATTCCGGAAGCGTATGCGGATTCCGGTCAGCTTTTTGCCCCCTGGATTGCGGGAATTCTTCCGTCCCTTGCCCTGTGGGAACAAAAAGACCCCATGGCGGAAGACGCGGAAACCCGGGATTTACGGTTTCTCAAACAAGATTACACCGCCTTTCTCGAATCCCGGAACCTCTTTGAGCCTGCCTGGCAAAAACCGCCCCTTGTGGATACCGGCAAACGCTACATACTGTTTTTCCCCGAGGCTCTTGAAGATTTCCGGGAATACCGGACCCTGATCGCTTCCGCTCCTTTCATTGAAACGGTTCCGGTTGAAGAGGCCCTTTCACGCCTGCCCGAAAACGATGCGAAGGTACGTTTTTACCCCACGGCGCGGCAGGAATTGCGCACGGCAGCCCTTGAAATTGAACAGCTTCTGGCGGAAGGCAACCCTCCCGAGTCAATCGCGGTGCATGTGCCGGACATCGAGTCCGTATATCCCTATCTTTCACGGGAACTGACCCTGCGGGGCATTCCGTTCGATTTGCGGGCGGGCACAAAGCTCACGTCCCATCCCGCCGGCCGCCTCTTCCCCCTGCTGCGGGACTGTGCGGCAACCGGATTTTCTTTTCCTGCGGTAAAAGCCCTCATGCTCGATCAGCTTGTTCCCTGGAAAGACCGTGAAACGGCGGAACAGCTTGTCGCGTTCGGCATCAATAACCATTGCATTACGCCCTGGATGGAAGACGGCAAGCCGGTGGATGTGTGGGAAGCAGCATTCAAAGAATCTGCCTCTCCAGCCGAGTCCGGACTCCGGGGCTGGTATCAGCAGCTGCGCAAACACGTGTCGGCAATGACCGGCGCCGCGTCCTTTTCCGACATCAGGAAACACTACTTCCCGTTCAAAACCCGGTTTCTGGACATGGAGCTGCTCGCTCCCGGGGAAGACGCGGTCATCGCCCGCTGTCTGGAGGAACTCGCCAATCTCGTCGCGCTCGAAAGTCTGTATCCCGAGATTGTTCCGGACAGTCCCTGGTCCTTTTTCATATCCATTCTTGAGGACACCATCTACGTACCACAGCGCACCGGAGGCGGTGTCAGTCTCTTTCCCTACCGTGTTGCGGCCGGAACCCCCTTCCTCCATCAGTTCGTACTCGATTCCAGCCAGGACCGGGCGACCGTGGTGTACCGTGAACTCCCCTTTCTCCGCCACGACCGCCGCGTTGCACTCGATCTTGCGGATACCGACGCGTCTCCCGCCTTTTTCGGCATGTACCGGCTTTCAGACGCCGCGTTTACCGTTTCCGCGCATACCTTCTCCGGCTACCGGACCCCGCACGGATATTTCTCCGCGCTTCACGCGACAGATACTCCCGAACAGGACCCGTTCCGGAAGGAAGCGGCATTCTTTGCCGACCCCGCCAACCTGCCCGACCGCCGCTATCCCGTACAAAAAACAGGATTTGACCGATGGAAGGAACGACGAAACACCGGGCGTTATTCCTGCCTGCACGAACCTTTTTCCGGCCGCCTGGATCTACTCACCGAAAAAATCGCGGAATCGATCATGGACGGCTCCGATGTCCGGACCGCCCAGAAGGATCTGAACCTTTTCACCTTTTGTAATACCCGGTGGTTTCTCACGAAGGTTTTGAACCTCAAGCGGCAGGAACGCGACGCCGAAATGATCAACGAACGAAATACCGGGCTCGTGGTACACGACGCGCTTCATGCGGTATATGAGCGCATACTGAACGAGGACGGCCGGTTTCTCTCCGCAAATCTCGAAACCTATCACCACTGGGCCGATGAAGCGGCCGCGCACGCGACCGCCCAAAGCGCAGAGTTCACCGGGCCGATTGCCGCACCCCTCATCGCCCTTCTCTCGCGCAGAATCGCCGAAAACATCCGCTTCGTGCTGGATATGGATGCCCGGGTCCT
>ERZ795050.3580-NODE-3580-length-15232-cov-3.958490_pt1 | contig 15232 bp, 12 predicted proteins | sample MGYA00375134_ERZ795050 | MGnify/ENA primary metagenome ERZ795050 (study PRJEB30179, sample SAMN05720221) | activated sludge metagenome | isolation source: Anaerobic digester | place: Japan | collected 2015-05-26 ... | reverse complement strand
ATAACATGCTGTTTTTATATTGTATGTTACCAGTAGTACCAATAAATACTGCTGTTTGAGCCATTACTTAAAGCCTGGAATATGCCGATATGGATTATGAGGAAGTAGCTGCGGTACATCGGATAATCCGTCCTTGTAAGAGGCTTTTAACATAAATTTATATGTTAAAGGCTTCTTTTTTATACTCACTGTTGTAAGACACATGGTAAAGGAAAATACGGAAGAAACATTATCTTTGTTTTTTATTAATAAAACTCTTGACCGGCTAATATATTAAAGAAGTATTTATGTTAAAGAGCACCGGAAAGAGAAGGATGGTCTATGGGGATAAATGCAGCACAGATGTTTATGGCACTTGTTCTGATTCTAATCAGCTGTGAGTTCTTTACCAATGGAGTTGAGTGGCTTGGGAAAAAGCTGAAGGTGGGAGATGGAGTTGTAGGAAGCGTATTTTCGGCAGTAGGCACCTGTATTCCAGAGACAATTGTACCGATTGTTGCCATTGTTTTTTTAAAAGAGGACAAGAAAACTGTTGACGTGGGAGTAGGTGCCATTCTTGGGGCACCGTTCATGTTGAGTACCCTTGCTTTTTTCGTGATGGGTGTTAGTGTTATGGTTTTTCTATCAAAAAGAAGAACAAAAATGACAATGGAAATAAACAAGGATGTATTGAGCTGGGATATTAGCTTTTTTATTGTAACGTACACCATTGGAGTTCTGACGTCTTTTATAAAAATCCGCTTATTGGAGGAAATAGTATCGGCATTTCTGGTTTTAGCATATGTTTATTATGTTATCGTCACAGTGAAACGTGATAAAGGAGGTCATGGGTATCCGGACAAACTCTATTTATCAAGAATATTGAATCTTAGGCCTAACATTCAAAATATAGTTCTCCAGGTAAGTATTGCATTGGCAGGTGTAATTTTTGGAGCTAATGTTTTTGTAAGGAATATAGAGATTATATCAAATTTTATCGGCATATCGCCTGTTATTCTTTCCATGATAATAACTCCTATTGCCACAGAGCTTCCCGAAAAATTCAACAGTATAATCTGGATTAGTAAAAACAAGGACACATTGGCTCTGGGGAATATAACCGGTGCAATGGTATTCCAAAGTTGCATTCCCGTTTCAATCGGTATCCTTGCAACACCGTGGAATTTGGATAACCATATTATTGTTAGCTCTGTAATTGGCACTCTATCTGCCGCTGTAACATATTTTTGGATCGAGGACAAGGGAAAATTAAACCCAATACCGCTTCTCATGGGAGGCATATTTTATGCCATGTTTATATTGTCTCTTTTTATATAAAATACGGTTATAGGTTTATACTCAGGGTGTATTAAACAAATATGAAAATAGCATGCACCCGGGGATATTACAGGGTGAAACGGGTAAAAAGCAAAGGGGCTCGAAGCCCCATGGGTTTTTGCTTATTGAGACCTATCCGAACTAGTTCACTTTTTGATTAATGCATCAGAATAAGTTTTTAAGCGAAAAAGATTCTTTTTCGGGAATGTGTTTTATATATTGTTTAAGAACAGCAATTTCAGACAGTGCCATGGGCACATTTCTTGTTTCAACAAACTTTGATACCCTCATGATTGACGTATCAATATTGTCGATTTCAAAATGGTCCAGTAAAACTGCCCAAGCATTTTCTGCTCTGTGCCATTCCGTTTCTAAAGAAGAAAGATGGTTTTCAACCGATGCCCAATCGCCGTTTTGTGTGCTGGCCTCTATCATTTCAATGAGAGACTCAAGTTCTTGGGAATCCTTTGACAAGAGTTTTAATGTATAGGATGCAGTACCCAATATCATAACACATAATATACCAATAATTATTAATATTTTGCCGGTATGCAAATTACTTCACCCTTCCTTTATCCTTAACTTGATAATAGAGATTTCCTTCTGAGTCCAGGCTGGCAAAAAGTACATCTTTAATATTATTAATCCCAAAAACGGACAGCTTCTGAATAAGCCAGTTTGTGTCAAGCCCAGAGAGCTTAAGGTTGTCGTAATTTATATTGCCGTCAATTACCAGATCCAGAGTTAAACCCTCATATTGAGTGGGAATATTAAGGTCTTGCGGACTTACCGGTCGTTTTTGCGATTTGGGTATTATACTGAGCTGACCGTTTGTTTCAAGAATGGCAAACTCGACATCAGCTATGTTCGGTATATTTTTAATCCTCAGCTGTTCCAGAAGGTCGTTTAAGGTATACATTTCTTTCCTGAGCTGATCTTCCTTGATTTTTCCATTCTCAACCAGAATACTGGGCCTGCCGCATATTATCGCTCTGGCCTTTGTGCTCTTTATTCCGATGAAAGACAAAGCCAGTTGAGCGATTAACAGTGTGATAATAGGCATAATACCGTTTATTAATGGTATTCCTGTGTTTTGCATAGGTACTGAGGCCAACTCCGATATCATTATAGCGATGACAAGTTCAAAGGGCTGAAGCTGTCCTATTTGCCGTTTACCCATTATTCTCATTATTACTACTACAAGCAAATAAAGTATCAGCGTTCTGGTAACAACTACTAACACACAACCATCCTTTCTTACTTAGTTCTATTTATTTAGTGTGCACATAATATGTTTTTTTAATCACGCTTTTATGTCAAGACAGTGTTTATAGATTTCTACGCCTGAAACAACCGGTTGAATTGTATAGTGAAAATTTACTTCGTGAAATTCCACTATACAAAAGCTCCGGGGGCATTGAGCCCCCCCATTGCTTTTTGTAATATCACTTCGTGAAATCCCACTAAATAAAAATAGCAGGAGATTGCCTCCTGCTATTTTTATTTCATATATTACCTTGAAGTGTCGCCTAAACGTTCTGTAGGATAGCTGTTTCCAGTATAAGATTGGAATACTTTCTTAACGATGTTTCCACCGATTTTACCAGCTTCTCTTGCAGTTAAATCTCCATTGTAACCCTGTTTTAAGTTAACGCCCACTTCTTTAGCTATTTCATACTTCATGTTTTCAAATTGAGTTTTGCTGTTGCTATTGTTGTTTGCCATTACTATCACCTCCTTAGTCTTATTTTTTCTAAAAACAAGACTATTATGAGTAGTAAGTTTTGCTATCCTTTCATTGTTTTACGTTAACTTCTTTTTTCATAAGTTACATATATATGTTCACATATCTATCTTGCAGTTTTATTTATGCCTGTTAACTATTATTTTTCTTCCGGCAACTGATTTTTTGCTTAGATCCCATAGTCTTGGGACCTCATCAGGCAAATTTATATCTCCCCTTTTTTCCATACTCAAAATAAAATCGACTATTTCCTTTGCTATACCCGGATTTAAGAATTTTTTCTGAGCTTCCCTTATTTTGTTTAGTTTTTCAGCATTATTGTCAAGAAGGTCTGAAATAATATTCTTTAATTGTGCAGGTTCTTTGCACACAACTCCAAGGTTGTGTTTTCGCATATAACCGGGATTACCCTCTTCCTGCCCGGGAAGATTTCCGGTGATAATAAGAGGAACATTGCAGGCCACGGCTTCCATCATTACGTTTGGACTTCCTCTTGTGAAAGCAATATCCGAGGAAAGCATTAAATCCTGTATGTTTTCGGTAAAACCAAATACCTCAACCCTGTTTCCAAACTGTTCATAAAGAGATCTTTCAAGTCTTCTCTTTAAAATTTTATTTCTGCCGGCAACTATTTTTACATGGCAGTTGAAATTCCTAAGCAGTATTTTTGCAATTCTTCTCATGTTCCCTGAGCCTTCGCCTCCGCTCATAATAAGGCATTGTAAAGGCATGTTGTTATTATAGTATCTTCTTCCGGTTGTGCTTTCAGTATGCTGCAAAAACTTTTGTCTTACCGGGAAGCCGATAACCTTGAGCTTTGATTCGGATACTCCAAACTCAAGACATTTGTACTTTGATTCTTTTGAAGGACATATTATATAATCCGCTCTTGGGTCTGCCCATAGAGGAGATATACTTACCAGATCCGCAATCAATGTTAAAAACGGTATTTTAATGTTAAAATCCTCCAGAATGTTTAAAACAGATGCATTAAAGTTTGGATGTACCGACAGAATCAGATCCGGTTTAATGGTCTTAAGAAGTTTTAGAAAATTATCTCTAATAGAAGTTTCAGTAAAATCAATTACCAAACTGGGTTTTCTAAAGGATACCTCCCACATTAATTTCCACAAGTCCTTGGCGTTCCTTGTCACCGAGCCGTAAAGCTTTCCTATACGAAGCCCGAATTTTCCCGCTAAAGAAAAACCGTCGATAACGTGGACATCCACATCAGGATAAAGCGAAAACTTTTCGATTAATGATTCACTAATACTTTTATGACCGTGTCCTGTATAATTCGAAGATATTATTAAAATATTATTAACCATTCATATTGCCTCCTGATCACTTTTAAAAAAGTATATATTATAATATGCTATATTATATTACTTTACTTTTCCAAATTAAAGGGTTGAATAATCATATTTTAGTATATATTTTTTTGCTATTATATATTAACAATATAACAATGTAAATTTTCGCTGTAATCAACAATTTTCGATAATGGCAGGACAAATATTGCATATGAATAGTTACCGGCGATTAATAATATGATTTCAAAAAGTCAAAGGGAAAAAAGCAGGGGAGACTCCGGATTATGAGAGATTTATGTAAAAAATAATAAGGGCATGCTGCCCTTATGCTGTATTTTTTATTATTGGATTAGCAATTAAAAATACTTTGTATCAAAGTCAATCAGAGTTTTCTGAACTCTCCATCCGTTACAAAAAAAACAGCGGATGTGTATGGTACTTTAATTTCTATTTGTTTGTTTTTTATAGTTATGCTGCAGTTGGGATATATTCTTTGCGTTATATTTACTTCACCGTCACCTTTCGCTCTTAAATACCTTAACAGATTCTTTATTTCTTTATCAACAGATTTGATTTCTTCTCTTAATATCGCAAAACGCTGAAGGTTTTTTCCGTATACTGCAATGTCTTTATCGCTTGGTTCTTCTATGGCATTCTGCTTTGCCAGCAATTGCTTCAGATGCTGTTGTTCGTTCAATAAATCTTTTTTCCTCGTATTCAGATCTTCAATTTGCTCTGTTATTTTATCTCTGTCAAAGCCTTGAACTATTACTTCAGTCTTCTTTTCGAGTGAGGATCCTAAAATTGCTGTGGTAACCTTTACTTCTGCATTTATTTTTCCTCCGATTATGTTTCCCCTTGAAGATTCCAAAAACACTTCTTTTGCATAGATTGTGCTGTTTATACAGTAAAAACCGATATGGGCAATACCTCCGCAGAACAACCGCACATTATCCACAAATCTTGCAAAGACATTTTTACCGGCATAGATTTCAGCTACATCCTTTGATGCAATGCCACCCTTAATGTAAATATTCCCCTCGTAGCTCTTTATTGATTTTACGTTTCCAAGACCTAAATCTCCATTTATTTCAATATCCTTGGTGGCTTCCACCGAGAAACCGTCGATAACCGTTCCTTTTATGGATACATATCCGTCAAAACTAATATTTCCGGTTTTAAAATCTACGTCACCGTCAATTTCAAGATAGTTTGATACCATTATTTTGCCGCCGGAATAGTTCACTGCTCCCCCTATTTTTGCATATAAAACAACTTTATCGTCCATTGCCACTTCATAAACAGTATTTCTATCATACAGCAACGGATAGTTTTTGCCTTTTGACGGTTTTATTGGAGTGCCATGTACTGAATGCCCGGGAATACCTTCAGTAGCGTTAATTCGTTCTCCGAGCCATTCCCCGGCCTTAACCTTGTTTATTAACTTCAAATCGTAATAATCTACCTTTCCGTCTTCCCTTATCTGAGGTTTGGGTTCTTCAAGATTGTACATTCTGATTACACAGTCTTTCCCGTTTACACTTGGTGTTCCTTCTGCAATAATGTATTCCTTACCGCTTTCTAAATCACTGAAAAAGAGTTCTTTTTTGATTCCATACATTATCTGCTTTTCTTTTAACTTGCTATAGGATTCTTTTACAAGTATTTCGCGATTTTTAAAATCCAATTCATCTTTTGAGCAATTAAAGATGACAGTAGCCTTTAATCCATCATGGGAAACGGATATAATAATTTTTTCCTTCAACTCGCCAAATTTACTAGGGGATGTTGGTGCGTTGATTAGAGCGTGCTTAATACAATTAAAACTGGTTATTTGAATTTGTGGATGCGAGGATATTATTTTGTGAACTTTGTCCAATGATAATCCAGGCTTAAATGATTCAATCATTACGTCTCTTGATCGTGTGAATATTTTAATATATTGATCTTCGTAAATGGTTTGATCAATCATATATCATCCCCCTCGTATTTATTAGCGGTTTTTTAATAAAAAATATTTATAAACATAGGCGGTAATTCATATATTTATACCATTACATCTATGTATAGAATGTGAATACAGAACACATATTGGGTGATTTTACAGTATATGTACTATAAAAATATAATTGAATATTATATACTTACCCAAATAAACTTTAAACTAAACACTTAAAGCATAGAATAATATTTACTTAGGATGTGATATATTTGAGAAAAAGAATAATTATTAGAATTTTAGCTTTTTTACTCTGTTTAAATTTTGTACTGGACATAAGTCAAGAAATGTATGCTGATGACTTGATTGAAGAAGAACCTCTTACCCGGTTATATACTACTGAAGTCAGCAGTTGTGTAGGTACCGATCTGCCGCAAATAGAAGCCGGTGCGGCAATAGTAATTGATGCCGATAGCGGAAGGGTTTTGTATGAGAAGAATGCATATTCCAGAAGGGCTATAGCCAGTACCACCAAGATTATGACTGCTATTGTGGCATTAGAGAACGGCAATCTTGATGACACGGTAAAGGTTAGCAAGAGGGCCTCGAGCATTTGGGGTTCGACAATTAAGCTTCGGGAAGGGGAAGAACTGACATTAAGGGAGCTTATGTATGGCATGATGCTAAAGTCAGGAAATGATGCAGCTTTGGCTGTTGCCGAACATATTGGAGGGACTGTTGAAAACTTTGTTAAAATGATGAATGACAAGGCAAAGGAACTGGGGCTTACGAATACGTCCTTTAAGACTCCCCATGGGCTTGATGCAGACGGTCACTATTCTACTGCCTATGAACTGGCGGTTCTTACTCAATATGCACTTAAAAATCCTGTTTTTTCAAAGATTGTGAGTACACAGAACATATCAATTGGCAACAGGAACTTGTATTCAACAAATGAGATGCTTTCACTATATCCCGGTGCGGATGGAGTAAAGACCGGTTATACTGGAAAGGCCGGAAGGTGTCTTGTGACATCGGCAAAAAGGGACGGTTTTAGATTAATTTCTGTTGTTTTGTTTTGTTCCAGCCGGGCTAAAAGGGCAGAAAGCAGCAAAAAAATTTTGGATTACGCATTTAGCAATTATAAGCCCTATGAGCTTGTAAAACCCAATCAGAAGCTTGGGGAGGTTGATGTAAAAAGAGGTTTGAAAAATAATGTTTCAGTAGTGTCCATTGAAGGAATTAAAATACCTTTGAGCGAAAAAGAAAAGGAGGCATTGAAAACCGAGATAACACTCAATAACCCTGTTAGCTCACCTGTCCATATGGGTGTGGAAGTTGGTACGATTAGTTTCTATGTTGAGGGTAAGCTGTATGCCCAGGCAGGGATTAAAACTGCGGAAAGTGTGCCGGCAAAAACATACCGCCATTATTTTGGAGATGTTATGAATGTGTGGTTTAAACTGGTTCGACAGTGAAGGTATATTTTCTTCATCTTTGTTTTATATACTCACTGTTGTTGGGTAAAATGCGAAGGAAAATATTCCGGAAATTTAAGTTTTTTTATTCGCATTTATCAATTATGCACCTGATGAACTTATCCTTGAATGTTTATAGCCAGGTTTGCTATAATAACTTAGCGTATAATTTTAAGGAGATTTTATTTACATATGAAGACAATAATTGTTGCTGTAAACTCTAAATATATACATTCATCACTGGCACCATGGTACCTTAAAGCATCCTGTAAGAATAACTGCGGGACGATAAAGGTAATGGAATTTACCATAAATGACGACCCGGATTCCGTTCTGTCGCGTATATATGCTGAAGACTGTGATGTTGCTGCTTTTTCTTGCTATATCTGGAATATAACCTTTGTTCTTAGAGTGGCTGAAAACCTGAAGAAAGTATTACCGGCTATAAAAATAGTACTTGGCGGCCCCGAGGTTTCATACGATTCCGAACAAGTTTTGAAGTTGCATCCGTTTGTGGACTTTGTCATATCCGGTGAAGGCGAAAGTGCTTTTAATGCTTTACTTAGTTTTTTGAACGGAAGGAATCAGGAGCTTTCTGGCATTAAAGGCTTAAGCTTTAGAGAAGATGGGAGAATAACCGTTTCGAATTATTTTCCTCTCGAGAATGATCTTGATTTGATTCCTTCTCCATATGACGAAGAAATGCTCTTTTGTGTCGGAAACAGAATTGTTTATTTTGAATCCTCAAGGGGATGCCCGTTTTCCTGTTCATATTGTATTTCTTCAACCTTTGAAGGAGTACGGTATTTTTCTATGGACAGGGTTAAGTCGGATCTTCGTTTTTTGTTGACAGCGGGGGTTAAACTGGTAAAGTTTGTAGACAGAACGTTTAACTGTAACAGGGAAAGAGTGAAGGCTATATTTGAGTTTATTATTGATAATGCCGGGAATACGGTTTTCCACTTTGAAGCGGCAGCTGACCTGTTTGATGAAGAGACAATTGAAATATTGTCCAGGGCACCAAAGGGATTGATTCAGCTCGAAATCGGTATACAATCAACCAATGAAGCCTCCCTTGAGGCTGTAAAAAGGAAAACGAATATTAATAAAGTGTTATACTATGTAAAACGGCTTATGGAACTGGAAAACATACATGTTCATGTGGATCTTATCGCCGGCCTTCCTTTGGAGGACTATTCTTCATTCAAGGACTCTTTTAATGATGCCTATAACCTATATCCCCACCAACTGCAGTTGGGTTTTTTAAAGATGCTGAAGGGTTCTGCCATAAGGGAGGAATACCGCAAATATGGATATAAATATCGGGAATATCCTCCTTATGAGGTTTTGGGCAATGAGTTCCTAAGCTTTGAGGAAATTGTTAAACTCAAAAGAATAGAGGAGGTTTTGGAACGGTATTATAACTCGGGCAGGTTTAATAAATCACTTAAATACATAATCAACGGATTTTTTTATTCACCCTTTGAATTTTATGAGGAGCTTTCATTTTTTTATTTGAATGAAGGCTGCTTTGAACGGTCAATTTCAAGCAGAGAGCTATATACGTTACTCATAAAGTTTATTGGGGAATCCAATAAGAAAATCGATTTGACAGTTCTCAACGAGCTGTTAAAATTTGATTTTTTAGTTTCTGACAATACCAATAATCTTCCTTTAGGAATAGAACGCACTTACAAGGACAGCTTTAAGACAAAATGCTTTGAGTTTCTGAAATCTGGGGATAATATAGCTATGTTTCTTCCGCAATTCTGTGGCGAACCGCCTAAAAAAGTATACAACAAGGTTCATTTTGAGCTCTTCACGTATGATATCACCGAAAATGACGGAACGTTGCCAAAGAAGGATACTGTAATCCTTTTCAATTACAGTGAAAGGGACCGGGTGACAGGACAATACAGCTTTATAAAAATTCAGCTTCCATCGGACTAGTTATTTATTGATACGGTTACTTTTGTACCTCTGGGGGTGTTAGGTGATATTTGAATGCTGTCACAGAGCTTTTTTATTATTAATAGTCCCCAACCCCTGTCTCTTAATGTTTCCGGATTCATGTTCTGCTCTTCAATATCCAATATTGATGCATCGAAACCAGTTCCTTCATCCGACATTTCAAGTTGTATCATATTTCCCTTCCTGCTCATGCTAAAGCAGACTTCACCGGCACTTTTTTTGTATCCATGCTCAAGAGAATTAATGAGTAGTTCATGAGTGGCACTTTTGAGCTTAAAAACAGTCTTTTCATCCGATGTCATGTTGTTTATCACATCTTCGCACACGAACAGAAACTTCTCAATACTGTCTTTATCGAAAGGAATATAGGCATTGAGCTTGTAACTTAATATTTGCATATACAGATCCTCCATAAGCAGAATACTTGTAACTTATAGGTTTTAAAATGAAATTCTCCGGCTGCGGAAAATTTACTGCCCATAAGCGTTTCAACGAGGCGGGAGATATGCTGAAAACAAACCGGCACCCGCGGACCAAAATACAGGCGGGTAAATTTTTTGCCTCGTTCTTAACATATGTTTGATTATATCATAAAGCATTTGAAAATTAAATGCAATAAAAAGTTATGGATACATTAAATAACTTTTAAGAAAAATGTTCCAAAAACTTAGGTTTCTTTCACATTTTCGCACTTAAATAATATGTACCTTAAGGTTATGTTTGTTTTGACGGAAAAAATTTGATATATTATATATATAAATTTAATTTAAATTTATCGATAAAGGGTGAACGTAGTGTTTGAGTTTAATGATAAAGAAATGATTGAGATTATGATTGATTCTTTGGGCAAATATCTTAAGGCAGCAGGGCGAATATCAAAGCAGAGGTTTGACGAATTGTCGGAACATAACGGGCTTTTATGGCTTGAGATAACAAAACAGAAGGAAATTCTTGAGAATATTCTGTCAAGGCTTCAAAATGAAGTTGGCACGGATGAAGCAAATTCATCCGGGGAAGATAACAATAAGGTTTCCAACAATAAGGTTAACGGTTCGATAAAGTTGTATGACCAGATGGTGGATTATCTCAAAAAACAAAAGTTCACTGAACTGCAATGGGTGAGGTTATATTCTGTGAGGTTCCCACAGCAGGACTTTGATAGTTTTGAAATAAAATATTTTGAGCATAAGGACATTTTGCAGGAAGACAAAAACTACCTTTTGTTCGGAAATGCAACAAACAATTACGTCATACGCAAAAGCGGAAATGAAATCATCGGGGATACAAACCAATGCTTTGAGTATATACTGCTTTTTTTGAACCAGTTTAAATAGCGGTAAATACAATAAACTATTGGTCGGGTAATGGCTTATGGAGTATTTGAGTGGAGTAGTGGAGAGAATAACCTTTATAAATGAAGAGAATGGTTTTTGCGTAATAAAAATAAAATCCAGGGGATTTTCCGAGCTTGTGACAGTCGTGGGTAACATGGCATCCGTCAATGTCGGAACCGTGGTAAACCTCAAAGGCGAGTGGAAAAACGATGCCAAATATGGAAAACAGTTTTGTGTGCACAGCTATAAAGAGACCATGCCTGCTACTATTGCCGGTATGGAGAAATACCTGGGAAGCGGTCTTATTAAAGGGATTGGGCCTGTAAACGCAAAAAGGATAGTTAAGTCTTTCGGGGAAGACACTATAAGGGTTATTGAAGAGGAACCGGATAGGTTGAGTGAAGTTGACGGAATTGGACCGAAAAGGGTTGAAATGATAAAAAAAGCATGGCAGGAACAGAAGGAAATAAAAAATGTCATGCTTTTTTTGCAGTCCAACGGTGTGTCTACCGCATATGCCGTAAAAATATATAAAACTTACGGGAGCGACAGCATAGAAACTGTAAAGGACAATCCCTATAGGTTGGCGGATGACATCTGGGGAATAGGATTTAAGACTGCCGACAGGATAGCTCAAAGTATGGGGTATGACAGAGAATCCTATCAGCGGTTAAGGGCAGGAATAATATATGTGCTTAATGAGTTTGCCAATGAAGGTCATTGTTTTGCAAGAAGGGATGAGCTTATAAAGAGGTCCTCGGAAATGCTTGAGATGGGGGAAGGGGATGTTGAATCGGCTATTCGGAGCATGCTTGAGGAAAAATCCATAATTATGGAGTATGATGATGCCTTGTATCTTCCGCCCTTTTATTACAGCGAGACAGGGGTAGCAAGAAGGATAATGGAGATTGTTATGACAAAAAGTAAATACTGTTCTTGTAACCTGGGTGAAGTAATTCAAAGAGTTCGGAAGGAATGCGGAATCGAATATGATGATGTGCAGGTTGAGGCTATTGAAAAAGCCATTACTTCAAAGTTCATGGTTCTAACAGGAGGACCGGGCACGGGAAAGACTACAACAACCATGGCTATTATAAAAGCTTTTGAAAGCCTTAAGGCTAATGTATTTCTTGCTGCACCTACCGGAAGGGCAGCAAAGAGGTTGTCTGAGGCTACCGGCATGAGTGCACAGACTGTGCATCGGTTATTGAAATACAGCCCGCTGGAGGGATATAAAAATAATGAGGAAAATCCCTTGTACTGTGATGTTCTGATAATTGATGAGACTTCTATGATTGACATTGTTCTTATGTATAATCTTTTGAAAGCAGTTTCCAACGATACCGTGGTGATTCTGGTGGGAGACGTAGACCAGCTTCCTTCAGTGGGGGCAGGAAATGTTTTAAAAGAAGTCATTGACTCCGGTGCAGTTACTGTTGTGAGACTTAACAGAATTTTCCGTCAAGCGCAGGGGAGTGCAATCATCATGAATGCACATAGAATAAATCGTGGAGAGTTTCCCGCACTAAAGGGCGGAAAGAACAGTGATTTTTTCTTTATTGAAGAGGAAGATCCGGAGAAAATTGTGGGACTTATACGTCAGTTATGCAAAGAGCGTCTACCCAAATACTATGGAGTGGATCCAGTGAACGATATTCAGGTTCTATGTCCAATGCTCAAAGGAGCTGTGGGTGCATATAATTTAAATGCTGTTCTTCAGGATGCTCTGAATCCTTCCGATATTTCTGTCAGGTATGGTGGTATAACTTACAAAGTCAATGATAAAGTTATGCAGATAAAGAACAATTATGACAAAAACGTATTCAACGGTGACATAGGCCGGATAACTCTTATAGACAATGAGGAAAAGGTTATATGCATAAAGTTTGACGACAATGTGGTGGAGTATGATGTTACGGAAATGGATGAGGTAACTCTGGCTTATGCCGTTACAGTACATAAAAGTCAGGGAAGCGAGTACAGCATTGTAGTAGCACCTTTTACGATGCAGCATTACATGATGCTTCAGAGAAACCTGTTGTATACATGTGTGACCAGGGCGAAAAAGGTAATTGTTCTTATCGGTACAAAAAATGCACTGGGATATTGTATAAGAAATTCTAAAAGCATTGATAGAAACACCATGCTTGCTCTGAGACTGCAGGAGTATTCAAGGTAACCTTTTACACCCGTCAACAGTAAGTACAAAATAAATGCCTTGGAGGGTTTAATGCATACCAAAAAGCGATGGAGGCCTGATGCCCCCATCGCTTTTAATCGATTTAATAATATTCTAATTACAGCTTGCTTTATTTATAAGGAAGTACAGTAATCTTTTTCAATAAATATCTTTTTAGAATTGTTAGATCTGTTGAATCCAAAGTACCGTCATCATTTACATCAGCTGCCCCTAAGTCTACCCCGGACGGATTTTTCTTTAACAGAATTCTTTTTAACAGCGTTAAATCGGAAGAGTCAATGGAACCGTCACTATTTATATCACCAAAACTAGTAGATATAGCAGTTGTTGGGCTTGGATTCGGTGATTCTGTCGATTGTGTAGGTGTAGGTGTAGGTTTTGTAGTAGGTGTAGGTTTTGTAGTAGGTGTAGGTTTTGTAGTAGGTGTGGGCTTTGCAGTAGGTGTAGATGAGCCATAATACTCACCCAATGACATTCCGTTACTCCCAAGGGGTATTTGGTGATCAAGCCCTATGAACCTGCCACCGGATTGCCATAACGCTGGTTTTAATAATCCGTATTTTGATTCATCCCAAGTTTTCCAGTCATTACCTACTAATCCTCCGGTATCTCCTGAATTCGGATTTATGCACCAGAATGTGTGGTGTATACGGTTTTCAATCATGTAATCTCTCAGAAGAGTCATCCATTTCTGGTTTCTACCGCCGTCCATATGTCCTCCCCACTCACCTATAAGGAGTGGTGCGATTCCCTGATCATTAATATATGCCCAGGTATCATACCAGTAATCATCCAATAAAGTTTGAGTTGTAAAATTCTTTTGGAACCACGGCTGTTCATATACTGACGGACCGTAATCATGAGGAGAATACACAATCTGACTGTTTAAAGATCCTAAATCAATAGGATAATCTTTAACGCCTCTTAAATTACCTCCCCACCATGCACCATGCCACGGAGATGCATCACCGGTTGCTCCCCATACATCGGGGGTCTCAAAGGTATAACCTAATTCAGTTTTGGGATATTGTTCTATACCCTCTATCATTATCAACAGATTTGGGTTTGCAGCAAGGATTGCCTTTGCACACTTTTCTGCAGCGTATTTCCAGTTGTTTTCGTCGGTGGAATTGTCCCATTTTGCAAGCAAAGGAGGCATTTCAGCCGAATATCCACGCTTACCGTGCGGCTCATTTTGAAGATCAAAGGCTAATATGGTGTCATCATCTTTGTATTTGTCAGCCAACCAGACTAAAGTATCTATCCACATTTTTGTAGTAACAACTCCGCATGTACTTCCTTCTTTGCCATACCACAGTTCATACATGTGTCCTGAATTATTGGCATCCGGGCTATGTACATCAATCATTACCTTAATACCTAATTCTTTGCAGAAACCCATTATAATATCAAATATTTCCATACTGTTTTTTACATCGTCGGTCTCAGGGTCATAAAAATCAGGGTTTACACAATGATATGGCGGATTATTGCTGGCTGTTACACTGGATACCTTATTCGGTTTGCCAATCATCCAGCTGTTAAGCAGTTCGGTGGAGATGGGTATTCTTAAAAATCCAATACCCCTGTCGGCTATGTTGGTCAGGATGCCTTTAACATCATACCAGGCACCGTGGAAGCAGTTTTCACTGCAGTTGAAGCCAAACCAGTTGGCTCCTGTAAGCCACACTTCGTTTCCGTACATGTCGTAAATCTTGTTGCCCCTGCAGTGCAACCAGTCGTCATTGTTACTGTCAACAGAAGCGGCCGTCGGTTCGGTGTTTGTCGAAAAACAAATCACGGAAATAACCATTAGTACAGCAACAAGTAAACATAATTTTTTTCCTTTTCTCATATAATTCTTTCCCCCATATAAAATTTATTTAGTTGTTTGTAAAATGCTGTAACCCTTGAAACCAAAGGGTTTTAGCAGTAT
>ERZ795050.3578-NODE-3578-length-15233-cov-4.618132_pt1 | contig 15233 bp, 11 predicted proteins | sample MGYA00375134_ERZ795050 | MGnify/ENA primary metagenome ERZ795050 (study PRJEB30179, sample SAMN05720221) | activated sludge metagenome | isolation source: Anaerobic digester | place: Japan | collected 2015-05-26 ... | reverse complement strand
GCTGGGTTCCCCGAACGGTGTAGTGATTGAGACCTCCTGTACGCCTTCAAGGCCCGGCATTTCGTAAAGGCCACTGCCGCCGATGACGCCGACGGTTGCTCTCTCTTCAACCATATAAGTCTCCTCTTCCTTTTCCTTTGTTCGCGAACGGTTTTTCACGGAGCGGTAGGATGGCTCCGCTCGAACGTAGCCGGGCCCGAAGTACCGGACGGCAAGCCGAGGCAACGCCCGATCCGCGACGATCCCGCACGCTACCACGGTTCCGCTTGAAAGGTAAACCGGTTCGGTTTTTCCTCGACAATTCGGCCCACCGGAACGCCCGGCTCATGTTCCAGGACAACCCGCCAGTGTCCGGCCAAGGCCCTTTGGTAGATTTTCTTTCGGGTTTCCAAGGTTGCCAGAGGGAAAACGTCGTAGGCGGGAATCCAGGCCGGTGAAACATGTGCCGCGGTCGGAAACAGGTCTCCGGCAAAGAAGAGTTCTTCTCCCTCGCCCGTCAGGCGGACCGACTGGTGGCCCAACGTATGACCTGGGGTGGGCTCCAGATGGAACCCCGCCACGACTTCGACCGGCCCGTTCACGGTGTCGAGGCGGTTGGCCTCCAGCAAGGGTCGCCAGTTTTCCGGGAGGTAGCTGGCTCGATTTCTCTCGTTCGCTTCTTCCGCTTCTCTAAGTTCGGTTTCCTGCACCAGGTAGCGAGCCCGGGGGAAGGCAGGCGCCGGTCGGTCTCCTTCTATCACCGTGTTTCCTCCGCAATGGTCGAAGTGCAGGTGCGTATTGACGACTAGATCGATGTCGTCACCGGACAAACCGTGTCGCTTCAGAGCTGCGGAAAGGCCGCCGTTTTCCTCCAAGTGATAGATGTTCCGCTGCTTCTCCGTCATCTTGCCGCCACAGCCCGTGTCGACGAGGATATTCCCCTCCGGAGCCCGTACCAACAAGCAGTTCAGCGCGAGAGGAACTCGGTTGTCGGCGTCCGAGTCGACCATTTTGCCCCACAGAACCTTGGGAACGACTCCGAACATAGCTCCGCCGTCCAGGGCAAAACGGCCAGCATCCAAAAGAGCGACCTCGAAGCGTCCCCACTTCACAAACGACATTCTGCGGCTCTCCTTCTGATCAGCGACATTCAAACTTTCCTTTCCATTCCGGCTTCAAACGCCGACAACGGACACCTGTTCTTGGGCACGCATCAGGCGGAAATTGTAAAGGAAGGGGTAAAAGCCCTTGACTTAGGAAAACTCTTCGGAAGCGCATTCACACAAAGCGAACAGGACCCCACCCGTCGAATGGGGGTGGATGAAGACCATCCGGACGGCTTCCGCCTCATTACCCAACCGCTCTTCGAGCACCCGGACACCCATCTTTTCGAGTTTTTGCAGCATTTCGTCCAGGTCGTCCACTGCGAGGGCGATGTGGTAGACCCCCTCGCCTTTGCTGTCAAGGAATCGTGTGACGGGAGACTTGTCGTCGACCGGTTCCAACAGTTTAATAGCCGTCTTTCCCGCCTTGAGGGTCGCCACCTTCACCCCTTCCCGCCGCAGGATCTCAGTGCGGTCGACCGAGAGGCCCAACAGCCGATAGAACTCCGACGTTACGGCAATGGAGCGCGTGGCAATGCCGACATGCAGGATACCTTTGACCATACCGCTCCCCCATTTTTTCCAACGGGCCGGCTCGACCCTGCCCGCGTTACCTCCGGGAGTGCAAAGCGAAGCTCCCAAAGAGGCGGAAATCGAATTCCGAACTCCTAACGTTTCACCCATGCTACAACTTCGCGCCGGTCAAGGCCAGACGGGTACAGCCGGCAGACGCTTGTGAAGGTTTGACGCTTCCATCGAAAGTTCTCGAGATCGACCGGCTTGGAGTACCCGAACCGGACTCCCCGGGAAAGATGGTTGGGAGATGACATTTGGCCGACGTCTCAATGATTCAAAACGCCTCGGACGATCGAAACGCGATTCCTCCGGCCGCCCGGTGATGCAACTTGCGTAAGGCCACCGCGCGATTTGGGTTGTCCGCCTGATCCGCGCTTTCCCGTGGGCGGGGTCCACTAACGGATCTTTCTGCCATGCCGATAACAGGATTAAGCTTTCATAAAATCATGGCGACTGAATCCGGATCCGAGCGGCTCTGCCGCCGTTGCCGACATTTTGCTGTCACTTGGATTCCCGCCCGTCCCTATGCCTGTCGGGCGTTCGGCTTCAAGGGGCGAGTCTTACCTTGTGTCACAGTATTCGAGAATTCGGGAGTGACCTGTCAGCTCTTCACCCCCAGAACGCGCAAGGACGGTCCGAAGCCGGACGCCAAAGCAAGCCTTCTTTGACGCATAAGCCGGCGGAGTCTGGACGCGAAGTCCGGTAGTCCGACGGCTTCACGGGTTCAGACCTGGGCGAAGAGCTCCGCTCGGTGACCTTGACGGGTAGCCTTTTTTACGTCCTCGGCGGTGATGGGCAAGCGGTCGAGGCGCACTCCACTCTTGTCAAAGAAAGCGTTCGCGAGGAGACCGCCCATGCAAATAATGGCTGGTTCTCCGCCTCCTTGCGGCGACAACTCCCGATTCGGCACGATGACCGTTTCGATGTTCGGCAACCACGAGAACCGGGGGATTTGATAGCTGTTGAAGTTTCGATCCAGGATCTTGCCGCCTTGGAAACGCAGCCTTTCCTGCAGGGCATAGCCGAGCCCCATGGTGATGCAACCTTCCATCTGCATCCGGGCACCTTCCGGGTTGACGCACAGCCCCATGTCTTGAGCGCAGACCACGCGGTTGACGCGGATCCGCCCGGTCCTCTTGTCGACCTCGATTTCGGCGGCGTGGGCGACGTAAGTACCCGCGTCGATGCCGCAGGCCAGACCGTATCCCTTGCTGCTCGGAGCTTTCTCCCAGGTCCGACCGAAGTGCTCGGCGACCGTCTCGACGACCCGCTTCATGCGCTCGTCTTTAAGATTGAGCAGGCGGAACTGAAGGGGATCCAGACCTGCCACCGAGGCCAACCGGTCGATATGCGATTCCCGCGCGAAGCTGTTCGTATTGTTCGAGGGGGCCCGCCATGGTCCCGTGGCGAAGAAATGGGACCCGGGCGGTCCCACCCAGCCCGGTCCGTGGACGACGGTTCGGTGGTGAGGGATATCGTAGAAGTGCTCGGATCCCCGTTGCCCTGCGAAGAAGACCTCGTAGTCCCAGAAGGTGATCCGGCCGCTCCGGGTGTCCACTCCCGCCCGGATCTTCACCACGGCCGCCGGTCGGAACGTATCGAAGAAAAACTCTTCCTCGCGGCTCCACTGAACTTGGACGGGCCTTCCCACCAGCCGGGCGAGCCGCACGGCTTCCAAGGCTTGGCGGTTGTTGCTTTTACCACCGAACCCTCCTCCCACGTAGGGAGTGATGACCCGCACCTTCTCCGCCGGCAGGCCGAGCAGTGTCGCCGCCTCCTCCTGAAGGGGAAACGGCGTCTGGGTTGAAGCCCAGATGGTTGCTTCATCGTTCTGGACGACGGCCAGGGCGGTATGAGGTTCGATGGGAGCGTGGGCCGTGTAACTGTCGTAATAGACAGCCTCGACGATATCGGTGGCCTCCTTCTCGCCCTGCTTGACGTCTCCTCCCGAAGCGACGACTTCACCCTGAGGGGCCACGCTCAACAGGTGGTCCCAGATACCATCGTGGTCGATCTCGGAGGTGGGTTCGTCCCACTCCGCGCGGACCTTCCCGAGAGCCTCCCGCGCCAAATCGGGAGCCTCGTGCAGGACCGCCACCAGATCGCCGTCCCGGACGACCTGAGCTCTCGGGTAAGCCTCGGCTTCAACCGTGTCGGCCGACTGGAGTTTGGCGCCGTGGGCAGGAGGACGAAGTATCGCCGCGTAAAGCATATTCTCAACCCGGATATCACCGGCATAGAGGGCCTTGCCTTGAACCTTTTCGACGGCGTCCCGCCGGCTGAGGGGCTTGCCGACCAGGTTGAACTCTTCCGGTTCTTCGGGCTGTGGTTTGTAGTCCAGTTGTCGAACGATCCTCTCTCCCCGGGCGAGTTCACCATAGCTGATACGGTTTCCGGTCTGCGGGTCGACCACATAGCCTTCTTCGACCCGCAGGCGATCCTTGGAAACCCCCATGCGTTCGGCGGCCAGCTCCGTGAGAATCGCTCGGGCCTCGGCGGCGGCGGCCCGCATTGCCGGAGCGAAGAAGCGTGTCGTCATGGAGCCGAAAGTGCCCATATCCCAGGGGCACAGTCGGGTGTCACCCATGACCATCTCCACCCTTTCGAGAGGTACGTTCAGCTCCTCCGCGAGCATCTGTGCCAGCGACGTCATCACTCCCTGGCCCATCTCGATCTTTCCCGTGAAACCGGTAACCTTGCCGTCTTGGTCGATTCGCAGGAAGGCGTTTAGGTCCTCGGGCAACCGCCCCCGGGGCCGGTCAGGTTCTTGGGCTTCGGTGTCGCGGAAACATAGAAGTACGACAATACCTCCCAGGCTCTGCAGGAACCGCCTACGGTCAAAACGGGTAAACGTGGACTGGTCGATACCGCGGAAATTCTCTCGGGCAAATCGCTCATAAATGTCGGAACGCTCGTTTCCCATTTCCTCACTCCTTGCCGCCCGTCGCTGCGTCCTGGACGGCTGCGACGATGCGGGCGTAGGCTCCACACCGACACAGGTTCCTTTCCATGCCTTGAAGAATTTGCTCACGGTTGGGCCGGGGATTACGCTGGAGCAGAGCGTACGCATGCATGATCATGCCGGGAGTGCAGATGCCGCACTGGAGTGCGTCATGGCGGATGAATGCCTCTTGTAGCGGGTGAAGCTCTCCATTCCGCGCCAGTCCTTCGATGGTGGTGACCGTTTTCCCGGAGACCGAACCGACGCTGGTCACGCAAGAGCGGACTGCACGCTGATCCACCACGACGGTGCAGGCGCCGCATAGGCCGCTGCCGCAGCCATATTTGGTGCCGGTCAACCCCAGTTCGGTCCGTAGAACCCAAAGCAAGCGCCTCTCCGGCTCGACGCGGACCGTAACGGGACGACCGTTGAGATTGAATCGGATTTCTTCCGGCATGCTTACCTCCTGCTGCGACCTTCTACATACGGTACAGGATCGCGCGGAGAAAGCATAGGGGCGGCCGGTTTCATTGATAGTGTTCAGGCTGCCGGTTGTCCATGTCGTTGTCCGGAAAGCTCGGCATTACGACCACCATGTCGGCACTTGGATCAACACGAAGAACACCGAGTAGGCTGCTTCCGTATAGCCGAGGGCACGGATGTTCAGGGGTTTACTCGGAACTCGAAAGGAATGAGTAAGCCCACGAACCACCGCCGGCACATAGCCTGTCCATGCCCACGGCGGTAAGGCTCCGACAACGTACATGCCGCCGATCAACCCCGGTAGAACAAGGTGATACACAAGGTTCAAGCGCCGGTGATACGGCAGGAGAGCCGGCCGGACCGCTCCCGCGATCCGCATGCGTACGTAGAAGACGCCGCTGAAGAAGTAAAGTATGCAGGCCGACCAGGCAGCCAAGAGAAGCGTCGGCTCGGATTGTCCGAGAGCCACGGAGGCGGCCGGGGCCGTCAGCGTCAGCGCCGCCGTTCCCAGCAACTCAGCCGGCAAGGTCCGATCCTTGCGGCGCACGGACCAGTACAGGTGTGCCAGGAAGAGCAGAATACCGACCCCGGCGAAGGGCAGGAGGGCCCGTCTCTGGAAGATCGACAGCAGGAGGAGACCGGCCGCGCCCGCTGGAACCAAATCGAGAATGAGCCACTTGATCCAGCGGTTGCGTCGTTCGGGCGGTGCGCCGTAGCGTCGTGTACGAAGGAGCTTGGCCAGTGGTTCCCGGCTCAAGAACAGGAAGAACGTTGCAGCGGAGAAGAGGAACAACTCCACGCCCACCCGTCCGGCGGCCGCGGTTCCCACCAGCACCGAACCGAACCATACGAACCAAGCGCCGTGTTCCCGCGGTACAGGTATCTTTTCCGGCCGTACACCTTCCGACTTGCCCACCCTCCGTTGAAGCGCTGTAGCGGTCATGATCCCAATGGTTGCAAATTCGGCGGGGTTGGTTCGTTGACGGGCGTCAAATTGAGCTTCGGGAAGTGCAAGGCCCTAGCGACGTGTGCTTCCGCCCCCGATGGAAGTTCCGGACAGGCGGTGGAGATCGCGCGCCCCATCCGCCCGGGAGTGGGCTGGTTAACTGGAGTCTCGGACCGTAACCGGTAGAAACGCCTGTCGCCTTGCCGTGTTTGCGGGCGACTTGCCGTTGCGAAGAGAGGCAAGACCGCAAAACCTCCGTCCCGGCCGCCGCAAGGGGTGGGAAGCGGCCGCCGGCGTGAAGCTTCGCACCGTCTCCGGTCGAGAAAGACAGGAAGAAACTGGGAGTCCCTGAAACCCTTAACCCGCGGAGACGAAAATCGTGATGTGCTGCAGGAGCGGCGTGGTCAGAATTGTGAACCAGCGAGAGCTTCGCAACGAAGCGACGACGGCGCTGCGCGAGGTTCGGGCGGCGCGGACGGCGTCGAATTGAGCCGGACGGCGAAACGCCGTACTAGCGTCTGTCGTTGAGAGCCTGGGCACCGTGATAGACGCGCGAAGACGGATTCGGCAAGTGGAATGCAGTCTCCTTCGTTATCGCGGGACAGATTTCTCGCTTGAGTAGTACGCGCCGGGCTTCGCCCAACGCGCCTCCCGGCCAGCTGCCTGGTACGGCGTGCGACGTACGTGGTCGGCTTACCGAGACCCCGTACGTTCCCGGACTGAGGGTGCCTAGCAGAGCGCTTCACGCGGCGGATCGAGAAGCCAGCGTCGGCCCTCTTTTGCCGGAAGGTCGTTCGCCGCGTCGGGACCCCAGGTGCCGGGCCGGTACACTTGCCGCGTGAGCCGCTCCCGTATCGCCAGGACCGGAGTGTATAGGGCCCAGGAGGCCTCGACTTCGTCAGCTCGCACAAAAAGGGTTCGGTCGCCTTCGAGTATATCGAGCAGTAGGGTTTCGTACGCGTCGGGTAACGGACCGAACAGCTCCTCATAGTCGAAACGGAGCCGTTGCGTCGTCACCACGAATTCCGGCCCCGGATGCTTTACCTCGAACCCAAGAGCGAAGCCCTCATTGGGTTGAAGGGTCAGGGAGAGTAGGTTTGCACTGGGTTCGCAGATGTTCGCCCCGGCCATTCGAAAGAAACAAATGGGCACCGGACGGAAACGAACCAGAATTTGGGTCAGCTTAGACGCCAACCGTTTGCCCGTCCGGAGATAGAACGGTACTCCCTGCCAGCGCCAGTTGTCGACTTCCAGCCGCATGGCGACGAAGGTTTCCGTGGTCGAGTCGGGGGAGATCCCCGGTTCTTCCCGATATCCTTCATACTGTCCCAGAACCACGTCCTGCGGACGGACGGAACGGAGGGCCTTGAGCACCTTGACTTTCTCGTTGTGAATACTGTCCGCTTCGAAGCGAACCGGAGGCTCCATGGCGATCAGGCAAAGGATCTGGGTCAGGTGATTCTGTACCATGTCGCGTAGGGCGCCGGACTGATCGTAGTATCCGGCTCGCTCCTCAACACCCAGCTTCTCCGCCACGGTGATCTGCACGCTGTCGACGAATTGCCGGTTCCAAAGCGACTCGAAGACGAGGTTGGCAAGCCGGAAGACGAGAAGGTTCTGCACCGTCTCTTTGCCCAGGTAGTGGTCGATGCGGAACAGTTGGTTCTCCTGAAACCACTGGTGAGTCAAGCGGTTCAGCTCACGGGCCGAGTCGAGGTCCCGCCCGAACGGTTTCTCGATGACCAGGCGCGTCCAACCCGGCGAGGTTGCCAGTCCCGCTTCCCCCAAGCGTTGGATGGTTGTGGGATACGCCGAAGGTGGCAAGGCCAGGTACAGAATCCGGATTCCCGGGAGGCCGGCCTCTTTCTCGATCTGCTCGATCCGCCGTCCCAGCCTTCGGTAATCCTCGACCCCACCGTCGGCGACCGATTCGTAGTGGAGCACCGAACGGGCCCACTCGGCAGCCCTGGCGGGGTTTCCCTCCAAGGAAGGGAGGATCAATTGCCGATAGCTCTCATCGTCCAGATTCCGTCTCCGGGCGGAGGCCAGAATGCGGAAATCGGATGCGCCGCCGGCAGACTGCGTCAAGCGGTACAGGGAAGGCAGGAGCTTACGTCGCGCCAGGTCTCCCGTACCACCGAGGACGACGAAGATCCAACCGGTCGGAACGTTTGTGAAGCTGCTCGCCATGAGTCGCCATTATGGCAGACGACTCCACCGGCGTCAGGTTGATTGTTGTGTATGCGGAGACGAGGAAGCGACATAGGAAAGTTCGAAGGGTTTACGTCCGGACGAGGGGCACGGTTGAAGAATTTATGGCTTCTTCACCGCAGGAAGGATCAACCGTGTAAGGAGCCCCTTTTCGGTGGAACTGCAGCGCACACGGAACCGTCGGGCGGCTGCGCAGTCTACGACCTTTTTTCTCGACCAAGGGAATCTCCGCTCGAGGGAAATCCCAGTCGTCCGTCGCGCTGGAGCGGAAACGCAGCTGTGAAGATCTCGGGAGCTCCGCCCGGACGGGCGAGGAGGGAAATCCGTATGCCATAGCAGTGTCTCGTGTACTTCTTCCCGGAGAAGGCGAAAGCTCGAAGGTATCGGAAGATGGAACGGCGGTGCGTTTTTCAGTTCTAGACGGTCAACCTACGACGCGGTCCGGTTTTGATTCTTCAATTCCTAACTACAGACCTATGATTTTTGCGCCTCCACGTGAAAAGAGCGAAAAGTGCGCATTTTGCGCAAAGAACGCAAGACGGTCCGGCCGTTTCGATGCATTATGACGCGGCGAAACACAAGTGCGCGAGCTGCTTCGCGGAGGGAGGGTGCCGACACAGGTCGTCTCGGCCGAGCCGTCGAACCCCGCAGTGTCGGAAACGAGACCGTCTTCGGATAGGCCTCCCAGGTGGAGCCGAGGCCCAGTGCGAGAACGCTCCACCTGGGAAGGCGACGGGAAACTCTTCCGGCGGTGGATCTTGAGGTGCCTTAAGAAGCACCGTGCGGCTTTTGTCTCCCCTTGGCGAACCCGCAATTGCCCTGAAGACGGTAACGTTGCCGTCTGGAGACCCTCCGGTCGAAGAGCTTGCTCGTGCGCCCGCGCTTCAGCGTGTCACTTCGACCTGGATAGAGGCTTTGTTCACTCGAACCGCTTCCAGCTCGCTCTCTGGAACCCCCAGAAAACGCCCGACCGACGGAACCAGCTTGCTGTACCAAACCGTCGCCGTAAGGTCAGCCGGCCCCGGGGAGACGTCTTCGGGAATACGCCACCGCAGCGTCTCGTTGACCGCTTTCAGCGGTGCCAGGCGATAGTCGGGGCCCAGCGCGGCCGTATGCCACTGGGCGATGGTCATGCGGCCTTCGGGATCCAGGTAGGGGAGTCGGAAAATTCGATCGCCGGCCGGTACGTCTCCGTCGCGCGGCAGACCTCGGAAATCGGCGATTTGCTTAATCTCACCCAAGTCTTGGTAGGCTAACGCCGCCGGATCCGCAATCGTCCATTGTTCCCCCTCGAACCCTTTCTTGTCCACTGGGAGGTGATAGGTTTTGCCGCCGGCGTCCCGCACCTCGACGTGGAGCCAGAGGAGCCGTTCTTCGGCTGAACCGCTGGGAATCATGTGTCCCGCCTTGGCGTTGACCAACGTCGCCGTGACTACCAACTCGTCCCCCGAACGAACCTTGTCGGTCTCGGCGAACAAACGGACTTCAACGGCGCCGGCCAGCTTGCCGGAGTCATGGGCCCCGTGAAACAGATGCTGCCGGATGTCGGGTCGTTCCTTGCCCATGCCGGGAGCACTGCTTCCCGGCGCCGGAGGTAGGTGACAATCTTGGCAAACAATGCCCGCCGCTGCGTATGGGCCCTGCTTCCACTCCAGATGGGTCGACTTCACCCAGACGCCGTAGGGATCCTTCTCGTTGTGGCAAATCCCGCAAAGTTCGGCGGTGCGCAGGAAGGGGTTCACCGTTACCGGGTGAACCGGGCTTTCAGAATCGCTGCGGACGCCTTGCACCGCCTCACCCGGTGCCAACAAGTAGTTGAAGTTGTACGGTATGTCCCCGCGGAAGCCCGTGATGGAGTGGCAGAAATCGCAACTGACGCTGTCGTTGGCGGGGCCGCCGGTCTTGGGTCGCGCAGGTGGGATGTCGCCGGCTAGAAAAGCTGTCGGCGCATGGCATCCCATGCAGCCGGACTTGACCTCGGCCACTTTCTCGTTCAGCCCGCTGTGCGGCAGCGCCAGCTCGAAGTACTCGATTTCGTCCCAAGGATGAGTGAAGCACTTCGACATGAGGCTTTGATTGTGCTGTGAAGCGATCACCGTATGGCAAGAGGCACAGGCGTCAGAGCCCTCAAATTGGCTGTAGGGAATCGGTGTCGCTTCCTGTGAGGCGGAAAGCGCAAGTGCAACAAAGAGACAGCTGAGAACAAGCACGGCGCCCGCGAGAGGTTGTCGCGATCGCTTAAACATAACCCCCCCTTCCTCGATCGGCCGGTGGCCGATTCTCCGTTTGACCGCTCTCGACCGTCCACCGTAAAGGAACCCTCGACCGGGACATCTCCTCGACGGTCAAGAAGCCGTCGGCGTATTTGTGAGATCCGAGACCGACTCAGGCCGAACAACCGATTGGAGCGGCTGCTGACAAGGGTGCGGTGAAACGGCCTCAAACTACACATACACGGATTACTACTTGATAGTGTGAGCCTAGAAGCTGAAATCTGCAAGAGGGGTTTTTGACCGGCTAAAGCGTTCCGAAGTTGACCGGGACGGCGGCTATGAAGCGAAAGAGGCGGAGGAACCGCTTGCCTGTAAAGTTTGAACGCCTCGAACCTGAGTGGGCTGCGAAATTCCTGTGATTTGCAACTTCAGCTAGGTACCGGCCCGGTCCTACCGGTCGTCGCTCTCAGTTGGGTTATGAGCCTGGTCATCTCGTACCGACCCGGAACAGGACGAGATGGAAAATTCGGGATAAAGCCGAGTGAGGCATTCCGGGCATAGTCCGTGGGTGCACCGGATCCGGGTGTATTTCAGAAGAAAGACGTCAAAGGGCAACCAGTTTTCTCCACCCGTTCTTACCCGCTTACACCCGGCACAGACCGCCAAAACATTTGCCGACGCCCTCGTTTCCGCTCCCGAGGCCTCGAGAAAGTCTGCGAGCTTTAACGTGCCCGAAGCGAACGGCTCGGAAAGGGTAAGGTCGATGTGGGTTCCGACCGCGCGCAGAGGGCGACCCTGCGGATCGCGACGAACAATGCGTCCGCAGTTGAGGATGAGCTTCCAGCGCCCGTCCTTGCAGCGCATGCGGTGCAATACTTTGAACTCGGGCAGCTCGCCCTCTTCGTGTCGTTTCGCTATCCATCGGGCTTGGGGTAAGTCGTCGGGATGCAGAAGCTCTTCCCAGGCATCCAATGTCTCGGGAATCTCCCGGGGTTCGTACCCCAGCATGGTCATCCACCGGGGGCTACGACGGACCTTACCCGTATGGAAGTCTTGGTCCCACCAACCCGCACCCATACTCTCGATAAGAAGGGTGGCATCGGGCTCGAAGGGGAGGCCGGCCTGGGCCGGCCCGCCTCGCACTTCATCTGCACGCTTGCCATCGGGCGGCAAACTTGCCAAGCATGAAACGTTTGCCGGTGACTTCGGGAAGCCTTCGCGCGACTCGCGGTCTTTGTTCTCCATCCCCGCTCTCTCCTCCGGGCAAGACCGGTCCCCCAGAGCCGGGTCGCCTCTGATCACTTCGTACTCGCCGTTCCTTTCCGGGAGAAGAACCAAGAGGTGGGTAGTACGTTAATCCAATCGCCGAGCCGATGCAACCCCTTTTTTCCGGATCACGCGGTCCTTTGTCGGAATTAGCAGTCGTCGCCCGCCGTCTGTCGAACACCGGTGCCGAAGCCTCGTAATCCGGCGCACCAAGATGCCGTCCGCGCCCGCAGAAGAGCCGTCGTTTTCGGAGGTTTCGAAGAAACGTCGGTGCTCGCACACTCGGGGTCATTGAGCACCGGATTCTTCGGACAACACACCATAGCGCCGAAGGATGGACAAAACTTTGTCTTTCGGCAGCGCCTCTGCAGTATGTCCCTTCCATCCGACCACGGTTTCGGCGGCGAACAGAGAGTTGAGAACCGCCTCTTCCGTCGCCTCGACGACCGCCTGAAACAGTGGAGAAAGTTCGTCGTCCGGTACGCGCGGGTAGGCGGCGGGCTTCCGCCTTTCGGAAAGCTCCCTGACTTGCGGGTGGGCGCTAAAGGCCACCGCATAGTCGCCGGATCCGTGAGCCATGGAGCTGCCTACGCGGGACAGACCGAGCGGGGCGCGGGTCGCCAAACGACGCAATTGGCGACTGGTTAGCGGTGCATCGGTGGCCAAGATCATCATGCAGGAGCCGTGCTCGGCTCTTGAGTCCCGGAAGGCTTGGTCAAGAACGAGTTTGCCCAGGAGGCGACCGACGGGAACCCCGGCGACGGTCAGCGACCCTCCGAAGTTCGTCTGAACGAGGACTCCCACCGTCCACCCCCCCAGGCTCTCGGGCAGCCGGCGGGAAGCCGTTCCGATTCCCCCCTTGAAGCCGAGGCAGGTGGTGCCGGTGCCGGCGCCTATGGATCCTTCTTCCACCGGGCCGGGACGAGCCGCCTCCAAGGCTTGGCGGACGGCTTGCCGCCCCACCGCGCGTCGCCGGATGTTCGAAAGATATCCGTCGTTGCATTCGCCGACGAGCGGATTGATCGACCGCACATCCTCATTACCGGGTTGTTCCAGGACCCATTCGGCCAGCGCATCGGCTACCTTCCATACACTGAGAGTGGAAGTCAATGCGATGGGGGTTTCGAGTACTCCCAGTTCGTAAACCTGCGTACTTCCGATCAATTTCCCGAAGCCGTTTGCCACAAAAACGGCGGCCGGGACCTTTTCCTGAAAGAGGTTGCCTCCATGGGGAAGTATGACCGTAACTCCGGTGTAGAGCTCGCCCTCTTCCCGTATCGTGGCATGTCCGACGCGCACTCCTTCTACGTCGGTGACGGCATTCAACGGTCCTGTCGGAAGCTCGCCGATGACGACGCCGTACTCGCGAATGCGAGCGGCGGAAACGGAATGGCCGCACAAGAGGGAAAGGAGCAGGACCAAGGCGGCCTTGCGCGCAAATTCCGATTTGCCTGGCGCCGTGCAGGAAACGGTGGGCGCTCTCGTTCTCTTCGTAGCCCCCGGGATTCTCTCTTTCGCTGTCACGGTCCCAGCATGCCTGAGCTCCCCGTCGGCCGCAAGGCGGGACGGCCGCCGGGCCGTCCGTCTTACCGGCGAAAGGCAGAGCCTTGCACGGGTGAGGAACGCGTCGTCGGTCGGTTGAGAACTCCCTGGAGAGGGGGCGGCAGTCCTCCAATCTCCGCCGGGCTGAACGCCGACCGAGCCGGATGCCGCCATGAGCCGCATGACCCCCGCGGCCGTCTCGGACCTTCCGAGCCGCCAGGTCGCAGAACTCCGCGTTCACGGCGGTTCCCGGGGCCGGCGGAGCGGAGCCGGAGAAACCGTTTTCTCCTACCGACGTGCCGATTTGACGACACACTATGCAAGTTTCGGTTCTCCGGCGTCTGGGAACGTCCTATTATATGGATAGACAGCTCCAAAAGGGCCGGTGGGTCGATGCAGTGCAGGCTTCAGTCACTTTACGCGGGCCGGGTGCGGGCATTGCTCGATCCTGAGAATCGGCTCTAAGCCCCACAAGGAGGTGCAGCCATGGTCCGGTTGGAACTGACGCCGGAGGAAGCGGGGGTGTTGCGGGAAATCCTTTCGATTTTTCTGTCGGACCTGCGCATGGAGGTCGCCGACACCGATTCTTGGGAATTTCGCCAGACTCTCAAAGAGCAGGAAGAGTTCTTGAAAAGCCTGCTGGAGCGGCTTCCATCGCCGGCCGGCCGGCGGGAAGCGGAGCCGGGCGCCTGATCCTTCTGTCGAGCTTGGCCGTCGGCGCCCCGTGACGAGGTGTCGGTTTGAAGCCTCCGGGCCTAGTGCAGCCATTTGTACCGAGATTCGACCGAGGTCTCGGCGCGGGCGAATGTGGCTCCGGCGGGAAGTTTCGGGCTGTTTCCATTCCTCCACGGTTCTGAACGGATTTCTGATCCGGCTGGAAGGTGAACGGCGGCTCCGGCATACTCGATCCCGTATGTTCACGGCAGATTCATCGGGTCCTTCCGGACGCCCTGAAGCTCCTGCTGAGTGGCAAGACCTATTGCGACGCCCATGGTCCGGTTTGCTTCTCTTAGTCGGTGGGCCGGATACGGGAAAGACCACTCTTTCCCGGTTCCTGTACGACGAACTGAACCGGCTGGGGATTCGGACGGCTTTGTTGGATGGGGACCCGGGCCAAAGCACCTTGGGACCTCCGGCCACGATGACGGTGGAACTTCCCCGCGGGCCGGCGGCGGAAGGAGCACGGTGGCTGCGGTGGCGGAGGTTTGTGGGAGCCGTCTCTCCGCGGGGGCATATGTTGCCGCTGTTGGTGTCGGGAGCGCGTCTGCTGGGGGTTGCCTTGGAGGCCGGCGCCCAGGTCGTCGTTTACGACACGAGCGGCTTGGTGGATCCGGCGCAAGGGGGGACGGCGCTGAAGTGGGCGAAGATCGATCTTCTCGAGCCCCGGGCTGTGCTGGCTCTGCAACGGGAGCGGGAACTCGAAGCCTTGTTGGCGCCCTTACGCCGGCTGGCCCCGGACCGGCTGATCGAACTTGCCGTCTCCGCTTCAGTGACTCGGCGAACCATCGAAGTGAGGAGGGCACATCGGGCCGCCCGGTTCGGACGTTACTTCCGCCGGGCGGAGGAGCGCTCGTTGTCGTGGGAACACTACGCCGTGTTCCCGGCGTCGAACTTCGTTCGGCATGGTCTCGTCGGGCTGGAAAACGCCGACGGCTTCCTGGTGGCTCTTGGTATTGTCCTCGACACCGATCCTTCGCGGCGGACTCTTCGTGTACTCACGCCGGCTCGGTCTCTTGAAGCGGTGCGGGTGATCCGGGTGGGGCGGATTTGGGTGGACCCGTGGACGTTCCAGGACGGCAAGGTTTCCTAGAAATTGGAGACACGCACGAATTTCGGCTCTAAGTCACCGAAAATGAAGGCTTGGGGCGTGCGTCTGGTACTTTTTTCTTCGGTCGAGAGTCAAAGAAACGGTCGTCGTTTGTACGAAGCGCTTGCGATCGGGGAAAGGGGCCGACTTGCAGTTGCACGGGTTC
>ERZ795050.3567-NODE-3567-length-15262-cov-8.104820_pt1 | contig 15262 bp, 7 predicted proteins | sample MGYA00375134_ERZ795050 | MGnify/ENA primary metagenome ERZ795050 (study PRJEB30179, sample SAMN05720221) | activated sludge metagenome | isolation source: Anaerobic digester | place: Japan | collected 2015-05-26 ... | reverse complement strand
GGTCAGGCCGTCGGGGCGGCCTCGACCGGGCGAGAAAGCTACATGGCCTTCTTCTTGCTCGTCTTCTTGGCTTTCTTCTTGGCGGCCTTCTTCGTGGCCTTCTTCTTTACGACCTTCTTCTTTGCCATGGCGCAAACCTCACAAAAAAGAACAGAACAGAAACACTCACGCCACATTGGGCGTTTGTACGCGGCCGTTTTCGAACCGGACGCTCACGCGTTTGCTGACGCCCGGCTCCTCCATGGTCACGCCGTACAGCACGTCGGCGCTCGACATGGTGCGCTTGCTGTGCGTTATGACCACAAACTGCGAATGCGCCAAGAAGCCTTGTAGTACATTATTGAAGCGTTCCGTGTTGGCTTCATCAAGAGCCGCATCCACCTCATCCAAAAAAGCGAACGGCGAAGGCTTGCTCTTGAACACGGCCATGACCAGCGCCACTGCCGTCATGGTCTTTTCGCCGCCCGAGAGCAAGGATAGTGATTGGGGCTCTTTTCCGGGCGGGCGGGCGATGATCTCGATGCCGCATTCCAGCGGCTTTTCCGGGTCTAGTAGAACGATGTCGGCTTTGCCGCCGCCGAAGATTTGGCGGAACAGCTCCTGAAAGTATCCTCTGATCTGGTTGAAGGCCGCGGCGAAGCGCGTCTGCGATTCCTGGTCGAGCTCCGCAATCAACGCTTGCAGGCGTTCGATCGACGCCAGCAGGTCGGTGCGCTGCGCCACCAGGTTTTCATAGCGCGGCGTCAGCTCTTCCAGCTCCGTGATCGCGTCGAGATTCACATTGCCCAGACGCGCCAGCTTTTCACGCAGCTCCGCAATCTCCGCCCGCACTGCCTCCCAGTCCTGTTCGGCAGGCGGCGCTTCCACGGCCGCACCCTCGGCGGCGGCCGCCGCGGCCGCCATTTCCGCGGCTCGGCGTTGCTCCTGCTGCTCCTGGTAAGCCGCAGCCAGATCTATGTTCAACTCGTCGCGCACACGGTTGACGAGGTTCTCACGCCGCACTTCAAACTCGCGCAGCGCCACCTCGGCCGCGTGTATCTGCGACTCGATCTGATGAATCTGCTCGGTCGTCCCCCGCGCCAAGGCCCCGAATTCCTCGATCCGCGCCCGCAGTTCCTGTCGGCATTGCCGCAACTCGCCGGTCTGGGAACGCAACAACTCGAGCTGCGCCGCGCACTCCGTCTGACGCGTGCGGGCCGCTTCGGCCTCAGCCTGCGATTGGGCAATCTGGGCGGCGGCCTGCTCGATCTCCTGCGCGGCGCGCTCCAAATCTCTTTGCAGACCGGCGCGCCCGGCCTGGAGCTGCGCGAACGCCTCAGCGCTGGCGGCCAGCTTTTCCGAGTTGCGCCCGGCTTCGACGCGGGCCTCGGTCAGCTCGGCCGCTGCACTGCTGACCGCGGCTTCCAGCTCAGCCAGCTCGCGTTCGAGTACTTCGATGCGTGACTGGCGCTCCTGCTGGTCCTGTCCGGCGGCCTCGAACTGCGCCGCAAGTTTGCGGGCCAGCTCTTCCATTTCCACCAACGCGCGGTGAATCGCTTCCAGTTCGCTGTGTGAAACCTCGGCCTCACGCCGCAGGCGGGCCAATTCGCCCTCCAGGCGCGTCAGGGTGCTGCGCGCTTCCGCGTGTTCGCGCTGCGCGGCCGCAATTTCGTTCATCAGCGACGTGAGCCGCAATTGTTCGTCCGAGAGCTGTTGGTCGACCTCGTTGCGCTGGCGCACGCAGCGTTCCAGGGCCGTCTCGACCTCGTCGCGCTCCTGCTGCAGATGGCGAACCTCAGCTTTGCGGCTGATCAGGCCCGCCCCGGCCTGGGCGCCGGCGATGGTGATTCGGCCGTCGGTCGAAACGGAGCGCCCGTCGAGGGTAATGAAGACGTAGCCCTGCGGGGCGCCGTTGGCCAAAGCTAGGGCGCGTTCCAGCGAGTCCACCACGATCACGCGGCCCAGCAAGTGCTCGGCCAGCTTCCGGTACTGTGGGGCACACTGCACCCAAGTGGAAGCCCGCGCCACAAACCCGGGCGATTCATCGTAATGTCCGCGGCTGAAATCTTCCGGCAGCCGGTCCAGCGCTATGACCCGCACCGGACCGGACAATTCCGGCCGGCGGTTGAGTTCCGTTAAAAACGCGTACGAGTCTTCAACCACGACGTGGTTTTCAAACGTGGCCAGCACAGGCTGCAGAGCCTGGACCCGCGGATCATCGATGTGCAGCAGGTCGGCCACGAGCCCGCGGATAGTGCCGGCCCGCTCATCGCCCTCGTCTCGCCACGCCAGAACCGCCTGCGTTCCGCCGTCGACCCCCTCCAGGCGGCGCTCCATATCCTCGAGCAACTCGAGTCGCGACAGCAAAGCGCTGCGCCGCTCCTTTGCGGCGCCGATTTCCGCCTCATGCGCCTGGCGCGTGCTCCGCAACTGCGCTACTTGCGCCTCAGCGTCACGAATCTGCTGGCTCAACTCTGCGACGCGCTGGTCGAGCCGGCCTACTTCACCCAGCGCACGCGCTTGCCGCTGACCAAGCTCGTTCTGTTCCTGCTCCAGCTCGGCGCGCCGGGCCTTCAAACGGTCCGATTGCGAATTCAGGCGCTCGCGCTGCGCAACGAGGTTGTTCTGTTCATTGTTCAGCAGGGCCGCCGTGCGCGCCGCGTCGAACACCGCGGCCCGCGCCTGATCCACCGCCTGCCGCGCCCCGTCCCGGCGCTGCTCGACTTCGCTCCGCGCCCGCTGGAGCTGCACAATTCTCCCGGCGCTGCGCTCGGCCGCCTGCGCCAGAACGTCCAGCGCGGCCGACTCAGCCACGATGCGCTGCTCGAGCTCCGCAAGCTGCTGTGAAATTTCGGCCGACTGGCTATGCCGGCGCTCGCGGGCGGCGGCCAGGTCAGCGGCGCGCCTTTCGCTCTGCGCGATACGCTCGCTGAGCGTGCTCAATTCGCCGTGCAGGGCCGCCAATTCAGCGTCGGTATGCTGGATTCGTTCATCAAGCTGTTGCAGGTCGCGCTCGTGCTGCGCGGCCGCGGCATCGTGCGCCGCCAGGGTGGCACGCTCGGCTTGCAGGCGGTCGCTGTGTTCGGCCATTTGGGCCCGAACCCCGGCGCAGCCGGTTTCCAGCTCATGGTATTCGGCCAACGAGAAGGAAGCCCGCAGTTCGCGCAACCGGCGATCGTACTCCTGCCAGCGGCGGGCCTTTCCGGCCGCGAGCTTCACGCTGCGGAGCTGCCGCTCGAGTTCGTCGATTATGTCGTTGAGGCGCAGCAGGTTGTTTTGCGAGCGTTCGAGCTTGCGCTGCGCTTCGGCGCGCTGCTGCTTGTAGCGGCTGATGCCGGCCGCTTCCTCGAAGATCTCGCGGCGCTGCATCGGGTCGGCCTGGAGCAGCATGTCCACGCGGCCCTGCTCGATGATGCTGTAGGCGTCGACCCCCACGCCGGTATCGAGGAACAGTTGGCGGATGTCCTTCAGCCGGCACGAATTGCCGTTCATGCGGTAGTCGCTATCGCCGCTGCGGTAGAGAACGCGGGAGATGCTGACCTCGGGTTCATCGGTCGCGAGAAATCCGGCGCTGTTGTCGAACACGAGTTCGACCTGCGCCGCGGCCGCGGGCTTGCGCGAACGCGAACCGGCGAAGATCACATCGGACATGCGCTTGCCGCGCAGGCTGCGGGCCGATTGCTCACCGAGCACCCAGCGCACCGCGTCCAGCAGATTGCTCTTGCCGCAGCCATTCGGGCCGACGACGGCCGTCACGCCGGGGCCGAAGTCGAACTCCGTCCGGTCGGCGAAGCTCTTGAAGCCGTGAAGAACAATTCGCTTTAGATACACGATTGACGCGATTATGGGCGTCTTTTGCACAGGGCCAAGGCCCCGCATCGGATCGCCCCGCCGGGCCGCGCCTTCAGCCTTCAACGACGGGACGCCACCACAACATGTGGTGCAACGTTAGCGAGATTACCACAACAACTTCGCCACGGCAAGGGGTAGGCAGCTTTCCGTCATCAGTTTTGCGTCGCTAGTCGCCAAGTTTCAGGTGTCGGGTGAGCACGCACAACTGAAAACTGGAAACCGAAAACTGGCAACTCCCGATTGAGTTTAAGGGCCCCAATGCCGGAGCACACGCATGGATCCACTGAAGATCGGACACGTCATCAGCGTTAACGGCGACTCGGTCGAGGTGCAGATAACTGTCTCGAACCTCGCCTTGGAATACCACGGAACCACCTATCGCGTGGGCCGGCTCGGCACGTATGTCACGCTGCCGCTGGGCCGCATCATGCTGATCGGCTACATCACGCGCGTCGGGGCGGCCGGCGATTTGGAGCCCTTGCCCGACCCCGGCGCTCCGCGGCGCATCACGATGACCGTGCAGCTTTTGGGAACCGTGCGCAATGACAAGTTCTCGCGCGGCGTGAATGAATACCCCACGCTCGGCGACCCGGTTCGCCTGGGCGTCGACGAGGATTTCGAGCTGATATTCGGCTGCTTCGATCAGATCGCCGGCAGCGGAACCGGCCCGAAGTCCTTCCCGATGGGGCGCTTCGCGGTCGATACGGATTTCGAAGTCAAAGTCGTAGGCAAGGACTTCTTCGCCAAGCACGTCGCGGTGATGGGCAACAGCGGATCCGGCAAGAGCGTCACCACCGCCAAGATCCTCCACGAGGCCATGCAGTTGCCGCACTCGCACATCGTGCTGTTCGACATGCACGGCGAGTACCTGAACGCGTTCAGCGATGAGCGCGGCGAGCCGCTGCCGAACGTGACCTACCTGTCCGACCGAAACCTGGTGTTGCCCTATTGGATGCTCCAGTACCAGGAACTCGAGGCGCTGTTCGTCGATACGAACAACGAGGCCAACATCAACCCGCAGAACGTGTTCCTGCGGGCGGCGCTGGACAAGATGAAGCGCCCCGCGGCCGCCGAACTGGGCCTGCTGCGCGAGTACACCGTCGATACGCCCGTGTACTACTCGATCGAGCAGCTCAAGACGTACGCCGAGAACATGAACGATGCCCGGCTGGTGCTGGGTTCCGAGCACTACGCGTTCTCGCGCCTGCCTTATCGGCAGTTGCCGGTGGAGAAGCAGGAAGAGATGCTGCTGACGCAGCGCATGGAGTTCAACCGCGGCAACGCGGAAGGCGAGGTGCCGCACGCCACTTACTACGGGCGGCTCCTGGGTCTGGTGAACCAGCTCGAAACCCGCATGAACGACCGCCGTTACGACTTTCTATTGCGGCCGTTCGAGCAGGCGCAGCGTAACCCGGAACTGGCGGGCTGCCTGAGCAAGGGCGCCTCGCCGGGGCAGTCGAGCAAGGCGGTCGCGGCAGTGATTCGGCAACTGCTGGGGCGGCAGGGCACGCAGAAAAACCTGACCATCGTTGACCTTTCGGGTCTGCCGTTCGACGTAGTGGATATCACGGTGGCCGTGCTGACGCGCACGTTGTTCGACTTCAACTTCTGGTCACCGCCGGAGGTGCGGCAGCCGTTCGTGCTGGTGTACGAGGAGGCGCACAATTACCTGCCGCGGCGTGATCGGCGTGGGCGGATGTTCGCGCGCGACGCGGTCGAGAAGGTGGCCAAGGAGGGCCGCAAATACGGGGTGTCGGCCATGGTGGTGTCGCAGCGGCCGAGCGAGATTTCCGAAACGATTCTGAGCCAGTGCAACTCGATGGTCCTGATGCGCATGAACAACCCGGACGACCAGGACTATGCCGCGCGGGTTGTCAGCGATCAGTTCCGCAGTCTGATCAGCCTGCTGCCGAGCATGCGTCCGGGCGAGGCGTTCATCATCGGTGATGCGGTGCTGATGCCGATGCGCACGCTGATTGACATGCCGCCGAAGCTGCCGCGCAGCGGAGACGTGGACTTCTTCGGGCTGTGGGCGCGTGGCACGGCCTCGAGCGAGGACGAGCGCGACGCCGCGCAGGTGGACCAGATCATCGACCGCTGGTGGCGCCAGGATCGCAGCGCCGTGAACGCGGGCGCGCCGGGCAGCAGCCAAGAGCCGGCGCCGGCGAGCAGCGGGCAGGCGCCGAAGTCCAACGCGGAACGCAAAATCGCCGAGTTGGCGGCCATGCTGAATGCGATGGACTAGGAAAAAGGCAAAAGTCCCGGCCTTGCCTTCGTCGGACGCCTTCTACTCCTTGGCCCCCGAACCGCCGGATTCCGGCTGCGGCTGCGCCTCGGCCGGTGCGAGCGGCTCCCAGATGCCGAGGTTGTCCTCCTCGACCTTACAGTAGCCGGTCATCTTGTAGTGCGCGTAGGAGTTATAGCCCCACTTGAGGTATTCCGAATCGCCGCCGCCATGCGTCGTGATGAGGAAGCGGTTGGCGAGTTCGCCGAAGCCGCGGGCGCGGTCGACCGGTGAGGCCGCATCCCCCTTGTCCGCATCCACCGGCACCCAGCCGTAGTTGGGCAGGTATACCTGGGCCCAGCGGTGGAAGGCTTCGTCGACGCTGGCGTCATCGCCGCGGACGACCACGCTGCCCTGATAGCGGGCTGGCAGGCCGGCGGCGCGGCACAGGGCGATGAAGGCGAAGGTGTACTCCGAACACGAGCCTTTGCCGCGCTTCAGCACGACCTCCGGATTGTCCCAGCCGCCCACCATCTCGTACTCGAGGTGCTCGGCCAGGTAATCGTACACTTTGCGCGCGATCCAGTAGGGGTTCTGCTCCTCCGCGACGATCGTGGCGGCCAGGTCCTTGATGTACCGGCTCTCGACGCCCAGCCGCTGCGGATCATCAACTGCATAGGCGGTTTTGATCTCCGCCGGAATGTCAGCCAGCGTGCCGCACTTCTCAGGCAGGATGAAGTAGCGCAACGCGGACAGGCGGACGTCGGCGGCGTAGCTGATCACGGCCTTTTCGCCGGGCGGCACTGTGCCGCACTCAAACAATGCACATTGCTGGCCCCATTTGTCAGGCCGCGTTTGCACCGGGGGGCGTGAATAGGCGGGCGCCGAGAGAATTTGCTGGTTCACCAAGTCGCTCGGCACTGCCAGATTGACCGTTAAATCCCGGATGTCGCCGGGGCCGTAGTTGTATAGCGCCCAGTAGAATTCGCAGCGCTCCTGGCGCGGCTCTGAAAGGCGATAATAGGGTTCATCGTCGGTAGCGACCTGGTACAGCTTGCGCGTCTGGAAGTCGTCCGCCCAAAGCTGCCCGTTAATAAACGCCAGGCCCGCGACGTACGGGCCGGGCGCGTCGAGGATGTTCAGCACCGCGCCGCTTTCCGGCTCGAGCATGTAAATCTCGTTGCGCACCCGGTTGGCCGTCCAGAGATATTTGCCATCCCAGCCCAGCGCTTCGCACTGCCGGTCGGGCACCGGGCAGGTGGCGAGAATCGTGCCGTCATCGGGCGTCACCTTGTAGATCGTCTTGGTTTTCCGCTCCAGCACGAACAGCACGCCGTCCGCGTATGCCAAGCCCGCGGCCTGCTTATCCGGAGCGGCGAACGTGTCCTCGACTATTCCGGTCTGCGGGTCGAGAGCGTAAATCGAGCCGCTATGGTCGTCGGAGATGTAAAGCCGCCCGCCGCCGTAGGCCAAGCCGCGCGGTTTGAGCGTCGGCGCCGGCCAGGTCTGCTGCGCGGAGCCATCGTCCGCGGACAGGCGGTAAATCTTAGGTTCGCGCCAGTCCACGACATAAAGGCTGGCGCCATCGGAAGCCAGCCCGGCCGGGTACTTGCACGGCAGGTCAAACGTCTTGCGCACGTCGCCGGGCGCGGCCCAGGCGGCGGTTGCCAGGCTTAGGTTGAGGACCAGGATCGCGGCGTGGATTAGCGAGCGTTGCATGACGGGCTCCGTAGCTCTTTCAACAATTCTCGGACTGGCCGGCATTGTACGTGCGAAAGTGTTGGGCGAAAGTGTTGGGTGAAAGTGTTGGGTGAAAGTGTTGGGCGCCATGCCCAAGCTGTAAGCGCGGGCATGCCCTCGTTAGATGGCACGCAGCATGGCCATCACCCCGCATCGGCATCAAGCCACTGCTCGCTACCCCGCCGCCGTGCTAAACTGACGCAATGGGTCTTATTCGCGTTCAAAACGTGACCAAGCAGTTCGGCGGCCAGGTGGTGCTGAACGACGTCTCGGTCGAATTCAGCACCGGGCACGTGGTCGGGCTGGTCGGCCCGAACGGCGCCGGCAAGACCACGCTGTTCAAGCTGATCACCGGCCAGCTTGCCCCGGACCTGGGCACCGTCACGCTCTCGAAGGGCCTGGAGGTCGGCTATCTGCCGCAAGAGCCCGAGGTCGCCGAGGGGCAGACGCTGCACGACGAGGTCTTGAGCGTCTTCGCCGACGTGCTGGCGCTGGAGCAGAAACTGCAAGGCATCTCCGAACAGATGGCGGCCCAGCCGGCCGGGCCCGCCCTTGACGAGCTGATGCAGCAGTACGACCGCACGACGGCCCGGTTTGAGGCGGCCGGCGGCTATACGTACGAGCAGCGCCTGGGTGAGATTCTCGGCGGTCTGGGGTTTTCGCAGGCGGACTACAAGCTGCCGATGGCGGCCCTGTCGGGCGGGCAGAAGTGCCGTGCGGCCCTGGCCAAACTGCTGCTGCAGGAGTCCCAGTTCCTCCTGCTGGATGAGCCGACGAATCACCTGGACATCGACGCCGTTCGTTGGCTGGAAAAGTTCCTGGCCGGACATCACGGTGGGGCGGTCATCGTTTCGCACGACCGCTACCTGCTCGACCGCCTGGCGGAACGGATCGTCGAAGTGGAAGGGGCGCGGCTGCGCTCGTTTCCGGGCAACTACACGAACTATGTGCAGACGAAAGCAGTCCGCCAGCTCACGCAGGACCGCCAGTTCGTCAACGACCGCGCGTTCATTCAGAAAGAGCGCGAGTTCATCGCCAAGCACATGGGCAAGCAGCGCACCGCGGAGGCCAAGGGACGTCTCAAACGCCTGGAACGCCGCCTGGCCGCGGGCGAGTTCACGCTCGAGCGCACATCGCAGCGGGAGAAAATCAAAATCCGCTTTGGCGAGGCCGACCGGCAGGTCACCGCCGGCAAGGACGTGCTCAGCGTGCGCGGGTTGAGCAAGGCGTACGGCGAGAAGCGGCTGTTTACGGACCTGTCGTTGACGGTTCCCGCGGGCAGCCGGCTGGGCATCACCGGCCCGAACGGCACGGGCAAGACGACGCTGTTGAAGATCGTACTGGGGCAGGTGCGGGCGGATGCGGGCGAGTTCGATTTGGATGTGAAGGCCAGCGTCGGGTACTACGCGCAGGAGGCGACGGAGCTCGATCCGAACAGAACGGTCGTGCAGGAGATCCTCACGGTCCGGCAGGAGTGGCTCGAAAGCCACGCCCGCAGTTACGCGGCCCGCTTCCTCTTCCGCGGCGAGGATCCGTTCAAGCGCGTCAGCCAGCTCTCGGGCGGCGAGCAGTCGCGCGTGCGGCTGATGAAAATCATCCTGGCCAACCCGAACCTGCTGATTCTGGATGAGCCGACGAACCACCTGGACATTGCATCGCGTGAAGTCCTTGAAGAGGCGCTGCTGGAGTTCCCCGGGACGATCATCGCGGTCAGCCACGACCGGTATTTTCTGGACCGCATTTGCGATCACCTGCTGGTGATGCGGTCCAATGAGCACGCGCTGTACGGCGGGAACTATTCGTACTACATCCGCCAGGTCGAGGCGGAGCGCGAATCGGCCGCCATGGCAGCCGGCGCGGAGAAGCGGCCGAAAGCGGCCAAAGGCGGCAAGACGCCGCGCGGCGGCGGTCAGGATGCGGCCGCGGCGGTGGAGAAGCCGCAGCGGACGCGCTTTCACAAGCTGCGGCTGGAGGAATTGGAGCAGCTCATCATTGACCTGGAAACGCGGCTGATGGAACTGCACGAGCGGTTCGGCGAGCCGGAGTTGTATCACGACGCAACCGGCGTTTCTGAACTGCGCGAGGAATTCGACGCAGTGCAGGCCGAACTGGCCGAGGCCGAGCAGGAATGGAATGCGCGCGCGGAGCGGGAGTAATCCGGCCGCAAGGCAACTGCCAAGACGCAAGGCAACGGACAAGACGCAAGGCAACTGTCAATACGTAAGCAACCGCCAGATATGGCGCGGCCTTGGCCCGGTGCCGCAAGCGTATGGTCGGCGCTCCCGAGGATGCGTTAGATTAGTACGAGCGCAACGTATTAAACGGGGCTGCGAGCACGCGCGCTCGGGCTAGCGTGCCACTACTGTTCCAGCAGTGGCCGGAATTGCGGACGAGTGCGTCACCGGGGCCGATTCGGGGTAAATGCGACCGAGCATCGCGGGCCACTGGTCGTTCGGTGCGATCTGGCTGAAAGCTGAGAGCTGATAGCTGACAGCTCTTGATCCCTTGATCCCTCGATCCCTCGATCCCTAGATCCCTTCGGAGTGTGAAATGGGCCCGGCGTGTGAAACCGCGCCGCATCGTCTGGTTGTTCGGCGCGATCTGGCTGAAAGCTAATAGCTAATAGCTGAAAGGCTGGAAGTTCTTTATCACCCTATCACGTTATCACTTTATCACCCCAAGCAACGCTCGCGCCGCCATTGGCGCGCATACATGCACAATCCACGCATTCTGGCTGAAAGCTGATAGCTGAAAGCTGACAGCTTCTTATAGAATCCCTAGCAGAACCGCGCCCGCGCGCAGAAAGGCACCCACTATGCGGCATTCAAAACGTCCCCACTACTCACCTGTCAACTATCATCCGTCTCCGCGCAGCGGCCTTGTTCACCTGTTCACCTCTCACCTATCTCCTCTCTCCGCGCAGCGGCCTCCTCTCTCCGCGCAGCGGCGGGCCTCAGGTTATCAAAATCGTGTGCACAAAAACCATGAGTATCTGATCACCTGCCCCCATGGCCCGATTCCACGCGACTTTTTATCAGACCGCTTGAACACCTGGGGTAACGCCGCGCGCCGCCGCTCAGGCGCGATTCCGCACCACGCCCCAGCTCTCCTCATAACCGCTCTGCTTGTAATTCCTGCGCGACCGGCTAGAATTGCACGTTCGCTGGCAAGGGTACGAGCCCTAGGCCGCAGCGTGCGATATTCCCCATCCAGCAACGGCTCGGCCGCGCTTGGTCGAGACCGCAAACAACGGGGGAACGTCTGGTTCGATAAACGGCATGACGTGGTGCCTGCGTGGGTTGCACCCAGGCGACGCGTCTGTGTCGATCCGGATGAGCTTGGCCGCAGTAAGCGCAGGCTGGCTCGTGACGACGACGGGCCGCGTGCCGATGAGCCGCGGCGGCTTTGCTAGAACCCGCGGCCAGAAATCGCGACGGCTTTGGCCCGAATCGCGCCGGCTTTGCCGGAACCAGCGATGGCCTTGAGATGAATACGACTGGCGAGAGCCTTGCAATGACGAGCCCTGCACAGAACAGAATTCAGCGCATCCGCAATATCGGCGTGTCCGCGCACGTCGATTCCGGCAAGACCACACTCAGCGAGCGCATCCTTTTTTACAGCGGGCGCATCCACAAGATGGGCGAGGTCAAGGGCGATGGGGCCACCATGGACCACATGGACCTGGAGCGCGAGCGGGGCATCACAATCACGGCCGCCGCCACGACGGTCGATTGGCTTGGCCACCAGGTCAACCTCATCGATACGCCGGGGCACGTGGATTTCACGGTCGAAGTCGAGCGCTCGCTGCGCGTGCTGGACGGCGCGATTCTGGTGCTGTGTGCGGTGGGCGGCGTGCAGTCGCAGTCGCTGACCGTCGATCGGCAGATGAAGCGCTATGGCGTGCCGCGCCTGATATTCATCAACAAGCTGGATCGGGTCGGGGCGGACCCGGCGCGCGTGATCGCGGCCGTGGAGGAGAAGCTCGGGCTCGAAGCCGCGCCGTTACAGCTACCCATCGGGCTGGGCGAGGCGTTTCGTGGTGTCGTGGACCTGATCGAAATGCAAGCGGTCTACTTCGAGGGGCCCTGCGGCGAGCACGTGCGGCGCGACGCGATTCCCGAGGACCTGCGCGACGCGGCCGAGCGAGCGCGGCGTGCGCTGCTGGACACGCTTTCGCTGTACGACGACGACCTGATGGAAATGCTGCTGGAGGAGCGGCAGCCGGAGCGGGCTTACCTCGAATCGGTCATACGACGGCTGACGATAGCGCGTGACATCGTGCCGGTGCTGATGGGCTCGGCCTACAGGAACAAGGGCGTGCAGCCGCTGATGGACGCGGTGGCGCGCTATCTGCCGTCGCCGCTGGACCGCATGTACTACGCGAAGAACACGGCGAACGAGGGCGCGGAAGTGGCCATGACGGCCGATCCGGACGCGCCGGCGGTGGCGATGGCGTTCAAGCTGGTCGATGAGGCGTACGGGCAGCTCACGTTCACGCGGGTGTACCAGGGGACGTTGCGGCGGACAGACGTGCTGGTCAATTCGCGGACGCGCAAAACGCTGCGCATCGGGCGCATGGTGCGCATGCACGCCAACGAACGCGAGGACGTCGACCAGGCGGGCGCGGGCGATATCGTGGCACTGCTTGGCGTAGATTGCGCGACCGGCGATACGTTCTGCAGCGAGGAACTGAGCTATTCGCTGGAGAACATCCACGCGCCGGCGCCGGTTATCTCGTTGGCCGTGGCGGCCGCCAATTCGCGCGACCGGGACAAGCTGGCCAAGGCGCTGGGGCGTTTTGCGCGCGAGGATCCCACGTTTCACGTGCGAACCGACGCGGAGACGGGCGAGACCATCATGGCCGGCGTGGGCGAGCTGCAGCTTGACGTGTATTGCGAGCGAATTCGGCGCGAATACGGTGTCGTACTGATTACCGGCGCGCCGAAGGTCAGCTATCGCGAAACTCCGACCCGCCCTGCGGCGTTCAACTACCGGCATCGCAAGCAGACCGGCGGGGCCGGGCAGTACGGCCACGTGATCGGGCGCCTGGAGCCGCTGCCGGAAGGCGCGGAGAAGGTGTACGAGTTCGAAAACCGGGTCTTCGGCGGGCGGATTCCGACCGAGTTCATTCCGTCGTGCGACAAGGGCTTTCAGGCGGCGCGCATGAAGGGGCCGCTGGCCGGCTACGAGGTGGTGCGCGTGAAGGTGGTGCTGGAGGACGGGTCGGCGCATTCGGTCGACTCGTCGGACGTGGCCTTTCAGATTGCCGCGCGGGAGGCGTTCAAGGCGGCCTATCTCGAATCAGCGCCGGCAATACTGGAGCCAATAATGCGCTGCGAGGTGGAAGTGCCGGGCGAATTCCAGGGCGCCGTGGTGGCTGATTTGAGTGCTCGCCGGGCGTTAATTCTGGGCACGGAAGCCCGCGCGGAAGCGACGCTCATCGCGGCCGAGGCGCCGCTGGCAAACATGTTTGGTTACGCAACCGATCTGCGGTCGCTGACACAGGGTCGGGGCACGTTTGCGATGGAGTTTGCCTGTTACCGCGCCGCGCCGCGGGCCGTCCAGGAAGAGGTTCTGGCGAGAGCCAGAGCCGGGGTTCCCAGGTGACCAGCGAGAAACTCGCCGCCTTAACATTCTGTAAGCAGCCTTTGCCGGTTAGTTCTCGGGCCGTGCGCGTTCACGAGGGGGGCCGAGCGAGGCTGAAGCATTCCCTCTCACCTTTTTGGGCGTACATTTATGGGTGAGAGGAGCGCGCTGCGCTGTGTCCGCCTGCCGATCCGGAGGAGGCAGGTGGTGCAGTTTTGAGATAACGGACGAGGTGCTCTTGATCGCTCGCTCGAGCTTCCTCCGTTACGAAGGGCATCTCGTCCGGCAAAGTTCCTCTTTCCCCGACGGGACGTCGGCCCCTCACCAGGCGGCGTCCCGCCGCTGTCGTCTTATTATAGGTCATTCGTCGCCGATGATCGTATACGTTTGCCGATCGACCGGCGGGTTGGGAGCGAGCATCAGTTTCAGGTCAACTGGAGTCTGTGTCAAGAAGCGAACGAAGTCACCAAAGTGTTCGCGAGGGACGGCGAGGTCGCCCCGGCGGTAATTGAACCAGCCGGATTCGTCGAAAAAGAACAGCACTTCCTGGCCTTCGGGGTCCTTGGCCAGAGTAGTCAGTTGCCGCTGGGTCAATTCGATCTCGGTGCGGTAGTCCTCTAAGTTGTTCTTGCTGGTAAAGAGGACATCGAGGTTGTAGCGCGGCGAAACAGCCACCGGGCGGATGCGCACGTTTATGCCGTAAAAGTCAGCCAGCGCCGCGAGCGTGCCCTCGTCCACGCAGGCTACGTCGGCATGGCCCTTGAGCACGTCGATTACGGCGTCCTTGGAAAAGCGGCGCAGGGTCACTTTTGAGAAGAACTGCTGTTCGGGCGGAACTTCCAAGTCCTCCAGCGTGCGTGTCAGGAAGGCGCCGGGGGCGTTGACGTAGTTGTGCGGCAGCGCCAGGCGAGTGTTACGCAGGTCGGCGGGCGTGCGGTAGGGGGAGTTCTTGTCAACAACCAGGATGATGCTCGTGCCCGGTACGCCGGGCAGGTCGCGCCCGAGTTCAGTCGGGTAGGTGTGGGCGGGGGCAGCCCAGCAGAGCAGGATTGTGCCGTTGTCAGGCACGTTGGCGAACCAGCTCTGCACGAGCAGGTAATCGAACACGTTGCTGATCTGCATTTGGATCCGCTGCTGGAGCAGACCATAGAAGATTTCGCCGGCCGTTTCGGTGATGACCGCGGCCCCGCGGACTGCGACGTCGCGCTGCGTGAGGTCGATGAACGGGGCAGCGGCCGCCAGGACCTCCGCCGGTTCCCGGGTGTGGAACGTCGAACGGGCGACACCCACGTGCATGGTCGGCTCCTTGTGGGCCAGCGGCGTGGGCGGGGCGAAGGGGTCGGTATCCGGGAGCATCGGCACATCGGGGGCGATGCGCGCGTCAGGCGGGTAGAGCGGCAGTGGCTCGCGGCAGAAGGGCGGAGGCTCGGTGCGCTCGTCCATGAGGCGGTCGACCAGGCGCAAGTCCGGGCCGCGCTCCAAGGCGTGTTCTTCCAGCCAATCGCGTGGGCAGATCGGGCGGGCGAGCGTGGTGTCGTATAGCTGGACCGGCTGCAGGGCCGGGGCGGTCGATGGCGCGGTGGACGGGGCGCTCGTGGGTTGCGTTTGGGTCGGGCTGGTCGTGGGCTGGGTTTGTGTGGGTGCGGTGGTGGGCTGAGTTTCGGCCGGTTGAGAGGCGGGTGATAGCGCGGCGGGTTGGGTGGGGGACTGCGCTAGCGTGGTCTGACTGATGGAGAGCAGGAGTATGCAGGCGGAGATTGTGAGCGTACTGGTGGGGGCATGCCCGCGCTTACGGCTTTGGGCATAGCGCCCAGCTTTGGGAATGGGCTCGTGCGCTTCAGGCTCGTGCGCTTGGGGCTGGGATTTGTGGTTGGGCTCAAT
>ERZ795050.3564-NODE-3564-length-15300-cov-100.954083_pt1 | contig 15300 bp, 18 predicted proteins | sample MGYA00375134_ERZ795050 | MGnify/ENA primary metagenome ERZ795050 (study PRJEB30179, sample SAMN05720221) | activated sludge metagenome | isolation source: Anaerobic digester | place: Japan | collected 2015-05-26 ... | reverse complement strand
AATTTATGAAAAATTCGGTATGTTATATATCAAAAATCAGAGAAATAAAACCTATTGAGAATGCAGATAATATAGAATTAGCATTAGTAGAAGGTTGGCAATGTATAGTTAAAAAAGGTGAGTTTAAAAAAGATGATAACGTTATCTTAATAACTGAAGGTGCTATTATACCAGAAGATTTAGCACAATCTTTTGGTATAAAAAAATATTTGCATAAAGATAATACTGTGCACGTTATAAAGTTAAAAGGTATATATTCAGAATGTCTAATATTACCTATAGATTTAATTAAAGATAAAATAAAAGATATTGATTACAGGAAAGATTTAAGTGATATTTTGAATATATATAAACCAAAACAAGAAAAAATTATTTCAGACAAAAAGTTTTTAGAAAATAATGAAAATTTTAGAATTTATTACGACATACCAAATTTTAAAGATGTACCAAATATATTTTATAAAGGAGAATCTTTACAAATAACTAGGAAAATTCATGGAACGAATGCACGATTTGGTATAGTAAGAAAAAATAAAATAAGTTTAAAAGATTTATTTAGATATTATATTAAAAAAGATAAATGGGCATTTTTTGAGTATATGGTAGGATCACATAAAAAGATTTTAAATTTAAAATCAAATTCTAAAAACAATAATGTATATATAGAAATATCTAAAAGATTGAAAATTAAAAAGAAGTTATTTGAATATGTAAAATATAATGAAGATCCAAACAAATTAGTAAACTTCATTATATACGGTGAGATATATGGAAAAGGTATACAAAACAATTATACATATTCTTTAAAAACTACAAATTTATTTTGTTTTGATGTAATGATAAATGATAGTTATATCAAACCAAATAAAGCAAAAGAAATAGTTAAAAAACTTGATTTAGAATATATTCCTGTTTTAGAAGATGACCATACATATACAAGTATAGATATTATTTTTGATAAATATGTTAAAAATGCTTATTTTAAAAATACAAGAATACCACATGAAGGTGTAGTGGTTAAAAGTTTAGATTCCGTATTACCAAAATATGTTAAAATCAAAAATCCAGAATTTTTAATTTACACAAAAAGTCACAATGTAAGTGATTATTCTTAAGTTATTATTCATATTAAATAAACTCATAAAATGGATAAAAGAGATATAATAATAAATGAGGCAGTAGAGTCTCTTATAAAGAATAATGGAGGAACAGTTGTATTATCTACAGGTACAGGTAAAACAAAAATGGTTCTAGATTTCATATTAAGAGATAGTAGAAATACAGAAGGTGAAGTTTATAATGTAGTTCTAGTAAGTTCACGTGTTTTATTAGAAGAAGTATGGAAACAAGAATTAAAGAAGTGGGGATTTAAGAATAAATATGGGTTCATATATGAACATAAAGATACACCAAAACCTATAAAATTTGAATTTAAAACTTCACAATTAATTTATAAATATGAAAATCCATTACCAGAAAAATATAATTTATTAGTTGTAGATGAAATACATAGTGTAGTAACTAAAGAATACTCGAACATATTTAACATAGTAAAATATGACAAAGTAATAGGATTAACTGGTACTCCTTTTGGAAAAGATGAAGAAGAAAAACTAGAATTATATAATAAATATTGTCCAATAATATTTACTTATACAAATAGTTCAAAAGATGGTATAATAAATAAAAGGCAATATTTTATTATAGAGCATGTACTAGATAATGATCATAAATTTTTAGTGCAGTTTAAGACGGGAAAATTTTATAAAGGAGAGCTAGATTTATATACTTATTATGATTCAAAATTTCAAGAATATAAAAAGAAACTAATAGATTTAGTAGAAATAGAAAGAAATACTAATCCATTTTATAAAATATATGATATAAAGAAAGAATTAAAAGAAGATATTTGGGAGATAGCTGTTACATGGGGTTGGAAAAAACAAGGTACTAAAGAACAAAATGCAATAGCTTATAATTATTTAAGAACAGTACAAGCCAGAAAAGATCTATTATTATTATCTAATACAAGAGCTGATGTAGCATTACAAATAAAGAATAAAATCAGAGAGAAAGATCATGAAGCCAGAATAGTTTTATTTTCAGAGCTTAATGATCAGTTGGAAAAGATAACAGATAATAGAATATATAGTAAAAATAATAGAGACACCAACACGTACAATTTAAAAAGATTTAATTCTAATGAAGTTAAAGAAATAGGTGGTTGTAATTCATTAAATACCAGTGTAAATTTAAAAAATACAAAATATGGTATTCTTGAAAGTTATGTTGGATCTACTATAAATACACGTCAGCGTTTTGGAAGATTAGATAGATTATCTCCAGATGATATTGCATATGCATTTATAATTAAAACAAAGAATACACAGATGGAGAAATGGTTTAGAGATGCTATGAAAGATATTGATTTATCTAGAGCAGAAGTAATAAATATAAACGAATTATAAAAATCACAAAAAATGATAATAGAAATAGATATTGATATAGTAAAAAAGAGTAAACTTCCAATAAGAGAATTCATTCTTTTAAAATTACTAAATGAATTAGAATTCAATGTAGTAAAAGATTTATATTCTGATCAATATAATACTTTAAAAGAATTTGATAAAGCTTTAAAATTACTAGAAAATTTAAACTATATTATATATAAAGATAATACGGTTGTTTTACGTTCTGAAAGTGAAGAGCTTTTTAGTAAAGATAAAATAGATTTTGTTGAATTAACTAAAAAAATAAGAGAGTTATTTCCAAAAAATAAGAAAGGAGATGAACAAGGAGTATTAAAAAAGTTAAAACAATTTTATAAAAATAATAAAAAATTTAGAGATGAAGACTTAATATTAAGAGCTACAAAACATTATATAGAACATACAGATAATTTATATATAAAACAAGCACATTACTTCATATATAAAGATGGTATAAGTACATTAGCATCTATATGTGATTATTTACTAAACTTAGAAGAAAATCCAACAAATGAGATAACATTATGAATTTAATAGAAACCATAAAATTCAATAGAGATAAAAGATTAAATGGCGAGATAATAACTATTCCGTGGCCATTTAATAAATTAAATAATGTGATAGCAGGTATTCAAAAAGGTAGATATTATTTAGTAAGTGGAGGTCCAAAATCAGGTAAAACTCAAATAGCAGATAGTTTATTTACTTATAATGTAATAGATTGGTATTTAGCTAATAAAGGTAAAACAAATATAAAACCAAAAATATTTTATTTTACTTTAGAGCTAACATCAGAATATAAACAATTAATGCTTATATCTAGAAAATTATTTAAAGATTATAAGAAAATAATAAATCCAGAAAAATTGATGTCATCATATAAAGATTTTATTATTGATGAAGAAACGACTTATCAAATAGAAAACATCTATAACACATATGTGACAGAAGTATTAAAATTTACTGAATTCATAGAAGATGCTAAAACACCAAAATCAATATATAAGATTATAATGAATTATATTGAAAACAGTGGTAAGATATATAAAAAATTAATAACCACTAAAACTGGTGAAGAAATAGAAATATTTGATAGATATGAACCAATGGACGAAAATGAATTTGTATTTGTCATAGTAGATCATATAGGATTAATTGCTCCAGAAAAAGGAGAAACTTTATATCAAGCTATTGCAGATTTAAGTAGTATGTTATCAAGATTAAGAAATCATTATAAGATAATACCCGTTATAGTGCAACAACAGGCTTTAGAAATAGAAAGGCAACAATTTACTTATAAAGGAGAATCTATCATTGATAAGTTGAAACCATCTGCAGCTGGATTAGCTGATAATAAATGTACATCCAGAGATTGTGATATATTGTTTGGTATATTTTCGCCAGATAAATTTGATATAGAAGTTTATAAAAAATACGAAATTTATAAACTCAAAGATTGTTTTAAAGAACTATCCATAAGTATAAATAGACATGGTAAGTCAAATTTATCACTACCACTATTTTTCATTGGCGATTCAAATAATTTTGAAGAATTACCTCCCGCAGATTCTTTAGATATCATAAAAGTTTATAAATTTGCAAAAGATATAGAGAACTTACAATTAAATATCAAAAGTATAACTAATTAAAACTGAAACACATGCAAGTAGAAATCAAAGAAATCATGGGATTTGGAGCTGTATTAAATAATTTAAGTTTAGCTCAAAGGAAGAATCCAAGAAGTGCAGTAATAACGAAGTTACCACAACCAGAAGAAGTAAGAAGAAATGTTTTAAACTACTCAACTTCGGTAGCAGTTAATCGAAAAGATTTAGATGTTTTGAGAGAAATGGTATTAAGACAAGGTTCTAACATTAGACCTTTAAAAGGTATAATAGTTATATTAAGAATTAAAGCTACCATTAAATTTTGGAGCAAGTTATTAGAAGATAAAAGAATTCAATCATTATATTCAAATAGTTCTATTGGAATATTAAAAAGAATAGGAGTAACAAAAGAAGATTTTGATGAAAATATAAGTGATAAAAAGTTAGAAGAAATAAATAAAATCTTAAAAGAAGATAGAGAAATTGCTTTTTCAGAAGATTATTTTAAAAATTATTTGCAAACTAAAGATATAATAGTAAGTTATCTTACGTTAAGAGAATTATATTTAAAGAAAGATGATACATTTAAATTATTTTTTGAAGAATTAAAGCATATATTGCCTTATTCTGATTTAATATTTCTTGAACCAAAAGAACAATAATATGGGAATGACAGTTGGTGTATTAGGAGAAAGTGGTAGTGGAAAAACCACTTCGATAGTAACTAATAAAGATGGTACAATATCTTTAGATCCACAAACATTAGAATGGGATATGAAGACATATAGTGGACTAAATCAGAAATCCACTGTTTTAATAAATTCAGATAAAAAACCTTTACCATTTGCAGATATATTTCCAAGTAATAATGTTATAAAAACATCTGATATTGATGATATAAACGTAATATTAAAAAGAGCTTCAGAAAGTACAACAATAAAAAGTGTTGTAATAGATACTATAAATGGTGTCATGTTAGATAGAGAAATGTTAGAAGCTCAAAAATTGACATATGATAAATGGTATGATTTTGCACGAGATATTTATGCTTTAATAGTTAATATAAGTAGTTTAAAACCAGACTTAATAGTATATTTGATGGGCCATATTAGTTTATATACCAATGTAGACGGTAATGAATCAAGAGCTCTAGTTACAAATGGTAAAAAGTTAGAAAAAATAAAATTGGAATCTAAAATGTCAATAGTGTTATTTACACATGTTGATTTTGTTAATGGAAAAGCTTCTTACAGTTTTGAAACTAGTTCAAATAGAAGTACTGCACATACTCCTTACGGGATGTTTAATGATTTTTTAATACCCAATTCATTATCATTAGTTGATGAGCGTATTAGAACTTATTATAAATTACAAAATTAAGTAAAAATGGAACAACAATTTCCTATGATATATTTATATACAAGAAATATAGCTGGTAAAGTAACTAAGCATATTAAGCTTAATAAAGAAGCTTTATCAGCTTTAAAAGATAAGCATACTAGTATAAATAAAACTATTATTACAATAGGTACTTATGAAGATAATATATATTTTGTAAATGTTACAGATATAGATAGAAAAACAATAAAAATTCCAATAAATTTAAATAAAAATGGTATAATAAATAATGGACATTTGTTTGATTATTTATATAAAAGATTTGTAGATATAGCAAATGAATACGGTAATATAGTGTTATTTGGAATTCCATGCGTTATTGATGGTATTAAATGTTTAAAATTAATAAGTAAATTGATAGAAGAAAATTATTTTTATGTAGAAGAACAATTAATCAATAACACAATTAGTGATTAATAAATAAATAAACAAACAAACAAATAAATAAATAAATTATGGAAAGAATAGATTATAATTTTGATGAGAACTATAATGAAAATACATTTGTAAATATTGAACCAGGTATAATAGAAAACATGTACCTAAGTGATGTTAAAGTAAGTGAAGAAGATAATAATAGTTATATAGAATATACGTTTTCAGATATAAAAGATACATTTAAAGTAAATCGACGTTATTATGAGCCAAAAATAGGAGGTTTTATAAAAAATGAAGATGATCTATATAAAGATAGCGTAAAGAAGAAAAATATAATAGCTAATATTTCTAGGAATATTATAGGAGAATCTTATAGTATAACTGGTGTAAAAACATACAAAGATTTAATTAGAGTTGCAGCTGCAGATTTAAAAAAGGTTATTCCAAATAAAATTTTAGTTCGAGTTGTAGTTGTATTAAATAATGATAATTTTGCAACATTAAGATCATTTGTACCAGTTATAGAGAATATGAATGTTAATCCTTCAAAATTAAAATTAAATAGATATGATAAATTAGTTTCAAGTGATAATAAATCTTCTGGATTAAAAGAAAGTTTAGAAAATAGTTGGGATTAATGATAAATTATGAAATAAAGCTTCCTTTAACAAAAGAAACTATATTATCATTTATTACAGAATATGATATATTTAAATATTATATACCGTCAATGAAGGATATAAATGTCTCTTTTAAATCAGAATTAAGAGAAGATAATCATCCTTCATGCAGGGTATTTTATACTAATAACAATAAATTAAAGTACAAAGATTTTGGAATTGAAGGTACGTTAAATTGTTTTCAATATGTAATGATGAAATATAATATTTCTTATAAAGAAGCTTTAAAAAAAATAATACAAGATTTTAATTTAGATTTAATAGATTCAGATATTGCATATTTTACATTACAATTAAGTAAAAAACCGGTTAAAGTAAATTGGAAAACTAATAAAGAACTAACAAAAATATTAGTTAAGAAAGTAAAATTTAGAAAAAAAGATATAGAATATTGGAATCAATATAATATAACACAAGATTGGTTAGAGAAAGCACATGTATCACCAATAACTGCATTTTATATTAAAACTAAAATTTCAGAACGTTATATAGGAAGTTCTTATCTTTCTTATTGTTATGACTTTGGTCAAATAGATAATACGAAAATAAGAAAAATTTATCAACCGTTTAATAATAAAGTAAAATTTATAGGTAATGTTACTAAAGATATAATACAAGGATATCATTTATTACCTAGAAATGGTGATTTATTGATAATAACATCTTCTTTAAAAGATGTAGGAACTTTATTTTGTAATACTAATACTTTTGCAATAGCCCCAAATTCTGAAGTTTCATTTATACAACCATTAGAATTACATAAGTTAGAAAATAGATTTAAAAATATAATAATATGGTACGATAATGATAAATGTGGAATATTAAATGCAAAAAAGTTTTCAGACATATATAAACTTGATTATATTTATATTCCAGAAAAGTTTAAAGACACAAAAGATCCATCAGATTTTGTATTAAAGTATGGGATAAAAGAATTAAATCTTCTTTTAAATTATTTATTAGAAACTAAAAATATAAAACATGACTAGAAAGATTTATTACAAAAGACCAGATAGAGTAGGTCTTGATTTTATTAGTAGTGATGCTACTACATTTGGAGAATTAAAAAAAGAATTTTCTCAACAGCTAAAGCTAAATTTAGATGATATGATTGTAATTGTGCGTGAAGGATTTATAACATTATCTCTTAATGAAGCTATATTACCAAATACAGAGTTTACTTTACTTCTTTATAAAAGTAAACAAAAAGGAGGAATTGATTATAGTAAATTAAGTTATAAAGAACTTCAAAATTTAGCTAAAAGTTATAAAATTCCAGCTAATTTATCAAAAATAGATTTAATATTTGCACTTAATAAGGTAAGAAGATCAGAAGAAAAGAATAAAAAAGAAAATCTTGTTGGAGTAGTAAACTTATTATTTATAAATAATAGATTAGTGGATTTAAAAAATGAGCTAAATATTATAATAAAAGAAATTGAGAAATTAACAGATCGTATAAATAATATCACTTTAATTTCCGATTATGAATATCATGAAAAATTAATTAATAAGATAAATAAAGATTATAAAGATATAAATGAAGAATTAAAGTAAAGTATTAACCATAAATAAGTCAGATCTATCTATAACTTAATCTTATTTATAGATCTGACTTATTTATTAATCTAAATTGTATGAAATTTAATATTAAATTAGTTAATGAAGATAATACTTCTGAAATAAAATATATAGAAATAAGAGATAATAATGGATTACTCATACAAACTTTTTCAGCTATAAGCTGTGCATGTATAAATCAAGATGATAATCAATATTTATTAATATTAACCAGAGGTTTAAAAATCCCGATAAATAAATATAAAAATTTAGATAATATATTAGTATGTAATGAAACAAATAATATTTATAAATCGATACATGTATTAGACACTGTGTATGAAGCACTGGTTGATATGTTTGGAGAAGATGCAGTATCTTATAAGAATAAAGTTATTAATGAATATGAAGATTTATCGGATGAGTTTATAACTACTTTCTTTGAACGTACTTATAGTTTAATAACAGTAAAATTAGGAACTTTAATAAGTCATAAATCTGAAAATGAATTTGAAGTATTTAGAGATTTATATTTAGTATTCGGTTTATTAGATGCTGTATTAAAAATAAACTTAATAAATGCTAAACCTACTTCACATCAATTTGTAAATGGAAAAACATTACCAGTATATTGTTTAAATTATAAATTCGTATCTGAGATATGTTTAGGTGATTCTTTTGCAAGTAGTAATTTAGTTACAGCAAATTATATGATCTCTGATTATATCAATTGTGGAAAACAATTTGATGAAAAATTGTTTAAAGATGTAATAGTAGATCTTATAAATAATTTAAAAATATTATTAGGAAATATTTCTGATGAAGGTTATAGACGTTATACATATAATTTTAACAATTACTTTGATATAACAAATGAAGAATTAATTAATTTATTTATGATTGATCCAAATAAATGTAAAATAATCATTCCAGAAGAAAAAGATGCATTTGAACATTTACAAAAAAAAAGTTTTATTTATGATATAAAAAATAGTTTATTTAATAAAGAATTTATTAAAACATTAAGTAAATATTCAAGTAATCCTGTATATTTTTTCGAAACCAAAAAATCTATATATAATATTATACAATATAATAGTGTAAAAAATATGATAAAACGTGAAATGAAGCGTCTGATTAATGCATATAATACCAAAATATCTATAGAAGGTATTTGTTCAAAATTTAAAGATTATAATGATATAGAACAAGATTTATATAACACAAATATCGTCTTAGATACATTTAAAAATAATCTTATTAAATTACAAATAATTGATAAAGGATTTGACGATGATTTAACTGTAAAATGTATAAAAAATGAAAAAGAATATATTGTTTATAAATAAAGAAGTATTTAACAAGATAAATTTATATCATAGTATTGTTGGAAGTATAGAATGGAGTGGTTCTATATTAATAAAACCAGAAATATCTGATAATGTTATAACTTATAATGTTATTGATATAATAATAGAATGTATAGGAGTGTCAGGTAGTTTTGAAACTAGTCCTACAGAATTTAAAAATTTTGCAAATAATCCTGAATTCGATAAATGTATGATAGGATTAGTGCATTCTCATCATTCTATGGGAGCTTTTGTATCTCTAGTTGATGAAGAAGAACTTAAAGAATCTCCATTTTATCCTTACATAAGTTTAGTTGTAGCTTTTAATCAAAGATTTGTAGCTAAAGAAGCTTATAAATTAGAAGAAACTTACAGAACTTATACATTATTTAATGGAAAATCTATAAAGATTAAAGAAGAAAATAAAGTAATAACTTTTGATTTAGAAGTTAAGATAGAAGGTTATGATAAAGCCTTAGAAGAAGTTAATATAATAAAACCTAAAACAATGATTAATCCATATATTAGTTCATATATTAATCAATATAATGATAAGCTTAATGGAGTCATTGTTCCGAAACAAGAACAGTATAAAATTAAAAATCAAAGTAACATAGAAAAACAATATAATACAATTGGTAAAAAAATTAATAAGACTACTGGTCCACAACGAAAAAATTATAGAACATATAATGAAAATGTTGAATTCAAATTAAAAGACATTGATATTTCATTTATAGCAGAACATCTTGGTATAAAAGCTATTGGTAGAAGCAAAAATAAAGATATAAGAAAAGAAATAATAGATGTTTTAGTAAGTTATTATAAAAATAATCAAGGTGAAAAGTTACAAAGATTTTTAGATTATTTAGATTTATTAGATGAAAGAGATCTTTTCTTTAATTATCTTAAACAAAGTAAACATTGTACACCATATATTCTAAGTATATTAGATGAGATAAATGATGCTTATCTTTATAAAGAAGAATATGATGAATATAAAGATGAACGTAATAAATATGATGGACATTATGGTGGGTATATTGAATACGATGAATATGATGAATACTAATAACAAAATCTATGACTGAAAAAAGGTTACGTTTTATTGATGCAGAATGGGCTCAGGATATAACATTTCAAGATGTTATACTAGGAGGTATAGGAGGCATTGGATCATGGTTGGCTTTATTATTATCTAGAGTTAATGTAAGAAGTTTATTAATATTTGAAGATGACATAGTTAATTTTCATAATATTGGTGGACAATTATATGGTATAGATGATGTCGGAAAGAGTAAATATGATAGTTTAATTAAAACTATATTAAACTTTTCAGCACCAGTAGAAACAAGTATATTTCCTGGTAGAAGATTAGAAAAATATATGCTTAAAGATGCTAGTAATACATTAAAAGTTTTAAATCCTTCTATTGTATTTTCAGCTTTTGATAACATGTCAGCTAGAGAAATGTTATTTAATCTTTGGTTGGATATACCTAATGAAGATTCTGTATTTATAGATGGAAGAATGGGTGCAGAAAGTTTTCAAGTATTTACTGTAAAAAAAGATAAAGATATTATAGAAAGATATAAAGCTTCTTTATTTAGTGATGAAGAAGTACCAGAAGATATATGTACTTTAAGAGCTACTACTCATAATGGAATGACATGCGCTTCTGTTATGCTAAGTAGTGCTCTTAATTTTATTACTAATTTAAGATATTCAAATTCAAGACCTTACGATTTTGAATTACTTGTATCTCTAAATCAATTATTTATTACAAGGTTATGAACTTTCATGTAGAAGATGTATATATAAAAGATAATTGTTTTTATAAATATAGCAATTATTCAAAAGAGCTACAAATACTAGATAACATATATCATGCTGCTTTTGCAGATATATTTCCAAGTAATGACGAATTTCCAACAATATATTCTAAAAACAACTCGTTTAATAGAAAATGCTTAAGAATGAAAGATTTTACATATGTTTTTTCTAATTCAGTATATAGATATATAATATCAAAAAATTATATACTTATTGTAAGCTCTAATTATTATATCGAAAATGAATATGAATTTTTTATAAGAGCTAAAAATAAAAACAAAGATAAAAATGTTCTTTTATATGCTAATGGTTATGGGAACTTTGAAAATATAAAAAATGAAGAATTCAATTCATATAGATATAACTTTATAAAAGGATTGATAAAAGTATTATTATATAGTTCTGATTATAAAATATTATTAAAAGAAGATTCAATTCAAAAATATGATACATTTGGTTTAATAAAACCAATGGACATTAAATCTGAAATTATGCTTTTATTACGTATAGAATTAAAAACTGATGGTTATATAGATAACGATACTTATATATTAACTAGTGATATAATTAAAGATATTACCAAAAAAGATCTTTTTTCAGCATTTATAAAAACAAAATTATTAAGAGCAGTACGAAAGGCAAACAAAGATGGAAAAAAACATATATTTTGAGGTAGATGCTATAAATAGCAGCTTATTAAAAAAAGTTAAAAATCCTAAAAATCTTTTAGAAGAAGTTCAAGAAACTGATGAAATGATTATTGGATCTGCCGTAGATTGTATATTAACTAGAAATGGTGATTTTGATAAAGAGTTTATGTATTCTGGAGATTACAGAATAAGCTTAGCAGTAAAAAATATAATTGATAAAGTATTTGAGTTATCTAAAAATAAGACAACTTTAGAAGAAGAAGCTGATTTATTGTTAAGAATAGGACGTGAATCAGAATATCAAAATAACTGGAAAGACGATACTTTAGTTAAAAATCTGATAAATAATGGAAACGCTTATTATAATGATCTTATCAAGGCCAATGGTAAAAAAATAATAACTTTAGATATGTCAATGTCCATAGATATTTCTTTAGAATTAATTATGAATAGTGATATAGATGAAGTTATTACTTTATTAAATTCTGATAAAGTAATGAAGCAGCTTCCAGTATTTTGGTCTATAGAAAATAAACAATGTAAGTCATTATTGGATTTTGTATATAAAGATGATGAAGCTAAAAAGATAAAAATATATGATTTAAAAGTAACTTCACGTCCAGCATTAAGCTTTGATAAAACCTATCTTAAAGATGATCATGCTATACAAGCTTCTTTTTATGTAGATGCCTTAAAATACTGGTATAAAGACTATGATATTAGTTTTGCCTTTGTAGTAGTTAGTTATACAGAAGATATGGTAATATTATTTGATGTTAGTGATAAAGCTTTAGATATAGGAAGATATGGTAAAGACTTTACTACACATAGATATATGGGTTATTTAGAAAGAATAGAAGCTTTAGATTATATAAATATACAAGGCGATTATATCTATCCTTATTATGTAGTAAAAAAGAACAAAAAATTATTAATAGATGATAACACAGCAAACAATAAAGACTCAGATAACTAGATATAATATTTCATTTTGTAACAGATTCTTTGTTGTAAAAGCTAATAAACCTGTATTTACTTTTAAAAATGATGAGGTTACATGTATGGATCAAGAATTTATATTAGGATTTCCGAAAGAACTTAAAGTAAATTCTTATGTTCATTTTAATATTAATAATTTTGATACCGTTTATCATATAAGAGATATTAAAGAAGATATAGAAAATATGCAATATACTTTTATAGAAGAAACTAAAAATATAACTACAAAATTTATTGTTCCGTTGATATTAGATAATATAGAAGAAGAACTTTTTCTAATGAATGCATATTTATCTACTACCGATTATATACTTGTGTTAAAATATAAATTTTTTAATCTTCCAGAATTTAATAAAATAGAAGATAAACTAATAGAATTTCCTTTAACCTTATCTATTATTCCAGAACATAATACATGTACTAATATTATAGTACTTGTTAAGATACCGAATGAATTAAAAGGAACTATAGAATTAATAAAACAAGGAAAATATTCTAAGATAAGTAATAGTCATAAAAATAAGATATTAGATTATTATGGTGTTGGAATAAATAGTGATATATATGATGTGTTATATAAAACTGATAATTATAGAAAAAGTTTATCTAAGATATTAGATTATGACATAAATAAAAATTCAGAATTATATGATATAATGACATTAGAAAATGAAACTATACATTTAGATAAAATATTAAGTACTATATTTACAGTACAAGATATAATCAAGTTTTTTATGTTATGAAACAATTATTCAGCGAGGATTGGTTTAATATTTTAAAACCAATCCTCAAAACTAAGTATTTTGATGATGTTGGTAAATTTTTAAAAATAGAACGTCAAACTAAAATAATATATCCAGAAACTAACGAAGATATATTTAAAGCTTTTAAATTAACGACGTTTGATAATACTAGAGTAGTAATAGTAGGACAAGATCCATATCATGATGGTAGTGCAACAGGATTAGCTTTTGCAAATTATACATTAAAATCTCCATCTTTAAAAAACATATTAGATGAAGTATATGATAATTGTGGTGTTTATACTAATCCTAATTTAGAAAATTGGGCTCGTCAAGGTGTACTATTATTAAACATGGCTTTAACAGTAGAAAGAAATAAACCATTATCACATATTAACATGTGGTATAAATTCACTGATTATGTATTTAAATGTTTAAATGATAATAAAACAGCCTTAATATTTATGTTATGGGGTAATAAAGCAGGTTCTATAATTGATAAAATAGATAGTAATAAACATTATATACTAACTGCTGGGCATCCATCTCCATTAAATACTAAAATTCCATTTAAAGGTTGTAAACATTTTAGTAAAGCAAATGTTATATTAAAATCAATAAACAATGATGAAATAGATTGGTCATGAAACTATATAAATTTAACGATAATCTTCATTTATTTGAAGAATTTGATATAAAATTGAAAATAGTTTATGTTGCTATAATATTTATACTATTAGTATTAATAGCTTTTAAATTAGTAGATAGCAATAAAAAGATAACATACATAGATAAAGTTATAAGATTAGAAATAACTAATGAAAATTTCAGTAAGGAAAATCTTGAAAAAGAACTTATTAATTTAAACATCAAGTTTCCAGATATAGTATTAGCACAAGCAATATTAGAAACCAATAATTTTAAAAGTAGGATATTTCTAGAAAATAATAATTTATTTGGAATGAAACCAGCAAAACTTAGGCCAACAACAAGTAAAGGTGTTCTAAATGGATATGCATATTATAATAACTGGAAAGAGTCAGTATTAGATTATGCTTTATATCAAGCGGCTTATGCAAAATCTATAGACACAGAAGATAATTATTACATATTATTAACTACTTTTGCAGAAGATACATCTTATACAAAGAAACTAAAAAACATACAATATGGAAATTAATGAAGAAGAAATATTGGAAGATGTAATTGATCATGTAAAATCTATTAATGAATTATCTGATTTAAAAGTAGCATTACTTATGTTTATAAGTAAAGAAGACACAACAAGATGTTTACACAGCAACTATCCTTTTGATACATTTATATATGATATTTTTAGAATATTTTTAAAAGATAGAGAATTAGCTCAAAAAGTTTTTAATAAAACACACGACAATGTCTAACATAGAAACCAGTAAAAGTTTAAAATACATTATAAATCAATTGTCGAAATTACCTGATACGGAAAGAGTTACTATATTTTACAGAGAAAGTACTAAAGGATCAGAAAAAGTAGACTTTACTCTATTAGGTGATTTTGATTCTAAAGAAATATGTGCTATTGAATTAATTAAATTAATGGAAAAATTAAAAATAGATTTTATTGTAAAA
>ERZ795050.3557-NODE-3557-length-15328-cov-5.728344_pt1 | contig 15328 bp, 26 predicted proteins | sample MGYA00375134_ERZ795050 | MGnify/ENA primary metagenome ERZ795050 (study PRJEB30179, sample SAMN05720221) | activated sludge metagenome | isolation source: Anaerobic digester | place: Japan | collected 2015-05-26 ... | reverse complement strand
CCTGATTTACGACGCGGGGTCGTCGGACCCCAACACCATCGCCGCGAGCAATACAGCGGCCAGCGGCTTTCGACTCTACACCGGCACCGACACGCAGGCAGCGGACGCGCGCATGCAGGCGACCTTGGGCGTCCCCAACACGCCGGCCTGGCGTGGCCTGGCCTATCTGGTCTTCAACGACCTTCCGCTGGCGCGCTACGGCAATAGCCTGATGGGCGCGCAAATTCGTGCCGAAGTCGTGGCCGCCGGGACCACCGCAGCCTACGCCGTCACTGCTCGCAGCATTACCAATCGCGCGTGGGAGGGCATGGCCTGGAATGGCTCGGTGTTTTGTACGCTCGCCCAGAGCAGCAATGTGTGCGCCACGTCGCCGGACGGACGCGTCTGGACCGAGCACACGCTTCCCGTGTCGCAGTATTGGCAGGATGTCATCACCAACGGCGAGATTTTCATCGCCCTCGGGTTCGGCAGCGTCTACACATCCGACGACGATGGGGTGACATGGGTCGAACGGGTCATGCCGTCGAATCACTACTGCACGAGCGGGTGCTGGACCGGAAAATATTTCATTGTCGTTACCGATACCGGACCGTTTTTCACATCGAGCGACGGCAAGTCGTGGCTTCCGCAGACCGCACCCATGGCAGGGCTTGGCAGAGGATCGGGTGCCTACGGAAAAATCGCCTGGAACGGGTCGATGCTCGTCGTCACGGCGAAATTTTCCACGTCCGATTTCCTCTACTCGCCGACCGGATTGACCGGCTCCTGGACCAGTGCCGGAGTGGCTTCCGCCGGATCAGGATGGACCAACATCGGCGTTCGTGGGTCGCGCTTCGTCATCACGTCCGATGCATCGCCCGGAACGCACATTTCCGACGACGGGACATCGTGGACTTATTACGCCTCGAATTTCCCTGGTCATGGCGCTCGCGTCGCGACAGACGGCACCGTCTTCTGCGCCACGTCATACGGAAACTATGCCATTTCAGAAGACGGGATTACGTGGAGTGTGCAGCCCTTTCCCGGCGGCTCGGTCAACGACTGGGGAGCGCTCGCCTGGAATGGCGCCGTCTTCTCGGCGGTGCGGGGAAGCGGCGGCGTCGCCGCGACCATCCAGCCGCACGCCATCGTGTCATCCACCGTCACCCTGTCCGACATCGTCGCGGCGGAATGCGTCGGCAGCGGTGCGCTGACAGCGGGCGACATCGACGTCAGCGGATTGACGAGCGTGGTGCGCGGCTACCGCATCGGCAGTATCGGCACCCTGCGCTCCGCCCTCGAACCGCTTCAAGCCGCCTGGCCGTTCGATGTCCGGCAGCACGGCTACAAGATCCAGTTCCTGCCTCGCGGCGGCGCTTCGGTCGCCACCATCCCCATGGCCGACCTGGATGCGCGCGCCTCCGGCGCCGAGCCAGGCGTACAGATCACGCTGGCGCGGGAAATGGACTCGCAACTGCCGCGTCGCGTCGCGGTGAAATTTCTTGACGTAGAAAGGGAGTACGACCCCGGCGAGCAGGCCGACCAGCGCGAGACCGTCACAGGCATCAACACCACGACGCTCGACCTTCCCATCGTCATGGACTCCACCGCGGGCGCGTGCACGGCGCAAACGCTGCTCTATCTCTATTGGCTGGAAAGGCACGATGTCAGCATCGTCCTGCCGCCGACCTATCTGCACCTGGAACCGGGCGACGTGGTGACGCTTGCCACCCCGGAAGGCAATGTTCAGATTCGTTTGACATCGATCCATTACACGGCGGATGGCCGCCTGGAGTGCCAGGCGAAATACGCGAACCCCGCGATTTACACGCCCACCGCGCTTGGTGCGTCCGGCGCCAGCACGGGGGCCAGCGTCATCGCGGCTGCCGGCCCATCGCGCTATCGGCTGCTCGACCTGCCGTGGATGAGCAGCCGACAAGATGGCCCGAGCTTGCCGGTGGCGATGTGCGGCGTCCGGTCCGGATGGCCTGGCGGGGTGCTTTTGCAATCGCTCGATGCGGGTACGACATGGGGCACCATTCAGGAATTCGGCGCTCCGGGAGCGACCATTGGCGTGACGACCAGCGCCCTCGGCGTCGTTGAGTCGCGCCTGGTCGATGCCGCGAGCACGCTTTCCGTGACGCTCATTTCCGGCGACCTTTTCGATTGCACCGAACTCGCGATGTTCGCGGGCGCGAACCACTTCGCCTACGGCGACGACGGGCGATGGGAAATCATCGCCGCCCGCACATGCACGCCGCTCGGTGGCGGGCTTTATCGATTGAGCAATTTCCTGCGCGGCCGGTTCGGCACCGAGTGGGCCATGGGCCTGCACGCGCTCGGCGATGTGCTCGTGCTGCTCGACTCCGACGATGTCGAGGTCGTCACCCTCTCCAGCGCGGACATCGGCGTCGAGCGCCTCTATCGAGGCGTCACCCTCGATGCGGACATCGGAAGCAGCGCGGACCGGGGCTTTACCTATCAAGGAGTTAACCTCGAACCCCTGTCGCCAATCGCCCTGGCCGGGAATCGCGATCCGTCGACCAACGATTGGTCGCTTTCCTGGGTGCGTCGCACGCGAGTCGACGGCGAGTGGAGAAATGCGGTGGATGTGCCGCTCGGCGAGTCCAGCGAGTCCTACGCCGTCGAAGTCTACGTCAGCGGCAGCTATGCCGCCATCAAGCGCACGCTTTCCGTGTCCTCGCCGGGTGCGACCTACACCAGCGCCGATCAGGTCGCTGACTTTGGCTCCAATCAAGCAACGCTTTTTCTCAAGATTTACCAGATTTCGGCCACGGTCGGCCGGGGATACCCACTCACCGCTTCTATTACGAGGTAGCCATGGCCAGCAGCACCACCCATCTCGATCTGATCACGCCATCCCAGGCCGCCAAGGAGGTTACGGCCAATGCCCTGTCCGACGCCAGCAGCCCGGCGACCATTTTCGGCCGGAGGGCTTCGCTGTGCTCCGGGCTGAACTGGTTCTACTATGGGGGCGCCATGGTCGTCGACGGCGTCCTGACCGCCATCGCCAACAACTCCGCGGCGCTTGTCCTGTCGGCGAGCACGACCAACTACATCGAGGCGAGCCGCGCTGGCGTGGTCAGCAAAAATACCACCGGCTTCACGCCGGGCGCCATCCCGCTTTACACCGCAATAACCGGCGCGTCGACCGTCACCAGCTACACGGACCATCGCGCGTGGGCGACGCCGGCCCACATCACCAGCCGCGCGAGCGTGACCGTAACGACAGCGGATGTCTTTCTGAACCAGGCACAAGCCGCCTGCCGCTATCTCACCATCAACGGCGTGCTCACCGGCAACCGCAATGTCATCGTACCGAACGATTGGGAGGGAATTGTTTTCTGCAACAACACAGGCGCGTTCACCACAACCATCAAAACCAACGCCGGCACCGGAATCGTGGTGGGGCAGACCAAACGCGCCCATCTGCTGGCCGATGGAACGAATGTGGTGCGCGTTGGGACGGATACCTGAGCCAGGAAGCCCCATGCCAGACATCACCTCGAGCGCCGGCGCCATCACCCTCTCGGCCGGCGGAATCACGCTCCTCGGGATCGCCACCGGGCTGCATCCGACCGTCATGCTGGCCGGCTTCGCGGGCGGGCTGTGGGCGGTATCCTACGAAAAGCCGCCGATTCCGCTGGTGCGTCGGCTGACCTGGACCTGCGGATCGGCGATCGTCGCCGGCTATCTTACGCCGCCGGCCGTCGCCATGCTGCTGCCCTCGCTGCCGGGTCGGATGACGGCGGAGTTGATACAGCATGGCGTGGGGTTCCTGATCGGGTTCACGGCGTTTTCTCGCCTCGGCCCGGCTTTCCTGAGCCTGGCCGGGAAAATCATTTCTCGGATGGGAAAGTGATGGACGTCTCGCTGCTGCTTAAAATCCTCGTCATCGTCGAATGCGCCGTCGTCATCGTGTACGCCGATCCGGCGATAGCGCGGATGAGTCCCTGCACCGCCTTCATGCCGAGGGCGGCCTTTGTGCTGCTATTCCTCGGGGCGCTTGGGCAAGCGTGGTCGATCCTTTCCGGCGGTGCGCCGAGCGGAGAAACCGCGCTGATCATGGGCGGAATCGCCCTGCTGCTGGCGTGCGAGCGGCGCCGGCACGTGGGTCAAAATGGCCACCCCCAGACATGAGTCCGGGCGAGACGGATTCTCTCAGGCGCTGCCTGGCGGATAAGAAAAGCCGCCGCCAAGGGCGTTTTCGGCGCGGGCTTCAGTGATCAAATCCTCCATTACTGTATCGATCTGTCCGCCGTTCTCGATGTGCCCGCGATACCAGGCGTTCAGCAGCTCGGCGATGGCATCCTCATTGCCCAGTATCGCTTCCGCGGGCAGGCCGTTGTGAGCGCAGATGCGCTTGATAACGCCGACGTCGAACGACACCGCGCCGTCTGGGTCGCGCTGTAGCTTCAGCGACGAGAACTGCAAATCATCGGTTACCTCAATCGTCTTCGGCATGGCTCCTCCAAAAAAAAAGCCCGGATTGCTCCGGGCCGGGTTTGTTAAATCGTGCTCGCGATCTCGCGAAGCACGGTGACTTTCGTCGCGCAGAGCTTCGTGCCGACCCGCCCGCGGTGCTCGTAGTGCCGGCCGCTGGCTTCGACTTCGCACACTGCCAGGCGATGATGCCGGCGCGCCTTGCCGAAAACGTCGTTCATGGCGGCCGCCTCGATCGCCTCATCGAGAGTGGCATAGTAGTAGTAGCCACCCGTATGGTCTTCCGTGGCGGCCTCGATGCGAGGCTTTCCGAGGAGCCACGCCGATCCATCCCAGGCCGACTCGAAACCGTCGGCCGTGCGCACCAGGATTTTGTACCCGGTGCGGGTGGTGCCCGCCTTCACGGCGAGCTTGCGCTTTCCAAGCGCGGTCTCGATGGCGACGCCGAGCGCTTCCCCGGCAGCCTTCGCCGCTTTCGCGGCGACGGCCTTATTTGCGTCCAGAACACGGATGCCCCGGCCGTGTTTCGCCACGACCACATACTCCTTGCTGGTCGTGGCGACGCCGTACTTGCTGCCGCGCGCATGGCGCAGGCAAACCAGGGCGCGCGTGCCCTCGGGGTTGACGTCGTAAACCTCGTGATGCAGGGCTTCTCCGCTGGAGCGGCCCTTTCGATCCCACGAAATTTGGTCGAAAGCCGTCGGTATCTTGCCGCGATCTGCGGCAAGATTGACGAGCGCAAGCGCTTCCTTTGGGACCGTGCGCAGGGCGCCGAATTCATCACGGCTAATTTTGGTTTCCATTTCCTTCTCCTCTTCAGAGTCCCGGAACCCGCCGGGTCGGTGCTGCTTCGATGTCTGTATTGTACATTATACAAACAAGAAGTCAAGCGATTTTTTCGCTTTCTTCATCGAGCACGCCCCGAAGCCAGTCCGCGCCGCCAAGGCGAAAAAACGTCTCTTTCTGCCTCTCGGCCACGCGCACCGTGATCGTCGTCGCGGCGCCGCCTTCCGGGTCGATCTTCGCCTGCCGACCCTGACCGGCCACATTCCCTCGGCCTCGCCGCGCGGTTTCCCGTCGCCAGGGTATCTCGTCCAGCCGATCGCGCCAGTAGTCCGGATCGCCAGGCGGCCTATCGAATCGGTGAAAAGCCAGGTGCTGGTTTTCATACGATAGCACCGCCGCGACGCCCTTGCCGTCCAGATCCCGACGCTTCAGAAGCGCCTCGAAAGCCGCGCGCGCGGCGTCCTGATCTACTGTCGTCGTTTTTTCCCAGGCGGCAGAGCGCATGCCGTCCGTTTCGCGTAGGTAGACTCTGAAGCAAACTGCCATTTCTTCTCCTGAAGCGATCACTGATTCTGTGGCCCACGCCAGGCCCATTCTGGCGCCTCGACGCGCATGGCGATCTCGCCGCGTCCCTCGGGCAGCGGTACGTAGATCGTCAGCGATCCGTCCGCCTCGACACGCGCCAGCTCGCCGGGGATCGCCACCGGCGGCAATCCCCGGAGTTTGGCGAGGGTCTCCGGACGGCGCGCGAGCACCTTCCAGCGCTCGACGGCGCTCGATGTGAGCGAAATTCGGCTGAGCGTATCGTCGCTCATGCCACGCTCACCTTTAACCACCGGATGGTAGCTCCGGGCGGCAGGGCCGTGGCGCCTTCCGGAAGGCGAGGACCGAAATACTGTCCGAGGATGGCGCTGTCGCCGCTCGCGAGCCGCACCGTTTCCCGGCGGCAAGGGACCGCCAGGCCGAGTACGGCCGAGAACACCGCCGCCGTGTCGGCGTGGCCGACGGCAGAGCGAACCTCCTCCTCGCCGTCGCTTTCGGCGAGGAGGAGGTTTCTCGCTTCGTGAGCGAAAATATCCGTGAAAGTCACGGTGGATGGCAAATCTACCAGCATGTTCGCCGAAAAAGCGTTCAAAAGCATTGCGGACTCCTACCAAATGTGATCGGTGCAGCCCGGATGGTCTGCGATGACATCGGCCGCCGCGCGCTGTTGCGCGCCCATCGGCCAGTCCTGGCCACACTGTGGCCACTCTTGCGCCTCTGCGAAAAGGCGCACCGCGGTCGCGACCGACATTTTCGGCGCGCGGCGGGCGGGCTTTTCCGCCACGGGCCCGACGATGGTGCCGAGCCCGTATTCCGCGGCCATGGCGGCCGCGGCGGTTGAGTTGGCCGCCGTGACGACGGCCCCGGTTGATGTGGAAAACTTCATCGCGCTTCCCGGCCCTTACAGGCCGAGCTTCCTGGCAATCTCCGCCCGCCTCTCGGCCAGCGGAGCTAGGACTTGAATGCCACTCCCGCCGCGCTGGCTTTTTGTGCGGCTTCGGTGAACACCGAAGCCTTGACGATGACGGCGATCATGTCGCCCATCTCGTAGGCGACGACGTCGCCGGTACTGATGGTCGGGGCGATTCCGGCTTCGTCCACTTGGGCTTGCAAGTCGGCAAGCCCTTCGGCGTCGATGTAATCGAAGCCGTGCTTGGTCAGGTTTCCTTTTTCTGCGGTTTGGTAGTAGTGGCTCATTGCTTTCTCCTTTTCAGAGTCCCAGAACCCGCCGGGTCGGTGCTGCTTTGATGACTGTATTGTACATGATACAAAGAAGAAGTCAAGCCCTTTTTTGGAAAATCCGACGTTCTTTTACCCGTCCTCCTGCATAACGAGTGTCGGAAATCGTGGCGCTGATTTCTGCGCTGGCAAGCGAGCCAGTCGGTATTGGTCCGATCATCTACCGCTCCTCATGTCCTGATAGCGTCCGCCCTTCGTCCCCGTCCTCAACTTCGAAAAATCCTAGTTGTCCTGCCAGAGGTCTGAACGGCATGGGCTTCGGGTTGCGCAACACAAATCCGAAATTTCCAAAAAACCACGCCGAGTCTGACGTGGTGACGCAGTCCGCTATCTCTACCGAACCGACCAGGCCGCCACGCTCCAGCGATTCTTTGGCAGGCAACACGATTGATGGGAAACTCATGTCGAGAAAGCATTTGGCGTCGAGGTAGTCGGTGTGGTACATGGTTTTCCCTGCATGCACCAAGACTCGCCCACGTATCCGCGTTGGCCAGTCCCGGTTTTCGATGTTCTTGCCGGCGTGCAGTATCAGCCACGCCCACGGTTGTCGAATGCTAATGGCTTTCATTTTCGGCTACCTAATCAGAAATCGCCGTTGCCGCGTCGGGTGGATGTCTTCCGCCACCGAGCGCCAGGCGGTGGCGGCCGCTTTCATGTATTCTGATGGCGGATTCAGGAACTCGGGAATTTTCCCCGCGGCCCAGGTTTGAGCGTACAAATCCTCGACCAAAAAGCCCCGATCTCGCATCCATCGCACCATAGCTCCCCATTGATTACCGCTGTTAGCGGTTAACTTTTTCCCCATTGCGCCGTGCCCTCGAATCACGGCCAAACGCACGCTGGCTATGTCTTGTGGTTCGCCAGACGCCAGCAGTACGGCGCAGAGCATCAGCGCCTCAAGCATCAGCGCCTCAGTTACGTCTGTGTGCGTCATCTATATCGGATACTCGTCGTGCAGCATGCCGTCGAGATGGCGTCCAGCGGCCTTCTTTCCAAAGCGGAACATGCCTTCTGCCGGGCAGAAACCGGCGGCTGTCCCGTAGTAGGTATGCGCTTTGTCGATAAGTATCGCGTCGATTTTTCCGTTCAGCAGCGTATCTGCCTGCGGCGACCATTCTCCCCACTGCTTAAACAAGAATGGCACGCCTGCGGCCTTGCACTGGTCGCGCAACGACCGGAACCAGTCCGGATGAGACGGCCTCGCCTTCGGTCCTGACTCGCCGCCGGCCACAACCCAGTCGATGCCGGGAAGAGAATCAACGAATCCTGGCATCGACAGTCCCGGCATGTTGGTTCGCGACAGATACTGGCCGACACGAACCGGGCCAAGCAACGGCTCCGCACTGATCCACCGCACCGCTGCCGGCGTCTGCAGCAGCAGCTGGATGCGCTCGTCAGCCGTGGCCTGGTCCTCGACGCTGACCCCGTACCAAGCATTTCGCGGGGGGGTGCTTGTGTAGGCATTGGCGAGATAGACTTCCTTCCGCCACTTCCAAAACTCCAGCATCCTACCCGGGCGCTTCGTGAGGATTTGGAATGTATGCCGCTCGGACTCTCGGATCACTTCGTGCACCTGCTCGATAAACTCGAACGGCACGGCAGGGTGAAAAAGGTCGGACATGCTGTTCACGAAAATCCTGCGCGGCCGGCGCCAGATCAGCGGCTGGTCAAGCCTTTTCGGGTGGCACTCCACATCAGTGAATGCACGCCCCTGGTACGCCGGCAGATGCACCAGCCGCGCCCAGTCGCGCTCCGCGTAGCAGTGCTTGCATCCCTGGCTGACCTTGGTGCATCCGGTTACCGGGTTCCATGTGGCATCGGTCCATTCGATTCCTGTACTGTCACCCACAATATCGCCCCTCTACAAAATTCCCCTCGGCAACTGTCAAGGATTCCTTGACAGCTCATCATGCCCAGCGTCTGTCGTGCTCTCAGGCGCCCCGGTCAAAATGGACGTCCTTTGGTAGCACATCACGCCGGTCGCCCCGGCGTAGTCGAAATGGGCTTCCAACTCGCATAGGCAGTCCTTGCCGCACGGCTCATGCCGCTTTTCCTGTCGCAGGAGTCCGTGCTTTTCGGCGATTTCTTGAAGCTCGCTGCCTTCCATGCCGAAGCTATAGCAGTAGTCGAAGACTTCTTGCGCGAAAGCTCGCAGGGCCGCGGTGGCGTCAGGGCCTGCGGTGGCCGGCGCCTTCTCCTCCGGCTTCTTCCCCGCCCACGACGTGGCGCCCGGTGGGTGATCGGCTTCATATCCGGCGTCGATGGCCCGCTTTATTGCCCTTCCGAGACCCTCGCTGCCGGGTCCTCCGAGTGCGTCGAGCAAGTTCACAAAGGCGATTTTTGTGTGCGGGTGCCGATGGTCTTCCATCATCCACAGCAGCCCGCAGGCTAGCTCGGCGGCAGCGATGATTTCGTCGTGAGCCGTGTTCATGCCGCCTCCTTGAATTGCGCCTTCAGAACCGCATCGCCACAGTGCGTCAGGCGGAACAAGGCCACGTCTTTGCCGTTCGTCTCGGCGACTTCAGTGGCCAGGCGTATGGCGGCGTCGAGATTTTTTCCGACGACGACCAGCCCTCGCCAGGGGTGCTGGATCGCGTAACAGGGACTTTCGGAAGTCAACTGCGCTTCAAGCGTGTCGCCAAGTGGCTCGGGCTCGGAGAACTCCGGCGCGGTCTCGGCGTCGGGGGCCGCGACAACCGGTTCGGGCTCCGTTGGCGGTATGACCAAAGGTGCGTCGAGGCCATTGACCCAGCGCCGACCTTCCGGAGTGATGCGGTACGCAAGATGGTTGGTGATATCGTCGCGCCCCTTGGTGATCAGCCCTTCCTTGACCGCGCAATTGGCGTTGTCGCGCACTTGCTGCGGGGTGAGATTTGTGACGAGGCTGATTTCCGACGTGGTCATCATGCCGTCTGTATGAAGTGCCCGCATAATCCGAACGCGGGCGCCGTTGTTGTTTGCTATGGTTATTTCTCCGGAATATTTACGCTTGCTGGTGGGGTAATCCGTCCACGTTCCATGAGCGGCACATCCTCTAGCCGGATGCGAAATCCGGCCGCGTGACGATGTCCTCCTCCGCCGTACAGTCGGGCGATAGCGGCGACGTCGAGGCCGTCGGGGGATGAAGATCGCAGGCTGAACTTGCGGAAACCCGGCCCGTCGGAATAAGTGGCGGCGAAGGGCTGGTGCTTGGCCAAAATGTGCCCGGCGTCGGAAGCCATGGTCGGCGGGAGATTGGCGGCCGGGACGTTGTGTCCGCCAATTATCGTGGGGCGGGTGACGGATGGCAGCAGCTCGTCCAGATCGCGCTTCCTCTGGCGCAGAATAGCCTGCCCATCCGCCGCCAAGGGCGCAAGGGATCGTTGCGACATCCAGAAGTCATAGATGCCGAAATCGTACGGGTGGGATAGGAGCCCAGCCATGACCGCGCGCGTCTCCTCGAGGTGAAAGAGCCACAGGTCGCGGTCCTCGATGTGCCGCAGAAGTTGTGGAGCCGCCTGGTCATGGAAGAAATACCGCCACGCGAGCATGGCGCCGGAAAGTCCGAGAGAGAACCACGTAATCGCTCCAGGAAGATCAGTGATCGCTTCTCGGGCGCTGATGTGGTGATCGAGGATCGTCAGGCAGCCGGCCTGGGCGGCCATGGTCTCCAGCTCGTGGCGACTGTACGAAAAGTCGACGATGAAAACATCTCGCCCGGTGACGTCCGGAGGGGCGTCGCCATTGCTGGCGGGCAAAAACTCGGCCTCGCCGTGAAACACGCGGCGGACGACCCAGGCGGCGGCGAAGCCGTCTGGACAGTGGCGGTGATAAATACAAAGAGGGGGAAGCATGGCGGCTCCTGCGGTGGGTTAGTCGGAGGCTTGGCCGATCGGGTCGAGCGCCATGGACCGGCGGCGTTCGATGGCGTCCAGGTCGGCTTGGGCCTTGAGGAAGGCGTCGTAGGCATCGTCCGTTTCGCGCTCCCACAGAAAAACCTGCGTTTGCGCGAGCGAAAGCTGCTCCCGCGCGTAGTCGTGCCGGCTCTTCTGGTCGTGCACTCGCACGCGCGCGGCGGGTACGCGAAGGCCGAGCGTGATTACGAGGATGAAGCGTGCCGCTCGTTGGATGGCGAGTCCGAGACTCTTGATCATGTGGCTTGTCTCCCATGGTGGATGGTGCCCGTCTCTCCGGGCTGTCACGGTGTTAGGCTGCGCTTTTACTTGGCTCTCCTGCTGGATGGCCTCACGCGCTCGGGATCACCGTTTGCCGTCTGTTTTTTGCCGGTGCTCTCCCGGCCGTCACGGGGCTTTCGTTATCCCGTTACGCTGGCCGATACCGCTCGGCGCCAGTCCCGATCTGTCGGGCGATTCCGCCCGGTTCTCTCGCCAAAAAGGCCCTATGCCGCGATCGGCAGATCCACCGCCTTCCACGAATCCACACGGAATCGCCCAAAGGGGCCCTTCCTCGCCGGACGGAAATCCCCCAACCCGATCCGTTGGCCGGCGGCGTCCACGATCTCGCGCAGCAAAGGCTCTTGCACGATCGATGTGTCGAGCAGCACAGTGAATGCGAGGTTCCAGTCGTCGAAGCGCGGCCGGTGCGCAAGAATTCGTCCTTTGGTCGCCGGGATCACAACCGCGCGAGTATCGACCGTCCATGGCTGAGCGTGCCGCAGCGGTATTTCCGCCGCAATGATGTCGAGGCAAGAGAACAGCATGCTTTCCGCCTTGGTTGTGATCTGCTTCCGACCGGCCTTGAAGAACGAGCCGCCATCGATCAGGCAGCGCAGCAGATTCGGCGACGGGAGGACGAGCCCGCCGTCGACGCCGTAGTACAACTTGCCCTCGGCGATTTCCCGAGGGGTGCCGCGCGTCCCCGCGGCGGCGCTCGAGCGCGATCCGTTTGTGGAAGCCATCGCGGCGGCGTCGGTAAATTTATTCAGAATGAGCGGGCTGGTCCCGCGGATGTTGATTTCTATTTCCAATTTGGTGCTCCTTGTTGAAAAGATTGCCTTGCCTATCCATGCCATGCCTTGCCAAGCCCCGCCTCGCCTAGCCAGGCCCCGCCCCGCCATGCCGCGCCCTGCCGTGCCTAGCCTCGCCGCGCCCCGCCATGCCCAGCCATGCCCAGCCTGGCCTAGCCTAGCCTGGCCCCGCCCTGCCTATCCACGCCCCGCCCAGCCTAGCCCTGCCCCGCCCAGCCTAGCCTCGCCGCGCCCAGACGTGCCATGCCTTGCCAGTGATCGTTTGGCTTTTTTCTGCCGTCCGCGTCAGTTTTCCCGCTGACGAAAGCCCTTGTAAGAGCGACCGTGACCCCGCGTCGCGCCGGGTGCGGACGGCGGAAATGCTTGTCGCGCCGTCATGTCCTCGTGGCGCCTTCTCGTGCCGTCCGGGCATCTCTACGGCGCCGCTCGGCCTGTCGGAGGAGCCGAGCGTGTTCCGCGCGAGAAACCGCAAGCTCTGCCTGGGCACTCTGCGCGCGTTGGTAGGCCGCGAGCTGCTCTTCTGCTGGCGCGTTCATGTCGCGCGCCTCGTCCAGCGCGGCTTGTGCCGCGGCCTCGGCGGACAAGACCCGAAAGGCGGATCGCACCCAGCGCCACCAAATAATGAGGGCGCTCATGGGGCGGTAAGCGCTGATGGCGCCGCGCGATCTCTTCCATGCTCGATGCCGGAAAGGTACGCGTCGGCGGCGGCGGTGCCGGTTTGGTAGGGGTAGGTGATGGTCTCTCCCGCCAGGCTCAGCAGCCCAGCCATGAAGCCGGCTTTGTATTCCTGGCTGCGTGGCGTGCCGGCGCACGCGGAGAAACGGAAGTCGTACATCTTCTGGGCGAGCGCCCGGACCTCGGCTTGGGTGGAGACGGGGTCGGCGGCGCCGGTCGGGTAGGGTTTGGTGCGTTCAGGAACTACGCGTTCGTTCATGTAAAGGGCTTGACTTCTTCTTTGTATCATGTGGATGTCCTCCGTTTCCGGTTCATGAGCGGCAAATAAGGCTCTGAGCGCTCATTACACCAAACGGTGAAGCTTCTGTCAACACTGACAGTGAAGTTGTTGCCAAAAAAACCGCCGTATAGGCGGTCTGTCGGCGAGTCAGGCGAGCGGCGCTAGTCTGGGCGCTTCAGGAGGCGACAGAGTCGCCCTTCGTGCCGGTCTTTGATGAGGGAATCCGGCCGGGTTTGCCACTGCATGTTTTCCGGACGGTCTTCCCCGCCGGCGCATAAAGGAACGATGTGGTCGATCACGTAGCCGGGACAAGGCCCACGTGGCGCTCCGGAAGCAGGGCAGGGATACGCCCGCTGGAAAGCCGCCCGCGCCGCATGGCTACGAGGCGCGGGTTCGGCCGCAAGCCCAAGCAGCCAAACAACCGCTATTGCGGCACCAAACGACAGCCGCAGTGCTTGCATACTTTGGCCTCCTTGCGCACGAGTTCGGCACAGTCGGGGCATTTCACGTGGGTCTCGGCACTGGGCGCCGCCGGGTCGTCGCGCGCGCTGCCAGCGGACCACGCCAGGCAGACTAGCCAACCCAGGATGGTCCAGCCGAAAAAAAGATTCACCACGGCGATCAAAGCGCGATTCCGATGCCGCTTTGAGTAGGCATTTGCGGTAGGCAAGAGGTAGGCGATGACAAGCGCCAGCACCGCAAAGGCCGAGGAAAACGACTCCATAACGTGGCTCCTGTAAGGGAAGCAGCCGCATTATATCCCCGCGTTACTGTCTGGCGACAACGGGTGCTTGTTGTGCGCGGTTCGATGCCCGCCCCGGATTACACGCAGGGCGGGACGGCTTATTGGTGATTTGCTCTGCGGGGACTGAAACGGAGAAGCGCATCGGCCGCCAACAGGCGGATGGTTCGCTTCAGGCTGTCGTCGGCCGCCCGATGGCCTTCGAGAACGCCAATCTCCTCGTCCGTGAGACCGTACGCGCGCGCGGACTGCTCGACCCGCCCGCTTGCCCGCGTTTTCGTCGTCGTCTCTTCTACATACGTGGCGCTGGCGCGCTCGGCGGTGCCCGGATCGTCCCCGCTGTCCTGCCGGTCGAGGTAACGATCCGGCAGGCCCAGCGTCAGCTCCATCTGCCGGGCGATCTTCTCGCCAAAGGCTTTTCGCGGCGGATTCGCCAGCATGTCGGTGATCTGACCTTCCGGCTTGCGACAAGCAAGCGCCAACTGCCGACTGACTCCACCGAATCGCGTCTCGATCAAGCGCCGCAGAGCCTGCCGGCGCATATCCGCAATATCCATGGATGGATTAAACCGCATGTTCACCTTTCAGTGAAGTCCCCGTAAAGTGTTGACGTGAACACAGAACAGTGAATATCATTAGAGAATGGACCTGAAATCTTTTTTTCTATCGCTTTCGAAACAGGATCGCGCGCAGTTCGCGGCGCGCTGCGGAACGACTGTCGGGCAGTTGCGAAACGTGGCCTATGGCCGGACATGCGGCGAAAGCCTGGCGATCAACATCGAGCGGGAGTCCGTCAGGGCAGTCACGTGCGAAGAGCTTCGGCCGGACGTCGATTGGGGCTACCTGCGCCGCACCGAGCACGCCGTACCGCCATCCCGCCAAGCCGCCTAACCATGTCCACATTGCCCTCCCTGCGCGCCGCCGTCCTGCCGCCAAGCGCTGTTCGTCATGGCGGTCAGTCTCTTTTTTTTGCCTGTTTCAGTTAACCCTAATGCACCCTAATTTTTAGGGAGGTTCAGAAATGTCAACCGACACCTCGTATGCCGACGAATACGACGCCCTGCAGAGGATGATCGCCGCCAGCAACCGCACCCTGAAAGAGTGCGCCGCGCACCTGTACCCCCACCACAAGCCGGAGACATCCTACGCAAGGCTGAAAACCAAACTCGATCCGAACGGGACCGAGCAATTCAAGTTCTACGAAGTCGTCGCTCTCATGGTGTTCTGCGAGCGTTTCGATCCGCTCTTCTACATCTGCGATGAAACCCTGCATCATCGGCCAGAACGCAGAGCATCGGAGGACGAGCAGGCCCGCCTCGTGACCGCGATCAATCAAGCGTCGTAAACCCTGCAAGCCGCCATGCGCCAGCTCGAGCGATTGCAAGAAGCCGGCCCGAGAAGCGCCGCCAGAGGCCCCATCAAGATCGCTGGAAACTAGGCTAGAGAGATTGTGGCGACTTTTGTGCCCGACATCGTCGAGGTGATCGGCCTCCACATCACGCTCAAGAATTCCGGCGCCGATTCGCTGGAAGCAGAGCCACGAGCCCCTGTCCCCTTGATAGATGAGACTGTGCGCGTTGTTCAGAGAACGTTCAGAAATCGTTCACCGGGCGTCGGGTCCTTCTCTCTCTTTCCCCATGCGGATACGAAGCGC
>ERZ795050.3550-NODE-3550-length-15346-cov-8.154339_pt1 | contig 15346 bp, 20 predicted proteins | sample MGYA00375134_ERZ795050 | MGnify/ENA primary metagenome ERZ795050 (study PRJEB30179, sample SAMN05720221) | activated sludge metagenome | isolation source: Anaerobic digester | place: Japan | collected 2015-05-26 ... | reverse complement strand
CTGTGCACCCCGCCTCGAGCAAATGCCGGCACTGTCGCTCGTTTACCACCGCCGCCACCAAACACAGAGCCAACAGCATCCTTTATCTTTTGCCATGCGTTGGCAATCGTGTCGATAACCCGCTGAATAGCCTCTTGCGCAGAATTGAAGATCGCCACAATGGCGTTCCATATGCCACTGAAGAAGCCAACCAGATTCGACCACCCCTGCTGTATCAATGCTATCGGCGATGTGAACGCAGTCTGTATGATGCCGAGAACCCGCATGCCTGCGTTCATGATGATCTGCGGCAATTGGCTGAATATAGATTGCGCCGTGGTTAATATCTGCGACCAGATACCCTGAAGCATGCCAGATATCTGCCCCCAATTAGCATAAACCTGATACCCAGCAAACGCCAACGCACCGATCGCCGCAACAACCACAAGCACAACAGGACTCAGCCCACCCAATACACCTACAACCACCGAAATTACAGCCGATAAAGATCGAAATGTCGTGACGATAGGCGACAATGCCATAAGGAGCGTACCAACAGGCACAGCCACAGCAGCCAGTTGCGCCGCCAATACGATCAGCGTCTGGGCTAATTCTGGATTCGCACGCATCCATGCGCCTAATGATTGCGCCGCCGCAGTTATCCGCTGGATAAATTCCGTAATCGCAGGAATGATAATCGGACCTAACGTATTACGAAGACCAATAAAGGATGCCTGCATCCGTTTCATAGCATCATCGAATTGAGTGCCCGCTTTAATTGCTGAATCACTCATCACGAGACCAAGTTGGCGAGCCTCAACACGGAATGACGTGATCGCTCCAGCACCCGCATTCAATGCCGGCATTAATTTCGATGCGCTGCGACCAAAAAGATCATTAGCAATGCTGGCGCGTATAGCAGGATCGCGAACACTCTGAAGCCGCTCCGCTATGAGCATGAACATCTGATCAGGAGATAACGCCTGTAACTGCTGCCAGGTTATGCCCAGCATTGCAAACGTCTTTTGCGCTGATTGAGACCCGAGCCGCGCATCACCAACAACGGTATTAAGTCGACGCATGCCCGTCTCAAAATCTTCACCCGAAACATCCAGCATGTTCATCGCATGCGATAGTTCCTGATAAGACTGCGTCGACAACCCAAGACGTTGCGCCATCGTGTCCGCCTGGTCTGCCGCCGTCGCAAATGACTTCCCAATGCCAGCCAGCGAACCAAGCACAGCCGTGCCAGCGCCTACCATCGCAGTGCCTACCATGCGAGATATCTTCAATATCTCACCATAGTGCGACCGCACAGACTTCTGCGCCCGGGCTAACGCATCATTCAGCGAGGTAATATCACCCGTCACCTTCCACTGAACTTCGCCAGCTACTATCGCCATCAGCCGCCTCCTGACATACGCACAAATTCACCGAGCGACATGCTCTTCTTAGTAGATGACGCAGACGACCTCGAATTAATCGCCTTCGCTTCCCGATCAAGCCGATCTATCAACGCACCCAACAGCGCAAAGAACTCTCGATCAGTCCAGCGCTCTTCTATGTGATCGAATGGGATGTGCCAGTGCGCCATGCATACCTCATAGATAGCAGCCTCTGCATGTGCCGCATCTTCACGGCTCATTGGTCTGCCGTTTCGGCTCGCTTGCTCACAAAAGGGCGCAAAACGAATTCGACGTATTGCATGAATGCGTTCAGTATCTCTTCCTCATCCGCCTCATCAAGAAAAGACCTGTCCGCATTCATCTGCTCATGATGCTGATAGAAGAAGTCCAGCGCATCATTGGCGAGAAGAAAAGCAGCACTCGCAGGCGCCTTAATCACGCCATCATCACCCAGCACAATGCCACGTAACTCAAGAATCCGATGAATAGCCGCCACAATCTCACGTGTCTTGCGGCGAGGCTGTTCCTCGAATTCGTACGAACGACCAGCAAGTGAGAGACTGATCTTCCGACGCTCAAAGATTGATTCACTCATAACTCAATTACGCCGACGCAAACTTGATGTATTCAGCGCCATAGGGCAATGAAGCAGTACCGAATACATCCACCTCAAAATCAATCGTCATCAGGTCTTTAACGCCTGCCTCAATACCGGCAATACGAATAATCGTATATGGCAAATAGATCACGCCCTGCCCGCTCAACTCAAAACACAACTGCTTATACGTCGGTGTAACCGTCTCCGAATATCCGTTGCTCGTCGTCGAGTAGAAGGACGAGATCGCAAGCGTCTCATGATTCGCCTGGTAGCACTTGAACTTCACACTTTCAACGCCGTTCTTCGTGGGAAACGCCTGTAGCCGCAACTGTGCCAACGGCGGATCGACATAGGTCGCATCATAGACAAAATCAAAAGAGACAGTATCCGCAGCAATATAGATATCGGTAGTAGACTGACCACCGATCAGCGTCCATGTCGTACCCCACGACACCGTACCGCCTGCAGTAGGCCAGGTCGTCGGCAGCGTTTCTGTCGTGCTACCAACAGCCACTTTGCGCAATGTTGCTGTCTTAACATCAGGCATATTTCATACCTCCTATAGTGTGTAAATCACCTCAAACAGAGCGTCCGCATACGCCCATTCATCTTCATTATTCCGTTCGCACGGCGTGCCAGACACAAAGAACGCCGCATATAACGTCCCGGCATCTGTCTTTGCATTAGCACCATGCAACGTATTGATCAGCGCCTGATAGACGGCATTAGCCGCATCCAGTCGTTCAGACCCGCCGTAGCAAATAAATCGAACCTGAGCCACATGAACAGGACATACCCCAATAGTCCGATCGTTGATAATTTGCACTACCACCGCAGCCGTCGTGTTGTTCCACGAATCAATCGGCGTATCCAACCACATCCGATTACCTATCTGGCTGTAAAGCGGCGTGCCTGTCCTGATGCATACGCTATAGAGCAAGTCCGCAACACTCATGGAATCACCTTCTGAACCAGTAGCAGAACGAGACTCACGGCAATCGATACAGCCGTACTAATGACGACAACAACGCCACCCAGCCGAGTGCTCAACGTCGCACTGGCAACATCCAGATCACACAGCCGCCCATAAATTTCTTTGCGATGCTGCTCGCACGATTGCGTAATACAGAGTTTCACTTCATCGATCTTGCGGTTCATCGAATGAATCTCATCACGCAACTGCTTCAACTCGTCCCGTAACAACTCAATTGGAAACTGCTCCATCAGTCCCTCCACTTATCCCCATGCATCCAACGGGACGCCATGCCAAAGAAACCGCGAACAATGAAGAAATAACCAGGCTCTTTCTTGCTACGAGGTCCTGTCTTCGTTGAGGGATGCCAGCCGTATTCAATCGGAGCACCATATTGCACCCCCTGCGTCGCTATGTCGTAATCCATGACTTTATGCTTGACCTTCGTAATGCTGCGCTCTAGTGCTCCAGTGCTACGCTCACTACGACTCATAGCATCGGAAATCATCTTCTTGATTAACTTCACGGAGTCGTCACAGAGGTCATTCAAAGCCCTGTCGGATATTGCTGTAATGCGCTTGCGAACATGACCTGTGTTGTCTTTGAACTTGACAACCTTGATCTCGTATGGATTCGAACGCATCACCAGAACCTCCGCAGGCCTGCAAGAACGCGTTCAACAAAGAGACTGGTGTTCTGATCCAGTGTGTATGAATGATCCCCAAGCCGCTCTGAGAGAATGCCCCCTGTATGTATCCGCTTGAACATGTCAACCGCCAGCCACAACGCCGCAACAACTACCTCATGCGGATACTGCATGACATAAACGGACGCTTCTTTATGTATCGCCGCAGTCGTCTTATTGACCCCACGCACAACAGTGGCTCGCTTCGTTGTTGGCGTCGCAAGAATGAACATTTGCTCAGAACCAACAAGGATCGTCTGACCTGGATAAAGACCATGGTTGATATCGAAATCCACCAGCGTCGAAACCGCGTCAGTCGTAGCAACCGCATTAATAGACAACCAGGGCGACGCTGTCCCATTCCCGTAACCGAACGTACCAGTAACGACAATGTCTTCATCGCCAGAAAAGACGACATTAACGGTGTCGTCCAACGCAATGATGTTTTTGACGGGCAAATGCCGAGGCTCAAGGTAATAGTCGTACGATGTCAGTACAGTTGTCCCACTAGCGGAAACAACGCTGATCTCTTCGATAGATGTCACATCATCAATGATTGCTCTGCGCGCTGAGTGTGGCTTGAAATATCGTGTATCCCGTTCAACCCAGAACTCTCGTTGAATAACATGATCTATGTTGCGCGATGCCGCAATAGACACAAGCAACAACTCATCATCACGAGCCGTGCTGCTCTGATCGAGATAAAGCACCTCTTTCAATTGATGAACGTTCGCATATGCGTTCATTGCGACGCGCCCCCATTCGCATTCGGTATCGGCAACATATTCAACGGACGATCAAAATTATCGCCACCGGCAAATGGCTCAAGTTCCTCCAGTGCACGGATTTCATTACGTGACCTGAACCCCCATTGAATACTCGTTGCATATGCTTGCATGCGCTCACTTAAACGACCACGCAATAGACCATCAATGTTGAATTTGGTGAACCCCTGCGGATCGTCTCGGAAAAACGCGCTGTCTAATGCCGCTTCAATGCGAGTCACGCGCGGCAAAATCGAATCTGTCACCCACTCAATGTTCTGCTCTTCGATGTTCGAGAACGTCGCCCGATCCAGTTGTGCAATCTTATGCGGAGGAACGCGCCAGATGCGGCAGACGTCATTCACATTCGCATTCCAGAGTTGCAATAACTGAGCATCCTCAGGCGATATACCAATGGTTTCGGGCTTCAATCCCGAATGCAGCACAGCCACCCTGTGCGCACTATCAAGCCCGCTATACGCATTCCGCCAGGCAGCACTGATCTCCGCCACCTGCTCACTCTTCAGCGGCATATCCGTCACGAGTGCCATGCGCTTCATGCCATCACCGCGAAACACACGCGACGAATATTCCCGAGCAGCAATGCCAGCACCAACCGTTGATGCCGCATATTTGATCGGGCTTAACCCAAGAACCCCATCAAGCGACAGAAACTTAATATGCAGTATCTGCTCGCGGCGTAACCGTACCGTCTCACCACCTGGATTAAGCCTGTAACCATATTCAATGCCATCCTTCCCCTGAACCACCGTCATCGCATCAGGATGCAACACCCACAACGCAACAGGACGACCCATGCGATCCCGCTCAATCTCAGCATAGGCATTGCCGCGCAATTCCAGGTGCCCAATCATGTACTCCCAGAATTCCACCTTACTCATGAGCGGATTTGGGAACCGATGCAACAAACTCTGTAACGGATGACCTTCCCATACCCTGCGAGCACCTGTTTCCGTCCGCTGCATCACGTTTAACGGCAACGATGCAATCGTCTCTGTAACAGCCCGCACACACGCCCATACAGCGCCAAGCGTCAATGCTGTGTCAGGCGTAACACGAACACCCGTGGAGTCGTTAAACGAAAATACCGAAGACCGAAATGAACCTTCTTTGACTGGTGTCGACCTTGCCCTGGTGTCCTTCCTAACGAGTTTGCCGCTATCATCGAACGTGAATCGCATCTGATTTCTCCATTGGGTGGGTGTGGGGCGGGAAAAGGAGAACGAAACCCGCCCCACAGGAGAAGGGAATTATCAACCGCCGCCAGAAGGTGCTTTCGTCTTCAGAGCAATGACAGGACCCGCAACACTGGACGATCCAACATTATGCACAGCAATCGCAACACGCTCCGTGCCTTTAACGACGATCAAATCGTTCTCAAATGCACTGACAGAATTAACGGTTGCATCGCCCGAAAACGTGATCGTGGTCTGGCGACGCTCACCAAGAATTGCCGCAAGCGATAAATCACCAAACAGACAGACGATCTGCGTAGAGGTAGCGGTCTTCGGCATGCTCTCAACTATCTCGACAGGATACCCAAGGAACGAACGACCCAGGCGACCATCAGTTAAGATTGATGCCGTATTGCCACCAGCAGCCATTGCCAGGTACTGCAACACCTGACCGAAGAACGCGCCGCTGCAGTACCACTTGCAATTCGGTGTGGAAGCATAACTCGGCAACTTGCCGAACATATTCGCCAGATCGCGCATTGTGATCGCCGTCCAGTCCGTCGATGTGCCAGCAGCAGCCTCAACAATGCTCGCTGTGCCAACACTTGCAATGCGATTAATCACACCGTACTGGCTGCCATAGGTAGATGTGCCATCACCATAGAATCCGGCGGCGTCTTCCGCAACCGAGAACGCATAGGCAATCTGACCAGCCAGATAGTCACCGACATTAATCGCGGCATCTTCGCTCAACTCGCTAGAAATAGCAGCAAGTACAGCCAGTTTCTTCGCAGTCAGCGTCACGACATCAAAACCAGCCGTGCTCTTTGTGCCAGCGGTATTTTCACCCGTCCAATATGCGGTCAACGCTGTTCCAGCCTTAGGCTGCGTAGCAACATCGCTAGACATCGGAACAACAAGAACATTGCGACGGAAGACGCCATACTGATCCCGCATCTCAAGCAGCGAATCAATGAACTGGTTAGGCACCAGATAACCACCAACGTTATTCGTTCCCTCTAACTGCGTGCGTAACTCGATGCCATTCACGCGGCAATATTCGCGCGCCTTCGGTTTGCCAATTGCCGCCAATGCCCACATGCCGAAATCATGAGCGGAACGCTCCGCATCACGCCCGCGGAAATTGCGCAACGTACCATATCGATGCACCGACTCAATCTTGCGCTCTTCAGGCGGCGCCGATGCAGTAGGCGGTGTTACACGCCCAACACCAACATTCTCCGTCATACCACGAACCTGCTCTTGAATAATCTGCTCTGCTTTCTGCTCTTCTTGCTTGATCTCTTCTGTCTTTTCTTCGGACATAATCTTCACCTCATCAGGTTTGCGCTTCGCCTCGGCACTAGTTCCCTCGTACCACGGTTCAGCAACAGGACTCACTTCATACAATTCAACCGACACCAGTTCACGTATCGGTTCTCCATCGGCACCCAAGATAATCCGTTCCTCAATCGGGACAAACGCGAATGAAAACTGCGTCACATCACCACGCTTGACGGCTGCCAGCGCATTCGCCCCCCATGTCGTATTAGGATTTGGAATGATCTCAACATAGAGACCGTGATCATCCTCACGCAAAATCAATGTGCCGTTCGCACGCCGGCCAAGAACCTGATCACTCGCATGCGACCAGTACGCCTTGATGTCACGATTGGATGCCAGGCTATCCTGAAACGCCCCCTTGCGGATAACCTCGCCATACGCCACCTGATCGAATACCGCAGCATATCCAACGATGCGCCGCGGCTCTTCAGGCGTGGCAGGCTCTTCGGAACGGATTTCAAACGACCGACGTTCTAAATCGGTTTGATTCGCAGCAGGCATATCGCACCTCCATAAACCTGCTGCATTCTAAGGCGGGATTTATAGGCTGGCTATATATGGCACTTTTCTACAAGATATCGTGGTTTTTGTTGGCACTCTCCAGCATGCGGATGAGTTCACGCAACTGCTCAATCACTAGCAACGTCGTCGATGTCTCACCGTCGTTCTTGACCTCGTAACGCTCAAACGTGCTAAACCTGCGCTGACATTCAACACATTCCCTGCGCCGATATTGACCTGGATCAATGCCGCTGAACATAATGCTCCTGCTATTCGTCACGACGGTGCGACCGTTACAATAAGGACAATTCATAAGAGCCTCTTGCGCTTTGTTTTTTTGTCTGTCGTCTCTCGCGGCGCAGTATCAACCTTAGCCTCTTGCACCTGCACCAGAACAGCAACACGGCGGGCAATATATAGATCAGCGATGCTGTCTGGGAATGTGTGAACCTCGTTCCGATTGTAGATGCCACACTGCTTGATAAACTGAATCGTCTTCATTTCACCTCCTGAAACCGCCTGGTGAAGAACTCATGCACCGGCACACGCTCAACGCTCAGATCACTATTGAACATAGATGTCACGACTTCGAGATGACCGACCCGCACGCCTGGATGAACATAAACCGTCTTGCCAGCCTCACCCCATTTGCGCCAGAAATAGATATCCGCATCAACATGATCATCGCCGCGCCAGGATTTGTTGTGATCAGGCTGCGACCAGAACCATGGCTTTGGCACTTCTCTGAGATGATTCAAATCAATAATAGTCAGCCCAAAGTGTGCTGTGAATACCCTGAATGGTTCATCTGCTGGTACTTCTACGTCATATGTATTGCCTGGTTCACTCTTTCCGCCAATCATGGTCAATAGCGGCGTCTCCGCATATCGCTTGCATTGCAGCGCCGCGAGAGCATGAATATCATCACGTACCGCAAATGTCTTGAGCAATAAGTCCAGATCAGTCGGCATAAATAACGTGTCGTAATCAAGACAGATCGCCCAATCAACACCATCCGCAATGAGCATCTCAAGAACGTTAGAGATACCCTGCTCCCAATAACATGTCGTGAATCGGCGCAACGGAATCTGGCGCACCGTGAACGCATCCACTATTGACCCCCACGCATCTGTCCATCCCAATCGCGGCACAGCAATACAACCACAAACTTTGACTTTTTTCTCTGTCATACGGACCTCCTAAATGATGAATATCCCTGGTTCAACCGAAACATTCTCAACATCAGTCAATGAACGACCTAATGCCATTAATAGCGCAATTACGCCGTCAATCTTTTCGCGGCTCATCCGTTTATCAGGACGGATATTGCCGTTGGTATCTATCCGAGCCACGCAATTCGAAAGCATCCAGTTCATAACTAGATTGCCCTTGTGCTTGATTTTGCGGGATTTCACAAGGTCGATGAGCGTCTTGGATGGGTCTGAAAAATGCCGTACGGTCTGCGGAACCTCGACAACAGATATACCAGCGTTCATAAGTTTCGTGGCAATATAGGTAGCATTCCAGGGGTCAAACCCAACACTATGCACCTTGCGCGATTCACAAATCTGAATAATCTCAGAGACCATCGCATCCAGGTCGATAATCTCGCCTGGTAACGTACGCAAAAAACCATCATGAGCCCATAGGTCATAAGGCACATAGTCATTCTGAACACGTTCATGGATCGTCCCCTGTGGCACCCAGAACCAGCAGTCAATCATGTAAAAATCATCAACCGTCGGCGGTGGAGACACGAGAACAAACGCATTAATATCTCGCTTAGCCGCAACATCAAGCCCGCCATACCAGACACGACCAGGCACATTGCTGTCAAAATCAGACTTACACTGACGCCACGCTGTCTCATCTATCATCCGCGCCTTCTGTTGCATCCATCTGTTTAGATTCAGCCAGAGAAAGCGAGCCTTTGCACTCTCTGAATGCAACGCCTGTGTCGCCTCATCTATGAGATATTCTAGTTGTAACGGCGTGTGTTTCGAAAACTTGTTTTTGATCGACCAGCGCCGCAGTTCGGTCAGGTAGGCTTTAGGCTCATCAACATCAGGAACGCCATATTCTGGCTTAATTCGGACGTTTTGTAACGACGTGAGTCCGCTATCAGCCACAACGTCATAATCGAGCATATTGACGAGGTTGAGCGATGGATTGGCTCGTATCCACGTTTCAAGACGCCACCAGTCCATATCATCAGGCGCGCCAGCCAAAAATGGAAAGAATGAAATATCATCGATAACCCCCTGTAATACACCAACAGCATAATCATGCAATCTACGCGCTATGCTCTCCAGATCATCACCCGCCGTTGTGATAGCAAATATCAGTGGCTGACGCCTGGAACCAACACCCGACGTCATTACGTTCCATAATTCGTCTGTCCGCTGAGCATGAACCTCATCAAATACAACACATGAATCATCACGACCATGCTTCGTCTCCGCAATAGCAGACACTACCTCATACGTCCCATTGCGCCGCTTATATCGGAGTTGCGACCGAAACCGCTCAATAACACGCTGTAGCAATGGACTGGCGCCAACCATATTGGCGGCATTCTCCCAAACACACCGTGCCTGCGACTCATTCGCCGCACATGACACGACAGAAGCGCCATCCTCGTCATCGGCAACCAACATCATCAACGCAATAGCCGCCGCTAATGTGCTCTTGCCATTCTTGCGCGGTATCTCAATGTATGCCGTGCGGAAACGCCGCAACCCGTCGCTCTTCTTCCACCCAAAGAGAGAAGAAACAATCAGTTTCTCCCAGTCTAAAAGCCTGAAATGGCGCTTTGCCGTCGCTCCCTTCCAATGCACACAAAACCGCTCAATAAAGTCGATAGCCTTCTGCGCAGCAACTGCATCAAAATAACAACCTTCACTCTCCGCACGCCTGTCTACCTTCAGGACGCCATTTTTGATATCTTGCGTCAGACAAACACCATGGGGCGAATGCAAAAGTCGTACGGTGTTCCACTGACTCAATAAGCGGGATACATCTTCCGTGTTCAAACGACCAGAAGCACGATTTTTCCCCATATGCGAATACCTCTTTCAACGGAAACTCAAGACCACCATTGCGTTTTAGCAATAGCGCTAACTGAAGCGTCGATATTCCATTGCGCCAGTACTTCGCCAGGACATCGAATATGCCCATACACACAAATTGAATGTTGTCCAGGTCACGGACCCTGTAAAAAAGATCAACCGCCGACACTCGACACCTGGACGGATCACGGTGATATATCTCAAGACACCGCAATGAACAGACTGGCGAGATATGATTCTGATGTTTCGTCCCACAAACTGCGCATCTACTATTCAGATACAGATACATTGCGCCACTCCTCGATTGGATCGCTTGTCTCTTGCGCTACATGCAAATTTTTGCGCGCACCAGCACCGAGCCCAATCAACCGCCCAAGTTTCGTCAACTCGCCCTGAAGTTGAACGTCAAGTTTCGTGAATAAACTATACGCCCGTAGATCAGGTATGCCGGCAGCCTCAGCATCCCTAATATGACCGAGATTCTTCCGATACCGCACAAAGGTCGTCGCATAGCGAAGTATCAGCGTGTGATCTAGCGCGTGAAGAATGCCAGCCGCCCGAAGTTCATCCGTTAGGTGGTCATAAACAATCCGCTCTTCGTCGCTCAGATCAGCCAGGGACCCGTCATACTGACAATTGACAAAACGCAATTTAGTCGAACGCCTACCCATAGAACCTCCTAGAATCGTTTATAAGACACTTTTGTTTAAAAATCGATAATTCATACTACCCAACAAAAGAACGTTGCTCTCCGTCGATTTTTGTAAGAAATTCGGTTGTTAAAAATAGTCGCGCTGTTACCTTTGACCGAAAAACCACCTCAACACACTTGAAACAAGATCAGGACCTAAAAACCGGAAAACATCATAAGTTTTGCCAATACGAACACAGCCAACTCTATAAAAGTCATAACCACGCATCTCAGCATCAATTTCACGACGCGCGTTAACAGCATATTCGTATGATGTAGTAACTAATTTGCAGTCGTAAACGAACCTGCAGCCTCTTGGAATGACCACGAAAACACACCACGCATCTCTCAGGCTGAACCACGCCAAAAAAACGCTTTAGTGCCTTTCTGTCATGAGCAAGCCAATCTATGACATCCTCAATATCATTCACACTCACAACACCATTGGTTTTTTCAGATATATTGTTCATAGACTTAATACACTCCTTTCATTAACCATTTTGCAACCCGATTCCGTGCGTAAACGACTGAGGGGGCGCTGTAAGTCAATATCCCACAAGGATTTAACCCCCTTTATACCCTCATGCGTCGCCGAAATTCGTGCCATTGCGTTTTTTGAATGCCTCTAACTGCTGTAACATTTCTAACTTTCGCTGCTGAATAGCCTGCTCGTCGTCATACGCTATCGCTACAGTGGTAGGTATGGTCGATATGCTGCGTTTAACGGTGTCATTGTAGGACCTCTTTGGCTTGGTCTGTGCTGGTGGTTGTTCATGGTGCTGTGGGTACTCTATGACTTTGAAGCGTGGTGGCTGTTCTTTAGGCTGAGGTGTCGTGTCATGTGTCCAGTCGCCAGATTCGAGATATCTGGCTGGTACCGGGACGTACTTGGTTTCTTTCCATTGGCGGTTATGTTTTTTGTTTGCCTGAACTGAGTCAATGATCTGTTGTGTGGTCTCTTTTGATGGGTTCGCGGCTGCCCACCATCTAGCAGCATCGAACTTGCCAGACTTTTTGGGATATGCCTCAAAGAACGACTCGAACCGTGCACGCTGTTCCTGGTCGGGGATTATGGCTTCAAGTGAGGTCTCAGTCTTAGGTGGCTTGCTGTCTTTCTCCTTCAATGATGTATCACAGCGCGCACCATCTGCCTTATCTATGTGTGATCTATTTATATCTATATATCTATAAGATCCACCCGAAGCGTTATCATTTTGATAACGCTTAGAGCCCAAAGCGTTATCATTTTGATAACGCTTGAGTCTCAATTTGATAACGCTACCGTTATCATTTTGATAACGCTTAGAGCCCAAAGCGTTATCATTTTGATAACGCTCATGCCATATCAGAATATCAGTCTTATGTGCTGTGACTTCCTCTCTTTTATGTGATATATCAATTTTTTCAGCATCAGTTAATGGCTGCCACTGTTGCCACCTAGCACTGGGCGCATACATCGCTACTCCACCAGATTCATTCTTAACACAATCAAAGAACCCGACATCAAGAACTTCATCGACGCCACGATAGAACGACGCGCGACTGTGCCAGCCAAACATCTCTAGATAGATGCCATAACTAAAACTGAAACAATCTGCTTTACCGTTGCTCTTATACGCAACCAGGTCAGAAACATACAGCATGCCGTGAAGTACCTGTTTTGCGCTCGGTGACAGTCCGTAGATGTAAGCGTCACTTTGTAGTATTGAGATAGGCAGGCGAATGAATGGCTCACTCATGTTGCGCCTCCCGCATCTCTAGCATGGTCTTACGATCATGGCACCGCTTACATAGCGACTGGAGGTTGGTCACGTCGTAGAACTTTGTTTTATCGCCCCTGTGCCTGATGATATGATCAACGACGGTGGCAGGTGCTCCGCATATAGCACACACTGGGTCGGCGTTCAGTTGTTGCCGGCGGATCGCCCGCCACCGTTCAGAATTGTAAAAGCGACATGATTTTTCGCTCTCTACACCGCGTTTAACGCTCGCGGCTCTATGTAGTTGGTCGCAAGTGTCGCACCTGGTACTGGTGCATGCCCTTCCGCATTGAACACATGGTCGTTGCATGTTGTGGCTCCAGTTGGTTTCCGTGCTTTTCCGTGCTTTGTTTTGTTGCGCCGAGCGAAGCCGTGCCGCGCCGTGCCGCGCCTTGCGTCGCGGTGCACCGCCTGGCGGCGCCGCTTAAATCTCTGTTGAATCAGCGATTACGCATATAGCCACCGCAATAGCGTCTGATTCGTCCTCTATCGCCGTATCAATGTTCAGAATCTTTTCTACATTTTGCCGCACCTCCTTCTTATCAGCATGACCATTGCCCGTAACCACAAACTTCACCGAAGTCGGCGGATAGCCCACCGTATCAACCTCCATCGATGAGCAGACCATGACAACCACCGTCATATAGCCGTTGTAAACAGCAGCCGCGCGGGAACTCATGAAGCGATGAACTTCCTCATAAGCGACGGTATCGATGTCGTACGCCAGGATGACCGTCTTGAGCCATTCATGAAACGCCCTATAACGGACGCCATATGGTTCCTTGTGCTTGTCCCACTTCTGGTGTCCCGAGCAGACGTATTCGCCATTTTTGAAGATGGCAAAACCTGTCGTATTGCCGAGATCAAGTGCCAGTAGATTCATTCGTGGTCTCCTGCACCTCAACGACCTCTCCGTCATAGATCGTGATAGGCGCACGCTGGACATACCCCTCTTCTACAGACTCATCCAGTTTAATGGCTTTAGTGAGACGCGTCTCACACGGCAACCACGAACGGAGTTGACAGAACACCGTCTTCTTCATCATGGCTTCAGGATGCGTCTTCCATGGCGAGAAGTCCTTATCACGAACATACCGACGCTTATATGCTTGAATTTCCGGCATACTCATGACATGGAACACTGATCCCCCATTCGTGAAATTTGCGATGGCGTAGACGAACCTGCAATCATTCAGCGGATTGTCCACGTCATACTCGAACGCTGGCACGTGACGCAGGCGAGCCCTGTCGCCGTACTCAAATTCGAACTGGTCAGCCTCATGAACCAGTTCCGCCTTGATGCTCGCAATTCTGCCAGTTTGATATGCCAGGTGAACAAGCCCTGTATAGGACGGCTGAAACCTGGCGGTCAGAACACCCTTGAGCCGATACGGGATAATGTAGCCGTGCCCCATGGGTCCTGTCGGCAGGAGCCCGACTTCAGCCGCTTCGTAGGCGCTCATAACGAGCGATTGTGGCGTACATGCGGCGAGTTCTCTGTTACGGTGAATGGCGTTCATGACTGTCATGATGAGCCGTTCTGGCGGGACTTCTGGCGGGAGCAACGAACGGAATCGCTCCCGTCTATCTATTAGCATCGTTTCAATTTTTTTCACGTTGTCTGCGATTGGAATCTGCGGTATCTTTTCACTCATCGGCACGTCCTCCTCTGATTCGCATTGTTTTGATCTCTTGTTCTGGCACGGTGTAAGCCTTGCGCTTTTGCACACTGAAGGTCACCGTTTGAGACGTGATTCGGTCTTGCGGGCGATGACTGGTTCGATATCTCGCCCGATCTCAAGTATCTCGCTGTCAGGCTGTTGCTCGTCGCTGACCTTTTCGAACCATACCTGTAACGGCGTCCTATACGGCGAGACGCCAAGAATAGCGGGCACGTCTGTAGCCGTGATGAGCGACTTTCGCGCCTGTAACCAATCAGCCCTGTTCATGTGCATTCTCCTTTTTGGCTAACTGCAATACAGCATTTCGCAGTGCATTCATCTCATATTTATTGAGCGAACCGTTGCAGTCGAGACGGTCGAGCAATGCCCATGCAACAGCGCCATAGTTGTGCTGGCACTCTTCGATGAGCATGCTGACCTTGATGTCGTCGAGCAGGTCCCGCACATACACAAGGTCTGCCTGTGACGTTGCTGGATATAGACCGTCGGCAACGACACGCTCGAGTGCTTCAACCAGTGGCGTGATTTTTGAAAAATCCATGTCATTGCGATTGAGATTTTTTAAGTTCATGTCTGTTCTCCTTTTATTTTCACTGTGGTTGTTTCTTCGTGAAGGGGCGCACCGTCTCGGGGAGAAGGTTGTTGAAAGGGGAAGCGGTGGCAAAGGGAGGAAGGTGCGCCCCGTCTGGAGGCAAGTTT
>ERZ795050.3547-NODE-3547-length-15351-cov-5.456590_pt1 | contig 15351 bp, 13 predicted proteins | sample MGYA00375134_ERZ795050 | MGnify/ENA primary metagenome ERZ795050 (study PRJEB30179, sample SAMN05720221) | activated sludge metagenome | isolation source: Anaerobic digester | place: Japan | collected 2015-05-26 ... | reverse complement strand
ACCAGGAAACAGTAAGGCGAAATAAGCCCCCTCTTTACGAAGTAGAGAGGGGGTTTGGGGGTGAGTAAATGAGAAGAAGGCGACAGGCGACAGGCGGCAGGCAGCAGGCAGAAGGCAGAAGGCAGAAGGAAAACCAGGAAACAGTAAGGCGAAATAAGCCCCCTCTTTACGAAGTAGAGAGGGGGTTGGGGGTGAGTACATGAAGTGAAGGAGAAAGGAGAAAGGAAAAAGGCGAAAGTTGAGTGGAACGAAACCCTGACCGCAGTGTCAGGGGAGAAAGTTGAGTCCCGCTTCGCGGGATAAATTCCACGAAACCCTGACCGGAGTGTCAGGGGCGAAAGTTGAGGGAAACGAAATCCTGACCGCAGTGTCAGGGGAGAAAATCGTCAGGAAATGTGTTATATCTGCTGCCGGGCTGATATGTGAAAATTGAATTCCCGCTGAATTACTATTGAATGAAATGTTTTCTGTATTTTTGCAGTGCGAAAATGGCTAAAATAAAAAACGTATGTCAGGTCATAATAAATGGTCCACAATCAAACGTAAAAAGGGAGCGGCAGATGCAAAGCGGGGCAAACTTTTTACGAAAATAATTAAAGAGATTTCAATAGCCGCACGCGAAGGCGGTGCCGATCCTGAACTTAATCCCAGACTGCGCCTGGCTGTCCAGAACGCCAAAGGTGCAAACATGCCCAAGGAAAACATAGAAAGGGCAATAAAGAAAGCAACCGGAGCAGAAGCCGAGGCATTTATGGAAACCACTTTCGAGGGATACGGCCCGGCCGGAATAGCAATCTTCGTTGAATGCCTTACCGACAACAACAACAGAACAGTATCATCCATAAGGGCGGCTTTTAACAAGCACGGAGGCAACCTGGGAACAAACGGCTCACTCTCCTTCCTTTTTGAACGCAAGGGAGTGTTCACGATTGTACCGGAAGGAATAAACCTCGATGAACTTCAGCTCGAACTGATTGACGCGGGGGCTGAAGATATCGAAACTGACGGCGAAAGGATTATCGTCACCTGTGCAAAGGAAGATTTCGGAAGCGTTAACAAAAAGCTTATTGAACTGGGCATCGAACCTGAAGAAGCCCTTCTTAAACGTGTTCCCAACGACACCAAGAAACTTGATGTGGAGTCTGCAAAGAAAGTGCTGAGACTCATAGAAGCTCTTGAAGACGATGACGACGTGCAGAATGTTTACCATAACCTTGAAATGACCGACGAACTTGCAGCCGCACTTGCCTGAATAACCACGGCTGCCTCACTGTAATTAAATGCAAAGGTTCCTTTTATTCACACTTACGTTTATCGCTGCCGCAGCCTGCAGCAGAACCGAAGACAATATTCTATGGGATAAGTCGTTAGGCGCAGGCGAGGCCTTTTGTGTCGCGGCAGCCGGTGACACCGGTATTATCTGCGGAGGAACCATTGCCGGTAAGCCTTATATCGCATTCCTTGACAAAAAGCTCAGTAAACGTTTTGAGTATTCTCCTGACATAAACGGAACTATTACTTCCCTTGTAACCTCGGGCGACAGAATTATGGCAGGCGGAAGTTCAGAAGGCATGATGTTTATTGCAGTGGTGGACTTTTTCGGAAATAGTCTCGGTGATACCCTGATTCAGTTCGGTTTTAACGTGGGGCGCACATCGTTATGCCCTGCAGGCTCAGATAGCTTCATGGCCCTCGGATCCTCAACCGATGACACAATAAGAGCCGTTCCTTACGGGCTCGCTTTCACGGAAGTGAATATTGAAGGAGAAGTACTGAAAAGTTACGATACCATCCCGGGAAGTTTCATTAAAGCCGGAAATATATGCTCCGATAACTCAGGTAATTATTACATCGCCCTCAGCCGCATCGGGCCAGGCGGAAAAATAAAGGCCACTGTGGCTTCCTTCGATCACATGCTCAGGAAATTATGGGAAACGGAGTTATACAATAATCCGGGATTCGGGGCATCGAGCCTGGGTATTGCCGCAGGCAAATCAGGTGATATTTTTGTTACAGGATACACAGAGTTCAGCGTGAACAACGGAACCGACAGGAATGCGTTTGCAGCCGCGGTCGGTAAAAACGGGCAGATAAACTGGAAAAGATACCTCGAGTACTCCAACAGTGCTTCTTCACAGTTCGAAGATGCATCAGGAACACTATATGTGCTTAACTCAGGGTGCATAATACTTAACAGCCTCAATGCGGGTGATGGGACAGTTACGGGCATCCTAAGGACCTTTGCAGCCTGCAATCCCTCAAAAGACAAGGCCCGCGGGAATGCCGTTACCGGAGGTCCTGCAGGCGAACTTCTTGTAGCAGGTTCAAGGAACGGAAACTTTTATATTGTTGCCAAATCTCCCGATGACTTATCGCCCGTTTAACCGTCAGAAGCCCGGCATATGAACCCAGGAAAGCTGAAAATAAAAATTCTTTCAAGGATTGCCGTTGCGGGTTTGCTTTTCTTTGCCATTGCAGCAGGCGCTGAAGCTCAGATTTCATATATTAAGGCAGAAGATCTTTTTCCTTCCGAAAAACCATGGGAAAAAAGCGGACGGCTGGTTATCAGTCACACCCCCGCAATTGACACCCTGATAAGCCGTTACATATATGCAAATAAACTTGCCGGTAACGGCATGGAGGGGTACAGAATACAGATTTACAGAAGCTCCGGACGCAGCGCGCGTGAAGAGTCAAACAAGATCAGGGCACAGTTTATGATCGATTTTCCCGATATACCTTCATACGCCGAATACGAAAGACCGGGATATTTTCTTGTGAGAGTCGGTGATTTCAGAAGCAAAATGGAGGGTACAAAAACTCTGTATGCCGTCAGAAAGAAATATCCGAATTCATATATGGTGCCATGCATCATTAATTTCCCCGACCTGGATAAATACTGATTATGAGTGAACTTATAAAACATGAATGCGGTATTGCCTTATTACGTCTGCGCAAGCCGCCCGAATATTATTTTGAGAAGTACGGAACCTTTACGTGGGGACTGCAGAAAATATACCTGATGATGGAGAAGCAGCACAACAGGGGACAGGATGGTGCAGGCCTTGCCGGAATAAAAATCAATGCCGAACCAGGCAGCAGGTATCTCTTCAGGGAGAGATCGGACAAACCCGATTCGATAATCAGGATTTTCAGGCGGATATACGACGAAGTTGAAAAAAGCGCCGGGAAGTCTGAAAGAAAGGGGGATGTTCTGAAACCTGACCGCATTCCTTTTATCTGTGACATATACCTGGGGCACCTCCGGTACGGTACTTACGGTACCTACAGCCTCGACCAGGTCCATCCGGTAAGCCGCGAAAACAACTGGCGCTCAAAAACACTGGTGATGGCCGGCAATTTCAATCTTACCAATGTTTCCGAAATATTCGGCAACCTTGTCGAACTCGGACAGAACCCCGTCGATTTTTCAGATACTGTTACCATCCTTGAAAATATCGGGTTCAGACTTGAAGAAGAGAACGAGAGGCTGATGAAGATTTATCTCGGGCAGGGATATTCCAAGAAGGAGGCTTCGGTTATGACGGGACGTAACCTCGACATAGCTTCAATTCTGTCCAAATCGAGCAGGAACTGGGACGGCGGTTACGTAATGGCCGGAATGATAGGACACGGCGATGCCTTCGTCCTGAGAGACCCTAACGGAATCAGACCGGCATATTGTTATGCCGACGATGAAGTTGCCGTGGTGGCATCGGAAAGGCCTGTTATACAGACAGTTTTCAATGTTGATTATGACCAGGTAAGTGAAATACCGCCGGCGCATGCATTTATTGTCAGGACCGACGGAACCGTACGAACAGAACAGGTGAGAGAACCCGGCGAACCAAAAAAATGCTCATTTGAAAGAATATATTTCTCGCGCGGAACCGACAGCGAAATCTACAGCGAAAGAAAAAAACTCGGCGAACTGCTGACCCGTCCCGTGCTGGAGACTGTTGATTACGACCTGGAAAACAGTGTCTTTTCCTACATCCCCAATACGGCCGAAAGCGCCTTCTACGGGCTGCTGAAAGGCATAGAAGAATACCTGAACGAATATAAAACCGCCCGTTTCAGGCAGCTCAACGGGAAAGCCGATGATGAAAAGTACCTGAAAATAATCTCCCTCAGGCCGAGGGTCGAGAAGATCGCCGTCAAGGACGTGATGCTCAGGACTTTCATTACCAAAGACAAAAGCCGCGATGAACTGGTAGGGCATGTGTATGATATCACTTACGGAACGGTGAGAAAGGGAACCGACAACCTGGTTGTTATTGATGATTCGATCGTAAGGGGAACGACGCTGAAGAAGAGTATTATCAGGATTCTGGACCGACTCGGGCCAAAACGGATCGTAGTGGTATCATCCTCGCCACAGATAAGATATCCCGATTGCTACGGAATAGACATGGCGAAGCTTGGCGATTTCATTGCCTTCCGGGCTGCTGTTGCCCTGCTTGAGGACGAAGGAGACAGTGAATACCTCAATGATTTGTATCAGAGGGCAAGGGAGGAGGTGCTGAAACCGGTCAACGAGATAAAAAACCTGGTTAAGGAATTGTACGACAGGTTCCCTGAAAGCCGGGTTACGCAGAAAATTTCGGACCTGTTAAGAGATGAAGGTGTGGCGGCGGAAATAAAGGTGGTTTATCAGACTGTTGATTCACTCCATCAGGCATGCCCGGGTCATACCGGCGACTGGTACTTTACAGGAATCTATCCCACACCGGGAGGCAACAGGGTGGTTAACCAGTCGTTCATCAATTACATGGAAGGGAAAGACAGGCGGGCTTACTGATGAGAATGCCTCGAAAACCAGCTTATCAGAAAATCCTTCTTGTATGATGCAAGATGGCGGTTTATCTTTTCAACATATATATCCTTCAGCGTTATCATAATACCCGTTTCCTCAACACCTCCGAACTTGTGGTTAATAAACGTGCCGAAGGTTTTCATGGTGGGCGAAAGGTTCATGTAAGCGTTTATCAGGGGCGGAATGTTCTCGTTGAGGCGCCTCACCTCCTGTGAAAGTATTTTGTAGTTCTCCTTGTAAGTCCTGCCTGTAAAGAGTCTTCTCATTTCATCTTCAAGAAGGTCAATATCTGCAGGCTCCTTAACAGTAACAAGGTTCTCGGGATCGCCGAAGTGATGCTTTAAAAAATAGAGAATCATACTTCTTGCACGCTTGTCAAACTGCGGATACATCGTAACCTTTCCAAAAAGATACCTTATGGAATGGTTTTCCATGATGATTGCACCCAGTCCGTCCCACAGGTTGTCGAGGGCATAGAGACTCTTCCGGCCCATTTTTGTTGACTGGTAATCGGGATGGACAAAGGAGCGGCCCAGCTCCATCAGGTGAGGCAGATACTTTGTTCTGAATTTATCGGAGAAATCAAAATAGGCTGATGAGGCGAGCCTGGTCAGGTCGCACTTTTCGCACGGCTCCCTGAAGAAAAAGAACCTGTAACCTCCTATGATTTCCCTGTTGTCCGGGTCCCAAACAATCAATTGTTGCTGCGGGTTGTCGGGATCGGTATCATACTCGTCAATATCAATCGCCTTACCCGTACCACCTCCCGCATAACGGAAGGTGATCTCCCTTATCCTTCCAACTTCATGCATAAGTGAAGGAGCATTGCGGCTGGTGAAAACGTAAACCTCATTGTTGCCGTTGTTGGTTTTCCGGAGCAATTTGTCTTTTGTCAGCTCGGAAATGATCTGTTCCCTGGGAAGCGGATCAACAACAGGTAAAATATCTTTTTCCATCAGACCTTGCAGTTTAATTCAGATTCTTTAAGAAATTGACGCAAGTTAGGAAAAATTTAAATTTATTTGTTTGTCCTGGTTAAAGGTTCAAGTTCGTAAGACCGCGACTTGACCCATTCGGCCCAGGCGTCGTAGGTGCGGGATTTGTCGAAGGTCTCCCATGGTATTTTAGGGCCGAAAACAAGATGAATCTTTTTGTCCTTTTGCCTGAACATCTCATCCGCAAGGTAAAGCATTTCGATATTCGATTTAATCCCGAGGAAAGTGCGGAGATTGGCAAGGTTATAGAAAAAGTTTGAATTTCTTCCCGAGAAGTAAGCCGGGACCACGTCGCGTTTGTATTCAACGGCTTTAGCGATAAAACTCTTGTACCATTCAAGGTCTCTGATCACTCCTTTCCTTTTTCTGGAACACAACCCGGCCGGAAAATAGAGTATCTGGCTGTCGGAAGCGTAGGCCCTGTCGAGTGCCTTCACGGCCTCACGCGTCTGCGCTCCATGCTTGTTTATGGGAAGAAAAATATCCTCAAGGTTTTTAATGTTCATCAGGATATCGTTGACCGGGAATTTGAGGTCATCGAAATACCTCGACAGTTCGAAAATAAAAACCAGACCGTCGAGTCCGCCCAGCGGATGGTTTGAGACAAAAATAAACCTGCCCCTTGTGGGGATATGCTCCCGGCCCGAAATGGTATAGGTAATTTTCATGTAATCGAGCCCGGCCTTAATGAAATCGACTCCTTTAAGATGGCCGTACCTGGCAAGGAAATCATTAAGCTCATCCTGATGCACAATCCTTTTAAGGTAATTGATTATAAACCCGGGCACTATGCGGGCAAGTGAAGGATTCTTTGACACAAGAACGTTACGAACATCTATTTTGTATGTCTCAGGGGCCCGCGGATAAGGATCATCCATATTTCGTCAAAAACTGTTGCTGACCACAAATTTACAAAAAAAAAGCATAGAATAAGTCCGGCTGTTCGGTGCATTGTGAATCGGAAACAGATTCGACCCTTCCTGATTATGTTACATAAAAACCCTGTTTATATGTTATTTGTCAGCGATATACAACACAGAGATGCAGAAACCTGAAGAGCGCCGGACAAAAAGTTATTAACAATGGTGGAAAAAAATGGAGCAAAGTGGAGCAAAGTGGATATTTTTTACTTATTTTAGCATTCTGAATTAAAGAGCCTTATATGGCCACATTTATAGGAGATTACGGGTGCAGGCTTGATACTAAGGGCCGGTTCATCCTCCCGGCTGCTTTCAAGAAGCAGATGCCGCAGGGTGCACCCGACCGTTTTGTGGTGCGTCGCGATATATTTGAATCGTGCCTTGTACTCTATACAATCGACGACTGGAACATCCAGCTTGAAAGAATCAGATCCCGTATAAATCCTTACAACAGGGAGCATAACCTCTTCCTCAGGAACTTCTTCAAGGGGACTGCAGAAGTGAGCCTCGACGGAAACAACAGGCTTCTCATTCCCAAACGCCTCCTTGAAACGGCCGGAATCACCAGGGATATTGTACTGGCCGGCCAGGACGGCAGAATAGAAATCTGGGATGCCGGGAAATACGGGAAGATTGACATTCCTCCCGACGACTTCGCCGCTCTGGCTGAAAAGCTTCTCGGTAACAGCTTAAACCTCTAGTCATGGCATACCATATCCCCGCACTGCTGGATGAGAGTATTGATGGCCTGAATATCCGGCCCGGAGGAGTTTATGTCGACGCTACATTCGGCGGAGGCGGCCATTCTGCGGAAATACTGAAAAGGCTGGGAAACGGCAGACTTGTTGCTTTTGACACTGATGAGGATGCCCTCGGAAATGCTATTGACGATAAAAGACTGATCCTCCTGAACCAGAACTTCAGGTTCCTGAAAAACAATCTCAGATTCGTTGGCATAAACCAGGCCGACGGTATCATTGCCGACCTGGGAGTCTCCTTTCACCAGTTCGACGAGCCCTCCAGGGGCTTTTCATTCAGGGAGGATTCGGTGCTGGATATGAGAATGAGCAGAAATATTCCCGTAAAGGCATCCGACCTGCTGAATTCCCTGGACGAGGAAGAGCTTGCCGGTATTTTTTCATCATACGGCGAACTTCCTGCTGCCAGGAAAATCGCAAGGTCGATTGTTAAGGCCCGGGTGACGGAACCTGTCAAAACCACATCAGACCTAATCAGGTGCATAGGACACCTGATACCGCAGGGCCGCAGAAGCAAATACCTCGCCCGGCTCTACCAGGCTCTCAGGATTGCTGTGAATGATGAACTGGGTGCACTCAAAGACCTGCTTATGCAATCGGCAGAGGTTCTGGTAAAGGGAGGCAGGCTCGTGATAATCACATACCACTCGCTCGAGGACAGGCTTGTGAAAAATTTCATGAGAGCAGGCAACTTCTCGGGTGAGGTCACCAGGGATTTCTACGGGAAACCAATTACGGTATTCAGCCAGGTAAACAGAAAAGTCATTACACCTCGGCCCGAAGAAACGGAACGCAACAGCAGATGCCGGAGTGCAAGACTAAGGATAGCTGAGAAGATAATCTGATCTGTGAAATGAAAAGCCAGGAAAAGGAAAAAAGTCAGAAAAAGCAGGCAGGGAGCTTCCTCAGGGATATGCTCAGCGGTACCATCATGACCGACAGGATAATACTGAACAACCTTTCTTTCCTGTTCCTGCTAACCCTCCTTGCCGCAGTTTACATCGCCAACAGGTTTCATGCCGAGAAAATTACCCGACAGGCTGAACGGCTTAACCGTGAGATCAGGGAACTAAGGGCGGAATCGATGGCATCCTCCGCCGAACTGAACAACATAACCAGACAGTCGGAAATATACCGTCTTGTAAGCCAGAAAGAACTGGGGATTGAAGAATTAAGGGAGCCGCCTTACAAACTAAGGGTAAGGGGCAGATGAGTTATGAAGGTGAAGGATGAAATAATATTCCGGAGCGGCATAATCTACGTGATTGTGGTGATTATGGCTTTGGTGCTGACAGTTAGAATAATTCTGCTTCAGACTGTTGAAAGAGCCAAATGGGAATCGCTGAGTGACAAATATGTTTACAAACTTGACATAATGCCGGCCGTCAGAGGAAACATCCTTGCCGATGACGGAAGCCTTCTCGCCACCTCTGTGCCTTATTATTCGGTCTATATGGACACCAGGAGCTCGGGCATGGATCCCGGTTTGTGGAACAGCGGCATTGATGGTCTTTCGGAGGGCCTGTCGGAACTTCTCGGCCAGCACTCCCCTTCAGGATGGAGAAACCTTCTGTCAGCCGCCAGGAAAAGAGGTGAAAGATATTTTCTGATCAAAAGAGGTGTCAGCTACGGTACGCTTAAAAAGCTCAGACAACTGCCTATATTCAGGGAGGGACAATATAAGGGCGGACTTATTGCCCAGCCCGAAAACAGGAGAGTGTTGCCCAATAATGACCTTGCCGCAAGAACTATCGGAATAATTACCACACTTGAAGAGGGTCCGAAGGTCGGACTGGAAGCTTCGTTCGACAATGAACTCGCCGGAAAGAACGGGAAGGTCCTTAAACAGAGACTCGCCGGAGGCGACTGGATAATTGTCAATAACGCCCGGAGTGTTGAACCGGTGGATGGCAATGATATTGTTACGACAATTAATCTTGAATTCCAGGATATAGCCACTGCAGCACTACGGAACCAGCTGAGAAAACATAATGCCGACCATGGATGTGCCGTGCTGATGGAGGTTGCCACAGGTGATGTAAAAGCTATCGTCAATCTCAAAAGGAGCGGAGACGGCAACTACATCGAGGCTTACAACTATGCGGTAGGCGAAAGCACTGAGCCGGGTTCTACTTTTAAACTGCCGGCTCTGATGGCCGCGATGGAAGACGGACTTGCCGACACATCCGATATTGTCGATACGGGCAATGGCATGGTAAGATTCTACAACAAGGTTATACGGGATACAAAAGAGGGCGGATATGGAAAACTCACGCTGAAGCAGGTTTTCGAGAAATCCTCCAATGTAGGAACATCAAAAATCATTAACCAGCATTACAAGGATAACCCGAAGGCATTCGTAGACAGGCTTTATTCCATGCATCTGAACCGGAAACTTGATTTACAGATTAAAGGGGAGGGTGAACCGCTCATCAGGTACCCCGGCGATAAACTATGGTCGGGTCTCTCTCTTCCTATGATGTCGCACGGGTACGAGGTCAGGATGACTCCTCTTCAGATACTTACTTTCTACAATGCCGTGGCCAACGACGGCAAAATGGTGCGTCCGAGGTTTGTAAAAGCAGTAATACGAAATAATTACATCGTAAAAGAATTTGGCACGGAAGTCATTTCCGGCTCCATTGCATCAAAGTCAACCATCCGGAAGGCAAAAAAGATGCTCGAGGGTGTGGTGGAGCACGGTACGGCCATGAATCTTAAGGATGCCGATTATAAAATTGCCGGGAAGACCGGAACTGCCCAGATAGCACGCGATAATACCGGGTACAGGTCGGGTCAGACAATAGATTACCAGGCTTCATTCGTGGGATATTTCCCTGCAGAAGATCCTCTTTATTCATGCATTGTTGTCGTAAACTCACCATCCAGTTCGGTCTATTACGGAAACCTTGTGGCCGGCCCCGTCTTTAAGGAAATAGCCGATAAGGTCTACTCCACAACATTCTTCAGGGAGTTCCCGGAACCTGCTCCTGACAGTAAGGTAAAGCGAATCCCCGATACAGGCAACGGCTACATGGCCGATATCAGGGAAGTACTCAGGTTTACGGATGCTCACTTTGAAACGGCAAGGGTCGGTTCATGGGTCAAAACAAGGGAAAATGGCGACACTGTCAGCATAGTTCCCCTAGAACCTGATGAAAGACTTCTCCCCGATGTCCGCGGTATGTCGCTCCGTGATGCTCTTTACCTTCTTGAGAATTCCGGGGTGAGGGTCGAATTTACGGGCAGGGGCAGGGTGCGCAGGCAGTCTCCCGAACATGGAACAAGAATAAATGAAGGTATGCGTGTGACTCTTTTACTTGACGTCTGATATGGAAAAACTGTCCAAGATACTCGCAGGAATTGAGATACTCCGGTCAGAAGGAAGCACGGAGATGGAAATTACCTCTGTGCAGGCCGACTCACGAAAGGTTGTCCCGGGCACCCTTTTCATCGCTGTTAAGGGAACAAGGGAAGACGGACACAAATATATTAAGGATGCTGTCAGGGCCGGAGCCGCGGCGGTGGTATGCAGCGACATGCCAGCAGAAGCATTTCCCGGAACATCAATTATTAAGGTGAAAGACACTTCTGAAGCGCTGGGGGTAGCCGCCTCAAATTTCTATGGTAACCCTTCGTCACATCTTAAGCTTACCGGTGTAACCGGAACCAACGGCAAGACAACAACTGCAACTCTTCTGTACCGGCTCTTTACGTGCCTCGGATACAAATGCGGCCTCTTCTCGACTGTCTGCAATTATGTGGCGGAGAAGGAATATCCCGCCACCCATACAACTCCTGACCCTGTTCAATTAAACAGCCTGCTCAGCCTGATGGTGGCGGAGGGATGCACACACGCCTTCATGGAGGTCAGTTCCCACGCGGTTGACCAGAAAAGAATCAGCGGACTGAAATTCGCCGGGGGCATTTTTACAAACATTACTCACGATCACCTAGATTATCACAAAACATTTGAAAACTACATAGCTGCCAAAAAGGGTTTCTTCGACAGGCTCGGCAAAGATGCATTTGCACTCGTAAACAACGACGACAGAAATGCGCAGGTCATGCTTCAAAATTGTGCTGCAGCGAAACATTCCTTCTCAACCCAGGGTATGGCCGGTTTCAGGGCCGGGCTTATTGAACAGAGTTTGGATGGTATGGCCCTGCGAATAGACGGCGAAGAAGTCTGGACACATTTTATCGGCGGTTTCAATGCATCAAACCTCCTGGCAGTGTATGCTGCCGCCAGGCTTCTCGGAGCAGGCAAAAGCGAAACGCTGACGTGCCTCAGCACACTAAAGCCCGTGGCAGGAAGGCTGGAAATCATAAGGGGCGGCTTCCCGGCAACGGGAATTGTTGACTATGCCCACACTCCCGATGCCCTGGTGAATGTTATTGAAACGATAAACAGGATCAGGCAGGGAACCACCAGGCTGATAACGGTGGTCGGCGCAGGCGGCGACCGCGACCGCACCAAGAGACCTCTGATGGCTTCAATATGCGCATCGGGCAGCGACAAGGTTATTCTTACATCAGATAACCCGAGAAGCGAAGACCCAGAAAAAATACTTGATGATATGGAAGCAGGTGTTACACCTGAACTTAAAAAGAAGGTACTGCGAATTGCCGACCGGCGTTCGGCTATAAGAACCGCTGTCGAGCTGGCCGGTAAAGGTGATGTAATACTGGTGGCCGGGAAGGGCCATGAAACCTATCAGGAAATAAAAGGGGTGAGAAATCACTTCGACGACAGGGAGGAACTTGCAATGGCTCTGTTAAAAAAAATCTGACGGCTCATGTTATACTACCTCTTCAGATACCTCGATTCCCTCGACATTCCCGGCAGCGGAATGTTCGCCTATATATCATTCCGGTCGGCGGCCGCGGTTATCACTTCACTGCTGATTTCGCTTCTTATCGGAAAGAAAATAATCCTTTTCCTGCAGAGGAAACAGGTGGGAGAGGTTGTAAGAGACCTCGGACTTGAGGGACAGTATCGGAAGGAAGGCACACCTTCAATGGGTGGCATCATCATACTTGCTTCAATAATAATCCCGGTGCTGCTCTTTGCCAGACTCGACAACATCTATATCATCCTGATGCTGATCACTACCATCTGGCTTGGTTTTATGGGATTTCTCGACGATTACATAAAGATTTTCAAAAAGAACAAAGCCGGACTTGCCGGTAAATTCAAGATTGCAGGGCAGGTAGGACTCGGATTTCTTGTGGGAGTGGTTTTCTTTTTCAGTGATGATGTGATGATTGTTGAGAGGGTAAGCTATTCAACTCTCTCACTCAGGGAAAGGGTAGAGATTGTTGAGAACGGACCTGTTGCGGCAAGCCAGGATGAGGTGAACATTGAACGTAAATCCACCAAAACCACCATTCCCTTTGTAAAAAACAACGAATTTGATTACAGGTGGCTCGTCTCGTTCGTAAAAGGCCCCGCAAGGCAGCCTCTGACATGGATAGTATTTGTTGTGGTTGTGATATTCATTGTGACGGCCGTCTCAAACGGCGCAAACCTGACCGACGGGCTCGACGGACTGGCAACAGGGGTGTCGGCTATTATCGGAGCCGCCCTGGGAGTGCTGGCTTACGTTTCAAGCAATATCATTTATGCAAGGTATCTTAACATAATGTACATCCCCGGTTCGGGAGAGCTTGTGATTTTTGCCAGCGCTTTCATCGGGGCAACAATAGGATTTCTCTGGTACAACTCCTATCCCGCACAGGTCTTTATGGGCGATACGGGGAGCCTCTCTCTCGGTGGCATTATAGCCGTTTTTGCCATCGTAATAAGAAAGGAGCTTCTGATTCCCGTGCTATGCGGAATCTTCCTGGTTGAGAATCTCTCAGTGGTTCTCCAGGTGGCATGGTTCAAACGGACAAAAAGAAAATACGGCGAGGGAAGGAGAATATTCCTGATGGCACCACTTCATCATCACTACCAGAAAAAAGGATATTCCGAACCAAAGATCGTAACAAGGTTCTGGATTGTGGCAATAATACTTGCAGTGCTCAGTATTGTAACACTTAAGATAAGATAGGGCTGTGAAAAAGATTGTGATACTCGGAGGAGGAGAAAGCGGAACAGGATCGGCAGTGCTGGCCCGGAAACAGGGCTTCGATACTTTCCTTTCCGACAGCGGAACAATTAAACCCGCTTACCGGGAGATTCTTGAAAAAAACAACATCAGTTTCGAAGAGGGAAAACATTCGGAAGAAATAATCTTTTCAGCAGATGAGGTGATTAAAAGCCCCGGCATACCTGAAAAGAATCCACTTATAAAATCTCTTCACGAAAAGGGCATACCTGTGATTTCGGAGATTGAGTTTGCCGGGAGGTTCACCGACGCTCCAAAGATATGCATCACCGGGAGCAACGGAAAAACCACAACAACAACACTTATATGGCACATGCTGAAGAAGGCCGGGATCAATGCCGCACTTACCGGTAATGTGGGAAACAGCTTTGCGATGGCCGTTGCAGAAGGCGGTTATGAGTGCTACGTGCTTGAACTGAGCAGCTTCCAGCTCGACGGAATGTCAGAGTTTAAGGCCGAGACAGCCATCCTTCTTAATATAACGCCCGATCATCTCGACAGGTACAATTACCAGATGCAGAATTATGTCGATTCAAAGTTCCGCATAATTCAGAATCAGGGCAGTGCGGATAATTTCATTTACTGGGCCGACGACCCGGTGATAATGAGAGAGATTGAAAAAAGAAATCCCGTGTCGCGGATGCTCCCGTTCTCTGCCACAAAAACAGAGGGGATGGCAGCCTGGGTCGAAAATGATGAAATATTTATAAACCTCAAAGATAAAACCAGCCTTATGACTATTCACGATCTTGCTCTAAAGGGACGTCACAACACGCTTAACTCACTTGCCGCTGCAATAGCCGGCAGGGTGATGAACATCCGCAAGGAGGTGATCAGGGAAAGCCTCACCGATTTTCAGGGGGTAGAGCACAGGCTCGAACCCGTTATCACTGTTCATGGTATAAACTTTATTAATGATTCAAAAGCCACAAACGTGAACTCGACCTGGTATGCGCTCGAGTGCATGCAGACCAGGGTTGTCTGGATCGCAGGCGGCATCGACAAGGGTAACGACTACTCCGAACTTTTTGATGTGGTGAAGAAAAAAGTCAGAGCCATTGTCTGCCTCGGCAAAGACAACAGGAAAATTATCGAGGCATTCAGCGACAAGGTGCCTTCAATTGTTGAAACCATGTCGATGGAGGAAGCAGTGCGGTCGGCCTATTACCTTGCCTCGAAGGGCGACACCGTCCTGCTCTCTCCTGCCTGCGCAAGCTTCGACCTCTTTAACAACTACGAGGACAGAGGAAGAAAATTCAAACAGGCTGTAAGAAATCTCTGAAAAGTATTATTCATGGGCGAAAAACGGTTTGCAGCGATGTTTAAAGGTGACAGGGCTATATGGGCCCTGGTCGCTCTCTTTATGATATATTCGCTGCTTGCCGTATACAGCTCTTCGGCAGGTATTGCCTTTTCAAGGTTTGGCGGAAACACCGCATATTTCTTCAGAAGCCAGCTGATTATGCTTGCCCTTGGCCTGATAATAATAATAATCACCCACAGGCTTTCAGTTTACATTTATTCATCACTGGCAAACCTGTTCTTTATTGCGGCAATAATACTTCTTGTACTGACATTGTTTATTGGGGTGAGAATAAATGAGGCTACCAGGTGGATAGAGATACCGGGCACGGGCTTCCGGCTGCAGTCGTCGGATGTCGCCAAAGTGGCACTGATAATTTATCTCTCAAGAGTCCTTTCGCAGAGCCAGGGCGGGGAACTGAACAACTTCCGGTTTGTGACAATCAG
>ERZ795050.3540-NODE-3540-length-15374-cov-10.415236_pt1 | contig 15374 bp, 10 predicted proteins | sample MGYA00375134_ERZ795050 | MGnify/ENA primary metagenome ERZ795050 (study PRJEB30179, sample SAMN05720221) | activated sludge metagenome | isolation source: Anaerobic digester | place: Japan | collected 2015-05-26 ... | reverse complement strand
AACAACAACGGGAACACCAACAAATACCTGAATGCCCTGGGGTGGTACAAGTTCAACGACCCCACGCCCCCGACCGCCGCACAGCCGGCCGGCGGCAAGCTGCCGAACGCGTGGGGGCTGTACGACACGCACGGCAACGTGTGGGAGTGGTGCCTGGACTGGGACGGGACGCCCGACAGCGGTTCCGATCCCAAGGGGGCGGATTCGGGGTCGTCCCGCGTGCATCGGGGCGGTTGCTGGGTCAGCACCGCGTCGGGCTGCCGTTCGGCGTATCGCTACTACAACGGCCCGTCGTACCGGAGCAACAGCCATGGTTTCCGCCTTGTTAGAACCCTGCCCTGACCCTGTTGCGCAGGGTGTCTCATTTCTCTCGTGAGGGGCAAACCGCCGCATGTTCCCGGGAGGGACGCCTCCCCGAGGCGTCCGCGCGTGCTTGGTGGGGACGGTTCCCCCGAACCGTCCGCGGACATCTCGGGGCGATGTCCCTCCCGTCGGGAGTCGGGCGTCGGGTGTTATCCCGTCCCTTGGTTATCAGTTGCGCTTTTTCCGCTACCGGACAATCACCCTCAGACCGTGCGCGGGTGCGGTAAACTCGGAAATCTCCGCCGCGCCATCATCATCAGCACCCGGCATATAGGTAAACGTCAGCGTGTTGACCGGCTGTTCGGAGAGGGCAAACTTTAGCGTCACGAGACCGTCCGCGGCCGTCAGCGTCCGGAACTCCTCTCCGTTGAGCAGGATCACGAGCGACCCCGTGCCCGAAACCTGCGCCTTGAAGGCGTTCTTTCCGCTGCTGAAACCGGGCTCGTTTGCCCACTCGATGACAACCGTGCCCTCGGGAATCACCAACGATTTCGCCCCCTCGCCCTCGTACGCCATGCCAGGTGCCTCAATGACCGTGAGCCGCCGCTTCGCCAGATCGGTTGAATAGCGCGGCTTCCAATCGGCTTCGTAACAGCCAGTATCCATTCGGGCGTTCTGGATACGCGGGTTCCCAGCGGCATCCGTGTCACCGAGCGTCCACGCGGACGCCAGACCGTGATCGACGGCGGGATTGACGCCGATCACCGGCGCATCGCGCTCGTCGAGGACCAGCTCCTCCTGCGAGCCGTACACGGTGTTCTCGTGCACTGCCACGTCGCCAGTCATAGACCCCAGAGGAAACACGCAGTTCCTGAAGGTCAGGTTCGTGCTTTCCGTAATGTTGCCGGCGCAGACGAGAACATTCGGAATGACAATGGAGGAGTTGCAGGTTCCGAGCGCCGTGGACGCCGAGGTGTCATCGACCGACTGGCGGTTGTGACGCCCGAAGGTGCTGTTCCTCACCGCGCTGTAGTAGTGGGCGACAAGCGGACCGACATTCCAGTCGAAGAAACAGCCATTCACCGTCGCGTCGCGGAACGCCGAGCCGTTCACCCAGCACCGATTGCCGATGAACCGGCAGCGGTTGTAAGTACCATACCGCGCACCGGCGGCGCGCGGCGCGTTATTGCTGACGATATTGCAATCGCGGATCAGGGCGCCGCTCCGCCCCAGAATGCCGCCAGCGTGATGGTTGTCGTCTTCAGGATCGGATGAACTCTTGGCGCCATCGACATGGCCGTAACGGACAGTGAAGCCGGCGAGTTCGGCTGCGGTTTCTATGACGACGCCGCGGACGGCGTTCGGACCGATTCCGTGGTCCGGATCATGCGCGGTATCGGGCGCACCCTCGATGATCGACTTGTCGGCTCCCGCCCCGATGAGGCTGATGCCACTGCGAATGAAGGCGCGTGCCGGAATGTACGGCGTAATGCCCTCCTTGAACGGCGTCGTGTGGAGCATCGAGCCGGTGTTGTACACGCCTTCCGCCGCATAGACCGTATCGCCGGCGACCGCCTTCGTCAGCGCATCCTGCAGCGACGTCGGATGTTCGGCATCGATACCGCTACCGGTGCCATCCGGCGCGACGTACCACTCATTGGCATAGACAGCCTGAACCGTATTGACCCCCTTCGAAGCGTCAAACCGGACTGTGACCTTCCCGTCGGCGCTCGCCGGAGTCACGACACCGTTGACAAGGAAGTATTTCAGGTTGCGGTTGGGTTCCGCCGCCGTGAAGGTCACCTCCTCACCATCCTCGACAGCAAAATGTCCAGAAGGCGTGATCGCGCCGTCCGTCACATTGTTGACCGCCGACGCCGCAAAACCGATCCGTACGTCTTGCACCGCGCCGCAGAAACTCTCGCCGCGTGCCCAGGCGTTGGAATAAGGCGTCCCGTAATAGTCGACACCGGCCAAAAACGGCGCGATGCCGACAGCGAGGTCCGCCTGGGTGACGGCCGGCGAATCGCCCCAAAGCCGGAAGTCTCCCGCAGCCGCGTCCACGACAAACGGATCGATCATGGACGACGCCGTCCGGGGACTCTCAAATCCCCACAGGAAGGAGTTGTTGACAGTGGGCGTTGCGTTGTTACCCGCGCTCAGACCGCTTCCGCCGCAGAGCAAAATCGAGTTGTTGAGCGAGAGTGATCCCGCCACCGCCATCGGCGCCACCTCTTCGGTGTACACGGTCGTGTTGTAAAGCCGGCAGCTTGTGGACACAGCCGGCGCCCCATGGAAGTCCTTGAGGATCGAATCGGAGATGTAACAGTCCTGAATGGCGGCCGTGCCGCTCAAGTTCCGGCAGTCGCTGACCAGTGAGCGGCGGATACCGCCACCGGCACCGACCGACAGCACATTGCCGACAAAATTGGAGAGCACGCAGTCGGTGAAGAACGCGTTGCCACGGAAGCAGGCGGAACCGAGTCCCCATTCGGCGTTATCCACGCCTTCAATTTTTTCAGTCAGCGTACGCCCGTTGCGAATCGTGAAACCGGTGAACAGCGTACAGCTCTCGGCGTAGATTGCGCGGGCGGCCTTAGGCCCGCAACCCAGCGCGTCGGTCTCGGCCGTGTCAGGATCGATCGCGCCTTCGATGATGGTCTCCTCCTTCGAGCCGAGCGCCCGGATATGATAAAAGCCGTTGACCGGCACAAAGACCGTGGTCGCGATGCCCCCCGTGACTGTCGTCCCCTGGGTCCCCGGCGAATAAATGCCCGGCGCGACGTAAATCGTGCCGAAGCCGATCCGTGAGCAAGCGTAGGTGATGGTTTTATACGGGTTCTCTGCGGTGCCATCACCCGTCTCATCGCTACCGTTCTCGGCGTCGACATAACGCACGGCACTGTTCCATTCGAGCGTGACCTTGTGGACACGATCTCTGTCATAATACGGCGTCACATAGAAATATCCATCCTGATCCCAGGAAGGTCTCGTGGCCCACATCTGTTCGCTATCGTCAAGGAAGTGCTTGATGCGGACGGGAGTCTGGTTTTGATCGTTCTTGACGGCGCGCAGTTTGTACTGCACCGGCCAGGTCTCGCTGTAGAACATGTCATTGGACGCGCAGACATACTCGGCCCCGTCGCGGCCGACTACGATCAGCTTCGACGTCCCGATGCAGAGCGGTGCCCCGGCCAGTTTCGAAGCGTCGATGGCCTCGGTTGCACCAATCGACAGCTTACCGTCCACGAACCGCGGACGTCCGTTGAAGTCGACGTTCCTGAGATCCTCCGGCAGGTTGTTCACCCTTTCGTTCCACAGCTCAACCGCCCCCGCGCCGATCACATCCCCACCGCTGACGATGCCCCAGTCCTCGCCGAAATAGGCCGGCGCTGGCGTCTTGAATACCGGCGCGGTGATAGAGCTGATATTGTTTTCGCCGGGGAGCACCGTCGAGGAGATGGTCGCACAGTTCGTTGCTGATGCACTGTCCGTCGTATCGGAGGCGGAGGTGTTGCCGAGGAACAGGCAGTTGATGAGCGCTTTGGAGTTGCTCGCCGCCGTTCCGCCGCCGAAAAAGGTGCAGTTCATGGCGAGGTTGTTGTAGGAGAGGTTGGCCCTCTCGAGCACGCAGTTATAGAGTCTGTTGTTGCGCCCAGCGGCGCCGTTGTTGGCACACCTGTTGCCGGTGAAAAAGCACCTGACGAACGTGCCGCCCAGCGCGCCACCGCCGCGCGTGGCGGCGCAGTTGCGGATCGTCGAATCGACCACCAGGGTATTATGAACGCCGTCGCCGGAGGTTCCGTCCGGCGCAACCGAGGCAACACCGCCACCGAGATTGCGGCGTACCTGCTGACCGTACGCACCGGATGGCTCTTTATTGTCGTTCATCGTATAACCGTTCTCGATCGTGAAACCTTCGATACGCACCCCCGTCGCGTTGTTGGCCGCCGACTCCGTCACATAGATGCAGCGGATCGCGTCGGCGCCGAGTCCGAGTGTCTCATTGTAGGAAGGATCAGGTGTCTCGCCGTCGGGCATCTTGCCGGTCGCGGCCGCGCCGCGGATGAACGTGACCAGCTTGCCGCCGGTCGATTTAAGAGTCAGCGGCTTCGTGATCGAGACGCGCGAACGCCCCGCCGGCATCGTGCCCGTCAATTCCTCGGTGAGTCCCTGGTCGTAGACGCCGGGCCGCACCCACACCGTGCCACCGGAATCGACGTTATCCACACCCTCCTGGATTGTCGTATAGGGAGCCTCTGGTGTCCCATCGGCCGGGGTTACGGTTGAGTGGCAATCGACCCACACCTGCGGGGCTGCGCCCACCATCCAAGCTACAAGAACGTTCACCGCACAGAATATGACTGTCTTCATTGTCATGACCGTTTTCTCCTTCCGGTTTGATCGGTTAATCGATTTTGAAATCAGATGGAATGATGGTCGTGTAAAGCACCAGCTCGTCCCTCAGCCGACGGCGCGCGTCATCGGAAAGGTCCGGCGGCACCTCAAAGATATCGTAGGGGGTGCCCGCCTTCACGAGCTGCCGCACCTCCGCCTCGAGGGCCCGATCCCGCAGCGTCCGGTCTCCGCGGCCCGTCACCGCAGCACGGTCAAGATAGGTCCGCACGACCGCGATGTCGGCACGCTTGAGGGGGTCAGGCGCGAGCTGATGAAAGTCAGCATGACACGCTTTGGCCCGATCCCAACTGTCGGGCCGCTGCCAGGGGAACGTGCAGTGCGTGATCTTCTTGTCCCAGCCGTAGCCGAGCCACATGATCGCGTCGGGACGGATCTCCCTAACCTGTGCGTACATGCGGTCGATCTGTTCCGGCGTCGGGTGGGTAAGCCCGCCCGAACCGAAGGCGTGCGCCTGCATCCAGTTGATGATGGGCTTGTTGTAACGCCGCGAGAGTCCCTTCATGTACTGCAGGTCGAAGGGGATGCAGCCTTCGTTGTAACGGTCACCGGCCACGGGATAGGGATCAAGGTGCAGATAGTCGAGAACCTGCGCCAGCATCTCCTGCCCCGTGCCGTCATGATCGTTCTGATACGCCCAGCAGCCGCCGCGGGTCGTGTTGCGGAAGCCCTTCACGCCGACGGTGTGAAAGACGTCGACCGCCGCCTTCACCGTATCGGCGCAGGCGCGGTGGTAGGTCGCGAGATAGCGGGCGGACGCTTCCGCACCGTAAATCTCGGGATAGCCAAAGGTGCGCGGATAGGTCTCGCCCGGCTTCATCGCCTGCTCGATCGCAATCCGGCCCGGTTCTGAAAAGCCCCAGAGCGGCAGCGAGACGACGCCGTGCGTGTCCAGCATGCCGGTATGGTTGAAGACCTCGTCACCGATGCGCGCGGCGATGATGACGTCCGAAGGGAACGTGCCTCCCGCGGCCTCCGCCCACGCCTCGATCAGATCTTTGGCGTTCTGCGCCTGCTTGCCGCGAATACGTTTCGAGAAGACGCTGTAGCATCCCCGTTCGGGTTTGAACTCGAAATCAAAGACATCCATGTGCCAATAGACGGCGATGCCGACTTTGTCGAGCAGGCAGTCATCGCAGCCGGTCAGATCAAAGTCGACCTGCACGAGATAGCGGTTCTCGATCCATTTCGTCTTCTCGCACTTCGCCGCCGTGTCGATTTCGGGCCGTGCGCCCTTCGGCGCACGCCGGACCGCCGCGGGAATGATCCGCAGGTGCTGAGCGCCGTCGTAAAGCTTCTCGGGCACGATGATCTCGGCGCGACCGGTCGGCACGTAGAGACCGTAATAGTGGCCATCACCCATCATCATATAGTGAGGGAATTTGCCGTAGCACTGTCCGACGGAATAAACCGGCGGTTCGACGATGATCGAGTGACGGCCCGGTGCAAAGGAATAGAGTGTCCGGTCGATCGCCTTACCGCGATAGGCACCCCCGATCATCACGGCCAGTTCGGCGTTACGCGCCTGATTAAAGTTGCGGCTCGCATCGCTGACGCCGACAAAAAGCTTGAGCCCCTTCTCCCTGCAAACCTTGAGTGCGAACTCGCGACTCTCGCGCGACCAGTTCCCGCGCGCCTCAAAAACATCAATGCCGTGGGCCTTGAGGTCATCGGCCATGGACGGCAACTCAGCGATGTTCAGGTCATTGATCCCCGAGGTGGAGATCCACACCCTCGGCAACTCTCCGCCGCGCGCCATGTAGCTGGCGAAAGCGATACACACTGCGGCAACAACCGTCAGTTTCAGCATCGGCGCCACCCTCCTGCAAAGAATCGGCGCCATGGCTGCCAGTGAAATCCTCAGCGTCATCCCTCTGTCCCCTCTGTTGCTTATTGATCTTCCCCACCCGAAGCCAACTTTCGATACCACGACCATCCCATAGGGTAGACCGGTGACATACCGGTTCCCATGATTGGCACTTATTATGCGGGGGGCGAAAAGATTCAACCCCGTAATCCCGCAAAAAAAAAAATGCTGGTGCCGGGGCCGTCCGCCTGTAGCCTACAGGCGTATGAAAAAAACAAACCAAAGGCGCGTGACCGAGCAACCCCGAGGCCAACGAGAACAGCGTACAACGTCCTGCGGCAGATCGTCCAGTGGATTCCGGAGGGGTTTCCGGATCGGATCGCGCGTGAGGTCGGAGCGGACATCCGGACGTTCTCCTGCACCAGCCACGTGCTGGCGTTGCTCTACGGACAGATCTCACCCGCTCGGGCAGTCTGAACGAGATCTGCGACGCGGCCCGGCTGCACGAGCCCGAGTTGAACCGCATCCGGGGTACCTCGGCCCTGAAGCGCAACACCTTCTCCAACGCCACCCGGAGGCGGTCCCGCGGATCGCGGAGAAGCTCGACTGGGCGCGGCACCGCCGGAAGAAGGCTGCGGCCAAAACCCATATGAGCCTTCACGTGGGCAACAGGCTGCCGACGTTCGCGGTCGTGGAGGACGCCGCGCACCACGACTCGATGCGCTCGGACGCGCTGTGTGCGGGGCTGAGGTTGGAACCGCCGGCGGCGGTGGACGGCGGTTGATTTTGCTTCCGGTTCCGGCTATAATGTCCGACGTAACGGCGATAATCCGGGCCGGGCACGGCTACCCACGCCCTCAATCCAAAGAAAGGAAGACACCATGAAATCGATCACCAGGTTCGACATCCAGTACGCGCACCGCTTCTACGGCTTCGCGGGCGAAGCGCGCTATCTCCACGGTCACACGGGTGGTCTCACCATCGAGGTCGAGGACACGATCAACCCCGGCGTCAACATGGTGTTCCCGTGCAATGAGATTCAGAAGACGGCGTGGGAGGTGATCAAGAACTTTGACCATGCGCTGATCCTGCGTGAGGACGATCCGCTGCTCCCCGCGATTCTCGGCGTGTACGAGAAAGAGGGCATCAAAAACGGCACGACGACGAACACCATGAAGGGGCCAGCCTTCGCGAACAAGCTCTGTAAGGCCTATCCCGATTGCCGTCTTGTGGTCACCAAGGAGACGATGACCGTCGAGGGCATGATCAAGATGGTTTACGAACTGCTCAAGGACAAGCTCAACATCGTCAAGATCACCTTCACGAGCGGTGTCAACGCGGCGTCGTGTGAGTTCAAGCCCGGCAAGACGAAGGATCGCTGTCCGTGCTGCGGTGTCGCGCTCGTCAAAGGCGTCTGCCCGAAGTGCGGCTACAAGAAGGCGGCCAAGAAGGTTGTCCAGAAAGCCGCTAAGAAGGCTTAAAACCTCGTGTTCATGAAACCGGAAACTGCGCGTGGACAGCCTGTCCAACGCGCAGTTTTTTTACCCGCAATCCCTGCGTTTGTTCAATGTGAGCGTCGTCATATTTGTCGCGCAAGCGCTGTTCGCTTGTGCTTCGACAAATGAGGTGTCGCCTGTGTCGCGCCTGTCGCAACTCGCGTTGGCTGACAAGGCGGGGACCACGGCGTACCATAGCGGCAGGAAATATCACGAAGAGGGGATCCTTCCTGTTTGGACGGGGAGCGAATGGACCGATGGCATGCCGTTAGCGTTGAATGGGTTTTCTGTCCCCGAAGAAATCCGACCGACCGTTTTCTTCTTTCCCGCATCAGATTGGAGAATCTCGGATATACATTCAAGTTTGACAGAACCTTCTATATCTGGCGCAGATGGCGGCGATGATCTTGGACGCGACGCGACACGACGTACGATGAATCGTGCCCTTTGTTATCCCCGGAAACGCAACGCGGACTGTTTCTGGACTGGCAGATATGTTTTTTGGTTTAACATGTATTCCTTGACAGATGACCTCTCGCTATAATGAGTCCCTACGCGGTGGAGAGAGACGTGTGCATCAATAACGCCCTACGATCTGCCATATCCTTTGGGGTGCTGGCGGCCTCGGTCGTCTTGGCCGAGAAGGAAATCTTGGAATGGCCTTTCCCCTTGGCCCGTCCGCATTGCGGAATGGCCTTGGGGAATGGCGCGTTCGGTGCGCTCGTTTGGGGAAAGGATGAGCTGCGCCTGACCGTTTCGCGCAACGATGTCTGGGATCACCGCCACGGGGGTCGTCATACCGGAAGGCATCGACTATCAAGCCCTGCTCAAGCTCAATGATCCGCAACAGCCGGAAATCCTGAAGAACGCGATCACGAAAAAGATCCGGCCCAAGCCGCCTTTTGCCTCTACCCTGCTGGCCGGCGGCCGGTTCGATCTGGGCCTGCGCGCCGGCTTGCGGCCGAGCCGCGCCCGCCTGAATGTTCGGAAAGCCTGCCTGGAAATCCAGTTTGACTCCGCCACGCAGACCCCCAATCCGGTCGTGGAACTCCGGCTCAGCCCGCAGGCGGACCTCCTGTGGGTGAGCGATCCCGGCGGGGTGATCGAGCGGATGACGCCGCGGCCGACGTGGGAGTGGACCCAAAAGGAACTGTCGCAGCGGGGCTTTGGCGCGCCGGAGATTTTCATCACGCCGGAGGCGGTTGGCTGGTTCCAGGGCTGTCCCGAAGACCCGGGGCTGTTCGCCAAAGCCGCGCGGGTGGAGGCCGGCTGGCTGGTGGGCTTGAGTCTGGCCGGCTCGCGGTCCGCCGGCGAAACCCTGTTCTCCGGTCTGGCCGATCCGTGTGCCGCTGCCGGCGAAACGGAATTCCGTCGCCGGCACGAAGAATGGTGGGCCAATTATTGGGGCAAGACCCCCCGCATTTCAATTCCCGACGACTTTTTCCAGAAGTTCTACGAGTACGCGCAGTACAAATTCGCCTGCGCGGCCAACCCCCACGCCCGCCGCCCCGCGCCGCTGCAAGGCCCGTGGCTGGAAGAGCACCGGCTGCCGCCGTGGGGAGGCGATTACACCCTGAACGTCAATATCCAGATGATTTACACGCTGGGCTTCGCCTCGGGCAACCTGCATCACCTGATGCCGCTCTTCGACATGCTGGATTCGCGGGAGGTCCAGGACGTCATGCGCCAGAACGCGTCGCGTCTGTTGCATGTGGATGACGGCCTGTTGCTGACCCATTCGGTCAACGACCAGGGCCGGCACTGCCAAACGCTCTTGCGTCCACATGCGGTGCTTGACCAAGCGGTGACGGGCTGGCTGGCGCAGATGTACTGGTTGTACTACCGTTACAGTCAGGACAAAGTCTTTTTGCGCGAACGGGCCTGGCCGTTTCTGACCGGCGCGATGCGTGTGTATGAAGCCATGCTGGAGGAATACGAAGGCCGGCTTTCGTTGCCGCTGGCCCCCTCGCCGGAATTCGGCGCGTTTCACGATCAGGCGGAAGCGGGACGCGATTCCTCGTGGCAACTGGCCTGCATCCACATGCTGGCGGAGGCGTTGCTTCAGGCGTCCGAAATCCTTGACCTTCCGGCCAAGCCGCTGTGGCGGGAGATTCCCGCGCGGCTGCCGCGCTATTCCCTTGTGCCCGTCAGGCCTCCGGCTTATCGGCCGGCCGGCGACTACGGCCGGAGCATCGGCCTATGGGAGGGCCAGGACCTGCCCGAGTCTTACCGCCACCATTCGCATCTCGGGGCGATCTATCCGTTCGATTCATTGGGCGAATCGACACCCGAACAGGAGCAGATTCTGGAGCATACGCTGACGGTCTGGACCGAGAAGAGCATCGGGCTTTGGAGCGAATGGTGCATGCCGTGGGCGGCGATCATCCAGGCCCGATCCGGCTTCAGCGAATCGCCGCGCGTGCTGCTCAACATCTGGCGGGAACTGTTTGTCAACGAAGGCCTGGCGACGGTCTACATCCCGCGCATCACGGGCATTTCCGCCCACCGCCGTTCCGAACAGCTCAAGCCGAAAGCCGAAAGCGAGGTCATGCAGTTGGACGGCACCATGGGCTGCGCCACGGCCCTGCTGGAGATGCTGATCCATGAGCGGCGCGGCGTGGCGCATGTTTTTCCGGCCGTATCCGAAAAGTGGCCGGATGCCGGGTTTTCCGAAGTCCGTTTGCCGGGCGGATTTGTGGTCAGCGGAAAGCGGCAGGGCGGGCGCACCCAAGTGGTGGACATTGTCAGCCCGCACGGGGGTCTGCTGAAACTCGCGAACCCGTGGCGTACGGCGCGGGTCAAACACAACGGGCAAAAGGATGAGGAGATGGTCGGCGAGATCCTGATCATTCAAACGAAAAGAAACGACCATGTCGAGTTGCGCCCCGGCGGACCGCAGGGGGATCCCTGCAACAAAGAGGAGTCGTAACATGAGGTGTGCGAGGAGGGCCAAGTTCCCTCTGAATATGGGTTTCGTGGCTTGCGCATGTTGGCCCACCTGCTTTGCTGCCATGTTTAAATGTGTGTCAGCTTGTGGTGGGATGAACGGTACCCTGTTTGAAAACAGGAATAGGTGGTGTTGTCTGAAGGCCCTTCCAGCCGTAACCGTGTTTGCCGCCTGGTTATTCACCGGCGCGCTGGCCGTTGACGGTGCGGAGCAGGCGGACGCGCAGCGGAGTTTCGCGTTGAAGGCGCCGAACGCGAAAGAAGTTGTGCTGCAGGGGCAATGGTCCAAGCAGGCACTTGCGATGACCCGCGGTGAAGACGGCACTTGGTCGGTCGCGGCGGTTGCCGTGCCGACCGGGATTTGGGAATATTCATTTGTGGTGGACGGTCTGAATGTCATCGACCCGAACAATCCGGCGATCAAGCCGCAAGTTCAGCCGGGCAAGAGCCTCCTTCATATCCCGTCAGTGCCTCCCGCGCTTTGGGACTGGCAGGACGTTCCTCATGGGACGGTTCATGCGCACGAGTACCAGTCGGGTGTGCTGGGGAAACGGCGGAGTCTACTTGTTTACACGCCGCCGGGGTATGAAGCTGATCAGACGAAGCGGTTCCCGCTGCTGGTGCTCCAGCACGGCAATGGCGGAAATCATCGCGGATGGGTCGAGACCGGCAAAGCGAACTGGATTCTCGACAATCTGATCGCGACCGGCAAGGCCGTTCCGATGGTGGTCGTGATGATCAACGGCCATCCCTTCGGTATGCTGCCGAGGACGGTGGACACCGAGCGGAGACGCGGGGCACTTGAGGCGTTCCGCCGTGAGCTGCTGGAGGAGGCGATTCCGCTGGTCGAGAAGATCTATCGCTTGGCGGAGGGCCGCGAGCATCGGGCGATCGCCGGCCTGAGCATGGGTGCGCGGCAGTCGCTGACCGTCGGTCTGAATGCGCTTGACCGGTTCGCGTGGGTCGGCGGGTTCAGCGGCAGTTGCGACGCGGAGGCCGTCCAGTCGGCGCTTGAAGCTGCGCAGGATACAAACGCGCGGCTGCGGCTACTGTGGCTCGCCTGCGGCCGCGATGACCGGTATGCCGAGGGCGTCAAAAAGCTCGCCGCGAAACTGACTGAGCAGGGGATTCGCCATGAGTGCCACCTGACCGACGGCGATCACTCATGGCCCGTCTGGCGCAGGTGTCTGGCGGAGTTCGCGCCGCTGTTGTTTCAGGAGGTGAAGCAGTGACTCTCATTCGATCGATCAAAAACCACAACAACAGTGTGAGGTGGTGGGCGGCCGCTCTTTGCCTGTCGCTACAGTTGACGGCGGGCGCAGCCGCCGAGCCGTTCCGGGACGGCGACCGTGTTTGCTTCATTGGCGACAGCATCACACATCAGATGCTTTACCACACGGAGATCACACTGTTCTATCTGACACGCTTTCCGGACAGACAGATTGAGACGTTCAACTGCGGCTTTGCCGGCGATACCGCCGCAGGTGCCGTGCGCCGTTACGACTGGGATATCGCGGCGCGTAAGCCGACCGTCGCGACGGTCATGCTGGGCATGAACGACGTCAATCGCGGTCTTTACAAACCCGGCACAACCGGTCCCGACACGGAAGCGAAACGAAAAGCAGCCATTGCCAGCCACATCAAAAACATGGAGATGCTCGCGGGTCGGCTTCACCGTGACGGTGTCAGGCTGATTCTCATCGGCCCCTCGCCCTACGACCAGACCGGCAGCCAGAGTGAGGAAAATCTCTTCGGTGTCAACGACGCACTCCAGGCTTGCGGTGCAGCCGCCCGGCGGCTCGCGGAAACGCTCCAAGCCGGATGGGTGGATTTCAATGCGCCCATGGAGGCCATCAACCGGGAGTGGCAGGCCCGGCAGCCCGGTTTCACGGTGGTCGGCCCCGACCGCGTTCATCCCGGTCCGGCGGGGCACCTGGTCATGGCCTATCTTTTTCTGAAAGCGCAGGGAATGCCGGCCATCGTTTCGGAAATGACGCTGGACGGCCGTCAGGGCAAGCTCGTCCGGCACGACAACTGCGAGGTCTCGGACATCCACTTGGCGGACGGCACGCTGACGTTCACATGCCGCGCCGCAGCCCTGCCGTTTCCCGTCGACAAGGCCTGCGCCCCTGCGCTGGAGTGGGTGCCGTTCACGCAGGAGCTCAACCGCGAGATGCTGGCCGTCACCGGCTTGAGCGGCGAACGCTACGCGCTCGAGATCGACGGCCGCAGGGTGGCGGAAACAACCGCCGCCGCATTGGCAAAGGGAATCAATCTCGCTGAACTGTCCGACACGCCGCAACACCAGCAAGCCATGCAGCTCAGAAAGTGGCTTAACGAGCGGGCGATGATCGAAGGGCGTAAGCTGAGGACTTTTGACCATATCGAATTCCTCTTTTTCTCCGACAGAGAGAACCGCACGCCCGACAGCGACCGCGCGTATCTGGAAAGCAAACTCGCCGAGCTGGCCGGCAAGGATAACGTCTGGCACCGCTACCGCGCGGGGGTCATCAAAACGTATTTCGAATTACTGCCGGAAAAAGACGCGTTGCGCCGGCGGTCGGCGGAACGCATGAATAGCATCCGCGCAAACGTCACGCCTCGGCCCCGGCACTACGTGATACGTCCGGTGAAGTGAACACCACATTGTCAGGCCGGCGGGGACAGAATCCTGCGGATCGCGCGTCTCGAATTTACGAGGTGGGCCAGCGCATCCAGTCGTCTTGGAATGCCACCGGAACATTCCGCTGGAGACAGACGCGGACGGTGTGTCCGGTTCCGCCCTTCCGCCAATTGTCGATAGCGTCTCCGATCCATCCTGACGAAGCTTGCGTAGCCGTTGGACGGACAGGATAACTTCTTGTCCCTTTTTTTTCCCGCAATCCCTGTGGTGCTCACGGGCAGACGGACGCTTGCACCCCTGCGGAATCGTCCGTATCGCGCGCGAATTTGGGATTGGCACCCGCGATGACGACGGCGACTTCGCCTTTGACCGGCTTGCCGACGAAGAGCGGGATCAGTTCGGTGAGATACCCGCGGTGCACACGCTCGTGCGCCTTGGTCAACTCGATGCAGACGGCGGCCTCGCGGTCACCCAGCGCGTCGTGCGCGGCCTTGAGCGTGGCGCCGACGCGGAACGGCGACTCGAAACAGATCAAGGTGTGCGGCATCGCCTGCTCCTCCTCGAAAAAGCGGTGCAGCGCACCGGGCTTGCGCGGCGGGAATCCCTTGAAGGTGTAACTCGACGTGGAAAGCCCGGACGAAAGCAACGCGATGTCAACGGCCGAGGCGCCGGGGAGCACGTCGAACGGCACCTTTTCCCGCGCGGCGCGGCGGATCAGGCGATAGCCGGGATCACTGATGCCCGGATAGCCGCCATCGGAACAGAGCGCGACATTGCGGCCTGCGGCGACGGCCTGCAGGATACGTTCAGCGACGCGCTCCTCATTGCCCTGCCGGTACGAGATCATCTCCGGCCGAGGAATGTTAAAGGCACTGAGCAGCGCCCATGTGCGCCGCGTGTCCTCGCAAGCGATAAGGTCGGCGGACTTCAGTGCGTCCAGCGCACGCGGACTGAGATCCGCCAGGTTGCCGATGGGAGTCGCCACAACGTGGAGCATGATGAGGGTTCCTTAAGGTGGCGTTGGCCAGATAGACCTGAACCACGGTTTGAAACAAAGGCCGGTTAAGGACAAGTTGCGGAATATTCAGAATGATATCCAGCGCCTCGGAAATCTCCACGACGGTCCAAACGGTATATTTTTTCGAGTTCGACTTTCTTACGGATGCCCGCATGCAAGGAGCGGAGGCGTTCTGTAAGCGGCTCTGCCTTTTCAATGACGACCGCACCGCTGACAACCCGGTAACGGATCGTATCCTTCTTCTCGATCCCTAGCCGTTTTCTTATGGCCAGCGGGATCGTGGTCTGGTATTGGCCCAAGACCGTTGATTGAATCGCAGGCAAAGCAATCTCCTTTATTGTATCGACACTTTTCACCTTAAGTCCTGTCCTTTAGCTTGTCAAGGTTGCCGATGGGAGTCGCCACAACGTGGAACATGCTTGGAGTTCTTGAACGATGGCCTGTTTGAGCAGGTCAAGTCCGTAACCGGTGCGGGCCGAAACCGGCAGCGCCTGCGGGTAACGTCCGGCGATGAGAGGCAATGACGCGGTGGCGGCGTCCTTGGCGGAAACGGCGGCCTGCGTGTCGCACTTGTTGAGCACCAGCAGGTGCGGCACGCGGTCGGCACCGATCTCTTTGAGCGTGCGGAAGCAGACGTCGATGTGGTCGGCCACGCGCGGGTAGGCGGCATCAACCACAACCAGCAGCAGGTCGGCCTGAACCGCGACATCGAGGGTGGAGCGGAAGGAGGCGACCAGCCCGTGCGGCAGGTTGCGGATGAAGCCG